>Ga0181600_10000095_pt1 | contig 58942 bp, 52 predicted proteins | sample 041ome_2_FD_132982 | JGI IMG/M metagenome (GOLD analysis project Ga0181600, IMG submission 132982) | Coastal salt marsh microbial communities from the Groves Creek Marsh, Skidaway Island, Georgia - 041406US metaG (megahit assembly) | ecosystem: Environmental > Aquatic > Marine > Intertidal zone... | reverse complement strand
TGACACTGTATCTTGATTTCATCAATATGTTCCTGTTCATCTTGCGGATGTTTGGCAACCGCGAATAGGCGTAATGACGCGGAGATCATAGTGAAAACGCCCGTGGCCTGTGGTGCTTCGGGCGTTTTTTTTGGGTTTTGGCATAGTGATGCCGCTACAGATTAGCTGGCCCGGCAAAAATGATGGCCCGGCAAAAATGATAGCAAGGGTATGATGGGAACTTTATCAGCAACATTGGCAATAATCGGTGCTGACCGTCCGGCGGTGGCGGCGGCGGTGGCGGCACTTGCTACGGTCGCGGTAGACTTATCTGCAACAATAAGGCGCCCGGATACGGCGGCGCGGCTGGGCGCCGTACAGGGCAGCGCCAATGCAGATGGTGATGATCAAAAAGCGCTTGATGTGTTGGCTGACGAGATGATTGCCACCGCACTTGGCAAAGTCGGCGAGGTATATGCCTATTTATCAGAAGAACGTGACGAGGCGATTGCGCTAAATGCGGATGGTGATGTGATTGTCGCCAGTGACCCGCTTGATGGCTCATCTAATATCGATACGAATGTATCCATCGGCACGATTTTTTCGATTTTACCGGCGGCCGGCGGTAGTTTGCAGCCGGGCCGCAACCAATTGGCAAGCGGCATCTTTGTTTATGGCCCGCAAACCACCTTATTGGTGACATTTGGCGATGGCGTTTTGGCGTTTCAGTTGGGCGATGACGAGGTTTTTTATGATATGGGCTGGCAGGTCAAAATACCGGCTGATAGCAGCGAATTTGCCATCAACGCGTCGAACAGCCGGTATTGGATGCCCGCGGTTGCCGGTTATATTGGCGATTGTCTTGCTGGCAGCGAGGGCCCGCGGCAGCGCAATTTCAATATGCGCTGGGTAGGTTCGCTGGTTGCCGATGGGTGGCGGATTTTCCGGCGTGGCGGTATTTTTCTATATCCGGCTGATGCCCGCAAAGGGTATGAAAACGGCCGCCTGCGACTGGTTTATGAGGCCAACCCAATGGCGATGCTGGTTAGCCAGGCTGGCGGCACAGCAACCGATGGGCGCCGTGATATTCTGGATATTGATCCTAGCGCGCTGCACCAGCGTGTGCCGCTTGTTTTTGGCTCGGCTAATGAAGTTGACGCATTTATGACTTATGGGTCATAACTGGTTGCTATAACACATATTTAAGAACAGGGTAGATTGATGCTGATTTCACTTCGCCAACTTCTCGATGACGCTGCCGAGCATGGCTACGGCGTTCCGGCTTTTAACATCAATAATATGGAGCAAGGGCTAGCCATCTTAAAGGCGGCCGACCGTGTCGACGCGCCGGTTATCATTCAAGCCAGCCGCGGCGCCCGTAATTATGCTGGCGATGTGATGCTGCAGGCCATGGTCAAAGCGTTGGCCGAGATGTATCCGCATATTCCGGTATGTATGCATCAAGATCATGGCAATAATGAAGCAACCTGCATGACGGCGATTCAATATGGCTTCACCTCGGTGATGATGGACGGGTCGCTTGAAGCCGATGCCAAAACCCCGGCCTCTTATGAATACAATCTGGATATCACCAAACGCGTTACCGAAATGGCGCATCATGCCGGGGTATCTGTTGAAGGTGAATTGGGTGTGTTAGGGTCATTGGAAACCGGCGAAGGTGAACAGGAAGACGGCCATGGTGCAACCGGCAAATTGTCTGAAGACCAACTGTTAACAGACCCTGACCAAGCGGTAGATTTTGTAAAGCAGACCAAGGTAGACGCGTTGGCGATCGCCATGGGCACCAGCCACGGGGCGTATAAATTTACCCGTAAGCCAGATGGTGAAATGCTGGCCATGAATGTGGTCGAAGAAATTAACCGGCGGTTGCCAAATATTCATTTGGTGATGCACGGGTCATCTAGCGTGCCGCAGGAATTGCAGGATATTTTCAACGCGCATGGTGGTGAAATGCCGCAGACATGGGGCGTGCCGCTTGAAGAAATTGAGCGCGGTATCAAAAACGGTGTGCGTAAAGTAAATATTGATACCGATTGCCGCCTTGCCATGTTGGGTGTTATCCGCAAAATTGCGAATGAAAATAAATCTGAATTCGACCCCCGCAAATTCCTAAAGCCGGCAATGGACGCTATGGAGAGCTTGTGCGCTGACCGTTTTGAGCGTTTTGGCACCGCCGGCAATGCGGCGCGAATCAAGCCGTTGTCGTTAGGGGCGATGGCCGGCCGCTATGCCAGCGGTTCGCTAGACCCGTCAATTAGTTAACCCGCATTCGTTTTTCAGCCTCAAGAATTGCGGCTAGTCCGGATTGGTAGTCCGGATACAGTAAATCAACGCCAAGTTCTGGTTTGATGACGCGTGACCCAACGCGGCGGCGCGACACATAAAAACTACGCGCCATAGGTGACAAATTTGCGTCTTCAAGCTGTTGCGGCGGCGGCGGTGTGACGCCAAGAAGTGCAGCGGCATGGCGCACCACATCGCCTTGTGGCGCCGGTTTGTCATCGGCCAGATTGATGATGCGATTGCGGCGCGGGGCGGCCATTGCGGCCATGATAATACGGCAGATATCATCGCGATGGATACGGTTGAAAACCTGTCCATCGCGTTCGATGATGCGCGCGGTGCCGTCGCGCAGACTGTCAAAGGGGCTGCGCCCCGGCCCATAAATACCGGCGGCGCGAAAAATTTCGGCACCATGACGATCCTGCCAGCGGCGTTCGGCGATAACGCGGGCTTTGCCGCGGGCGGTTGCTGGCGCGGGCGGGGTATCCTCATAACAAATTCCATCGGGCTTGTCGGGATAGACCGACGTTGCCGACACATAGCCAACCCAGCCCGGAAATCCTGCAAGATCATCGCCATGCAGGTCCAGCACCGGGTCGCTGCCGGATATCGCGGTTATGGTTGATAGGATGCTGCTGACACCGGCAAAGGCGCGGTGCGGGTCATCGATCTTTTGCTGATCACTAAACGCTATAACATCCCAGCCAGCGGCAATTTCTGCGGCAAAGCTCTCGGGTTGGCGCGTGGTGCCGCGGATCTGCCATCCGGCCGCTGCTAGCCTGTGGCCGAGTGCGCGTCCCACATAACCAAGGCCAAAGATAAATATCACTGGTGCTGGCATCGGCTATTGAACCTGTGGCATGGGGCCAGCCGCAAGGCCGGCATCAATGCGCCGACCTTGCCAATCAAGCCGCCAATCCAAATGCGCACCGGTTGACCGGCCGCTTGACCCAACCGTGCCAAGCGTGGCGCCGCGCGCTAGCCTATCACCGGCATGGACCGTAACGCTATCCATATGCAGAAAACTGGAATTCAACCCCAGCCCATGATTGACGATCACCGTCCAGCCGGAAAAATATAAATCCTTTACCAAGGTCACTGTGCCGCTTGCTGGGGCGCGGATGGGGGTGCCTTTTGGCGCGGCGATGTCGATGCCATAATGGGGTTGCCGCGGCGCCCCGTTCAAAATGCGCTGGCTGCCAAAAACCCCCGATATGCGGCCAATGACCGGCCAATCAAAACCTTGCCAAAAATCCCCGGCTGGCGCTGTTTGTTGGCGGGCGGCGGCAACCGCCGCTTGATCAGCCTTGATGCGTTTTAATACCGCTTCTGGCGGCGTCACCATGCTGTCTTTTAGCCCGTCGATACGCTGTATATCATAGCTTCGTTGTTGTGGTGTCACGGTGGTGTGGGCGACTTGTCCGTCTGGCTGTATGATTTGAATATCCACAGCAGTGTCTGAATCGCGATGAAACCCGATTACAAACAAACCATCGCTGGCAACCGGCACCGGCAGCGCATCTAGCATCACCTTATTGTCAGCCGCGGTGCGGGCAATGATAAGTCCGCCCTCAATGGCGGTGCCGGCCAAAATAGCGGCGCCATTTATGCGGGGGTTTGCGCTGGCGGGCAGGTCGCTGGCAAGGCTGGCTATGGCGATGACCAGAAAGCCCATAATGCGGATGATGCTGTTGCGCGTTGTCATGGGCTTACGGTAACATGATGTTGTGTAAATGCCACTTGAAAACACTAGCTGTAGAGTGTTATGCCGAACAGGCCGATGCCTTTGTCATTGGCACTTTTGGTCCGTATTGAAAAGAGTTCATCATATGTCTGATATCGCTGGCACTAACCGCAAAACTGTAACCCATGAACATGTTGTCATCATTGGCGCTGGTGCGGCCGGGTTGACCGCAGGTATTTACACGGCACGCGCGAATTTGGCGCCGGTGATTATTGCCGGGTTGCAACCTGGTGGGCAGATGACAATCACCACGGATGTTGAAAACTACCCGGGGTTTGCCGAGGTGATACAAGGCCCATGGTTGATGACAGAAATGCAAACGCAAGCCGAAAGCGTCGGGGCGCGCATGGTGTATGATCTTGTAACCGGGCTCGATTCATCATCACATCCGTTTCGTCTGACACTTGATTCAGGCGCCGAAATGACAGCTGATGCGGTGATTTTGGCTACCGGCGCACAGGCTCGCTGGCTTGGGCTAGAGACCGAAGCACAATTTAACGGGCGCGGGGTGTCTGCTTGTGCAACATGCGATGGGTTCTTTTACAAAGGCCGTGATGTTGCGGTCATTGGCGGCGGTAACACCGCCGTTGAAGAAGCGTTGTATCTTGCCAATATCTGTAACAGCGTAACCTTGGTGCATCGCCGCGATAGCTTGCGGGCTGAACAAATCATGCAAGATAGGTTGCTGAAAAAAGACAATATTTCTGTTGAATGGGACCGTGAAGTGGCCGAAGTGCTTGGTGATGATAGCGGCGTCACTGGCCTGCGACTGGCCTCGACCACCGGCGCAAAAGACAAAATCATTGCGGTGCATGGGATGTTTGTGGCTATCGGGCATGACCCGGCGACGGCGGCTTTTGCGGCGGCTGTCAGGCTTGATGACGAAGGCTATATTGTGGCCACCCCCGGCACAACACACACTTCAGTAAGCGGTATTTTTGCCGCCGGTGATTGCGTTGACAAAATTTATCGGCAGGCGGTGACAGCCGCCGGCATGGGCTGTATGGCCGCGCTTGATACTGAAAGATGGCTTGGCGAGCGTGCGGGGTAAGGGCCGATTAATTTCACGCGGCGGCAACAGCTGGCTGCGGTTCGCGAATCGCCCAATTGATGATAAAGGCAAATAGCCCAGCGCCGGCGTTCAGCCACCACATCACCTCATAATTGCCAAACCAATCATACCAAATGCCGCCAAACCACGCCCCAACAAATGATCCGATCTGGTGTGACAAAAACACAATGCCATAGAGCATGCTTAGGTAACGTGGCCCAAAAAACACCACGATCAGGCCGCTGGTTAGCGGAATTGTGCCCAGCCATAATAACCCCATACAGGCGCCAAAAATGAGTGCTGTCATAGGTGTTGGCGGTATAAGAATAAAACCGGTAATGACGATTCCGCGCAATAAATATACCGTCGCCAAAGACTTCTTTTTAGACACCACGCCGCCGAGCCACCCACAAATAAAAGCGCCGATAATATTAAATAAACCGATTAAGGCGAGGGTCCAGCTGGCGATATCTGGGGCGAGGCCGGCATCATGCAAATAGGCTGGCAAGTGTGTGGTGATAAACACCAACTGCAGGCCGCATACAAAAAACCCGACCGTTAGCAAAATATAATCACGGCTTGTTGCCGCTTGTTTTAGCGCCGCCCCGGTGCTCAGCATGGGCCCTTCAATCGGCCGCGCCCCGCCTGATGTGCGCAAACCCATCGACACCGCGACCATTGATGCCATGATCACGGACAACATCACCAAAGCAAATTGCCAGCCGCCGGAACTCATCAAGATTTGGGTCACCGGCACCAGCGCAAACTGGCCAAAAGACCCAAAGCTAGTGACAAGGCCCATCGCCAGCGACCGTTTTTCAGGCGGCGCCGCGCGGGCCACCGCGCCAATGGCAATCGAGATGCCGGCGCTGCCTAGCCCGAGGCCAATCAATACCTGGCCAATAAATACACCGGCCTCGGTCACATATGATGCCATCAAAAATAGCCCGCTGGCATAAAGTAATGTGCCTAACGCGGCGACACGCCATGGGCCGAATCGGTCGGCGGCAGCGCCAAAAAATGGTGCCGATAGCCCCCATATTAAATTTTGTATGGCAATCGCCAAAGAAAACAGCTGAAAGCCGGCGCCAAGCTCAACCGAAATAGGTTGCAGAAACAGGCCGAACACCTGACGTATGCCAAGCGTCACCGACACTAATGCCGCGCCGGCAAACATAATCAAAAGCCAACGATGCTGGCGCGGTGTCGATGTCATGGTGTCGAGTATCCTGTTAAGACCAGATGCATGCCGTACATGTTAGGGTCGTCCGCATGCACAGTAACAGCGTCAACCCTAGACGGCGATCAGCGTCAAAACAAGCTATTCATTTAATAGGCGGACAGCCTGCACCTGCGGGCCTTTGCCAGCGTCATCTACTTTGATAAGCAGTTTCTGGCCTTGAATTAGCGAATGAAACCCACAGTCATTAAGCACCCGCGAATGCACAAAAATATCCTCTGCCATGTTTTCGGCTGTGACAAACCCATAGCCGCGAATGTCATTGAAAAATTTGACAGTGGCGCGCAATTCACCGTCCTCTGGCTCGGATGCTGCAGGCGGTGCCGGGTTGATCGGGCGATCAACGCGCAATAAATCTTGGATGACTTCTCCATGTTCATTCACCGTCAGTGACACCGTGACTTTATCGCCGGTAAATAAGCGCACAAGCCCAAACCGGTCCAAGGTTGATCTATGCAAAAAGACCTCAGTGTCGGCAATTTTTACGAAACCATATCCTTTACGCTCGTTATACCAAACGAGTTCACCCTCTTTCACATCAATAGTAGCCACAATCACCTTCCTTAAAGAATCGTTAACACTTTGTTTTGGTGTTAAATTAAAGATCAATGAGGATTCTTATGATTAATCTTTTACGACAATATGAAAACCAGCCGTTTATCGCTTATCTACAGATTTTGCGATCAAGATTCCGTGATAAGAGGCTAACAAGCTGGTGGCTTTTGTCTTATCCTAAAGGGTGGTGGCGCACTGGCCTTTATAAGGGGCTATTTAGCGCCGCCTTATTTTCGGCAATTGTTGCGTCAATTGCGGTGCGCCAGTCAGCAAGCGTGGTGGCGGCGGCGGTTTCTGGGAAAATCAATCCGCGGGTGCTGTTGACCAGCCCGCCTTCCCAACCGTATGCGCCGCGCAGCAAGCCGCTGGTGGCGTTTTCAGCACCAGCCCCTTGCGCGCCAAAGCCCGGCACTAGAAACGGCGCATGTGGCAACAGGCTGCGCAAGGCTTTGGCCTCATCAGGCCAGGTCGCACCGGCGACAATGCCAAGCGATGATATGCCATGCGCGCCAGCTCGTGCGGCAGCCAATGGCGCCAGCTTTTTGGCAAGGTGTGTATACAGTGGGGCATCACCGACAATCTGATCTTGAAGATCGCCAGCCCCCGGGTTGCTGGTGCGGTTCAAAATGAAAAGCCCGCTTCCGGTTGCATCAGCGCGCGCCACAAATGGCTCTAGCGTATCAATGCCAAGCCACGGGTTTATGGTCAGCGCGTCACTTGGGAATGGCGCATCATGGCCAATCCAAGCGGCGGCATAGGCTGTTGAGGTGCTGCCAATATCGCCGCGTTTGGCATCCATAACGACAAGCAGGCCAGCATCTATGGCGGCGCGGCCAAGCTGTTGCAAAAGCCGCATGCCGTCCGGCCCTTGCTGTTCAAAAAATGCGGCTTGTGGCTTGATGGCGGCAACTGTGCCAATGGCGCGCTCTAAACAGGCCATCACAAAATCACCAATTGCGCTGATTGCCGGCGGGCTGCCGGGCTCGGCGGCGGCGTTGCCAAACACTGCCGGTATCATGCCAACATGTGGGTCAATGCCCATACATAAAGGCGTGCCGGTTTGCTGGTTTGCCTCGGTAAGCCGGTCGCCAAAATGCCCGCTCATATCAGCCTCATTTGTTGTTGTGGTGGGCGGTGCTAGCGCAGGCCCAACGCCTCACGATAAGTGTCAAGAAGAGCATCTTGCTCGCTCAGCAAATCCCGGTCCATGGCCCGCAGCCGGATCACTTGCCGCATGATTTTCGGTTCAAATCCGGTGGCTTTGGCTTCGCCATAAACGTCTTTGATGTCAGCCATCAAGGCACGCTTTTCTTCTTCCAACCGTTCAATGCGCTCGATAAATTGGGTGAGTTGTTCGGCGCCAGCGCCTGTTCCTGGAATAACACTCATGATGCTGCCCTATGATTGATGTGCATGCGTTTTGGCGTAGAGGGCCTTTTGCGCATCGGTGGCTTCGGTCTGATATTGCGCCTTCCATTCGGCATAGTCCATGCCATAGACGATGGTACGGGCGTCTGCGTCAGTCATGTCATGGCCGCCATCAATCGCCGCTTCACGGTACCAGCGCGACATACAATTGCGGCAGAAGCCAGCCAAATTCATCATATCAATATTTTGCACATCGGTGCGATTTTGCAGATGCGCCACCAGCCGGCGAAAGGCGGCGGCTTCAAGTTCTGTTGTTGTGGTCTTGTCCATAGGTGCGGGGTGCTCCGTCGCATGTTGTTCATATCATTTTCGGATCGGTTCCCAGCTTAGCGCAACGGCAGCTTGCGGCGCAACCGAAATGGCGCCCGATTTGGCGCTGACAGGAAAATATCTGGCAACAGAAAAATAAAAGCGTATTTTTAAAAACTTTGCTATGGCTAAATTTTTTGGAATTCTTTAAACTACACCCCTCAGATCACCAGATGACGAGAGGGATTAGCTGTTTATGACTAGCCCGAACATAGATAATAGTGCGGCCAAGTTTGATCGCATAAGGCGGGCACATCAGTCAGAAGTTGCCGAAGATTATGTTGAAATGATTGCCGAACTGATTGCCGAAACCGGCGAGGCCCGCACAGTAGATTTAGCCACGCGGTTTGGTGTCACCAGCCCGACTGTCAACGCTATAATTCAGCGGTTACAGCGTGAAAATCTCGTGGAAACAAAACCATATAGGTCGATTTTTCTCACCGATGAAGGCCGGGATTTGGCTGAGGCAAGCCGTAAGCGGCACAATATTGTGTATGATTTCTTGGTATCGATTGGGGTGCCGGCAAATATTGCCGAGGAAGACGCCGAAGGTGTTGAGCATCATGTAAGCCCGGAAACCCTTGCCGTGTTTGCCAAAATTACCAAACTAAGGCTGGCGTAACGCGGTTTGGCGCATCGCTGGTCGGCTATTCAACGCCGCGGTAGATATAGAGGCTACGCTGTCCTGTTTGGCTGATATCAACGACGCTTTTTGTGGCCGGTGACAACCAAGTGATGCCGTTAATTTGCGGGGCATTGGGGGCACCGCTAAGCGCAATAAGACGGCGTCCAGATTGCGGCTGCCAGCTGTGATTGGCTTCAAAGTGGTTGCTGGGAATGGCATCGGCATCATGCACCAAAATCTGTATTGGCTGATTGTAAAAATGCCAGCTTAACAAAGCGGCGGTGGCGCGGCGATCGGCAATAATCGCGTTGGCTTGATGCGCTGCGATAAGCGGGCGCACATCATCGGCAAGCTGTTGCCAGCCCCGCAAGCGCCGCAGCGGATCTGATGGTGGTGTTAGCGGCCCTAAACTGCCACTTACTGTTATTAGCAAGACGGCCACACTGATGGCGGTGTTTATGCCCACCGTGGCTATCACTAGGGCGCGCTTTGGGCGGCTGGCGCTAGCCAAATAGCCAGCCAACCAGCCGGCCGCCATTAAGGTCAGGCCGGGGTAGGCGGCCATTGCCCAGTTGGCATTGGCCTCGCTGACATATGACTGAAAAATCATCAGCGTCAGCACTGGCAGGCTGATCCAAAGTAGCCAACGCGTTTCGTGGCTTTGCCGGCTAGCGGCCATCAGCATTACCGCCAATGCTAGGGGCCCGGCTACTCCAAATTGCCCGCCAAGAAACTGCCATACGCTGGTAAGGTCATAGCTGTGTTTGCTGATATTGGCGTTATCACCAAGGTGCCGCACTGTGCTGAAATCATGTGCAAAATTCCAGATGATTGTCGGGCTGGCAGCAATCACAAAGGCGATGAACGCGATCGCCATATGCCGCCATGTAAACAATCGCCGCGTTGCAGCCTCCCCAGGCTTTCCAAAACGCCCATATGTTTCTAAATGATCGCTTAGGGCAATGAAGATCAGGCCAATAAGCGCGTATACCGCGGCAAATTTAGCAAGCATCGCAAAGCCAAAGGCAAAACCGGCAAGCGCCATGCCAGGTGTGGCGCGCAGGCGGCCGCTGGCCATCCCGCACAACGCCAACAGCCCCGCCGACCACAGGCACAATAACGGGGTGTCAGTTGATATTAAAAAACTGCCAAGCCCGGTTGCCGGCAGGGTGATCCACAATATCGCCGCCAGCCGCCCAGCACTTGGCCCATAGATCCAGCTGGCGGCGCGCCATAACAGCAGCGCTGTGGCAAAATGTATCCAGCAGGCCGGCAACCGCACCGCCCAGCTATGATGCCCAAAAAGCCAATGCGCGGCGCCGATAATCCATGCAATTAAGGGTGGTTTGGTAAAATAACCAAAATCGGGGGTTTGGCTCCACAGCCAATATTGCGCTTCATCAACCCCAAGGTCGAGCGGTGATAAAAACAGCGCGACACTGCGCAGCATCGTGATGCCCACCAGCAAAAACAATACCAGCCGGTCATAAGACAGCGGAAATTCTGGGGGTGTGGCGGGCGGGGGCGTCACGGCCATATGAGCGTTTCCTTGATTTGCTGTAGGCGCGCTGGTACGTTTGATGGCTGCATTGTAAACAAAAGGCTCGACATGTCATCACCCGTTCTTTCCTTTCCGGCGGCTGACCAAAAACAATGGCAGCAAACCGTTGTCAAGGCTTTGAGGGGGGCGTCGCCTGAAAGCCTAAACCGTGTTGATGAGGACGGTTTGACGATTGCTGCACTGTACCAAATTGATCAGCCGCACAGCACCGCCCAGCAGGAAGATGGCGTGGCACCTGTCGCGCGCCTGACAGCCGAGCCGCAGCACCGTCTTGCCTATGGCTGGCGCGTGTGTCAGCCGGTTGAGGCGCGGCCAGACGCGGATGTTAAAAGTGATCCTGCTACAATAAATCGCCATATCCTTGACGAGCTCGAAGGGGGGGCGTCTGGTATCTATCTGTCGCTAAACACTGCATCGCTGGCGCCGCTTGATCAGATGTTGCGGTCAGTTGTTTTGGGCGCGGCAGATATGGTGATCGATGCAGGCAATGATGCCATGGAGGTGCATGCGGCATTGCACGGCTATGCCGCGCAGCAGGCAATGCATCTTGCTGATATGCGTGTTGATCTGTCAATTGACCCGTTTGCGCCACAGGCCGATGACCGGTTGCTTGATGCCGGACTGGCACTATTGCAGCAGGCTGACCCGCACCACTTGCCAGACCGCGTGTTTCGGCCAAATGGATGGCAGTGGTATGATCAGGGTATGACTCAGGTGCAAGAGCTAGCCTATCTGTTGGCGGCGGCAACGCAGATTTTTCGAAGCGGCACCCAAGCTGGCCTGACAGTGGCTGAGATAGCGCAAAAGACGGCACTGACGGTGGCGCTGCCGGCCGATATGTTTGATGGCATTGCGAAATGCCGGGCGCTACGGCGGGGATGGGCCGGGTTGGTGACGGCAATGGGGCTTGATGCGGCGGCGTACCCCTTGCATCTTCATGCGATCCCGGCATTGCGGATGTTCAGCCTTGCCGATAGTGACGTGAATATATTGCGCACCACCACCGCGTTGCTTGGCGGCGCCATTGGCGGCGCTGATATGATGACTGCATTCGCCCATGATGCGCTTGCCGGCAGCACTGCCAAAGGCCGGCGCTTGGCACGGATGCAGCATTTATTGATGATAGAGGAATCTGGTTTGGGACGCAGCCTTGACGCGGCGGGTGGGTCAGCCTTTCTTGAGGCGCGAACCGAAGATTTGACGCAGGCCGCCTGGACCGCCTTTCAAGCCATTGAGGCGGCTGGCGGGGCGCTGGCGGCCAAAGCCGCTGGCGTTTTTGAAAAGACCGCAACAGATGCCGCGGCGGCGCGCTATCAGCGTTTGGCAAGCGGGCGTTTGCCATTGTTGGGGGTGACTGTGCAGCCGGATAATTTGCCACTACCGCCGCTGGTGCCGCGGTGGCAAACCGTGCAGCGGCCAGCCGCATCATTAGAGGCTATCCGCCGCCGCGCCGCGCAGGCACCGCCCCGCATTTTGGTTTTACAGCAGGCCACCGGGGTCGATCCGCAACGTGACAAAATGCGCCGGCTTTTGCAGGTTGGTGGGATGTCCGGGGTGCATCTCTCGCTGTCGTCAGAAAATGTGGATGCGATTGTGGCGGCGCGGGCTGTTGCGGTTATTTTGCTGGATTGTAAAGAACAGGAATTGCACCCGGTAGTGCGTGCCGCCTTGGCCAAAGGTGCGCCGCCACCAGTGTTGTGGGATGCCGAAACGCTGTTGCAAGGTGGCCTGCAGATTGACTTTTTGGCCAGCTTGGTTGCGCCAGAAGACGGAGCGGCATGATGGTGAGTTTTCCTGATTTCACGAAAATAAGTCTACCGGACACAAATCAGATTAATGCACCGCTTGGCGGGGTGCCTGAACCGCTGGCGAATGCAGAACAGCTGCCATTGCCAGCCTTGGCCCGTGCCACCGCCGCCGCCCAAGCCCAAGCGCGCGACAATCAGCCTGGCATTGCACCGTTTTTGCGTGGCCCTTATCCCAGCATGTATGCCACCCGTCCCTGGACGATCAGGCAATATGCTGGTTTCTCAACCGCCGAAGAATCAAACCGGTTTTACCGGCAAAATCTGGCGGCTGGTCAAATGGGTCTGTCGGTGGCGTTCGATTTGCCAACGCATCGCGGGTATGACTCTGATAACCCGCTGGTTGCAGATGATGTCGGTCTGGCCGGTGTCGCGATTGATTCGATTGCCGATATGGCGGTGCTGTTTGATAAGATTCCACTAGATCGCATGACCGTATCAATGACGATGAATGGTGCGGTGTTGCCGGTGTTGGCATTGTTTATTGTGGCCGCCGAAGAACAGGGTGTGTCGCCTGAAAAATTGGCAGGCACCATTCAAAATGACGTTTTGAAAGAATTTATGGTGCGAAATACCTATATCTATCCGCCAAAACCGTCGATGCGGATTGTGTCGGATATTTTTGCCTATTGCGCGAAAGCCATGCCGAAATTCAATTTCATCTCGGTGTCTGGCTACCACATGCAGGAAGCTGGCGCCTCAGCCGATCTAGAGCTTGCCTACACGCTTGCTGATGGCCTTGCCTATGTCCGCGCCGGTGTAGAGGCCGGCCTTGCGGTTGATGATTTTGCGCCGCGTTTGTCATTCTTTTTTGGCATCGGCATGAATTTTTACATGGAAGTGGCGAAATTGCGTGCTGCGCGGATTTTGTGGGCGGAATTGATGCAAACGCATTTTGCGCCAAAGGATCCAAAATCATTAATGCTGCGCACGCATTGCCAAACCTCTGGCTGGTCGCTAGCGGCGCAGGATGTGTTTAATAACGTGCCGCGCACCTGCATAGAGGCCGCAGCAGCAGTGGCCGGACACACCCAATCGCTGCATAGCAACTCGCTTGACGAAGCCTTGGGGCTGCCAACCGATTATGCGGCACGCATCGCCCGCAATACGCAAATACATTTACAAACCGAAGCCAATATGGCGCATGTCATTGACCCGTTTGGCGGCAGCTATCTGATCGAAGATTTAACCCAGAAACTGGCGGCAAAGGCACGACGTCATATTGCTGAGACCGAAGCGCTTGGCGGCATGTCGGCGGCGATCGAAGCTGGCGTGCCGAAATTACGTATTGAAGAGGTCGCCACCGCCACCCAAGCCCGCCTTGATTCGGCTGCGCAGGTGATTGTCGGGGTCAATAAATACCAGCCGCATCATGCCGATAGTAAAACCGAACAGGTTGAAGTGCGCCGTATTGATAATGCCGAGGTGCGCGGCCAGCAGATTGCGCGGCTTAAAAAATTGCGGGCAACACGTGATCAAGCCGCTGTCGAGCGGGCACTTGCCGCCTTGGCGGCGGCGGCGGCCGGGTCTGATAATTTAATGCCGTTGGCGATTGATGCTGCGCGCCACCGCGCCACCGTTGGTGAAATGTCAGACGCCCTTGCCGCAAATTTTGGCCGGCACACGGCAAAGATTCAAGGCGTGCGTGGGGTATGGCGCAAGCACCTTAACGCGAGTGCTGAATTGGATATTTTGAAGGACCGGATCACCGCTTTTGCCGATGCGGTTGGCCGGGCGCCGCGTATTTTGGTGGCAAAGCTTGGCCAAGATGGCCATGACCGCGGCCAGAAGGTGATCGCGTCGGCGTTTGCTGATCTTGGGTTTGAGGTTATCACCGGGCCGTTATTTCAAACCCCGGATGAAGTTTATGAATTGGCTATTGATGGTGAGGTAGACGCGGTTGGGGTGTCAACTTTAGCGGCTAGCCATTTAAGCCAAGTGCCGGCGTTGCGCAAAAAGCTTGATGCTGGTGCCGGTGGTCATATTGAATTGGTTGTCGGCGGGGTGATCCCGCCGGGTGATATTCCGGCGCTCGAAGCTGCCGGTGCTAGCGCGGTGTTCTTGCCGGGCACAAAATCCACCGATGCGGCGATGCGCCTTCTTGATCTTTTGGCGCGGCGGCGCAATATCAGCGGGTAATCCACAATTTTTCAATCAACCGCCGATATAGGGTGAATTATTTTCATGACTGCACAATCTGCACAAGCTGAAGCTGAAGCTATTATTGATGAATTTGGGTTTTTTGACGATTGGGAAGACCGCTATCAGCTGTTGATAGATCAGGGGCGAAAGCTCTCGGCGTTTCCAGATGCGTTGCGTGATGACGCGCACCGTTTGCGGGGCTGTCAATCGGTTGTGTATTTTGCGGCCGAACGGGACGCCACTGATATTGTCACTTTTTCGGCGACCTCAGATGCCGCCATTGTGCAGGGGCTTGTGGCGCTGTTGCTGCGTGTCTATTCGGGGCGTCCGGCGCAGGAAATCCGCGATACTCAGCCAACATTTCTGACCGAAATCGGTTTGGATTCACATTTATCAGCTACCCGTAAAAATGGTCTTGCAAGCATGTTAGCCGCGATTAAATCAGCCGCTGACTGATTTTGCTGGTGCGCTAATCGGGGCTGCGTTCGGCGCGCGGGGTACGGTCATAGCATTCGCGATAGCATTTTGAAAAATGTGAAGCCGAGACAAAGCCGCATGCCAAAGCCACCGACAGAATGGACATGGATGTTTGGCGCAGCAAATGCCGGGCGCGTGCCAGCCGCAAATTCAGATAATAACGGGTTGGCGTGGTGCTTAAATATTTGCGGAATAACCGTTCTAGCTGGCGTGTTGACAAGCCAGTTGCCCGGGCAATCGATGTTTGCGCAAGTGGCTCTTCTAAATTGTCTTCCATGGTTTTGACTACCGCCAGCAATTTTGGATGGCTAACCCCAATGCGTGAGCGCAATTCCATGCGTTGGCGGTCAGTGGGTTCGCGGATACGGTCATGAATAAACTGGTCTGAAACCTCGGCGGCCAGTTGCGGGCCATGTGATTTCGAAATCAAATTTAGCATCATGTCAAGCGAGGCTGTGCCGCCTGAACACGTGACCCGGTTACCATCAATTTCAAACAGGTCATTGGTGATATAAAGATCTGGAAATTCTTCGGCCAGACCATCAATATTTTCCCAATGGATCGTACAGCGCCGATTGTCAAGCAAGCCGGCCGCCGCCATCACATAAGTGCCGGTGCAGATTGCTCCAATGATGGCACCGTTACGGTCCAGCCTGCGGATCAAATTCAAAATGGCTTTGGTGGTGTTTTCCCGCACATTAACCCCAGAACACACAAAAACCATGCGGCATTGTTGCAAATCTTCTGGGTTGGTGTCGGTATGCACATCAACGCCATTGCTGGCGGTGCTGCTAATGCCGTTTGGGCTGGCGACCATCCATTCAAAAAGCTTTTTGCCGCTTTGCCGGTTGGCAGCGCGCAAAGGTTCGATGGCAGATGAGAAGGCTAGCAATGAAAACTCATTGAGCAGCAAGAAGCCAATCTTCTGCGCATCGGCGTCATTATCGTTGTTTAGCAGAGTTTTTATTGTTTCAGCGCTCATTCACATCTCATATGCAAACACCGGGTCATAGGCACACTGGGGTAGTCTTGCCCCCACAACTTCTTCATTAAGCGTCAATTTGTCGGAAATAAAACAAAAAAATCAGGCAAAGTGATTTTTTACGCTAGTGGACCTAGGAAAATCCGTTAAATGACGAAAATTTTGGGGCGGCTTTTGCTGTCCAAATTGATCAAACTTTGCTAAGAAATCACGGTAATGACCCAGTTTCCTGTTCCGATTCCTGACCCAATCACCAGCGCCGCGAATGCCGAGGTTAAAAGTCTACGCGCGCTTCATGAGCGGAAATACCGTAAAAAAACCGGCTGGTTTTTGGCCGAAGGCGCGCGGATTTGCCGAGAGGCAGTGGCATTGGGCTGGGATATGCATAGGCTGGCCTTTTTGGCGGGCCGTGAGACCGATGCACCGATGCGGCCATTATTGAAAGGCCTTGCCGCATCTGACGGTCGCGCCTTGCCGATGACCGAAGCCCTGCTGCAGCGTATCAGCCGCAAAGATAACCCGCAGATGCTGCTCGGCGCATTTGCACAACGTTGGCACAGCCTTAACACTATAACGCCGGACCCGGCCGAAATGTGGGTGGCGCTTGACCGGGTGCGTGATCCGGGCAATTTAGGCACGGTGATGCGGACGGCTGATGCGGTTGGCGCTGCCGGCATTATTTTGATTGGTGATTGTACAGATCCCTATTCTGTAGAGGCTGTACGGGCCTCAATGGGGGCCGTATTTAATGTAAAAATCGCGGCTTGTAGTGAAGCGGAATTTGTCGCGTTTGGCCGGGCTTGGCCAGGCCCGGTGATCGGCACCGCGCTACCGGCGGCGATTGATTATCGGACCGCAGACTATCACGGGCCGCTGATTATGCTTATGGGCAATGAACAAGCCGGCCTGAGCGACCCCTTAATGGCCATCTGCCACCAGTTGATTAAAATCCCGATGCAAGGACGATCAGATTCCCTAAACCTTGCCGTTGCCACCGGGGTGGCATTATACGCGGCGCTTGATAAACGACGTTAGGCTTTTTTCCACCGCGCAAAATTCGCCTGTGCGACATAGCGGCCATCGGCGCATTGCTGAGATGGTGCTTCGCGTAGCGCCAATTCGCCGGAGTCAATCTGTCCGGCGCGGTCCCCCAAAATATCGGCAAGCGCATAATGCGCCGCCAAGGATGAAGCCCGAATAGCGTAAATCGTTAAAACCAAAAAACTTGCCTCGGGGCTTAATAGATGGGCGGCCTGTTGTAGTAATGGTGTTAAATCATTTTCGATGCGCCAGGTCTCGCCCTTTGGCCCCCGGCCATATTTTGGCGGGTCTATAATGATGCCGTCATACATCCGCTGGCGCCGTGCCTCGCGCGCCACAAATGCGCTGGCATCATCGGTAATAAAACGAATTGGTGCGTCTTGCATTTTGCATAAATCGCGATTTTCAAAGGCTTGTGTGATGGCTTTTTTGCTCGCGTCAAGATGCGTTACTTCGGCACCAGCCGCCGCCGCATGCAGGCTGGCTAGGCCTGAATAGGCAAACAGATTTAAAACGCGCGGGGCGCGGTTATGGGTGTCTTTGAATTGCCGAATAGCATCGGCGCACCAGTTCCAATGTGCGGCTTGTTCTGGAAAAAATCCCAGATGCCGAAACGGCGTGGGGCGCGCCATAAACCGCAAATTCTGATACTGCATCTGCCAGCTTTCAGGCAGGTTTTTGCCAAGCTGCCAGCCACCGGATTCCTGATCATCCGTGTCATTTTTGCCGGGTTGGAACACCCCGTCTGCACGCCATTCTTCAGGGCTGAGGCGGGGCCGCCACATGGCCTGTGGTTCCGGCCGGATAAAGCGAAAACTGCCAAAACGCTCTAACTTTTTCAGATTGCCGCTATCAAGCAATTCATAATCTTGCCAGTCGCGGCTGGTGAGTAAGGTAAGGTGCTGTGCTGTCATGCGTGCGATACTGCCATAGCCGCTGTGGATTGCAATCACCAATGTAACCCTTTGAAAATATCTATCAAGCTGATGCGGGGTTGGCTTTTGCGCCGTCTTGCCATAACATTGGGCGTATAAATATTTTGCGCAACCTAACGCTGTGGGTGCGGTTTGCGCAATAAATTTTGGTTTTTGGATGGATTTGAAAAAATTTCAATTATATCAGCAGCTATAAATATAAGAGTTATATAGGAAATGTGCGGATTTGAACTCGTTTACGGGTCAAGAAAATTGGGTGATCATAATGGATCAAATTGATAAGCAGATTCTGATGCATTTGCAAAATAACGCCGCTCAGCCGGTAGCTGATATTGCGCGCAAGGTCGGGTTGTCGGTTACCCCCTGCTGGCGGCGTATTCAGCGGATGGAGGAAACCGGCCTTATCCGTAAACGTGTGGCGTTGCTTGACCCAAAAAAAATTGGTGTTGGCATGTCGGTTTTTGTGGCGGTAAAAACCGATCAGCATAACGCCCAATGGCTCAGCGAATTTGCTAGCATGGTGGCAAGCATGCCGGAAGTGGTAGAGTTTTACCGGATGAGCGGCGAGGTTGATTATCTGCTGCGCGTTGTGGTGCCTGATATGGCCGCTTATGACACATTTTACCGAAAGCTAATCGGTAATGTGCAGCTGACTGATGTGAGCTCGTCCTTTGCTATGGAAGAAATCAAATACACCACAGCTTTGCCGTTGCCTGAGTTGGCTGATGACGTCTAAAAAGGGGCCACCAGCCCAACCCAATAAACCTACAATTTTAGTGTTTCGGGACAAATTACTGTTGCCGAGCGAAGGCTTTATCAAAAGTCATTATACGGATTTTGATGCAGCCGAACTGGTTTATGTCGCCAACCGGTTTGGCTGGCGCGCTGACGAGCTTGCTGGGCAATGCATCGCAACCGGCCAGAATGAATGGCAGCGATTTTGGTTTAAGCATTGCGGCCATACCCGCGCGTTGGCAGGTTTGCGGGCGTTGGCACCGCGGTCAGTGCATGCGCATTTTGGACGCGGCGGGGCGCTGGCTTTGCCGCTGGCCAAAGCCTTGCACAGTCCGCTCTATGTGACATTTCATGGCGGTGATGCGACCAAAAATACGCATAGCCGCAAACGCGTGCTGCCAACCATTTACCAACGCCGGCTGGCTGCGTTGCAGGAATATGCATCCGGGTTTTTCTGTGTTTCACAATTTGTTGCAGACCGGCTGGCCGCCCAAGGCTTTCCAAAAGCCAAGCTTATTACCCATTATATCGGCATTGATGTCGCCGCTTTAGAGCCGCCACAGCGACGTGATGGCCGCTTGCTCTTTATCGGGCGGCTTGTTGACAAAAAAGGCGTTGATGTTTTGCTGGCGGCAATTCGGCGGCTGCAAGCTGGCGGCAAGGTGGCAGTGCCACAGCTAGATATTGCTGGTAGTGGGCCATTGGAAGCAGCGTTGCGGGCACAGGCGGCAGACCTGCCATCAGTGCGGTTCTTGGGGTGGCAAACACCCCAGCAATTAGCCCTTATCATGGCCAAGGCGCGGGCTATTATTGTGCCAAGCCGGATTGCGGCAGATGGTGATTGTGAAGGGTTGCCAACAGTGGTACTCGAAGCGCTGCGGGCTGGCCTGCCTGTGGTTGCGTCAGACCATGCCGGCATTCCAGAAATCATCAAAGATGGCGAAACCGGGCTATTGGTGCCGGAAAATGATGCAGATGCCTTGGCGCATGCTTTGGCGGCGCTTGCAGAAGCTGGTGACCGTCTGCCAAGCATGGTGGCGGCCGCACAAAAGCGCCTGCGGTGCGATTTTAATGCGGCTACCCAATCACAGATTTTACAGCGCTATTTGCTGCAGGACCCGGCTTTATTGGTAACAGATACCGCGTTCTAAACCGAGATGTAAACCGATTTGACTTCGGTGTAGGCGTCTAGGGTGTAGTGGCTATTTTCACGTCCAAAACCAGAACTTTTGGACCCACCAAATGGCAGGCCGGGTGGTAAGAGATTAAAGCTGTTCACCCAGACATTGCCAGATTCAAGCGCATTAGCAACGCGGTGCGCACGCGCCAGATCGCGCGTCATCAGCCCGGCCCCCAACCCAAACTCGGTGCTGTTGGCACGGTCAATGGCTTCTTGTTCATCGTCAAACACCAGAACTGACATCACCGGCCCGAAAATTTCTTCACGTGCAACCCGCATACTATCGGTGCAGTTGGTCAAAATGGTGGGCTCCATAAAATGGCCGTTTTCAAATCCCTGCGGATGAATTTGCTTGCCACCGGTGGCCAAATGCGCGCCTTCATCCTGGCCGATCTGGACATAATTAAGAACCTTGGCAAGGTGTGCCGCAGAAATAAGTGCGCCCATATTCACATCTGCCGACATCGGGTCGCCCACCACCATACGCTCAGTTTTGTCGATGAGGGCAGCGATAAATTTATCAGCAATAGACCGCTGGACGAACACCCGCGTGGCGTTCGAACATACCTCGCCGGCAGTATAGAAATTGGCATCAAGCGCGGTTTGTACGGCCGCGTCAAAATCACAGTCATCAAATACCAAAAGCGGCGATTTGCCGCCAAGCTCCAAAGTGATTTTCTTCAGGCTGTTGGCTGATTGAGACATGATCAGCTTGCCGGTTTCAACGCCGCCGGTCAGGGATATTTTGGCAATGCCCGGATGTTCGCAAATGGCCCGGCCAATGTCAGCGGTGCCGTGGATAATTTGAAACAAGCCATCGGGTAGCCCGGCCTCACGCAGCAGCTCTGCGACCCGGTGCGCGACAAGCGGCGTTAGCTCGGATGGCTTTAAAATAAATGCATTGCCCGCCGCCAATGCCGGTGCCGATTTCCAACAGGCAATCTGCATTGGATAGTTCCACGCGCCGATACCTGCACAAACCCCAAGCGGCACCCGGCTGCAATAGCTTATGGCGCCGTTCCATTTGTTGAAATCGCCCGATTGCGTGGTGATCGCTGCGGCAAAATATTCAAAGGCATCGGCGCCAGACGGCACATCACCGCTTTCGGCTTCAGCATAAAGCTTGCCAACATCCATCACCTCAAGATGCGCCAGCTCGTCATTGGCGGCGCGCATCAAGGCCGCGGCCTTATGCAAGATAGCGGCCCGCGCCATCGGTTCATATTGTGCCCATTGCCGCTGCGCGGCTGTGGCTATGACCACGGCATCATCTAGCATGGCGGCTGTTGCGGGTTCAACTTTTGCGATGCACTCGCCGGTAGCCGGATAGTGTTTGTCGATGGGCGGTAGGGGGCTGGGGATAAATTTTCCGCCGATTAGTGACTGGCATATTTGCATAGGGCTAAACCTTCTTTGATGTGTTGGCGAGTTCATGTATTACGGTTGCGGCACCGCACGCTCGCGATTTTGGGTTAAAACCCAAACGGAAACTACACCGTAACGTAGATTCGCAAAAAAAACTATTTGCGCAATCTTCAGCGATGACGGCAAGATTTTTTTAGGACGGAATTTTTGAGGTAAGTTTTTTTGGGGCGCTGGTCCTAGTGATGTCTAAAATTTTTAAAGGGGGCAACCATGTCAAATATTATTGTGGATATTGATGAGGCGCGGCGCGATTTAGCGGCGGTTTTCCGCTGGACCGCCCGCGAAGCCATGCATGAAGGCATCGCGAATCATTTTTCCTATGCGGTATCAGATGATGGCCAGCAATTTTTGATGAATCCCTATGGGGTGCATTTTTCAAAAATGAAGGCCAGTGATTTACTGCTTCTTGATGCCCGAAAGACCCCTGAAGATTACGGCGAAAATGTTGATCCGACCGCGTGGTGGATTCATGGCGCCATGCACCGCAACAACCCGCAGGCCCGCTGTATTATACATTTGCATTCAAAATACGCCACCGCGCTCAGCGCTTTGAAAGACCCGTCACTGCTGGCGGTCGATCAAACCACCTGCCGGTTTCATAACCGTGTTGCAATCGACACCGGATTTGACGGCATGGGGCTTGATGATGAAGCGGAACGCCTGTCACAGCGGCTTGGTAACAAGCGTATGATGATGATGGGCAATCACGGTTTTATGAGTGTTGCAGAAACCCCAGCATTGGCGTTTGACCTTGCCTATCATTATGAACGGGGCTGCCGTACATATATCACCGCATTGTCGACCGGCGCCGAACTATCAGTGCTGCCTGATTCTGTGGCCGAGAAAACAGCCCGGCAATGGGAGCAATATGATGGCGCTGTTGCAAAGCATTTAGCCGCGATTCGTTCCATATTGGATGAAGAAGCGCCGAGTTATAAAGACTAACGTGACGTTTTTTGCTTTTGCTGCCGTTGTTCAATGGGGGGCAAAAGTGCTGACCATTCAATCCTGGCTGCAATAATGGTGCTATTAAATTAGAAAAGCGACTTTGAGTTTATGCTGCTATCTACTATATTGCGAGCTACCGACAAATAATGTCGATTCTGAAATGTTAGGGCTAGATATCGGCCCGTAACGTTGCAATACTAATAATGATTATGAGCTTGCGTAATTTAGCTTCCAATTAATATTACGATGACGACCTAAGAGTCAGGGAGATGAATATAATGAAAAAACTACTGATCTCAGCAGCTATACTTGCTGGAACCGCATTTGGTTTAAGCGGGCAGGCAAACGCAGCCTGTGGCGATTTCCAGATGTCAGACATGAACTGGCCGTCTGCAACGCTAATGGCGAATGTTGACAAAATCATTCTTGAAGAAGGCTATGGCTGTAACATTGAGTTAATTCCTGGGGCAACAACTGCCACCTTTGCAACCATGAATGAAAAAGGACAGCCGCATGTGGCTGCTGAGCTGTGGACAAATGCTGTCTCTGTTGAGCTTGAAAAAGCCATGGCTGAAGGCCGCTTGCATTCTGCAATTAGAGGCCCGATCACTGAACTTGGTGAAGGCTGGTGGGTAACCCCTGGCACGCTGAGTCGCAACCCAGAATTCAAGACAGTGATGGATGTTTTAGAGCGCCCAGATCTGTTTCCAGACAAAGAAGATCCATCAAAAGGTGCCTTTATTGGCTGTCCAGCAGGATGGGGTTGCCAGCTTGCAAACCAGAGTCTTTTCCGTGCTTTTGAAATGGAAAAGAAAGGCTGGGTCCTAGTTGATCCAGGTTCACAGGCTGGGTTGGACGCGTCAATGGCAAAAGCCGCGCAGCGGGACGAAAACTGGATTGGGTATTACTGGGCACCAACAGCACCGGTGGGCAAATATGAAATGAAGCTTATGGATTTCGGTGTTCCTTTTGCCGGCGCAGAGAACTGGGATAGCTGTATCGCTCTGGGCCCAGAGAAGTGCGGCAACCCTAAGCCATCTGCGTGGACAGAGTCAGTTGTGCAAACTGTTGTGACATCAGAGATTAAAGCTATGCCAGATGTAATGGAATATTTTGGCAAGCGCATTTATCCTGGCCCTGTCATGAATGGTATGCTGGTTTATATGGAAGACAATCAGGCAACTGGACCAGACGCCGCGCTTGAATTTTTGGAAAAGCATCAAGATATCTGGACTAAGTGGGTGTCTGCTGATGTGGCTGCAAAAGTAAAAAAATCCTTATAAATTATAAAGCATATAGCGTGACTCCAGGTTTGCCTTGGGGTCACGCTTATTTTCCATGGGGGTGAAAATGCTTGATTTTTTTGGTGACTTTCCTGATATGTCGCGCCGTGATTTGCGAGATTTCAAGCTAGCCATTGATGGCGCTTTTCGTGATTTTTCTAGAACCAACGGCGAAGCGATTGAAGCGTTTTTCGACCCTCTTTTGTGGTTTTTGATCAAACTTGAAAAATTATTGTTGGCCATGCCTTGGCCGGTGATTCTGGTGATTGTTGCGGGGCTTTGTTTCCTTGGATCAAGAAGTTGGAAACTGTCGATTGGGGCGGTATTAAGCTTTATGCTCATTGGCTATTTCGGGATGTGGGAAGACACCATGTCGACGATTGCGCTGATTTCGGTCGCAACCCTGCTATGTGTTGCCATTGGTATGCCACTTGGCATTTGGATGGCCAAATCTGACCGTGTGCAGTCTATCATTACGCCGGTTCTCGATGTGATGCAGACCATTCCCATTTTCGTATATCTGCTGCCGGTGTTGATGCTGCTTGGTATTGGCAAGGTGCCGGGGCTGATCGCGGTATGTGTTTACGCGATGCCGCCAATGGTGCGTCTAACTAATCTTGGTATTCGGCTGGTCGATAAAGATGTGTTGGAAGCGGCGAACGCGTTTGGGGCTGACTCAAAACAAAAGCTGTTTGGTGTGCAGATACCGCTGGCTTTGCCTAATATTTTCGCCGGCATCAATCAAACCATTATGATGGCGCTAGCCATGGTGGTGATTGCCTCAATGATTGGGGTACGCGGCTTGGGTATTCCTGTCTTGCAAGCTATTCAAAATCAATATCTAGCCCTTGGCTTAATGAATGGCCTCGCGATTGTTGGACTTGCTATTATTTTTGACCGTGTCTCGCAACGATACGGAAAGCGTTTGCAGCAGCATCGCGGAGGACATGACCATGACTGATATTAAAATTAAGATCGAAAATCTATTTAAGGTTTTTGGCAACAGGCCGCATGAAATGATGTCTTTGGTGCGTGATGGTGTGTCAAAACAAGCGCTGCTTGACGATCATAAACATGTGCTTGGCCTGACAGACATCAACATCAGCATCCCGGCTAAACGTATCCATGTGATTATGGGCCTGTCAGGGTCTGGCAAATCTACTCTGATCAGGCATATCAATCGCCTTATTGAACCAACAGATGGGCGGGTGGTTGTTGATGGCGAAGATGTGATGGCGATGCCAGAGTTGGAGCTAAAGGAATTCCGCCGTTTCAAAGCGTCAATGGTTTTCCAGAAATTTGCCCTGCTTCCGCACCGGACAGTGGCGCAAAATGTGGCGTATGGATTGAGCATTCAGGGCGTTGACGAAGGCGAGGCTTTTGAACGCAGCCAGCGCTGGCTTGAACGTGTTGGTCTGGCCGGTTTTGAAAAGCATTTTCCGGCGCAGCTGTCAGGCGGTATGCAGCAGCGTGTTGGTTTGGCGCGCGCGCTGGCAACGGACGCCGAAATATTGTTGATGGATGAAGCCTTTTCAGCGCTTGATCCGCTGATCCGTAACGATATGCAAAATATCCTGCTGGATCTGCAACAAGAACTTCACAAAACCATTGTCTTCATAACGCATGATTTGGACGAAGCCTTGCGGATTGGTGATCAAATTTCGATCCTACGCGATGGCGCTGTGATTCAAGACGGCGACCCGCAAGACATCATTATGAACCCGGCTGACGATTATATTGCAGATTTCATCAAGGATATAAACCGTGGCCGCGTTATTAAAGTGTCAACGTTAATGACCAAAGCCAGCCGCGCATCAGGGCCAAAGTTCGAAGAATCAGCCTTGTTGGAAGATGCGTTGAAAGTCATGAATGAGCAAAATAGTGACAGTGCCGCCATTGTCGATTCAAAAGGCAAAGTGGTCGGTAAAATCAGTCTTAAAGATGCCATCAGGGCGATGGCACGCCCAGACCGTGAAGCCGCTGGGACACGGTATAAGTGAGCTCGGTTACACTAGAACTGGCGGCCATTTACAAGCTCGCCGAAGATGTGTTTTTGGCAAATGGATGTGATGCGGATAACGCCGCGGCGCTTGCCGACATCATTTGCCGGGCTGAACGTGATGGTTCGCATTCGCATGGACTGTTTCGGGTGCCGGGCTATGTCAAAGCCTTGCGTAGTGGCAAAGTAGACGGCCAAGCCAAACCAACGGTAAAGCATATAACGCCAGCGGTTATTCAGGTTGATGGGCATGGCTGTTTCGCGCCATTGGCCCAAGCGGTGGGCCTGCCAGTGCTTGCCGAGGCTGCCAGCACCATAGGCATCGCGGCGTTGTCATTGGTTGGTGTGCATCATTTTGCGGCGCTGTGGCCGGAAACCGAATATTTGGCAGATCGCGGCTTGGTGGGGCTGGCCTGCACCGCCTATATGCCAATGGTGGCGCCTGCCGGCAGTAAAGAGGCGCTGTTTGGCACCAACCCGTTATCATTTGCCTGGCCGCGGCCCGGCCACCCACCGGTGGTTTATGATATGGCAACAGCGGCGATGGCGATGGGCGATGTGCAAATCGCGGCGCGCGACGGACGCACGGTGCCGCTTGGTACTGGCCTTGATGCCGATGGCAACCCAAGCACTGATCCGGCGGCGATTGCTAAAGGCGTGTTGTTGCCGTTTGGCGGCTACAAAGGGTCGGCAATCGCCTTGATGGTGGAATTGCTGGCGGCAGGTTTGACCGGCGAACAATTTAGCTATGAAGCGCGCGCCACCGACAATAAAGATGGCGGTCCGCCCCGTGGTGGTGAAATGGTTATCGCTATGTCACCTGAAATCATCGCTGGCCCTGACTGGCAAACGCACGTTGAGGCCTTTATGCAGAAGATGTCGGGTTTAGAAGGGGTGCGGATGCCCGGCGCACGCCGCCACAAAAACCGGCTTGATACTGGCCCGCGCGCGATCAATCAAGAACTGGTTGCGACGATAAAAACACTTTTATAGCGTTTGGCTTACGGCTATCGCCGTAGTTGCGATCACGGCATCTGCGCACACCGCCCAATCTGGCCCGATCATCATTGGGTTGATTTCAATTTCACCAATCGCGGGTTGATTGTGCAACAGCACAATCAGCTTTTCGATATTGTCATGTAGCGGTGCGCGTGATGCCGCTGGGCCGCCCCGGTACCCATCAAGCAGGGCAGCGATCTTTAGCTGGTCAATGGCGGCGTTGATGGTGGCTTTGTCTGCGGGCATGATGATGGTCACACTATCTTGCAACAGTTCGGCAAGCACGCCGCCACTGGCGATCGTCAGCACCAAGCCAAATTGCCTGTCACGCCTGATGCTGACCATCAATTCGGCAATCGGTTTGGCGATCATGGCTTCAATTAAAAAACCATCACAGCGGGCCGCTGGGGCTGCTGCGGCGACGGCTTTAGTGATGGCGGCGATGCCGGCATGTAGGTCAGGTTTTGAAGCAATATTCAGCCGCACCGCCCCTATTTCAGTTTTATGAATTATGTCCGGGCTGCAGATTTTTACCGCCACTGGAAAGCTGATATCACTATCATCAATGGCGCCGGCGGCAATATCGGCCAGGCTGACGATATGCATTTCAGGGACTGTCACGCCATTTTTTTTCAAAAGGGTTTTGGCGGCGCCTTCATGCAGCTGCTGCACCGCACCTGCCGGCGGCAGGTCCATGGCAAGGCAAAGGCGCGGTGCTGCCAGAATAGCGGCGCGCTGTTCGCCATAGGCGGCGGCACTGCCAATCGCCCGCATGCATGTGTCAATGCCCTGCATTGGTGCAATGCCGGCGGCCAAAATATGGCTGCGGGTTTCAGCGTCTAAATTTTCTGGAAGTGTGCTGCAAATGGCGCTGGGGATGTTTGCTGCGCGGCTAGCGGCGATGAAACTATCGCTGTCGGCCCGGTAATAGGGCTTGCTCTCATCTAGCCCGGCTGCCGGATAATCCTGCACGATAACTGCGCTATCATAATCGTCATTCAGCAGGGTCTTGAACACCGGCAGTGTTTTGTCATAGGCACCCCATATCGGTGTGGTGTAATCCAGCGGGTTCGACACGGTTGCGGTGTGCGGCAATAGCCCCTGCAGCTGGGTCGCCGTTGGTGGGCTTGGTGCGGCAAAATCCAGACCAAGCGGCGCGGCATAATCGGCAAGCATGGTGGCGCCGCCGCCAGAACAGGTAAAACCGGCAATACGGCGGCCAGCCGGCACCCCGGCTATTGTCAAAAATTTTAGTAGTTCAACAAAATCAACCGGCGTGTCGACCCGGCATATACCAAGCTGTCTAAAAAAAGCTGAATAGGCGGCATCGGTTCCCGATAGCGAGCCGGTGTGGCTGGCGGTCAATTGCGCGCCAATGTCAGATACCCCAGTCTTTAGCGCGACGATCGGTATATTCATTTCCAAAGCACGACGTGCCGCATCGGCAAATTTCTGGGCGTCGCGGATCGCTTCAATATGCAGGCCGATGGCACGCACATGCGGCTCATCCAGAAATATATCAATAAAATCCTCAAGCCTTAAGGCGGCTTGATTGCCGGCCGAAACCATAAAGCTGAGCGGCAAGTGCCGTTGGCTCATGGTCAAATCTGAAGACAGCATGCCGCTCTGGGTGATGATCGCGGCGCCATAGCCGGGGTGCATGCCGCCATGTGCAAATGGCCATAAGGCAAGACGATCATGATAGTTAATCAGCCCATAACAATTCGGCCCGACTAGCGCCATATCACCGGCTGCCGCTATCAGTCTTGTCTCATCATCTTTTCCGGCTCCGCCCATTTCGGAAAATCCGGCTGTATAGCAGACAACACCGCCCGCCCCGCGTTTGGCCAGCGCGCCAACAATCTCAATAGCTGGGTCTTTCGGCACCGCAAGAAATACTGCATCTGGGGCTTCTGGCAATGCTGCGACGTCAGCAAAGCATGTGATGCCGGCAATGTCTTTACGGGTTGGGTTAACCGGCCAGAGCGCACCTGAATATCCGATCCGCCGACACTCATTAATCACCGTGGCAACATCTGCCCCGCCAACAAGCGCGATGTGTCGCGGCCGTAACAGGCGGCGCAGATTGGCGCGGCGCTTTGGGGTCATGCGCCCAGCGGCCGAAGCAAGCTGCGGGTGATGATGTGACGCTGAATTTCGGATGTGCCGTCCCAGATTCGTTCCAGACGCGAATCGCGCCACAGGCGCTGCACCGGCAGCTCTTCCATCAGCCCCATGCCGCCAAAAATCTGCACCGTGTTATCGGCGACGCGGTTCAACATCTCCGAACAATACAGCTTTACCATCGCCGCATCACTGTCGCTCATAATGCCGGCCTCGGCCTTGCTAATCGCATCTTTAACAAGCAAGTCTGCGGCGCGCAGTTCAACCGCCATATCGGCAAGTTTGAAGCCGGTGGCTTGAAATTTGCCGATGGCCTGACCGAATTGTTTGCGTTCGGCGGCCCAGCTGGTGGCAAGCTCGAACAAGCGTTCAGCTTTGCCGCAACACGTGGCACCCACCCAGATTCGGCCCATGCCAAGCCATTTGCCTGACAATTCCAACCCACGGCCTTCCTCGCCAAGGATGTGCGCCGTGCTCAGCCGCACGTCATTGAAATCGAGCTTGAAATTCAAATAGCCGCGATAGCTAACGCAATTATAACCAACATTAATGTCAAACCCCGGCATCCCGACATCGACCAAAAATGCGGTAATGCGGGGGCGTGGGCCGCGGGGGGTGTCATCATGCCCGGTGGCGGCAAACACGATGGCAAAATCTGGCATGACCGGGCCGGAAATAAAGTGTTTTGAACCGTTTAATATCCAGTCATCACCATCCCGCTTTGCATTGGTTTTCATCGACATAATGTCAGATCCAGCTTCGGGCTCGCTCAGCGCAAAAAGTTCGCGCTTTGCACCGCTAACACAGGGCAGCAAATAGGCCTCACGTTGTGCCCCCTCGGTGGCTAGCAACAATTCTGTCGGGCGCGCGACCCACGCGTGCAATGCATGGCTGGTGCGGCCAAATTCACGCTCAATCACTGCCATGCTGGTGTAATCGAGCCCGCCGCCGCCAACCGACTCAGGCAAGTTTGCAGCAAACAGTCCGGCGTCTTTAGCACGGGCTTCGATCTGCCGCCCAATTTCAAGTGGGACTTCACCGGCGCGATCAACATGATCTTCATGCGGTGTCATTTCTTCATTCACAAAACGCCGCACCGTGTCTTGCAGCATCTGCTGTTCATGGGTCAGGCCATCAAGCATGGGTCATTCCTTCTGTGTTTTGGTTTACTGCTTCTTGAGTTTGAGTTTGGCGCGGGCTTCATCCGGGGTTAATACGCGGCCCCCCATACGATCAATAATTTCGACAACACGCGCGACCAACTGTTCGTTGCGCGCCGGCACGCCGCGATCAAGGTAAATATTGTCTTCAAGGCCAACACGCACATTGCCGCCCATCGCTACAGCCGCCGCCGCCATGGGCATTTGCATACGCGAAATGCCAAATGATGCCCAGCTGGCATTATCCGGCAATTCATCTTTCATCACCTTCATATTATCGACAGATTGTTCGGCCCCCCACGGAATGCCAAGACAGATCTGGAACATCGGTGGGGCGTCAATGATGCCTTCTGCGACCATCTGTTTTGCAAAACGAATATGGCCCAATTCAAACACCTCAAGTTCTGGTTTGACGCCAATTTCCTGCACCATTGCAGCCATTTTACGCAAATAAGGGGGCGTTGAAATATAGATTTCATTGCCGTTGCCAAAATTCATTGTGCCGCAATCTAAGCTACAAATTTCTGGTTTGCAGGCGATAACATGGGCCAGCCGTTCTTCTGGGCCAATCATATCGGTGCCGGGGCCGGGCAGCGCTGGGTCTTCATCACTTGGCACCCAATCACCGCCCATGCCAGATGTTAGATTAATCACTACATCGGTATCGCTAGCGCGGATCAAATCGACTGTCTGGCGAAACAAATCAACATCCCGTGAGCCTTTGCCGGTCTGCGGGTCGCGCACATGGATATGCGCAACCGCGGCGCCAGCTTTGGCGGCGGCAATCGCGGAATCGGCAATTTCTTGCGGGGTTACAGGTACATGTGGATTCTTGCCACGGGTGTCGCCAGCACCAGTCACGGCGCATGTTACAATCACGTCATAATTCATTGCTCTATAGCCTCCAAGCTGTGCCATTCTTGTAGAGATGATGTTTCCAAATTTTGCCCAAAATTTCAAAAAATACGACAGTAGTTTCGGTTTATCGACAAATCTAGCACCCAGATTGCATAATCCAGATTGCATAATTCAGATAGCATAACCGGCGCAGCCTAGCCCAGCTGCCAGGCGAGGCAGCTTACTGAAACAGCTTCAAGATTTGTGCGATCAGGCGGTCACGCTCGGCGGCCATGGTCTTAAAATGCTGGCCTTGTGCCATATCATTGCACCCGGCCACCATCGCGTCACGCAGCGCCGGGGTCAATTCAGGTGCGGCAAGACGTGTCCACGGTAGTTTGAGAGCTGGGCCAAATTGATCTAGGTTTTTTGCCATGCCGCCGTCACCACAGGCGACATGGAACGCCATGCACTGGCCTTGCACAGCCATGCGTGGGGCGGGCCCGAATCGTAGCGCCCGATCGATGTCTTCGGGGCTGGCTTCGCCATTGGCAACCATATGCAGCGCTTCACGCCACAACGCCTCTTGCAGACGTGTCGCCACAAATCCGGGGATTTCTTTTTTCAGGCGTAGCGGCTCTTTACCCGCATGTTTATAAAACGCCATTGCCCATGACACACAGTCGGCGCTGGTCTGTTTGCCACCAACAACCTCGACAAGGGGCAACAGATAGGGTGGGTTAAAGGGATGCCCAACAAGGGTGCGCGCCGCGGTGGCACAGCGTGCCTGAATATCGCTCATCATCAAGCCTGACGTGCTCGACGAGATTACCACATCAGCTGGCACGATGGCGCCTAATGTCTCATAAAGCGCCTGTTTTTCGGGTAGCCGTTCGACAGCGCTTTCCTGAATAAACTCTGTGCCGGCAACCGCATCAGCCAGATCACTGGTGATGTAAAGCCGGTCCAACGAGGCGCCATCGGCAAGCCCGAGGTCTTGCAAACATGGCCATGCAGTTTCGATGATTTCCCGAAAGGCGGGTTCTTCGCGCGGGTCATGCAGATAGGCCCTAACATCATAGCCGCGGGCCAGAAAATGGGCTGCCCAGCCGCCACCAATGGGGCCGCCGCCAATACTGGTTATTGTTGATAGAGTGGTAATATCTGGAAACGCCATGGTGTGCCCTCACAATGCTATAAAACTATTTTCCTTTAAAATTTGGCTCACGTTTTTCAACAAAAGCTTGCACGCCCTCTTTGGCATCTTCACTTTTCAGCATAGCGCGATAGGTCGGCAGATCGCCGGTGCGCATAGCGTCAAACGCCTTTGGTAGGGGTTGCGAATCAATATGCCGCAAAACTTCCTTGATTGATTGCACCGCAAGCGGCGCGTACCAGGCAATATCATCGGCCCATTTGCGCGCTGTCTCTAATAGCGCATCAGCTGGCACCACTTTGTTGATAAGCCCATAATGGGCGGCTTCTAGGGCGGACATGCGGCGGCCTAACAACAGCATTTCCATAGCAATGTTATGCGGAATAAGTCGCGGCAAACGCTGAATCGCCCCCGAATCTGGGATAATGCCCAACGGCATTTCGGGAAGCGAAAATTCAACATGGTCAGCCGCAATCAACAGATCGCAGGCCATCGCAATTTCAAAACCGCCACCAATGACAAGACCGTTCAACGAGGCAATGACCGGCTTGTTCAACGACCAATTTTCGGTTAGGCCAGCAAAGCCGCCATAGCCATAATCGCCATCATTCCACCATTCATCAAGCTGTGCGTCGCCCCGGTCCAGCGCCTTTAGGTCCCAGCCCGCCGAAAAAATACGGTCGCCCGTTGCCGTCAAAATAGCTACGCGCAGATTATCGTCCTTGTCAAATTCAACAAAGGCATCAGCGATCGCCTTGCTCATTTCATGGTCAATGGCATTGACCTTTGGCTTGTTAAGGGTGATTTCCAGCACATGGCCGCGCTGTTCGATCAACACATAATCTGACATCTAAAAATCTCCTATTTTCTGGCGGTTCTGGCCCGGCGATGCTGGTGGGGCCAGCCTAACCAAAGGTCTGGCCAGAGTTAATTGTTGATGGGGTTTCGCGGGTCTTTGCGTCTTTGCCGCTATGCGTAAAAGCATAAGTTGTTCCTGGCCAAATCGGCGCGGTATCTTCTTCCGGCCACGCCCGCCGGTAGTGGCTTGGCATACGGCCAAAAGTTTTGCTGAAGCATTGGGAAAAATACGACAGTGAATTAAAGCCGGTTGCCACTGAAATTTCGCGTATCGTCATATTTGTGCTGACAAGCAAGGTGCGGGCATATTGCAATTTTATCAACCGGCAGAATTGCACAATGGTGCATCCCAGATTTTTCGCAAATAAACGTTCAAGCTGGCGTTGTGGCATACCTAGATGGCAGCAAATTTCAGGAACAGACAGGCTGTCTTCAATACGACCCTCCAAGAGTTGTGCCACTTTTTCGATGGCCGGATGGGCCTGCGGCGTGGCGGCATAGCGGCTCGGACGTTGCGGAAAATCAGCATCACAGCGAAAATGGTGTAGCATCTGGCTAGCCACTTCCTTTGCCAGATCAGTGTCATGGGTTTGTTCAATGCAATGCAGCATAAGGTCAGTGCCAGCCATGCCACCGGCGCAGGTGATAATATTTTTGTCAATGGTGAACATCTGTTCACACGTCTCAGCCTGCGGAAAGGTCTCAGAAAAGCCAGCAAAAAACGACCAATGTGTGGTCGCTTTCCTACCGGTTAAAAGGCCGGCTCTGGCAAAGATATAGGCGCCAATTTCAACACCTATTAATTTGGTGCCATGGCGTGCTTGGCTGCGCAGCAAATTGGTGAGCTGATTGTCTGAATAGCGCTCGGCGCCCCAGCTTCCCAATACCGCAATATAATCTGCACGGCGGCTGTCTGCGTCAAATTTTTCACAAGCGACCGTCATGCCGTTGCTGGCCTGAATGACACCGTCATGCGGCGCCAAAAACACCCAGTCATAAAGCCGTTTCGTGGTGATGTAATTGGCAATGCGCATGGGTTCAATCATCGTTGTGAGTGTGGCCATGTTAAACCGCGGCAACAGGATAAACTGCACCAATTCAGCTTTGTTGCTCTGTGTCGGCCCAGCCACCATGATGGTCCCCTTTGTTGGACGCGTGCTATCTGACATTAGCGCATTACGAACGGGTTGCTCATCGGCGCGTCAGATATATTGATCCACGCGGTTTTCGGACGGGTATAATCATAGATAGCCTGCATACCGCTTTCACGGCCAAAGCCAGATTCCTTAAAACCGCCAAATTCGGCAATTGGTGAAACAACCCGGTAGGTGTTCACCCATACGATGCCTGCCCGAAGCGCCTTGGTCATGCGTAAGGCACGGGCGCCATCGTGTGTGAAAACCCCGGCGGCAAGGCCAAATTTGCTATCATTGGCAAGTTCTATGACCTCTTCTTCATCGTTAAAACGCAAAACACTCAACACTGGGCCAAACAGTTCGGTATCAACAATGGTCATGTCTTGGCGCGGGCAATCAATAATTGTTGGTTCGAAGTACCAGCCGGCTTTGGTGGTGTCAGGTCGGTTACCGCCAGCCAAGATTTTGCCACCTTCGCTTTTCGCAAGTTCGATCTGGCGTTCTATATGCTCAATCTGTGCATAGGTCGCTAACGGCCCCATTTGGGTATCGTCTGCCAGCGGGTTGCCAATACGGATCTTTTTGGTCTGGTCGAGCATGCGTTCGAGAAAAGCGTCAGCAATATCATTATGAAGATAAAGCCGTGAACCAGCCACACAGCTTTGCCCGCTAGCGCCAAAAATACCGGCTATAGAGCCATTTACGGCGCTTTCTATATTGGCGTCGTTGAACACAATAAAGGGCGATTTGCCGCCCAGCTCGAGCGACACTTGCGCAAAATTTTCAGCTGAATTGCGGACCACATGGCGCGCCGCTGAAATGCCGCCGGTAAAGCTGACGCGCTGCACAAGTGGATGCGATGTTAGGGCCCGGCCGCACGGGTCAGCGTGTCCGGTCACAATATTGACTACGCCCTCAGGAAACCCTGCCTCTTCAATTAGCTTGCCAAATTCAAGCATCGCTGCTGATGCATGCTCAGACGCCTTTAACACCACCGTGTTGCCAGCCGCCAGCGCCGGACCAATTTTCACTGCGACCAGAAAAAGCTGTGAGTTCCATGGCACCACAGCGGCAACTACACCCAGCGGTTCGCGTAACGTCATGGTGATCATGTCAGGCTTATCGATGGGTAATGTTTGGCCACTTATTTTGTCTGCACAGCCGGCATAGAAATGGAAAAATTCGGCAATATATTTGGCCTGCCAGCGGGTTTCTTTCAGCATTTTGCCGGTGTCGATGGTTTCGATGCGGCCAAGATGTTCTGACTTTTCATCAAGTAACGCTGCCAAGCGGCGCAGATATTTACCGCGCTCAGTTGGGGTAAGCGTGGCCCATGCGCCGGTCTTAAAGGCTGCATGCGCTGTATCAACGGCGGCGTTTATGTCTGCCTCGGTGGCCTCGGGCACGGTGCACCAGGGCTGTTCGGTTGCCGGGTTGATGCTATCAAACCGTTTGCCGTCGCTAGCATCCTGCCACTTGCCATTGATAAACATTTGATAATGCACGAGGTCAGACATAGTGGGGCTCCTTAATCTTGTTTCTTCGGTCATGCTGGCACAATATATCCCTAAAGCCTATGACTTAGTTCTACAGCTGTTTTAAAAAATTAGTCATTTATTGGCGAAAAAATTATATTACCAAGGCCGCGATCACCGCACAATTTTAGAGCAGATTCGCAGCGATAAAAGGGGAGGCGCAAAATGGGCAAAGACATCATTGGTGATCCGCTAATCATTAATGGGCGCCGGTTATCACTGTCACGGGCTGTACGGGCTGGTGATTTTGTGTTTTTGACTGGCCAAGTGCCGATGCGCAATAATGCGGTGATGGTTGATGGCACAATTGAGGATCAAACCCGGGCTGTTCTTGATGATATAGAGGCGACATTGGCCTTGGCTGGATGCGGCCTGCAAGATGTGGTGAAATCGATGGTGTGGCTAACCTCACGCGATGATTTTCCGGGCTTTAATGCGGTCTATGCCGAGTATTTTCCAGACAATCCACCGGCCCGTTCAGCGATTGTTAGCGATTTGCTTGTCGATGTGAAGGTCGAGATAGAGGTCATTGCCTACCAGCCACAACCGCAAGCATGACCAAGACTGCCAGGGGCGTTGCATTGCCAGATAAAATGCTTGGGTAAAATGCCGCGCGAACTGAAGGCGCCTTTGAGGGGCTGTCAGTTAGCTAAAAGCGGGCATGACCTTATCACAAAACAGCTCCATCGATTTGATCTGTTCGTCATGCTCCAGCCCCATAGAGGCATAATAGATAAAGGAGTCGACACCCAAGGCCTGATACCGCTTGAGTTTTTCAATGGCCACATCAGGCGACCCAAAGAGCAAGTTTTCTTCCAGCATTTCGGCGTTATATTCATCGCGATTGGCCAATTCTGACAGCGCGATCTGGGCCGGAAAGCCGTTATGAACCCCGCCCAAATTTCGGTATAGATTTTCAAACTGACCAAGCACATTTTGAATGGCGGCGATGGCTTTGTTGCGGCTGTCTTTGCTTTCATAAATTGCTGTGTGGCGCATCAACGCAAAATGTGGACGCTGTGCGGTTGGGTGCTTTGCCATCGATTCCTCAAAGCGTTGCTTGTAAAGCTCAGCCTCGTCAAAGCCGCGGGTAAACGGCCAGCACATAATATTGCAGTTGTTTTTGATGGCATAATCATACGTGATCGGCGACCGCGCCGCGACCCAGAGTGGCGGGTGCGGCGTTTGCAAAGGCTTTGGCACTGATGTTGCGGTGGGGAACTGCCAATAGTCCCCATTATGTTCATAGTCGCCCTGCCATAACGCTATTAGCGCGGGCAGCATTTCATGCATATATTTCCAGCTGTCACTTTGCAGCAGCCCCGGGTGCATGCGGTCAAATTCTCGCTGGTAAGCCCCAGACCCAATGCCAAATTCAAGACGGCCATCAGTCAAAAGGTCAGTCATGGCTGCTTCGCCAGCAAGCTTTATAGGGTGCCAATAGGCTGCATTCACCACCGCACAGCCAAGCCGAATACGCGTGGTATTTTCGCCCCACCAGGTCAATAGTGAAAAGGGGTTTGGCGCAATTGTCATTTCCAGCGCGTGATGTTCGGCAGCCCAAACAATGTCAAAACCGGCGTCGTCAGCCATCTGAACCATGCGCAGCGTATGATCGCGCACAGCCGTCATTGATGTTTGTTCGTTCATCCGTTCAAGATTTATAGCAAGCTGGAATTTCATGTTCGGTCCCCCTCGGTAAGTGTGACGAGGATCTCAAACATTTCTAAATTTAACAATACAATAAAAATGATGTTTATTATCGAAAAATACGAATTAACAAACCGCCATGGCCGGTGACGAGGCTGCGTGTGCGCCGAAATAGGGCATGCCATAATTTGGGGTGCCAGAATAGCAAGTGCCAGAATAGCAAGTGCCAGAATAGCAAGTGCCAGAATAGCAAATGCGCCGGGGCCGGCACAAAGTCGCGGCCCGCTGGCGGCAAGAGATGTGCTAATTAATCAAGCTTTGGCCCGGCAGCGACCAAGGCTTTGCCGGCATCGGTATCGGTGAATTTTTCAAAATTCTCGATAAATAACCCACCAAGATGACGCGCCCGCTTTTCCCATTCTGCTGGGTCGTCATAGCTTGCGCGTGGGTCAAGAATTGACGCGTCAAGCCCGGCCAATGTCTTTGGCATGCTCAGATTGAAAATCGGCAGTTGTTCGGTTTCTGCATTATCAATCTCGCCAGAAAAAATGGCGTTAATCAGGGCGCGGGTATTGGCAAGCGAAATCCGTTTGCTCTGCCCGTTCCAGCCGGTGTTGATAAGATAGGCCTTGGCCCCTGCATCACGCATCCGCTTGCTCAAGACTTCGGCATAGGTGGTGGGGTGCAAAGATAAGAACGCGGCCCCAAAACACGATGAAAATGTAGGCTGATGCTCGGTCATGCCGCGCTCCATGCCGGCCATCTTGGCGGTAAAGCCTGACAGAAAATGATATTGCGTGGCGGCATCATCGAGGATTGATACTGGTGGCAAAACGCCAAATGCATCAGCTGTCAAAAACAACACATGCTTGGCATGGCCAGCTTTGGATACCGGGCGGACAATATTGTCGATATGGTAAATTGGGTAAGATACCCGGGTGTTTAGTGTCAGGCTGGTATCGCTGAAATCAATTTTTCCGTCAGCGTCAACCATGACATTTTCAAGCAACGCATCACGGCGGATAGCGCGGTAGATTTCTGGCTCGCTTTTTTCGTCAAGGTCGCTTGTTTTGGCGTAACACCCGCCTTCAAAGTTAAAAATGCCCTCATCATCCCAGCCATGTTCATCATCGCCGATCAAGCTGCGGTCCGACGCGGCAGACAAAGTTGTTTTACCAGTGCCTGACAATCCGAAAAACAGCGCAACATCGCCATCGGCGCCACAGTTTGCCGAACAATGCATAGAGGCAATGCCTTTACGTGGCAAAAGATAGTTCATCATTGAGAACATACCTTTTTTCATTTCACCACCATACCATGACCCACCGATAAGCTGCATACGTTCGGTGAGGTTAAACGCGACAAAGGTTGGTGAATTCATGCCATGACGCTGCCAATCTGGGTTGGTCGTCGTAGAGGCGTTGATAACAGTAAAATCAGGTTCAAAATCAGCCAACTCTTCGTCGCTTGGCCGGATAAACATGTTTTTCACAAAATGTGCCTGCCAGGCCACTTCCATAACAAAGCGCACTTTTAGGCAGGTGTCTTTGTTGGCGCCGCAAAAGCCGTCAATAATATACAGTTTCTTGCCTGACAACTGCTTGCCGACCAACGACCTCAATTCGCCCCATACCTCAGGTGTAATAGACTTATTATCGTTCTTGGCGCCATTACCATTCCACCAGAGTGTGTCTTTGGTGGTGTCGTCCATAACGATAAATTTATCTTTTGGTGAGCGTCCGGTATATTCCCCTGTCAACACATTTACCGCCCCTAGTTCGGTCAGATAGCCGCGGGCAAAGCCGTCTAGGTCAGGCTGCATTTCATCTTCAAACAATTGTTCGTAAGATGGATTGTAAATGATTTCTTTTGGGTCGGTGATGCCGACTGAAGACAGGAAGTGTTCCACGAAAATACTCTCAAAACCGTTAACATAAGGAGACTTTAAGCAGCAGCGTTATGTGTTACGCCGTTATTGTTTTTTATCAGAACGGAGATTTTTAAGGTGTTGACATGACCTTGTCAATGCAGAAGGGCTGACAGTTTCTGGTCGGCAATCGGTCGCCTCTAACGCCCCCGCCACACCGGCTCGCGCTTTTCGGCAAACGCCTTAAACCCTTCGAGCCCGTCTTCTGAATTATAGAGCCGATCAACGGTTGGTAATTGCATTTTTGTAATCCGGTTCAAGATATCTTGAAATTTCATCGCTTCGGCTTCGCGGGCAACTTCCTTGATGGCGGCAAACACCAAGGGTGGCCCGGCTTCAAGGTGTCTTGCCAAGTCCCATGCGCGGTCATACAACGCCGCCGCCTCGTCAAACATTTCATTGACCAAACCCCATTTATGGGCCTCGGCACAATCCATCCACCGGCCTGTCAACAAAAGGTCCATTGCCACATGATATGGTATACGCTTTGGCAGTTTTATGGTCGCCGCATCGGCCAATGTGCCAGCCTTAATTTCGGGCAGCGCAAAGCGAGATGACGTGGTCGCCAGAATCAAATCACAAGACAGCGCCAATTCAAATCCGCCGCCAACACACATGCCTTCAACTGCGACAATAACCGGTTTGTTCATATCGCGCAGTTCTTGCAGGCCAGCAAAGCCACCAACGCCATAATCGCCGGTCACCGAATCACCGGTGGCGGCGGCTTTCAAATCCCACCCTGCCGAGAAAAATTTTTCGCCGGCTGTGCGCAAAATACATACCCGCAGCGCATCATCATCGCGAAATGATTTAAAAACCTCACCCATTTTGCGAGAGGTGATAAGGTCAATCGCATTGGCTTTGGGGCGGTCCAGAGTAACTTCAAAAATACCGCCTTCAGTGCGGGTGCGTACGACGTCTGTCATGATGTATCTCCCTTAGGGGTTCAGGTCTCATAGCGCCAGATCACGGCATCTGCGGCAACCGCCCGGTCACCAGACGGGCCATCAGACGGGCCAACTATGAGCGGGTTTATTTCAATGGCAGCAATGTTGTTATCATCTGTCATCAGCCTACATATTGCGCTGATTTGATCAATAGCGGCGTTCACATCGGCGGTGGGGCGGCCGCGAAACCCGCGTAAAACTGGGGCAAATTGCAGCGCATCAAGGGCGTTTTTAATGGTGTTGCGATCAGCTGGTAGGATCACGCTTTGCACATCACATAGCACTTCGGCTAGTATGCCGCCGCTGCCAATCGTTAGGCACAGGCCATATTGCGGGTCGCGCTGCACGCCAATCAGCAGTTCGGCGACTGGCGCGGCCACCATTTCTTCTACCAAAAACCCGAGGGCATCATGCATCGCGTTGGCGCGGTCTTGTAATGCTGCATGGTCCAGCCCCAATGCCACAAACCCATGTTCGCTCTTATGCAAAACGCCCAATCCTTTGAGGGCAAGCGGTGCGTTAAGATGTGCGGCTTTTGCGGCTAAACTTGCCGGGTCATCGCCGACAATACCTTTGGGACAGGCAATCCCATGATCATCCAAAACCTGTTTGGCGGCGGCTTCATCAACAACAATGGTTGGGCGGTGCGGGATTGCTGCAAACGGTGTCCATGGTTTTGCATCGACGCTATGCGGCGTTATTGCCGCCACCCGGGCAAGCGCAGATAGGCCGGTCTTAAAACCGCACAAGGGCACAATACCTGCCGCAACCAGCATGGCCGCAATGCTGTCTGGCATGCCTTCGGCAAGGCTGGCCATTAGCACGGCTTTGGTTTGGGTTTTTGCGGCGGCTTGTTGCAGCGCGGTTACTGCCGGCATCCATGCATCGACACTACAGCGGTCGGCTCTTGGAAAATCTATAACAAGGCATGACACATCTACCCACGCCCCCATCATGCCGGCAAAGCAATCGGTCATCGCGGCCACATCACCCCAGATAAAGGTATGATAATCAAGCGGGTTGGCAAGATGCACCAACGGGCCAAGGCAGGCGGCCAGACGGGCGTGGTTGGGTTCTGGAATTTCCGGCCAGTCCAGTGCGTAGGCAGCGGCGCTATCAGCCAGCAATCCAGCTTCGCCGCCCGAACAGCACATCGCGCTGACGCGGTTGCCCGCCAGCGGGCCAAACACATGAAGCAGTTTTAATGTTTCTATCAGGTCTTCAAGACTATCGACCTCAATGACACCGCATTGCCGTAAAAATGCCGAAGACGCTGCCGCATCACCCGCCAAAGCCGCAGTATGGGCACCAGCGGCTATTTGTGATGATGGCGTTTTACCAGATTTTATCGCGACAATATATTTGCCGCGTTGCTGTGCGGTGTGAACCATGTCTGCAAAGCTGATAGGGTCATCAATGCCCTCTATATACAGCCCGGCGGCGCTAATGCGGTCATCATCAAGCAATGCTGCGGTCATATCGGTAAGGCTGGTCTGCGCCTGATTGCCAACACAAGCGACATACCCAATCGGCAAACCGCGGGCCTGCATGCCAAGATTGATGGCAATATTTGACGATTGGCTGATCAGGGCAACGCCGCTGGTACAGCGGCTACCACCATGTTGATCAGGCCAGAGTAAGGCGCCGTCAAGGTAATTGATAAAGCCATAACAGTTTGGCCCCAAAAGCGGCATGTCACCAGCCGCCTCGATAAGCGCGCGTTGCAAATTGTGATTGCCGCTTTCAGCAAATCCAGAGGCAAAGCATACTGCCCCGCCGCATCCCATAGCCGCCAAAGCGCGCGTCACCTCAATAACCGCATCGCGGTTGATGCCCAGAAAGGCGGCATCGGGCACGCCGGGCAAATCATCCACGGTGGGATAGCACACTACCCCAGCAATGCTTTCGCGGTGGGGATGCACTGGCCAAATGGCCCCATCAAACCCCATTTTATGACATTGGGCGATCACATTTTCGGCCCAGCCCCCGCCAAAAACGGCGATGGAACGTGGCTGGAACAGCCGTGATAGTCTGGCCAATAGTTTCGCCCCCCTAGCTTCCGAGCGGCCGTAACAAGTCACGGCTAATGATGTGACGCTGAATTTCAGATGTGCCGTCCCAAATTCGTTCAACACGGGCATCGCGCCAGAAACGCGCCAAGGGCAAATCATCCATCAACCCCATGCCGCCATAGATCTGAATGGCTTCATCAGTGACCCGTGCCAGCATTTCAGTGGCATATAATTTTGCCGAGGCAATTTCACGATTGGCGGGCAAACCCTCATCAAGCCGCCACGCCGCTGCCAAGGTCAGCCAGTCAGCCGCGTCAATTTCGGTAATCAGGTCAGCAAGCTTAAAGCTAACACCTTGAAATTTTCCAATTTGCTTGCCAAATTGCTGGCGTTCGGCGGCATAGTGCAACGCATAGTCAAAGGCTCGGCGGGCGCGGCCAACAGCCATCGCCGCTACGGTAATGCGGGTCGCATATAGCCAGCTATTCATCACCTCAAAGCCGCCATCAACCGCGCCAAGCACCTGATTATCGGCCAAGCGGCAGTCTTCAAATTTCAAAATCACATTGTGGTAGCCGCTATGCGATACAGATTTGTAGCCTGGCAGAACAGAAAATCCGGGGTGACCCCGATCAACCAAAAAACAGGTAACCCGCTTTTTGGGGCCATGCGCGGTGTCATCAACACCGGTGGCCACAAAAACGATAAAAAAATCGGCGTGATCACCCCCAGAAATGAAATGCTTGGTGCCGTTCAACACCCAGTCACCGGCGTCGCGTTTGGCGGTCGTCGTCATGCCGCGCACGTCTGACCCGGCATCTGGTTCGGTCATCGCCAGCGCGTCCATTTTTTCGCCGCTGACAGCCGGTGTTAAATAGCGTTCAATCTGATCGCCTTCACAGGCCATTAAAATATTTTGCGGGCGCCCAAAAAAATGCGTCAGGGCCATAGAGCCGCGCCCAAGTTCGCGTTCCAGAAGCGCAAATTCAACATGATTGAGGCCACCGCCACCAACGCTTTCGGGAAAGTTTGCAGCATAAAACCCGATGGATTTTACTTTTGTCTTAATATCATCAGCGATGTCTTTTGGCACATGGCCCAGCTTTTCAATTTTGTCCTCTAGCGGATAAATTTCCTGCTCAACAAAGCTGCGCACAGTGTCAACGATCATGTCTTGTTCAGGCGTTGCCGCAAATTGCATATTTTAAAACCTATCAGTGATTAGGGGTGTGGGTAGGTTGGTGGGCACCAGTGCGGGGCATACCAATGGCCCGGCCAACTGCCTGCGGACGGTCGTGGCCGGCATGCGCCCGCGCCATAGCTGCCAATTTTGCGGCTACCGCTTGGCTGGGCGGGCTGGCCCGCCGCGCCGTCATATCAACATGCAATAACATATGTTCTCCGGTGGCAAGCTGTCGACCGGAGTGATGATAAAGCGTATGGAACAGATGCATTGTTTTGCCAGCGACATCGATGATTTGGGTATCCACATAAATGGGTTCCCCGGCCAAAACCTCGTCACTATGGCGGATATGCGTCTCAACGGTGAAAAAGCTGCCACCGGCGGCGATATAGGCGTCATCAACACCGCCTTGCCGCATAATTTCATCAGTGGCGTTTGAAAAACACTCAAGATAGCGATGCTCAGTCATATGGCCATTATAATCGACCCATGTATCTGGCACGGTTGTCGTATAGCTGCGGATTAGCGGTGCGGGCGCCGGGTGGGCCGCAGCAGCACTGTGTTTAAGCTGGTCTTGCCAGGCGCTGACGGCCTGTCCAGCTCCCCAATCACGAAGTTTAAGTTGCGTCAGAATAGCCACCAAATTGTCATCACGGATCTGTTCAAGCTGGCGTATCGAATGCGCCCCAGATTGTGCGTCAGACTGATCGGCAATCGTCGTCACCAAGGCATCGGTTAATTCGGGGACATCGGTCAATTTGGTCCATGGCCATTGCAAGCAGGGGCCAAATTGCGCAATGAAATGCGCCATGCCAGCCTCGCCGCCAGCCACCCGGTAGGTTTCAAATAAACCCATCTGCGCCCAGCGCAACCCAAAACCATAGCGGATGGCATCGTCAATTTCAGCAGTTGTCGCAACGCCGTCATTGACCAGCCATAGAGCCTCGCGCCATACCGCTTCTAAAAACCGGTCGGCAATGAAGGCAGGGATTTCGGTGCGCACATGCAAAGGGTGCATGCCGATTGTCTGAAATAAGGCCATCGCCCGGTCAATGCTGGCACTGCTGGTTTTGGTGCCGCCAACAATTTCCACCAAGGGCAATAAATATACTGGGTTAAACGGGTGGGCCACCAGCAACCGCTCTGGATGGGTCATGCCATCTTGTAAGTCACTTGGCAAAATGCCCGAGGTTGACGAGGCGATAAGGGCGTTTTGGGCGGCGGCGCTTTCGATCTCGCGATAGACTGATTGTTTGATATCAAGCCGTTCTGGCACCGCTTCGATGATGATATCAGCGCTGGTAACCGCAGCCGCAATCGTTTTGGCAAATACAAGCTGGCCTTGCGGCGGTACTGGCCCGTCTATTAATTTGTCGAAGGCTAGCCGGGCGTTATGCATGATATCATCAATTTTGCGCGGTGCGGCCGGGTCTGGGTCAAATACTGTTACATCAATGCCATTGAGAAGGCCGCGGGCAACCCATCCGCCGCCAATTACACCGCCGCCGATCACGGCAATCAAGGTGGGTCTGTTTGAAGATGTCATCGCTGTGGTCCTTTAGCGGGTGTGACAAAACGCATAAATTTTTTTACGGCGGTATTTAATGCGGCTTTGGGGCGCGCTTTGTAAGGCCCAGCTTTTCACGCACCGCATCCGGGCCAATCAATGATGCGCCCATGGCGGTGGCAACTGTGGCGGCACGTTCAACCAGCTGTGCATTGGTGGCAAATACGCCGCGTGACAGATAGATGTTATCTTCAAGTCCAACCCTGATATTGCCGCCGGCCAGCACCGCTGCTGCCGGGTAGGCGGCGGCATTTCGGCCAATCGAAAAGGCTGAAAACACCCAGTCTTTCGGCACATTATTAACCATCGCCATAAAGGTGTTTAGGTCGTCCGGCGCGCCCCATGCGATGCCCATGCAAAGCTGCACCAAAGCCGGGCCATCAATGATGCCATCTTCGACAAGCTTTTTGGCAAACCACAAATGTCCGGTGTCAAATGCTTCAATTTCGGGTTTAACGCCCAGCGCTTTCATCTGCTGCGCCATCTCACGCAACATGGCCGGACTGTTGGTCATAATATAATCACCATGTCCAAAATTCATTGTCCCACAATCAAGCGTGCAAATTTCAGGAAGGCAATCGGCGATATGCGCTAGCCGTTCGGTGGCGCCGGCCATGTCAGTGCCTTCACTGGCTGGCGGTAGTGGGGTTTCAACGCCCCCCAATACCAAATCACCGCCCATGCCTGCGGTCAGGTTCAATACCACATCTGTATCAGCGCTGCGAATGCGGTCGGTCACTTCGCGAAACAGCGCTGGATCACGCGATGGGGCGCCGCTATCTGGGTCGCGGACATGGCAATGCACAACCGCCGCCCCGGCTTTGGCAGCCTCTATCGCGGCGCTGGCAATTTCTGCCGGGGTAATCGGCACCTTGTCAGATTTGCTGGTGGTGTCACCAGAACCAGTCACAGCGCATGTGATAAATACATTTTGGGTCATTTCCAGTGGCATGTCTGGCTCCTCTTGCATGGATTTCCGGCAAGCTTTGCGAAACCCCAACCCGCTGTCAATACTAAAAAAATTCCGCTAATTGTTTGCGTTTAATTACTGGTCAGTCAAGCAATACCATGATGATCGAGATCGCCAACAACGCCATGGCGGCCAATTCGACACGGCTTACGCGTTCTTTGAAATAAAGCACCGAAAACCCAACACTGAACAGCAATTCGACCTGACCAACGGCGCGCACTGGCGCCACCTCATGAAGGGCAAAGCCAGCGAACCAGCACATGCTGCATGTTGCCGCCCAGACACCGGCCATAAAACACTGGCGCCATTCGCGAAAGCTTGCCAACAGCTGCTCACGGCTGACGACATATATGTAGGCGCCAAAACATACCGCTTGGGTGGTGGTGCCAATGGCCGCGGCAAAAATAGCGTTGCCAATGACATCGCCGCCGGACATGGTCTTGAGCGCGGCCCCATAACATACCGTGCAAAAGCCTAAAAAGGCACCGGCGCCAAGCCCGATAGCCACTTGCCTACTAAAAATGGCCGCCCGCAAATTTGCTAATGCCAGATTGGCCTTGGCAAATGACAGCAATACAGTGGCAAATACCCCCAAGGCGATCGCAAAGCCGGTTTGCACGGTGACAATAACACCCAGTATCAGCGCTTCAAAAATGGCGGTTTGCAAAACTTCGGTTTTGGAAAACGCCACCGCCGCCGCAAATGACCTATGGCTAAATAGCTGCACCAGAAGGATCGTAAAAATAACTTGCGTCAACGCCGCCAAATTGATCCAGAACCAAAATGCCATAGGAAGACCGGGCAAGCCGGTGCCGGTGGCCGTGCTATAAATATAAGAAAACAACCAAGCGATTGGAAAGGCGTAGGAAAAACGGATATAGCTGGCGCCCAAATTACCAAGACTGGCCGTCATACGGCGCTGGACCGCCGTGCGCAGGGCCTGTGTTGCGGCGGCAAAAACTGTAAAAATTACCCAAAGTTCCATGACTACTTATAGCTTGTCTTTTTGCAAGGCCAACACAAGTTTTATAGTTCTGCACCATTATTCTGAAAAAAATAGTGCCGACAGCGCACGGGCTGTGGGTTGCACCGCTGGTAAAATAGTTTAGTCTAGGGTGAGATCTTTTCAATCACATCAAAAATAGGGGCCGGCTCTGGTAATGGCTGGCCAGAAGAGGCAGGCGATGACCGATATGCATTTCATTAAGGGCGCAACCTTGGCTGGTACCAGTGGCCGATCGCAGGATGTGTTTAACCCGGCGACTGGATCTGTTGTGGGAATGGTGCCGCTGGCCAGCGCCAGTGAGGTTGATGCTGCGGTGGCAGCTGCCAAGGCAGCCTTGCCGGGCTGGGCGAATACACCGCCAGCAAAACGTGCGCAGGTGATGTTTAAATTCCGCGATTTGGTTATTAAAAATTTGGATAAGATTGCCGGGCTGATTTCGGCGCAGCATGGCAAAACCCTCGATGATGCGCGCGGTGAAGTGGCGCGTGGTTTAGAGGTTGTTGAGTTTGCTTGCGGCATTCCGCATCTGCTTAAAGGCGAATATTCTGCACAGGTTGCCGGTGCGGTTGACAGCTATTCACTGCGGCAACCGGTTGGCGTGGTGGCCGGCATTACGCCGTTTAATTTTCCGGCGATGGTGCCAATGTGGATGTTCCCGATGGCCTTGGCCTGTGGCAATACATTCATTCTAAAACCATCTGAACGCGACCCGGGCGCCCCGCTTTTATTGGCGCAATTGCTGAGCGAAGCCGGCCTTCCTGATGGCTGTTTGAATGTCGTGAATGGCGATAAAGAAGCGGTTGACGCCATCCTTGATCACCCTGATGTGGCGGCGATTAGCTTTGTTGGTTCGACAACAATCGGCAAATATATTTATGGGCGCGGCTGTAATAATGGCAAGCGGGTGCAAGCGCTCTGCGGCGCAAAAAACCATATGATCATAATGCCGGACGCTGATATGGCACAGGCTGTTGATGCGGCGATGGGTGCAGCCTATGGGTCGGCTGGCGAGCGCTGTATGGCGGTGTCGGCGGTGCTGGCGGTTGGTGATGATACCGCCGACCGGTTTGTTGAACAATTGGCCCCAAAAGTGCGCGCCTTGAAAATTGGTCAGTTTGATGAGCCGGGTGTTGAAATGGGCCCGGTGATCACCAAAGATGCGAAAGACCGCATCATTGGCTATATCAATCAGGGCGAGTCAGATGGCGCAAAAGTTGTTGTCGATGGCCGCAATTTGTCATTGCAGGGCTATGAGAATGGATTTTTTGTTGGCGGTACATTGTTGGATCATGTCACGCCAGACATGTCGGTCTACCGGGACGAAATTTTTGGACCGGTGCTGTCTGTGTTGCGGCCCAAATCATATGATGAAGCGCTGCAATTGGTGATGGATCACGAATATGGCAATGGCACTGCAATTTTTACGCGGGATGGTGATGCCGCACGCGAATTTGCTAGCACGGTGAATATTGGCATGGTCGGGGTAAATGTGCCGATCCCGGTGCCGGTCGCCTATCACAGCTTTGGCGGATGGAAAGCGTCAATGTTTGGCGATCATTCGATCCATGGCATGGAAGGTGTGCGGTTCTATACCAAGCTAAAAACAGTAACCGCGCGCTGGCCAAGCGGCATTAAAGATGGTGCGGTATTCAATTTCCATTCGGGAAGCGAAACCAAATAAATTGCTGTAAAAACACCGATATCAACGGCGTTGCCATCTGGCAGCGCCGTTTTTCGTTGGTCGGATGTGGCCAGATTTATATTAGATTTTAATTATTAACTACCGCAAAGATGCCGCCTTCGGCGCAGTGCAACAAAAGCAAACTAGGAGGGGCGCAGGTGCGAGTGCAAAACCATTATTTGCGGCTTTTTGTGAGCGTGATATTGGTAGTAATGCACAGTGGTACAGGCCATGCGACGCAATCGCCAATTAACCGTTTTGTTGCCGCTGCGGTGCCAGCATCACCAGCTGACGCGGCGGCATCAACGCATGCGCTTTTGGGCAGCACCGTCATTCGTGATGCTAACGCCGCCGTCCCAACAACAGTCCAGGCACAAGATAGCGATCAACGCCTTCTTGTCGCGCAATGAGCTTATCTGGAGATCCCGGATTTTTGCATGAGATCGCGTGTCATCGTCTGATGATTTTGCAAGAGGCGCGGCAAGTCAAAGCTTTGTAATACGCCGTCGGCGACAACAACGCGGCCATTTATAATTGTATAGGCAGCTTTGACCGGCCCGCAAAACACCAAGGCGGCCAGCAGGTCCCACTCCGCCCCGGCAAAATCAACCCCGCGGCAATCAAACGCCGCTATATCTGCGGCATAGCCGGCGGCCAAAATGCCAATATCATCGCGGCCCAAAACACCGGCGCCACCGCGGGTGGCTATGGCCAGCGCTTCACGTGCGGTCATTGCGTCACCGCCCTGCATTACCCGCTGCAGCAACATTGCTTGGCGCGCCTCATTCAGCATGTGGGCGCCGTCGTTAGACGCTGACCCATCAACACCAAGCCCAAGCTTTACCCCGGCGTCAATCATCTGGCGCACCGGTGCAATACCGCTGGCAAGCCGCATATTCGAACAAGGGCAATGGGCAACGCCCGTTCCGGTGCGCGCAAAGAGGTCTATTTCAGTATCGTTGAGCTGCACGCAATGCGCATGCCAGACATCTTCGCCAACCCAATTGACCGCTTCGATGTAATCGCCCGGCCGCATCCCAAAATGGGCCAGACTATAGGCAATATCCTCGCTGTTTTCGGCAAGATGCGTATGCAGGCCAACACCATAGCTGCGCGCCATTGACGCGGTTTCCCGCATCAGTGCCATGCTGACCGAAAATGGCGAGCATGGCGCCAGTGCTATCCGGGTCATAGCATAGCGGCTGGCGTCATGGTGGGTTTCGATAAGCCGCTGACAATCTGCCAAAATGGCCGGTTCGGTCTCGGTCAATTGATCTGGCGGCAAGCCGCCTGCAGATTCGCCAATGCTCATCGCGCCGCGGGTGCCGTGAAACCGCACCCCAATATCAACCGCCGCGGCAAGCGAGTCATCAAGCCTTGCCCCATTGGGATAGAGATATAAATGGTCAGATGACGTGGTGCAGCCGCTTAACGCCAGTTCGGCAAGGCCAAGCGCGGTGGACCAGTAAATATGGTCTGGGCCAAGATGCCCCCAAATAGGATATAGGGTTTGCAGCCAGCCAAATAGTGGTGCGTTTTGGGCTGCCGGAACCGTGCGCGTCAAATTTTGGAACATATGGTGATGCGTGTTCACCATGCCAGGGATCACAACATGCCCGCTAAGGTCAATCACCTGATCAGCGGTGGCGGGTAAATCCCGGCTTTTGCCAACCTGTTCGATCACACCGTCGCGAATGAACAAGCCAGCATCGGTGATTTCAGCGCCGGTAACTGGCTGCGGCTGCTCGGGGTCCATTGTGCATAACAGCCGGGCATTTTTGAGTAACAATGTTGATGTGCTCATAAGCTATCTCAATTTGCCGATCTGATAGGCCTTGGGCGCGTTGATCCGAACCATTTAGCGCAACGCTTACAGTGCTTACCCTAATCGGTAACGCCTGCCAAACGAAAGGATTTAATGGCGTTGTGTTGCGCAATAAATTTTTACCTGCGCGGTGCAAAAGGCTGGTATTTCGCCGCAAGAGTTATTATGAGCTAGATAAAGGTGACCAGTTATTAGCTGTTGCAGTGCTATGTTTGTAACTGCCAGAATGGTCGTTCATGTCATGCCGAAGGAGAACAGCATGCGTTATGCAATGGCAGCGGCCAAGCCAGGTGGTTCGGACGTTTTACGGAAGATTGAGATTGGTGATATTGCCCCCGGGGCTGGTGAAGTGCTGATACGCCATGAAGCGATTGGCATAAATTTTCTGGATATTTACATTCGTAATGGGCTGTACCCATGGCCGGTTGAAAAAGACCATATTTTGGGGTCAGAAGGCGCCGGAATTATTGAAGCTGTTGGTACGGGTGTTTCAGGTCTGGCAGTGGGTGACCGCGTTGGCTATACGATCGCTAATGGCGCCTATACAACGCACCGGGTTGTTGACGCCGGGTATGTGGTGAAATTGCCTGACAATGTGTCAAGTGAACTTGCCGCCTCGATCATGCTCAAAGGCCTGACCGCAGCTTATCTGATCCATGATTGTTTTAAAGTTGAGGCTGGTCATACCGTGTTATTTCACGCCGCAGCTGGCGGTGTTGGTTTAATTGCCGGCCAATGGCTAAACGCGCTTGGGGCCACGGTTATTGGGACTGCTGGTGGGCCGGAAAAATGCGCGCTGGCAAAGGCGAATGGCTATCATCACGTGATCGATTACAAAGCTACTGATTTCGAAGCCGAAGTGATGCGCCTGACCGACGGCAGAGGCGTTGATGTGACCTATGATTCGGTTGGCAATGACACGCTGGCGCGCAGCCTGACATCAACTCGCCGCCATGGCAGCATCATCGCCTTTGGACAATCATCGGGTCCATATCTTGATTTCAAGATTGGCGATCTTGCCAAAGGCTCATATAAATTGAGCCGCCCAACCCTGTTCCACTTTGTGTGTGAGCGGCCATGGTTAGAGGCAAGTGCCGCAAAACTATTTGCCGCGGTTACTGATGGTACTGTAAATATTTCAATCAATCAGAAATTTGCATTGGAAGATGTTGCTAAGGCGCATGATGCCTTAACCAGCCGTGCCACAACCGGCAGCACAATATTGACGATATAACCTGCTTGATATGATGATAATAAAAAAACAGCCGCCTCACGGGCGGCTGTTTTGCTGTTGGGCTTTGTTATAATCAGCTTTATGCGAGGCTTTGTGGCCGCATGTCTTTGCGATCGATGCCGGCAACACTGACCGGCTTTTTCATCGCATCACGGCGGAACGGCTCGCCAAGCTCTTGGTTCAGCATCACTTCGATAAAGGTGGTGACACCATTTTTCATTTGCGCATCAACAGCCGCGGCCAACGCATCGCGCAACTCATCCATGCCATACACCGCAACACCTTCGACCCCGCAGGCCTTGGCAATGCCGGCATAGGAAACCTGCTGGTCCAATTCGGTGCCAACAAAATTGTCGTCAAACCATAAAGTGGTGTTCCGCTTTTCAGCGCCCCACTGATAGTTCCGGAAGATCACCATAGTGATAGGCGGCCATTCTTTGCGGCCAATGGCTGACATTTCGTTCATTGAAATGCCGAAGGCGCCATCACCGGCAAACCCAACAACCGGCACATCAGGGCGACCAATTTTGGCACCCATGATTGATGGCAAGCCATATCCACACGGACCGAACAGGCCTGGCGCCAGATATTTGCGGCCTTCTTCAAAGGTTGGGTAGGCGTTGCCAATGGCACAGTTGTTGCCAATGTCAGACGAAATAATCGCGTCCTTTGGCAAGGCTGATTGGATTGCCCGCCACGCCATACGGGGTGACATTTTCTTAGGCTCGCGGGTGCGGGCGCGCTCGTTCCAAGTTGTGCCCGGATCATCATCCTCATGGTCAAGCGAGGTCAATTCTTGGGCCCATGCTGATTTTGTTTTGGCGACCAGCTCTTTGCGGGTCACGCGGTCAGTGTCGCCCGCCTTTGGACCTAGTTTTTGTAAAATGCTGGTAGCCACTTTCTTTGCGTCACCAACAATGCCGACAGTCACCGGCTTGGTGAGGCCAATGCGATCTGGGTTGATGTCAACCTGAATGATTTTTGCGTTTTTCGGCCAATAATCAATACCATAGCCTGGCAATGTTGAAAATGGATTAAGACGGGTGCCAAGTGCCAGCACAACATCGGCTTTGGCAATCAATTCCATGCCAGCTTTTGACCCGTTATAGCCGAGTGGCCCGGCAAACAGCGGGTGTGAACCGGGAAACGCATCATTGTGCTGATAACCGCAACATACTGGGGCATCAAGACGTTCGGCCAACTTCATTGAGGCCTCAATAGCTCCGCCAATGACTACGCCAGCACCGTTCAACAATACTGGGAATTGAGCGGCGCTCAGCATTTCAGCCGCGGCAGCAATCGCTTCTTCGCCGCCAGATGGGCGCTCAAATTCAACAATCGCTGGCAATTCAATGTCAATGACCTGTGTCCAGAAATCACGTGGGACGTTGATTTGCGCTGGCGCTGAGGCGCGTTTGGCCTGCAAAATCACCCGGTTTAGTGTTTCGGCAATCCGTGACGGGTCGCGTACTTCTTCCTGATAGGCGACCATATCATGGAAAAGCGCCATTTGTTCAACTTCCTGAAAGCCGCCCTGACCAAGGGTTTTGTTGGCGGCTTGCGGGGTAACGAGCAACAATGGTGTGTGGTTCCAATAAGCGGTTTTTACAGGTGTCACAAAATTTGTGATGCCGGGACCATTTTGCGCCACCATCATAGACATTTTGCCTGTCGCGCGGGTAAAGCCATCGGCCATCATGCCGGCATTGCATTCATGCGCGGCATCCCAGAATGTGATTCCAGCCTGTGGAAATAGATCAGAAATCGGCATCATGGCTGAACCAATGATGCCAAACGCATGTTCAATTCCATGCATTTGCAGGACTTTTACAAATGCTTCTTCAGTTGTCATTTTCATTGCTGTTCACCCTTTTATAAAAAATCTAGCTGGTTATGTGCACAGTCGCGTCGCCGGTGAAAACCGGATGCGCCTTTTAGTGGACACAGTGTTTACTATCATTTTCAAGCCAAGCCAAGCCAACTTTGGAACCAGTTTCGGTGAAAAATGGGTCCAATCAATCAGGCTTGCATTTTTGTGCCTGCGCGTGATGATAGGCCGGATGGATGTTCGCATTGGTTTTCCTAAATATATGGGTTTTGTAACAAAGGTATAACGCGAGATGAAACTACAGGCCTTAGCCCCCAGCATGGGCGCCGAATTGACGGGTGTTGATTTGGCTGCACATTTCAACAGCGCCACAAACCGTATTGATGAGGCCTTTATGGCAGAGATCAGGTCAATCTGGCTGGCGCATCAAATGATTGTTATTCGGGCGCAATCCATTAGCCCGGCGCAACAGCTGGCATTTGCCGAATCGCTTGGCGCGCCGGACATCTATCCTTTTTTGAAAGGGCTGGACGGTTTCCCAATGATTACCGAGGTTTTGAAAAAAGAAACCGAGACGGTGAATTTTGGTGGCGTATGGCACAGCGATACAACCTATCAACCCTGCCCGCCAATGGCGACCGTACTATATGCCAAGCAATTACCACCGCTTGGTGGCGATACGTTGTTTGCCAATCAATATAGCGCATTCGATCACTTGTCCGATGGGCTAAAGGACATGCTTAGCGGTCTGCGGGGTGTGAATTTGGCAAGCAATACAAAGGTCTCGGCAACCCGCAGCGAGCGTGTTAAGGAGGCTGGCAGCGGTGTCAAGGCTGACCAGATGATCGGAATTCACCCGGTGGTGAGAACGCATCCCGAAACTGGTCGTAAATCGCTATTTGTGAACCCGGCGCACACGGTTGCTTTTGACGGCTGGACCGAAGCTGAAAGCGAAGGTTTATTGCAGTTTCTTTTTGCCCATCAAATTGCGCCAGAATTTCAATGCCGGTTGAGCTGGCAGGTGGGTGACATTGCTATATGGGATAATCGCTGCACATTGCATTACCCGTTGAACGACTATCATGGGCATCGTCGGCTTTTGCATAGAATCACCCTAAAAGGTGATTCGCCTGCTTAATATACCCTGTCTACCATTAAAAGCGCGTAATTTGGGTTTTTGCCGGGCGCCGATATCGCGGCACGGCGCATGCGACTTATTGTCACGAGCGCGGCTAAGAGTAATCCCCACTTTTCCCGCGTTTTTGTCATTTGGCCGCGCATTTTTTGTATACAAAAATGCAGTGGAGACACCGAAAAGGTTTGCGTAGCGCCCAAAACTCGCCTTTAATACGTTGCATGTGGCTCATTTGTGCATCGCCTTTGACATGCGCTTAAAAAAGGGGGTGAGCCGTTAAATTGTGATTCTGGGAGGAATTTAGAATGTATAAGAAATATTCGATAGCCCTTGGTGCTGCTGTTGCGGTCGGTATGGCCGGCATGGCAGGCGGCGCAATGGCAAAGGTTGAGGGTGATACCATCATCCTGGGATCAGCCATCTCGTTGTCAGGCAAATATTCAACTAATGGCTTGCACACACAGCGTGGCTATGATTTTGCAGTGGATCGCATCAATTCAATGGGCGGTGTCAAGGTTGGCGGCAAAAGCTACAAGCTGAAAATTCAGTATTATGATGATGAGTCAACACCTGCACGTGCGACACAGTTGGCTGAGCGCTTGATCCAGCAGGACGGCGTTGAATTTATGCTTGGCCCATACGGCACAGGTTTGACTAAAGCGGTTGCGCCGGTCACAGAAAAATTCAAAGTGCCAATGGTTGAAGCTGAAGGCGCGTCACGTTCATTGTTCACACAAGGCTATAAATATATGTTTGCCGTGCTGTCAACATCAGAATATTACTTGGCGCCAGTGCTTGACCTTGTTGCGCAGCGCGCCATAGACGAAGGCAAAGACCCAGCGAAAATGCGCATTGGTATGGCCTTTGAAAATGACGGCTTTTCACTTGATGTGCGTGCCGGTGTTCTTGATGTTGCCAAAAAATACAACATGAACATTGTGATCGACGATAAATTGCCAGCCGATTTGTCTGACATGTCAGCCACTTTGACAAAATTTAAGGCGCTGAAGCCTGATATTCTGCTAGTATCTGGTCACTCAAAAGGTGCCGCAACTGCTGCCCGTCAGATCGAGGAAATGAAAATTCAAGCACCTGTTGTGTCTTACACACACTGTGAAGCCGCAAAAGTGCACGAAAAATTCCCGAAATCTGCTAATGGCGTTTTGTGCCCAACACAGTGGTTAAGCAACCTTCCTAAGAAAGATGCTTACTTTGGCACAGCTGCACAGTGGAATGAAGATTTCAAGAAAGTGCACCCAAGCTACACAGCTGTTCCATATCAGACTGCACAGGCATCTGCCGCGGTTCTGGTGTTCAAGGATGCCTTTGAGCGTGCAAACAGCTTTGATCGTGACGCCGTTCGTGATGCCTTGGCAGCGACCGACATGGAAACCTTCTATGGCGATATCAAATTCGCACCTGAAGGTAACAACATTGCAAAGCCAATGTTCTATCGTCAGATTGGTGCAGATGGCAGCTATAAGCCGATCATCACACCAGCCGACATGACATTCCCACGTAACGTCACTTACTAATCTGGAACAAAAATTGTACGGGAAGCCCATCGGGCTTCCCGTTTTCTTTGCAAGTCCCAATTTGGCTTAAATTAGGGCTGGAGGCATTATGTTAGATAATCTTCAATTATTACTTGTGTATGCGCCTGTCATGAACGTGCAAATGATTCTTGATGGGATTTTTGTCGGTGCTGTATTTGCGCTGTCAGCATACGGGCTCGCTCTGGTGTGGGGCGTGATGAACGTCAAAAACCTAGCCCAGGGCGATTTTGTCATCATGGGCGGATATATCGCCTTTTCGCTGTATAAAATGGGCATTCACCCCATATTTGCGCTGCCGATTGTGCTTGTACTGATGTTCATGTTCGGCTGGGTTGTCTATCTACTGATTATCAAGCGGGTGATTGACAATGACATGTTTGTGTCGTTGTTGGCGACATTTGGCCTTTCCTTGTTATTGCAACAAGTAATGAACCTGATTTACGGGCCAGAGGTGCAAATTATTGACTCGCATTTCCCAATTTGGACCGCCTTTGACGGCTTTGTGACGATCCCGACAGTGAAAATTGTATCGTTGGTTCTGGCGGCCGCATTCGCGCTGTCGATCATCTTTTTCATGAAAAAGTCGCGTATGGGGCAAGCCATTCGGGCCACTGCACAAGATCCACGTGCAGCGCGTGTCCTTGGTATCAACACCGATAATGTATATGCCTTTACCTACTCATTAAACGCGGCTATCTGCGGCGTTGCGGGTGTTTTGGTATCGATGATTTGGGTGTTGCAGCCGTTTTACGGAATTGTGTATTCCTTGCGCACATTCGCTATCGTGACCGCCGCCGGTCTTGGTAACTTGCCAGCTGTTATTGGCATGAGCTTTGGTCTTGGTTGGGTTGAGCAATATGCGGGCATCATTGCTGGCGCCGAATGGCAGGTAGCTGCTGCGGTGCTTATGCTTATTGCGGTTCTTATGTGGCGGCAAATTCAAATGCGGCGTCAGCGGCAGGTGGTAAGATAATGTCTAGAAATCAAATTTTACTCTATTTGGCTATTGCGATTAGCGGTGTGTTGGGGCCGATTTTATTCCCTGCTTATGTACAGCAAATGGCCGTCCTGTGGGTTATGGTGCTGATGGCGTCAACCTGGGATATTACCGGTGGCCAGATGGGTTATAACTCGCTTGGCAATATCACCTTCTTTGGGGTTGGCATGTATGTGTCGGCCGTTATTCAGGTGTCGATGTTTTATGACATCGGCCTTTACACCGCGTCATACGGCGCTATCAAGCCAGTCTTTACCGATGCGCAATATTTCCAAGGTCTGTTTATGGGGATTTTCGCGGCTGGATTGGTCTGTGTTGGGCTATCGTTGCTGCTCGGCACTGTAGTCTTCGGCTTGCGTGGTCCATATTTTGCAATTGGCACCTTGGGTGTGGCGATTGCGGCTGGCCAGATTGCGGGCACCATCGATACCATTGGTGGTGGGGCAGGCATTTCAATGCCATTTTTCCCATGGGACATCCACTACAGATCGTATTTCTTCTATGTTATCTGTTTTGTTTTAGCGATTGCCGCGCATGTTATCATCCGCTGGATGTTTTCAACACAATTCGGTTTGGCGGCCAACGCTATTCGTGATGACGAAGACAAAGCCGAAGCCATGGGCATTCCGACATTACGGTACAAGCAATGTGGATGGGCTTTGGCAGCCTTCTTTATGGGCTGTATCGGCGCTGTGTTTGGCAATATGGTTGGCTATATTGAGCCGATTGAAGTGGCATTTCCGGCACCTACTTTTGGTATCTTCATGGTGGCCATGGCGCTGTTGGGCGGTAAGGGCACGTTGTGGGGTCCGGTGCTTGGTGCGGTGTTGTTCCATGTTGTTAAGGAAACCACATGGACCTACCTCTTGGGGTGGCAGTGGGTGGCTCTTGGCCTGATATTGATCATCAATATTGTGTATTTCCAGCAGGGCATTATGGGCTGGTTGCAAACCCGCTATCCAGAGCGGTTCGGCATCACTGTCGACCCGTCTTCAACAGCTGCAAAAGAGGAGGCGTAAATGGCTGATTCAATTATTACTGTCGATAACGTCTCGAAATCTTATGGTGGCGTGAAAGCGAATGTCGATATTTCGATGCGCGTAGAGCGTGGCTCTATCACCGGCATTATCGGGCCAAATGGATGTGGTAAAACAACATTGTTTAACTCAATCGTTGGCTATCACCCGATTGACAACGGTTCGATAAAGTTTGACGGCACGGAAATTTCTAAGTTACGTGTCGGCGATATTGCCCGCCTCGGCATGTTACGTACATTCCAGCAGACCCGCATTTACGGGAAAATGGACTGTGTCGATAATATGCAGATTTCGGTATCACATCGCCCTGGTTCAAAAGCCACTATGTTTGCAAGCCGTAAAGGTGAAATTCGTGAACGTGCTGAACATCTGCTCGAATTTGTTGGGCTGTATTCAAAGCGTAACCTGATTTCTGGCGATTTGTCCTTTGGTCAGCAAAAGCTGTTGGAATTTGCAATGGCGTTGATGAACGAGCCAAAAGTTCTGCTTCTTGACGAGCCAACCGCAGGTATTAACCCAACTTTAATTAATGGGTTGATTGATCGGTTGCGCCGCGCCAATGAAGAATTGGGCATTACCTTGTGCGTTATCGAGCATAACATGCGTGTGATCATGAACTTGGCCTCGCATATTTACTGCTTATCTAATGGTAAGATGCTGGCTGATGGCGAACCTGAAACACTACAGAATGACCCACGCGTCATTGATGCGTATCTTGGAGGACACTGATGGCTAAAGAACCCGTAAAGAAAGCTGCGGCAAAAAAGGCATTAGCCAAAAAAGCCCCAGCCAAAAAGCCAGCCGCTAAAACAGCACCAGCTAAAAAAGCATCGG
>Ga0181600_10000074_pt1 | contig 64365 bp, 61 predicted proteins | sample 041ome_2_FD_132982 | JGI IMG/M metagenome (GOLD analysis project Ga0181600, IMG submission 132982) | Coastal salt marsh microbial communities from the Groves Creek Marsh, Skidaway Island, Georgia - 041406US metaG (megahit assembly) | ecosystem: Environmental > Aquatic > Marine > Intertidal zone... | reverse complement strand
TTAGGGTCATTACTTTTTCTTGCCCAGTCCAGACAGGCCGCCGGGCAGTTTCATACCGCCAAGGCCGCCCATGCCGCCCATGCCACCCAAGCCGCCGGGCAGTTTGCCGCCCATGGCCTTGGCCGCCTGTTCCAGCGCGGCTGGGTCCATTTGCGAGGGGTCCATGCCCGCAGGCATGCCGCCTTTGCCGAACATGCCTTTCATGGCCTGTTTCAGCATGCCGCCTTTGCCCATTTTGCCCATCTTTTTCATCATGTCGGCCATTTGCCGATGCATTTTCAACAGGCGGTTCAGGTCGGCCACATCCATGCCCGCACCGGCGGCGATGCGTTTCTTGCGGCTGGCTTGCAATAGCGCGGGGTTGGCGCGTTCTTTTTTCGTCATCGACTGGATCAGCGCCACCTGCTGGCGGATGATCTTGTCGTCGAAACCGGCCTCTTTCACCTGCGCGGCCATTTTGCCCATGCCGGGCATCATGCCCATGATGGATTCCATGCCGCCCATCTTCATCATCTGTTCCAGCTGCATTTTCAGGTCGTTCATGTTGAACTGACCCTTCTGGAAGCGCTTCATCATGCGCTCGGCCTGTTCGGCCTCGATGGTTTCCTGCGCCTTTTCGACAAGGGCCACGATATCGCCCATGCCAAGGATGCGGCCGGCCACGCGCTCGGGCTCGAAGGTTTCCAGCGCATCCATCTTTTCGCCAAGCCCGACAAAGCGGATGGGCTTGCCGGTGACGGCGCGCATCGACAGGGCGGCACCGCCGCGCCCGTCGCCATCCATCCGGGTCAGGGCAACGCCGGAGATGCCGATCTTGGCGTCAAATTCCTGCGCCACCTCGACCGCGACTTGGCCGGTCAGCCCATCGACCACCAGCAGGGTTTCGCGGGGGCTGACCACGGCGGCGACATCGGCCACCTCTTGCATCAGCACTTCGTCGATTTGCAGGCGCCCGGCGGTATCCAGCATATAGACGTCATAGCCGCCCATGGTGGCCTGTTGCTTGGCGCGTTTGGCGATATCGACGGGTTTTTGGCCTGCCACGATGGGCAGGGTGTCAACGCCGATCTGGGTGCCAAGAATTGCCAGCTGTTCCATCGCGGCGGGGCGATACACGTCAAGCGAGGCCATCAGCACGCGTTTGCCATCTTTTTCGCTGAGGCGCTTGGCCAGCTTGGCGGTGGTGGTGGTTTTGCCGCCACCTTGCAGACCGACCATCAAAATCGGGGCGGGCGGGTTGTCGATTTTCAGGCGGCCCGGGTCTTCGGCGCCGGTCAGCACCTCGACCAGTGCGTCATGGACAATTTTTACAACCTGTTGGCCCGGCGTCACCGATTTGGTGATGGCCTGACCGGTGGCTTGATCTTGGACTTTTTTCACGAAATCGCGCGCCACGGGCAGCGATACATCGGCCTCAAGCAGGGCAACGCGCACTTCGCGCAGGGCGGTTTTTACGTCTTCTTCGCCCAAAGCCCCTTGTTTGGTAAGCCGGTCGAATACACCGGAAAGGCGTTCTGAAAGACTTTCAAACATGTCTCTGGCTCCTTTCCGCCATGGCTGCCTTGCCGCCCATATGGGGGGCGGGGTGGTTCGTGAAACCCCTGTTGCAAATTGCAATCACCCCCGTGGGCGCAACGCGCTGACGGGGGGCGATCCTTGTTTACAACATAGGACCGGAAGATTGACACCTTCCGTGATTGGGGGCTGCATAGGCCCCCGCGCGCCCCGAGTCAAGCCATGCAGGGGTTTGCCCCCCAAAACACCCGCACAGCGTGGTTGTGCCTGCAGCTATCCGGGCGTATCATCAAGACGCATGCAGATGCGACCGGTTTTGTTTTGGTGGGCCTTAACGGCCATGTTTTGGAGGTTCGGTTGAAAGGGTGCGATTGCCTTATTCTTGAAACTCCGGGTCCCGGGGGGGTGGCGGGCCGCGATTTGGCGCAAAAAGTCTTGGCCGATGTGGTCAAGCTGGGGCCGATCACCTTGGCCGAACTTGCCGCCAGCGAGGCGCAGCCAAGCGCGGAAATGGGCGCCTTGATCGTGCCCTTTGGCGCGGAATGCGACATGGCGGCGATCAAGGCGGCCATTCGCCATTGCCGGGGCGATAAGGGCAATTTGGTGGTGCTGGGCTTGGCCAGCAGCTGCGCTTTGGCCGGGCAAGAGGCCTTGGGCGATGCGTTTGACACGCTGGTTAGCCTTGAATGGCGCGCCGCCCCCGATTTGCTGCGTGCCTTCGTGGCCAACCAGCGGGTAGATCTGCAAAACCGGGCCTTCCGGGCGTTTTTGGACAATTCGGTTGACGGCTATTGGATTTGGTATGTCAAACAAGACATCATCGAATGGTCGGCCCGCACCTGCGAAATGACCGGGGTAGACCCGGCCCAAACCCCCCATACCATGGATGCCTTTGTGCAGCTGGTGCACCCGCAAGACCGCGATAGGGTGTGGCAGGCGGTGAACAATCATCTGCAGCATGGCGCCCCCTATGCCGGCATTGAAATGCGCCTGCGCAACCCTGCGGGGCGCTATGGCCATTTTATGGCCAGCGGGCAGGCGCTGCGCGATGAGGCGGGGCAGGCAATGATCTTGGTGGGCAGCCTGACAGACCGCACCCTGATCCAGCGGGTAGAGCAGCAGTTGGAAGATACCCAGCGCCGCTTTACGGTCTTGTTCCACCAGATGAACGATGCTGCGGTTTTGGCCGATGTGGAAACCGGCATTATCCTAGAGGCAAACCAGCCCGCCGAACGGCTGTGGGGGAAATCTATTTCCGAATTGGTCGGTGCGCACCAAACCAGCCTGCATCCGCCCAACCTAGACGAAGAGGCGCGCGAGGCGTTTTCGCGCCATATTGCAGCGCTTATGCAAAACCAGCGCGCCACGATCAACGTGCCGGTGCTGCGCGCAGATGGCACCGAGGTTCCCGCCGAGATCAGCTCGAGCTTGATCGAGATCGAGGGGCGCACCACCATTTTGGGCGTGTTTCGCGATATATCCGAACGTGTGCGTGCCGAACGCGAATTGCGCGAACGCGATGCGCAAATTCAGCTGTCGTCGCATTTGGCCTCGATGGGCACATTGGCCGCGGGCGTTGCGCATGAAATCAACAATCCGCTGACCTATGTTTTGGGCAATCTGGAAATTGTGCGCAGCTTGCTGCTGGAAAAAGGCATTGCCGATCCGGACTTGAACGAAGCCATCGAGGCGGCCACCACGGGGGGGCGGTTTGTGCGCGAGATTGTATCAGATCTCAAGGCGATCAGCCGCATGGATGGGCCCGATGGTGCCAGCGACCCCTCCGAGGTTATTCGCATTGCTTCGCGCATGGCGATGTCAGATCTGCGCCACAAGGCCCAGCTGGATTTGCGGCTAAAGGAAACCCCGCTTGCGCAGATCTCTTCCGCGCGATTGAGCCAAGTGGTGCTGAATATCCTTAGCAATGCCGCGCGGGCCTTTGTTTCCACCGACCGCTCGGAAAACTTGATCCGCGTGGATGTGTTTGCAAAAGATCGGCGCGTGCATATCGTCATTGCCGATAATGGCGGGGGCATCGCGCCCGAAGATCTGCAGCGCGTCTGGGAGCCGTTTTTCACCAAGCGTGGGCATAGCGGCGGCACCGGCTTGGGGTTGTCGATTTGTCGGCGTATCCTGCACGAGGTGAATGGCACGCTGGATATCGCCTCGACATTGGGGCAGGGCACCACCGTCAGCATGTCTATCCCGATATTAGAGGGGGCCGCGCCCGACGATCTGCAGGCCCAGCCCGCCAGCCCGCCCAGCCCCGCAGCACCCGGCGCACGTTTGCGGGTGATGGTGGTGGATGATGACACGCTGATCACGCTGCTGATCTCGCGGATGCTGGCCGATGATTACGAGGTGCACAGCTTTAACGATGCCCGCGAGGCGCTGGCCGCTTTAAGCGCGGGCCAATCGTTTGATGTGATTTTATGCGATCTGATGATGCCGGAAATGGACGGGCAGTCGTTTTATACCCGCGCCAAGGATGCCGCCCCGTTTCTATTTGTAACGGGCGGTGCCGTGACGGTGGAAAACATTGCCTTCGAGCGGCGGATGGCCGCCGAGGGGTTGCTGCTGCACAAACCCTTCGAGGCGCAGGTTTTAAAACGCAAGCTGCGCGATGTTGTCTCGGTGCAGGCCATACGGGCCACCCCAGCGCCGGTGGTGGCGGCCGGTGACGGGCCCGAAACCACCGATGCCGATATCTGGCGCCCATCGGCCAATACCTTGGCCGAACTTGAGCCGCTTTTGGGCCGCGATGGCCTGCGCGAACAGCTGCAGCGCCTAGCGGCGCAGCTGGACGCGCTGCACCAGCATGCCAAGGGGTTGGATGGGGCAGCGCTGGCCCAGCAGGCGCACCGCGTGGCAGGGGCCGCCACGGTTTTGGGTCTGGAGGAGATGGGCACCTTGCTGCGCGCGGTTCAACATGCCGCGGCTGGTGGCGATGTGCCTGCCGCGCGCCAAGGCTTGGTGCAGGTCTCCGCGGCTTTGCCGGGCTTGCGGGCCTTTGTGCAAAATTACTAATCTTGGCCCATGCTGTAAACCGCGCTGGCCATTTTGCACCATAGCGCGGATAGTGGCATCGCGCCCGGGCTTGGCCCGGCTTTCGATCGCCTTGAGAAGAGTTATATGATGGACAATTGGGACGAGGTGCGCACCGCCTATCAGGTGGCACGTCTGGGCACAGTCAGCGGCGCGGCCGATGTTTTGGGCGTGCACCATGCAACGGTGATCCGCCATATCGACGCCTTGGAAAAACGGTTGGGCGTGAAGCTGTTCCAACGCCACGCCCGCGGCTATACCCCAACCGAGGCGGGCGCAGACCTGTTGCGCGTGGCGCAGGCAACGCATGACCAATTTCAGCAATTGGCGGGGCGCATCAAAGGGCGCGGCAATGATATGTCGGGCGATTTGGTGCTGACCTCGCTGCCGGGGCTTGCGCCAATGCTGACCCCGGCCTTGGTGGCGTTTCAACAAGAACACCCAAAGCTGGTGCTGCGGTATCTGACGGGCGAGCGCTTGTTTCGCTTGGAATATGGCGAGGCGCATGTGGCCATTCGTGCCGGCGCCGCACCCGACCAGCCCGATAACGTGGTGCAGCCGTTTTTCAGGCAAGCCAACGGCCTATATGCGGCAGATAGCTATGCCAAGGTGCATGGCCTGCCCAAAGGCCTGTCTGAATTTGGCGCGCATCGTTTTGTGGCCCATGACGATACCACCAGCCGCGCGCCTTTTTACCAATGGCTGCGCGCCAATGTTGGCGAAGATCGCATCTGCTTTCGCAGCGCCGATGCCGATGCCATTGATACCGCAATTTTCGCCGGGGCGGGGATTGGCTTTTTGCCGCCCGAACGTGCCGCCGGTTTGCCGGGCCTGCACCAAGTGATGGCGCCCCTGCCCGAATGGCAGGTGCCGATGTGGTTGGTCACCCATGTTGATCTGCATCGCAGCCCAAAGGTGCAAAGCTTGCTGGCCTTCCTAAAACAGCGCGCCCGCCAATGGGATGTTGGGGCACCCCCGGCATGAGCAACGCCGCGCGCGGGCATTTGGCGATGTTGGTGTTTTCGGCCCTTGTGGCGGGGTCGTTTTCGCTGGGTGTGATGATTGCCAATGATATTGCGCCAGCGGCGTTGAATGCGCTGCGCTTTGCGCTGGCGGCAGGGCTGGTTGGCGCGGCGGCTTTTGCCAGCCATGGGGTGCCTGCCTACGCCTTTCGTGCGCCGTGGCGCTACGCGGTGTTGGGCGGTATTTTTGGCCTGTATTTCGTGTTGATGTTCGAAGGGCTCAAAACCGCCTCGCCGGTGTCGGCGTCGGCGGTGTTTACCCTAACGCCGGTCGTGGCGGCGATTGCTGGCTATGTTTTGTTGCGCCAAATCACCACCGGGCGCATGGCGCTGGCGCTGGCCATCGGGGCAGCGGGCGCCTTGTGGGTGATCTTCAAGGCCGATCTGGCGCTGTTGCGGCAGTTTCATGTGGGGCGCGGCGAGGCGATATATTTTCTGGGCTGCATCGCGCATGCCATTTATACGCCGATGGTGCGCAAGCTGAACCGGGGCGAGCCTGCGGTGGTGTTTACCTTTGGCATGTTGGTGGCCGGGGCGCTGTTGGTTGGGCTATGGGGCTGGCGCGATATTGTGGCCACAGACTGGGGCGCTTTGCCCACCCTTGTGTGGCTGGTGCTGGCCTATCTGGCGGTGTTTTCCAGCGCGGCAACCTTCGTTTTGTTGCAATATGCCACGCTGCGCCTGCCCTCGGCCAAGGTGATGGCCTATACCTATCTCACCCCTACATGGGTGGTGGCGTTAGAGCTGGGCTTGGGCCACGGCGGGCCGGGGCCGCAGGTTTTGGGCGGGGTGGCGCTGTCGGTTTTGGCGCTGTTGCTGCTGTTGCGCAACGACGCGCGCAGCTAGGGGGTGTGATCGGCGGGGGCTGACAGCTCGGTTTCTAAAAACCGCTCGAAGGCATCCAGATCGATCCGGTCGAACTGGCCAAAACCTTGCATCCAGATAGAGGCCTCGCGCAGCGCGTCTGGCTCTAGCTTGCACCATTTCACGCGGCCGCGTTTTTCTTGGGTGATCAGCCCCGCAGTGGCCAAGATGCCCAAGTGCTTGGAAATCGCGGCAAGGCTCATCTGAAAAGGGTGGGCCACATCTGTAACGGCCATATCATCTTCCAGCAGCATCGACAAAATCGTGCGGCGGGTGGGGTCGGCCAAGGCTGCAAAGACGGTGGAAACTTTGTCGCTCATGGCCAAGCCTATGGCGATTGTTCTGCAAACCGTCAACCAAATGGTTGAATATGCCTTTTGCCCCCAATCCGCGCTGCTGCGCCGTTTGGGCGCAGCTTTGCTGCGGGTTTGAAAAAATAAAACCATTTAAAAACATTTTGTTACAGTCATTTTGGCACGGCGATTGCGGCGCTTGACTCTGTGATCGATGCCGCATAGCAAATGCCCAACCTTTCCATGGGGGCACGCGTGGCGCAGAACGGTTCGCAAGACGATCTGGCAGAGCTGGAAAAGCGGATCGCGGCCATGAAATCGGGGCGCGAAAGCAAGCCGCACATGGAAGAGCATTATTCACAGGCGCAGTTGGCCTGGCGGATGGTGATAGAACTTGTGGCTGGTCTTGGGATTGGCTTTGGCATTGGGTACGGGCTGGATTGGGTGTTTGGCACCCTGCCGTTCTTGATGGTGATATTTACACTTCTGGGGCTTGCCGCCGGTGTTCAGACAATGATCCGCTCGGCGCAAGAGATCCAGGCAGCGAACATGGCCGCATCCGCGGCCGATGATGAGAAGAGGGCGAAAGATGGCAACTGAAGCGCATGGTGCAGAAGGCGGCGGGCTGGTTTTCCACCCGATGGACCAGTTCATTGTGAAGCCTTTGTTTGGTGGCGATGCCATCGGGCTGTTCACAATCACCAACGTGACGCTTTGGATGGGCATTGCCATTGTGGCTATCGTGGCGCTGATGGTGCTGGGCACCGCGCGCCGGGCCACGATCCCCAACCGCACCCAATCGGTGGCCGAACTGGCCTATGTGTTCGTCTATAAAATGGTCGAAGACGTGGCCGGCAAAGACGCGGTTGGCTTTTTCCCCTATGTCATGACCTTGTTCATGTTCATCGTATTCGCCAACTTCTTGGGCTTGCTGCCGATGTCCTTTACCACCACCTCGCATTTCGCGGTGACCGTGGTTTTGGCCATGCTGGTGTTCTTGACCGTAACGATTGTTGGCTTTGCCAAGAATGGCGCCAAATTCTTGGGCCTGTTTTGGGTGAAATCGGCGCCGTTGCCGCTGCGCCCGGTGCTGGCCATCATCGAACTGATTTCCTACTTCGTGCGCCCCGTCAGCCACTCGATCCGTTTGGCCGGCAACGTTATGGCGGGTCACGCGGTGATCAAGGTGTTCGCAGGCTTTGCCGCGATCGCAACGATCAGCCCCGTGTCTGTGCTGGCGATCACCGCCATGTACGGGCTAGAGGTTCTGGTGGCCTTCATTCAGGCCTATGTTTTCACCATCCTGACGTGCGTTTACCTGAAAGATGCGCTGCATCCGTCGCACTAAGGCTGGCATCACGCTACCACTGAAATAGAAACTTCCAACGTAAGGAGATACACTCATGGAAGGTCAACTGGCACATATCGGCGCAGGTCTCGCAGCTATTGGTTCCGGCGCCGCCGCAATCGGTGTGGGCAACGTTGCAGGCAACTACCTGGCCGGCGCGCTGCGCAACCCTTCGGCTGCTGCATCGCAGACCGCCACGCTGTTCATCGGCATCGCCTTCGCAGAAGCACTGGGCATCTTCTCGTTCCTGGTTGCTCTGCTGCTGATGTTCGCCGTCTAAGCCCTACGGAACCTGATCCTTACGGCCGGGCAGCCCCAAGCGGTGGCTGCCCGGTGTAACTGATAAGTTCCCCAAGGAGGACGACATGGCGACTGAAACGCACGCCGCCGACGCAGCCCAAGGGGCATCTGCGCCCGGCATGCCGCAGCTCGATTTTTCGAACTGGGGTAACCAGATCTTCTGGTTGATGATCACGTTGATCGTGATCTATTTCGTCCTGTCGCGCATCGCGCTGCCGCGCATCGCGGCTGTTCTGGCCGAGCGTCAGGGGACAATTTCGAACGATATCGCCACCGCCGAAGAGCTGAAAGCAAAAGCTGTGGACGCCGAAGCTGCCTACAACCAGGCACTGGCGGACGCCCGCATCGAAGCCCAGCGCATCATCGCCGAGGCGAAAGCAGAGATTAAGGCAGACCTGGCGCAAGCCACGGCCGATGCCGATGCCCAGATCGCGGTGAAGGCCGCCGAGGGCGAAAAGAAAATTGCCGAGATCCGCGCCGGTGCGCTGGAAGCGGTGCAAGCCGTTGCCGCCGACACCGCAGCCGAGATCGTGGCCGCCATGGGTGGCAAGGCAGATGAAAAAGCCATCGGCAGCGCCGTGGCAGACCGGATGAAGGGGTAACACCATGCGCAAGCTTGCAACATTGGCTGCCCTTTCCGCCGCATCGCCCGCCTTTGCGGCCAGCGGCCCGTTCTTTTCGCTGGGCAACACCGATTTCGTTGTTCTGATCGCCTTCTTGGTGTTCATCGGCGTTCTGATCTATTTCAAAGTGCCCGCCATGATTGGTGGCATGTTGGATAAACGTGCCGAGGGCATCAAATCGGAGCTGGAAGAGGCCCGTGCCCTGCGTGAAGAAGCGCAGAAAGTTCTGGCCACCTATGAGCGCAAGCAAAAAGAGGTGCAAGAGCAGGCCGAGCGGATCATCGCCCATGCCAAGGAAGAGGCGCAACTGGCCGCAGACCAAGCCAAGGCCGAGTTGAAAAAGTCGATTGCACGCCGTTTGGCTGCAGCCGAAGACCAGATTGCATCGGCCGAAGCAAGCGCCGTGCGCGATGTGCGCGACCAAGCGGTGCAGGTGGCCATCAGCGTGGCACGCGCAGCGATTGCCGCGCAGATGACCGCAGCCGAGGGCAACAAGCTGATCGATGCTGCCATTGGCGAAGTCGAGGCCAAGCTGCACTAAGCGCCGCTGGCACCACGGAAAAGATCAACGCCCGCCGGCCAGCCCGCGCGGGCGTTTTTTGTGGCTGCGTTGGAATGAGTATTTAAAGCAAGATGAAAGGGCGTGTTGGCGACTAGCGCTCGTTCTCGTGATCGAGGCGCATTTTGGCGATGGCTTCGTTACGTTCGGCGCGGTGCTGGTCGCTGAGCGATTGCGCCACATAGGATAAATGCGCCTCGACCGCCGCGCGCGCGCCTGCTGGATCGCGGTTTTGGAGGGCGTCGTTGATGGCGCGGTGTTGGTCGAGCAGCATTTCGCGGGTGGTGCGCTGTTTGAACATGGTTTGGCGGTTATAAAAGACGCCTTGTTGCAGCAGCTGATACATCGAGCGCATCATGTGCAACATCACCACATTATGACTGGCCTCGATGATCGAGAGGTGGAAATCGGCATCAAGGCGGGCTTCGTCACTGGGGTCGCGTTTTTGGTGGGCCGCTTCCATTTTGTCGAAGATGGTTTGGACCACGCGCAGGTCGGTGTCTGAGGCGTGGCGGGCAGCGCGTTCGGCGGCCAGCCCTTCGAGATCTTTGCGAAAAGACACGTAATCGGCCACAGCTTCGCGGTGGTTGGCAAAAAGATTGACCAAAGCGTCGGAAAAAGCGCTGCCCAAGACATTGGCCACATAAATGCCCGCGCCCGCCTTGGTGGTCAGCAGGCCCTTTTCTTGCAGCTCGGCCACCGCGTCGCGCAGGCTGGGGCGGGAAACGCCCAATCTTTCAGAAAGTTCACGCTCGGATGGCAGGCGCTCGCCGGGCCGCAAGATACCGCGCAGGATCAGTTTTTCGATCTGGCGGGTGACAGCGGTGGACAGTTTTTCGGGCTGAACGGGGGTAAATGGCATGCTGGTTGGGGCCCTTTGGTGCGCTAGTGGTCAGATGATATGACCAAGGCGCCCGTTCAGCAAGCGTGACGCAGCGCTGCCTGGTTTCCTTAAACCAGCGGCTTTTGCATAAAGAGGCTGCTGGCATTTGCACTATAGCCGCCAAAGGGGCCGCAGTTTTGAAAGCCAAACGCCTGATAGAGCCGATGCGCGGCGGCCAGCTTGTCGCCGGTTTCCAGCCGCAAAACGGGCAGGGCGTTTTGGCGGGCTTCGTCTTCGATCTGGCGCAATAGGGCCTGTGCCACGCCTTGGCCACGGGCGGTGGGTGCCACGAACATTGACTTTACTTCGCCGTAATCGCCCATCAGCGCCAAGGCCCCGGTGCCCAGCACCTGATCGCCCCGCCGCGCCATGAAAAACCGAATATGGGGGGCGCAAAGCGCGTCGATCGACAGGTAGTGGTTGTCTTCTGGGTTGAACAGGCTTTGCATCAGCGCATGGCTTTGGTGCAAAAGTGCCGTGGCTTGGGGGTCTTTCGGGGTGCCGCGTTCAACGATCAGCATGGTGTGCCCTTTTGTGCTGTGGCCCGGGCAAAACCGCCCATAGATAGCGATAGCGCCCAGTGACGGCGGTGAAAACCCCAATATCTTGTGGACAACTTGCGCAATCTGGCAAAATATCGTGTGTTTTCGTTGACTCGCCACAGGCTTGGCCCGCAAAATTTACCCGTGCCCAGAATCAGGATGGCAAGGTGCGCTTTTCGAAACTGCGATTGACCGGCTTTAAAAGCTTTGTCGACCCGACGGAACTGTTGATCCGCGAGGGGCTGACGGGCGTGGTGGGGCCAAACGGTTGTGGCAAATCGAACCTGTTGGAAGCGCTGCGCTGGGTGATGGGGGAAAACCGGCCCACCGCCATGCGGGGCGGGGGCATGGAAGACGTGATTTTTGCCGGGGCGGCCACCCGGCCTGCGCGTAATTTTGCCGAAGTGGCCTTGGTGTTGGACAATAGCGACAGGCTGGCGCCTGCCGGGTTCAACGACGAGGACGCGTTGGAAATTGTGCGCCGTATCACCCGCGATGTGGGCAGCGCCTATAAGGTCAATGCCAAGGATGTGCGCGCGCGCGATGTGCAGATGCTGTTTGCCGATGCCTCGACCGGGGCGCATAGCCCGGCATTGGTGCGTCAGGGGCAGATTTCCGAGCTGATCAACGCCAAGCCCAAAAATCGCCGTCGGGTTTTGGAAGAGGCGGCGGGCATTTCCGGCCTGTACCAGCGCCGGCACGAGGCCGAGCTGAAATTGCGCTCGGCCGAGCAGAACCTGACGCGCGTTGACGATGTGATCGAGCAACTGGCGGCGCAATTGGCACAGTTAGAGCGCCAAGCCCGGCAAGCGGCCCGCTACCGGGTGATTGGCGAGGATTTGCGCCGTGCCGAAGGCATGTTGCTGTTCCGCCGCTGGCAAGAGGCTGACAGCGCGCGCCTTGCTGCAGAGATGCAGTTGCGCGAGCGTTTAAGCGCGGCTGCCCAAATCGAGGCGGCCGCCCGGCGCGCCGCCAAAGAGCGCGAGGCGGCCGAAGATGTGCTGCCGCCGCGGCGCGAGGAAGAGGCGATTGCCGCAGCCGTGGTGCAGCGCCTTGTGGTGCAGCGCGATGCCTTGTCAGAGCAAGAAGAACGCGCGCTTCACACCATCGAAACGCTGCAGGGGCGCATTCAGCAATTGGCCCGCGATATCGAGCGCGAGGCCGGGCTGAACCGTGATGCCGGTGAAACCATCGCGCGGCTGGAATGGGAGCAACGCGAATTGGCCAAGGCGGGCGAGGGCCATGCCGACAAGCTGGACGTTGCGGCCGAAGCCGCGCGCGAGGCGGCCAGTATTTTGCAAGACCGCGAGGCTGATTTATCCGAACGCACAGAAGATGTGGCGCGATTGGCCGCGCGCCACCAATCGGCGACCCGATTTTTGGAAGAAAGCGGCAAGGTCTTGGCGCGCAGCGAGGGCCAAGCAGACACCGCCCGCGCCGCCATGCAACAGGCGCGCGCCAGTTTGGCCCAGGCCCAAACGCAGTTGGGGCAGGCCCGCATCGACGAGGAACAGGCGCAAGAGGCCGTGGCCCAAGCCGACGATGTCTTGACCGAGGCCGAAGCGGCGCGGGCGGCGGCGCAGGCCCGCGAAGCGGATGTGCGTGCCGAGCGCAGCGAAGCCGAGGGTGAATTGAACGCGCTACGGGCCGAAGTGACGGCGCTGGCGCGATTGCTGCAGCGCGACACGGTCGAGGGCGGCCAAATCATGGATCGGCTGCAGGTGGAAATGGGCTTTGAAAAGGCGCTTGGGGCAGCTTTGGCCGATGATTTGCGCGCCCCCGAGGTCGAGGCAGATGGCCCCTCGGGGTGGACGGTGCTGCCCGCGTTCGAGGCCGAACAGCCCCTGCCTGCGGGGGTATCGCCACTGTCGGCGCATGTGTCGGTGCCCGATGTGTTGGCCCGCCGGATGAGCCAAATTGGGCTGGTGGATGCCGATGATGGGCCACGCCTGCAGGCCTTGTTGAAGCCCGGCCAGCGGTTGGTATCGCCCGAGGGCGATTTGTGGCGTTGGGACGGGTTTCGCGCATGGGCCGAAGATGCCCCCAGCGCGGCGGCACTGCGCTTGCAGCAACTTAACCGTCTGGAAGAGCTCAAACAGCAATCAGAACGCGCCACCGCGCGCGCCGATGCCGCCCGTCAGGCCCATGATGCGCTTAGCCAACGGTTGGCCGATTTAACCGCCGCCGACCAAGCCGCGCGCAATGCCCGGCGCGAAGCGGACCGGCAGGTAAACGAAGCTGCCCGCGCCCTCAGCCGGGCCGAGGCCGATTTCAATTTGGCGCAATCCAAGCTCGAGTCGCTGGGCCTGACCGTGGCGCGCCACGATGAAGAGGCGCTATCGGCGCGCACGCAGCTGGCCGAGGCGCAGGCCGCCGTGGATGATTTGGAAGATCTGGCCGAGGCGCGCGCCGGTGTCGAAGACATTCGTATGACGGTGGAAGCCGCGCGGATGACCATGCTGACCAAGCGCTCGGCCCATGATGAATTGCGCCGCGAAGGCGAGGCGCGCACACGGCGTTCGCAAGAAGTGACAAAAGAGCTCAGCGGTTGGCGGCATCGGTTGCAAACGGCCGAAACCCGCAGCGCTGAACTGGCTGCGCGCAAAACCCAATCCGAGGCCGAGCTGAAAGAGGCCAGCGCCGCCCCAGACGAAATTGCAGCCAAGCGCGATGAATTGGATCATGCGATCGAGCAGGCCGAAGACCGCCGTCGTATCGCGGCTGATAAATTGGCCGAAGCCGAAGCCGCCCTGCGCGTGGCGCGTGATGGGGAACGCGATGCCGAACGGGCGGCTGGCGAGGCCCGCGAGGCCCGCGCCCGTGCCGAGGCGCGCGCCGATGCCGCGCGTGAAACCGTGGCCTATGCCGCGCAGCGCATCCAAGACGAGATGGAAACAACGCCAGAGCAGCTGCTAGAGCGGCTTGCCACCGAGCCAGATAAAATGCCCGATGCTGAAACGATCGAGGCCGATGTAAACCGCCTGAAACGCCAACGCGAGGCCTTGGGCGCGGTGAACCTGCGCGCCGAGGAAGACATCAAAGAGGTGCAGGTCGAGCATGACACGCTGGCGCGCGAGAAAAGCGATCTGGAAGAGGCCATAAAAACCCTGCGATCGGGCATTGCCAGCCTGAACCGCGAGGGGCGCGAGCGGCTGTTAACCGCGTTCGAGCAAGTGAACAGCAATTTCAGCTTGTTGTTTCGCCATCTGTTTGGTGGGGGCGAGGCGAATTTGGTGTTGGTCGAAAGCGATGATCCGCTAGAGGCAGGTCTTGAAATATTGTGCCAGCCGCCGGGTAAAAAGCTGTCGACATTGTCGCTTTTGTCGGGGGGCGAACAAACGCTTACAGCGCTGGCGCTGATCTTTGGGGTGTTTTTGGTCAACCCGGCCCCGATCTGTGTGCTAGACGAGGTGGATGCCCCGCTGGATGATGCCAATGTGACCCGGTTTTGCGATTTGCTCGATGAAATGTGCCGGCGCACCGACACCCGGTTTTTGATTATCACGCACCACGCGGTTACCATGGCACGGATGGACCGGCTGTTTGGCGTGACGATGCAAGAGCAAGGTGTCAGCCAGCTGGTTTCGGTGGATCTGAAAAAAGCCGCTGCCATGGTGGCCTAAGGGCCGCCCACAGCCCTGCGGCCTATAGCCTATCCAACAACGCCTTTGTGGGCCATGCATCGGCAGGCAGGCCCAATCGTGCCTGTTCGGCTTGCACGGCGGCGCGGGTGCCTGCGCCCAAGATACCATCGATCCCGCCCACATCATGCCCGCGCGCGGCCAGTTTGCGTTGCAAGCTTTTCATCTGTGCGGGGTCTAGCCCGGGGTCGGGTGTGCGCGGGTCAAAGGGGGCCGCGCCGCCCATGCGTGTGGCGAAATAGGCCGCTGTCAGCACATAGGTAAAGCTTTGGTTCCAGTCGAAATAGACGTGAAAATTTGGATAGGCCAAAAATGCTGGGCCTTTGTGACCCTGCGGCAAAATCAGGCTGGCTTGGCCCTTGGCGGCCCATGTGCCGCTGCGCGGGCGCAGCCCCATGGCGGCCCAATCGGCCACCGAAAGCTGGGTGTCATAGCCCGATTTGCCCCAGTCCATGCGCGCGGGCACAATCACCTCTTGCAGCCACGGCTGGTTGGGTTTCCACCCCAGCTGCGCCAACATGCGCGCCGCCGACATCAGCGCATCTGGGGCTGACGTTTTCAGCGTGACATGGCCATCGCCATCGCCATCGACGCCGTTTTCCAAAATATCGCGGGGCAGCATTTGCACCATGCCAATCTCGCCCGCCCAAGCGCCGGTGGTGGTGGCGGGGTCGAAATCGCCGCGCTCGAACAAGGTGATGGCGGCCAACAGCTGGGGCCGAAACAGCGCGGGCCTGCGGCAGTCATGGGCCAAGGTGGCCAAGGCATTGGCGGTGTTGAAATCGCCCTGAAAGGCGCCGTAATCGGTTTCAAAGGCCCAAAAGGCCAGCAAAACCCCGCGTGGAATGCCAAATTTTGCCTCGATCTGGGTGAAAACCGCATCCCATTTGCGCCCCATCTCGGCCCCGCGGCGGGTGCGGTTTTCGGAAATCAAGCGGTTGGAAAAGCGGGTGAAATCCAGCTGGAAAACCCCTTGGCGCCGATCAGCGGCCAGAACTGCCGGGTCAGGCTGTAGCTGTGCCAAAAACGCGCGCGTGGCCGCTGGGCTGCGCCCGGCTGCCACAGCCTCGCGCCCGATGTCTTGCAAAAACGCCTGCCAATCACCGCCGCAGCGGGGGGCGGCAAGGGCCCAAGCTGGCGTTAAAAACAGCAAAAAACTGGTGATCACAACACGCATATTTACCCCCTACACTATGCTCCCAGCCTAGCAGGCTTGGCCATTCGGGCAAGGGGAGTTTTAGGAAAGTAGCGCGCAAATTATGGCGGCTGTGGCCAATCCACACAGCGCCCAAGCCCATGTCTGCCACAAGATGGCAACCGCCGCTTCCACGTCTTGCGCCAGCAGCGGGCGGCGCCCTGCGCCGTTGACCCAGGCAAGATCTTGGGACTGACCATGATAGACCCGTGGCCCCGCCAGCGCGATACCCAAGGCCCGTGCCATGGCGGCCTCGGGCCAGCCGGCATTGGGCGAGCGATGGCGCCGCGCGTCGCGCCAAATGGCGGGCAGGGCGCGCCATTGGCCATGCGGCAGTGCAATCAGCAGCGCGGTTAGCCGTGCGGGAATAAGGTTTAACACATCATCCAGCCGCGCCGCCGCCCAGCCAAAAGCGGCATAGCGCGGCGTGCGATAGCCAATCATGCTGTCGGCGGTATTCACGATTTTATACACCAAAAGCCCCGGCAGCCCGGCCAGCACAAACCAAAACAGCGGGGCGATCACCCCATCGCTTAGGTTTTCTGCCGCGCTTTCAATGGCCGCGCGCGCCACGCCATCGCGGTCCAATGCGCCGGTGTCGCGGCTGACAATCATCGCCACAGCCGCGCGCCCGGGCGCCACACCCTTGCGCAAACCCTGCGCCACGGCCCCAACATGTTGGACCAGCGATTTCTGCGCCAGCAATATCGCGCCCACAATCACCTCGGCCACGGGGCCAAGCGTTTGCAAAACCACCCCCAATAGGCCCGCGCCCAAAACCAGCACCACCACCGCCAGCACCCCCTTTAGGCGCAGCCAAGGCCCGTGGTTCAGCCGTGTATCGGCAAAGGCCACGGCGCGGCCCATCAAAATGGCAGGGTGCGGCAGGCGCGACCACACGACTTTAGGCTCGCCCAGCAGTGCATCCAGAAGCATGGCCAGAATAACGCTCATCTCACGTCCTTTGCTGTGGCGCTGGCAATCGCGGCGCTGACCCTTGGCCAGTCTTTCGGGGCGGGCAGGCCCAAGCGCAGCCAAGTGCGGGCATAGGGAAACACGCGCGACCAGATATGCGCCCGCGCCAGATGGGCCTGCCATGCCAAAGCATCTTCCACCTGATACAATCGAAACAGCGTCGTGCCACCCAATGGCCGGGCCTTTTGCGCCGCCATTTCGGCATCCATCCGCGCGGCATCGGCCTGCAGGCGGGTGCGGGTGGCTGCGGCCCAGTCGTGGTCTGCCAAGGCCCGCGCGCCAATATGCAGCGCCGGGCCAGACACCGGCCACGGGCCCAGCATTTGCGCCAGTTGGGCAATATCTGCGGGGTTGCCAATGGCAAAGCCCAGCCTAAGCCCGGCCAAGCCCCAAAACTTACCAAAGCTCTTCAGCACAAGGCTTTTTTGTAAATCCAACTGCGGCAAAAGGCTGTTTTCGGGGGCCACATCGCAAAAGCTTTCGTCGATCACGCTAAAGGCTGTGTCGGGGGTGAAATCGCTGTGCCAATGGCCTGTTGGGTTGTTGGGGTGCACGATCACCCGCGCATCGGCTGGCGTGGCTTGGCCGGGCGCGGCCAGCTGCCAGCCTGCCGCCTGAAAACCCGCGGCATGTTCGTTATAGGTGGGGCCATCGATGGCCACATGGCCGGCGGGGCGCAGGGCGGGCAGCCGCGCAATCAGGGCCGAGGCCCCGGGCGCCGCCAAGATGGCCGCAGCCTTGGGCACCTGCCACACCGCGCGCGCCGCGCCCAGCAGCGCATCGGTGGCGGCCTGATCTGGCAGGGTGGCCCATGCGGTGGGGGGCAGCTGGCCCAGCGGGTAGGGCACAGGGTTGATGCCGGTCGACAGGTCTATCCAATCGCAGCGCTGGCCACCAAAACACGCGATTGCACCATCAACACCACCGCCATGGTCGCGCGGGTAGGCTGGGGTGGATGTGGCCTGCATGGTGAAACCCTGAACATTGGCGTTTTCGTGGTTCAACAGCAGCGGCGCCAGATTCTCAAGCCGAAAGCGCCCATCCCGCCCAATCAGTCGCGCCCATGGGGGGCGTCGAAATCCAGCGCTGGGGCCATGGGCACAATACGATGGGGGTTAATCGTGGTGTGGCTATAGTGGTAATGGCGGCGGATATGGTCGAAATTCACCGTCTCTTTGATGCCGGGCATTTGGTAAAGATGCCGGGTATAGGCCCATAGGTTGGGGTAATCGACCAGCCGGCGCAGGCTGCATTTGAAATGCCCGTGATAGACCGGGTCGAAGCGCACCAAGGTGGGAAACAGCCGCCAGTCGGCCTCGGTTATGGTGTCGCCCAACAAAAAGCGGTTGTCTGACAGGTGGCTTTCCAGCCAATCCATCGTTTCAAACAGCGCGCTGACCGCGCTGTCATAGGCGGGTTGGGTGGTGGCAAAGCCCGCCTTGTAAACGCCGTTGTTTAGCGTGTCATAGATGCGCTGGTTGATGGCCTCGATCTGCGTGCGTTGGGCGCTGGGCCAAAAATCTAGGGTGTTTGCGGTAAGGCCGTCGAAGGCGCTGTTGAACATGCGGATGATTTCGGCGCTTTCATTGGAAACGATTTGGCCCGTGGCTTTGTCCCACAAAACCGGCACGGTGACGCGCCCCGAGATATGTGGGTCTGCGGCCAGATACACATCGCGCATAAAGGCGTGGCCGAACAATCTATCGCCGGTCGCCCCGGCAAAGCCCGTGTCAAAGCTCCAGCCATCGTCCAGCATATCGGGGTGCACAACCGAGATATCAATCAGCCCTTGCAGCCCTTTCAGGGCGCGAAAAATCAAGGTGCGATGCGCCCATGGGCAGGCCAGCGACACATAAAGATGATACCGCCCCGCCTGCGCCGCAAAGCCGCCCGTGCCGCTGGGGCCGGGGCTGCCATCTGCCGTGATCCAATTGCGAAAGGTGGTGGTCGTGCGCACGAATTGCCCGCCGGTGGATGCGGTATCGTACCATGTGTCGTGCCATTTTCCGTCGATCAACTGGCCCATGCCATGCCCCTTTTTGCCTGTTCCCTTTAGCTAGGCCTGATCGCCCAAAGAACAAACCTGCGTCAGGGCGCATGGGCCGTGCATTTCTGCACAGCGCCCGGGCACAGGGGAAAGCGCCGCAATTTTGCCAGTTTTTGGTGCAAAAGAGTAGGTTTACTTGATTTTCAATAGAATAGCGGCACGCTGCACCGATGGATGGAGGATTCGATGACCAGCTTTTTGCCGCGCGACGTTGTTGCAGCCCTGCGCGTTGCGCAAGATAATGCGGCGCGCAAGCGTAGCCGCCTTAGGATCGATGTAGATGGGCGCACCTACCCGGTGCTGCGCTTGTGGGATAACGGGTTTGCGCTGGCCGATGATGCACCGCATCTGCGTGGTTTGGTCGAGCTTTATGATGGCGGGCGGATGCTGCGCCGTTGCCTGATTGTGGCGGCCGAAGAGGACAGTGGCGAAATGCGCTATGAATTCAAGCGGTTGTCGGAAATTCTAGATGAACAGCCCGTTGATTTCGAGCGCCGCCAAGATGCGCCCGTGGCCTATCTAACCGGCCCTGATATTGGCTAAGGCCCCGGCGCTTTGGCGCCGTGGCCCGTTTGTTTGTGCAAACTACTGCAGATCGCCAAAGGCTGCCTGCAGGCGCGCCACGGCCTGTTCGACCAAGGGGCGGGGCGTGGCCAGATTGAAGCGCAAGAAATTTTCGCCCCCATGGCCAAATGTTGGCCCATGATTGGCTGCGATTTGTGCCTGCTGTTCGACGCGCTGGGTAAATTCCGCCCGCGCCATGCCGGTGCCGGAAAAATCGACCCAAGCCAAATATGTGGCCTCTAGGTGCATGGATTTTAGCCCCGGAATGGCATTGACGCCTGCATCAAAAATCTGGCGATTGCCATCAAGATAGGCCACCAGCGCATCGACCCACGCTGCGCCCTCGGGGCTATAGGCCGCCTCGGCCATGAACAGGCCAAAGGAATTGGGCGATAGGCCCAAGCCCATCATCCGGGCCTCGAATTTTGCACGCAGCGCCGGATTGTGAATGATGACATTGCCCGAATGGCTGCCAGCGATGTTAAAGGTTTTCGTGGTGGCCGTCATCATCACCAGCCGGTCTGCCACGCCTTCGATCAGGGCCATGGGGGTATGTTTTTGCCCCGGGAAAACCAGATCGTGGTGGATTTCATCCGAGACCAACACCAAATCGTGGCGGCGGCAGAAATCGGCGACTTGCTGCAACTCGTCCACCGTCCACACCCGCCCACCGGGGTTGTGGGGCGAACACAGGACCAGCATTTTGGCGCTGCCATCCATCTGCGCGTCCCACGCGGCGAAATCCATCTGATAGCGGCCATCGACCAAGGCCATCGGGCATTCAATAACCTTGCGATTGTTGGCTTTGATCACCTTTGCAAAGGCATGATAGACCGGCGTCATCAACACCACACCATCGCCGGGGTTGGTAAAGGTTTCCACGCACATCGCCGTGCCATTCACCAAGCCATGGGTGGTGAAAATGGCGCCCGGGTCTACCGCCCAGCCGTGGCGATGCTCCATCCACCAGCAAATAGCGGCACGATAGGCTTTGTCGTCGCCATAATAGCCGTAGATCCCATGCTCTTGCATACGGGCCACGGCGTTTTGTACGCAGTCGGGGGCACGAAAATCCATATCTGCCACCCACATCGAAATGCCCTCGTCTGCGGGCACGCCATAGATGGGTTCCATCATGTCCCACTTCACCGAATGGGTGCCGCGGCGCTGGATAATCTCGTCAAAGTTCATCTGTCCCTCCCTTGCGTGGCTTGCCCCTGTTTGTCGGCCAGTTTTTTGGGGAATGGAATAAGCTTTTGCAAAATATTTGCCCAAATAGCGGCCTGCGTTCTTAACCCTTGCGCATTGCACCATTGCGCCAGCGCCGGGCTTGCCCTAAATCCCCCTGCATGAAACGCCCTATTCTGCTTCACCCTGACCCACGGTTGAAAAAGGTCTGCGCGCCGGTGGCGGACCTGTCGGATGATCTGCGCCTTTTGGCCCGCGACATGCTGGAAACCATGTATGACGCACCGGGCATCGGGCTGGCTGCGCCGCAGATTGGTGTGCTGGACCGGGTGATTGTGTTGGATTGCGCCAAAAGCGACAAAGACACGCCGCGCCCCTTGGTGATGGTCAACCCTCAGATCGTGGCCGCCTCGGATCAGGCCAGCACCTACGAGGAGGGATGCCTGTCGATCCCTGACCAATTTGCCGATGTCACCCGCCCCGCCGAAGTAAGCGTGCGCTGGCTGGATACCGATGGCCGCGAGCAGCAAGAAGATTTTGGCGGCCTTTGGGCCACTTGTGTGCAGCATGAAATCGACCATTTGGATGGCAAGCTGTTCATCGATTATCTCAAGCCGTTGCGGCGCCAGATGATCACCCGCCGCATGCAAAAGCTAAAACGCGAAATGGCCCGCGGATGAGCGTGCTGCCGATTTTGCGCTGGCCCGATCCGCGCTTGGCCCAGCCCTGCGCGCCGGTCGATCTGGGTGATATGGCAGGCCTTGCCACCCTTGTGGGTGAGATGTTTGAAACCATGTATGCCGCGCCCGGGCGGGGGCTGGCGGCACCGCAGGTGGGGCATATGCTGCGGCTATTCGTGATGGATTGTGGCTGGAAAGAGGGCGATATGACCCCGCTGGCCTGCCTGAACCCCGAAATTCTAGAGGCGTCGGCCACCCATGTGCCGGGCGACGAGGGGTGCCTGTCGATCCCCGGGGTGATGGCGCAGGTGCTGCGCCCCGATTGGGTGGTGCTGGGGTGGACCGGCCTTGATGGCACCCGCCAAAGCCGCCGCTTGCAGGGGTTCGAGGCGCGCTGCGCCCAGCACGAGCTGGACCATCTCGATGGCATGGTCACTTTTCACCGCTTGGGCGCAGCAGACCGCGCGGCGCTTGAGGCAGATTATCTGGGCTTGGCGCAATGACGGTGCGTGCCTGCCTGCCATGGCCCGATAAGCGCTTGCGCAGCGTGGCCGCCGCCGTGGCCGAAATTACCGATGATATCCACGCGATCTGGACCGATATGATCGACACGATGGAGGCCATGCCCGGCGTGGGGCTGGCCGCCCCGCAAATCGGCGTGATGTTGCGTTTGGCGGTGGTAGATGCCAGCGAAACCCGCGGGCAAGCGGTGCGCATGGCCAACCCCGAGGTTTTGCATGCCAGCGTTCAATCGCGCACCCATGACGAGGCCAGCCCAAACCTGCCCGGCGTGCATGCCAGCATCGCCCGCTCCCGTGCGGTGACGGTGCGGTTTCTAAACAGCGCAGGCCAGTTGGAAGAGCGCGATTTCGTGGGGCTTTGGGCCACCAGCGTGCAGCATCAGATCGACCATTTGAATGGGCGCATGTATTTTGACCATCTCAGCAAGGTAAAGCGCGACATGCTGCTGCGCCGGGCGAAAAAAGCACGCTAAGGCCCGTTTCAGGGCCAAGGAGGAACCGATGCGACTGGTCTTTATGGGCAGCCCTGATTTTTCTGTGCCGGTGCTGGATGCGCTGGTATCTGCGGGCCATCAGATTGCCTGTGTCTACTGCCAGCCGCCGCGTCCTGCGGGGCGGGGCAAAAAAGACCGCCCCACACCCGTGCACGCCCGCGCGTTAGAGCTGGGGCTGCCGGTGCGCCACCCCACCAGCTTGCGCCACGCCGAGGTGCAACAAGAGTTTGCCGCGCTGCAGGCTGATGTTGCGGTGGTGGTGGCCTATGGGCTGATCTTGCCGCAGGCGGTGCTGGATGCACCGCGCCATGGCTGCCTGAATATTCATGCCTCGTTATTGCCGCGCTGGCGGGGGGCGGCCCCTATTCACCGCGCGATCATGGCGGGCGATGCGGAAACGGGCATTTGCATCATGCAGATGGAGGCGGGGCTAGATACTGGCCCCGTGCTGCTGCGCCTGGCCACGCCCATTGGCGAGAACGAAACCACCGGCGCGCTGCACGATCGGTTGTCGGTTCTGGGGGCCAAGGGTATTTTGCAGGCCTTGGCAGATCTGGGGCAGCTGCTGCCCAGCCCGCAGCCCGATGTTGGCGTGTGCTATGCCGAAAAAATCGACAAATCCGAAGCCTGCGTGAATTGGGCCCGCCCGGCGGTTGACCTGCATCGCCAAATCCGGGGGCTTTCGCCCTTTCCGGGGGCATGGACGCTGATAGATGGGGCGCGGGTAAAACTGTTGGGGGCCGAATTGGCCACAGGCACCGGCGCGCCCGGCACGGTGCTGGACGAGGGGTTGCGCATTGCCTGTGGCGAGGGTGCGTTGCGCATCACGCGCTTGCAACGCGCGGGCAAGGCTGCGCAAGATGCCGCCACCGCCCTGCGGGGCATGGCGGTGCCTGCTGGCATGGTGCTGGGGGGCGATGAGGCGCAGGGTTAGGCCCGGCGCAGTTTAGGGGTGCGCTATGTTTCCAACCTTGATTGGCACCGTGGTCATCGCGGGCATTGTGGGCTATTTGGCCGAAAAAACGGGCTTCACCCATAACGGCATTTTGCAATCGATCAACATTTGCGTGGGGGGGGCGTTTTTGTTTTATTTCCTGCGCGTGATGTTTGGGATCGGCTTTGGCAGTGCTGGGCTGGATGCCATCATCTCGTCTATCGGGGCGCTGGTAATCGTGCCCTTTCACTGGCGCAAATAGCGCATCAACTGGCTATTTCGGGCCTTTGGCCTGTGGCAGATCGCGCAGCAAAACCTGCCGGCTTTGCGAGGCGAATTCGCGCCGCCAAAGCACCCCCACGGTTAGCGCTGTGGCCGCCAGCAGCGCGGGCGCGCCCAGCATCCATGCCAAGGCGCCCATGGCAAAATAGATCGAGCGCAGGCCGCGGTTGAAACCGCGCACGGCGGTGATGTTGACCTCGGCTGCCTGCGCTGCGCGGGGCAGGGCGCGCGGGTCGTCCGGGTCGTTGGGGACCGAGGCCATCAACACAAGGCAATAGCCAAACAGCCGGTGTGACCACACGAATTTCAAGAATGCATTGGCCAGAAAAAACAACGCCAGCCCCAGTTTTACCTCCCACACGATCCGCGGCTCGGTGCCCAATGTCAGATCGCGGGCCAAACCTTGCAACTGATCGGCATTGCCCATCAGCGCCAAGCCGCCGCCAATCGCAATCATCGTGGCCGAGGCAAAAAAGCTGGTGCCTTGGCGCAATGTCCCCAAGGCTTGGGCGTCAAAAATGCGGGGGGTGCGGGTGACCATCACCTGCATCCATTCCCGCCGGTAATGCGCCATCAACGACGATACCGAAGGCCGCCCGCGGGGTGGGTTTTCTATCAACAGCCCTATGCACGCCCATCCCAAGAAGATGCAGGCCAGCGCCCACAGATCGATAGGTGAAAACAGCGGCACAAGGGCCAGAACGGGGGAATCAATGAACATATCTTGTGCTGCCCTGTGGGCTGGGTTTTTGCAAGGGGCAAGCGGGGCGTATCAAGGCTTGCCATAGCTGTGGTAATTGGTATAAAAATATTACCAATTGAACAAAAGGCGCCTTTGCTTATGGAAATGCCAGCCCCAAACCCTGCGGTTCTTGCCCTGAAACCCCGCCTTGTGGCGCGCCTGCAAGAGGTGCTGGCCCCCGATGCCGTTATCCATGACGAGGCCGAAACCCGCGCCTATGAATGCGATGCGCTGACCGCCTATCGCTGCCCACCTTTATGCGCCGTGCTGCCCAGCACCACGCAACAAGTGTCTGATGTGCTGCGCATTTGCCATGAAATGGGTGTGCCAGTGGTGCCGCGCGGCTCGGGCACCTCATTGGCGGGGGGGGCTTTGCCCACCGCAGATAGCGTGATCTTGGGCGTGGCGCGCATGAATGATGTGCTAGAGGTGGATTACGACAACCGCTTTGTGCGGGTGCAATCGGGGCGCACCAACCTGTCGGTTACCGGCGCGGTCGAGGCGGATGGGTTCTTCTATGCCCCCGATCCCAGCAGCCAGCTGGCCTGCGCGATTTCGGGCAATATCGCCATGAATTCGGGGGGGGCGCATTGCCTGAAATACGGCGTCACCACCAATAACCTGTTGGGCGTGACCTTGGTGCTGATGGATGGCACAGTGCTGGAACTGGGCGGCGCCCATATGGATGCACCCGGCCTAGATTTCTTGGGTGTGATCTGCGGCTCGGAGGGGCAGTTGGGCGTTGTCACCGAGGCCACATTACGCATTCTTCCCAAACCCGAGGGCGCGCGCCCCGTGCTGATGGGCTATGACAGCAACGAGGTGGCCGGCCAAGTGGTCAGCGATATCATCAAGGCCGGCGTTTTGCCCGTGGCGATTGAATTCATGGATCGCCCATGCATCCGCGCAACCGAGGCCTTTGCCAAGGCAGGCTATCCCGATTGCGAGGCGCTGCTGATCGTCGAGGTAGAAGGCTCGGCCGATGAAATCGACGAACAGCTGGCCCTTATCACCGCGATCGCCCGCCGCCACAACCCGGTGGAATTGCGCGAGGCGGCCGACGAAGAACAGGCCCGCCGCATTTGGCTGGGCCGCAAATCGGCCTTTGGCGCGATGGGCCAGATCAACGATTACATGTGCCTTGACGGCACAATCCCCGTAAGCCAGCTGCCCTATGTGCTGCGCCGCATCGGGGAAATGTCAAAAGACTATGGGCTGGGCGTGGGCAATGTATTTCATGCCGGCGACGGCAATATGCACCCGCTGATCTTATTTGATGCCAACAAACCCGGCGATCTAGAGCTGTGCGAGGCCTTCGGCGCCGATATCTTGCGCCTGTGCGTCGAGGTGGGGGGCTGCCTGACGGGCGAGCATGGCGTGGGCATTGAAAAACGCGATCTCATGGTCGATCAATTCGCCCCCGATGATCTAGATATTCAAATGGCCGTCAAAGACGTGTTCGATCCGAAATGGTTGCTAAACCCCGCCAAGGTGTTTCCGCTGGCCGCCTCGGAACCCCGCCGCCAAGCCCAGATTGCCGCTGAATAGCGCAGGCTTTGTGCTGTTTTGTGTTTTCCATGCCCGCCCTTGCCGCGGCCCGACCACCTAGGATCAATGCCCATGCACCCCACCAGCGAAGCTGATCTGGCCGAAGCAATAGCCACTGCCAAAGGCGCCTTGCGCATTCAGGGCGGTGCAACCCGCGATATCGGGGCGCCGGTCATTGGCACGCCCCTGTCAACCCAGGCGATGGATGGCATTGTCGAATACGAGCCGGGCGCGCTGACCTTGGTGGCCCGCGCCGGCACGCCCCTGGCCCAGATCGAGGCAGCCCTTGCCGCCGAAGGCCAGCGCCTGCCCTTCGAGCCAATGGATCACCGCCCCGTCTTGGGCACCACCGGCACCCCAACCATTGGTGGCGTGGTGGCCGCCAATGTCAGCGGCCCGCGCCGGGTGCAAGTGGGCGCATGCCGCGATTTCCTGCTGGGCGCGCGCTTTGTCGATGGTGCTGGGCGGGTGTTGAAAAATGGTGGGCGGGTCATGAAAAACGTCACCGGCTATGACTTGGTCAAGCTGATGGCAGGCAGCTTTGGCACGCTTGGGGTGATCACCGAGGTCAGCTTCAAAGTGCTGCCCATTCCCGAAACCCAAGTCACACTGGCCTTTTCCGGCCACGATCCTGCCCGCGCCGTGGCGACAATGGCGGCGGCGCTGTCCTCGCCTTTCGAAGTAAGCGGCGCGGCTTGGGTGCAGGGCCAAACCCTGCTGCGCCTAGAGGGCATGGAACGCTCGGTCGCCTACCGGGTGGGGGCCTTGGCCCAGCGCCTGCAGCCCTTTGGCCAAGCCGACCACATCCAAGGCACGGCCGCCAACACCTTGTGGCAAACAATACGCGATGCCGGGGCGCTGGTTGGCTGCGAAACCTTGTGGCGGGTATCGCTGAAACCCAGCGATGCGCCGGCCTTTTTGGCAGCTGTTGACCCAGAGCAGCAGCTGAAATGCCAAATCGATTGGGGTGGGGGGCTGATATGGCTGGGCGCGCAAACCGCAGAAAATGCCGCAAATACCCATGCCCGCCTGCGTGCAGAAATTGCCACCCTTGGCGGCCATGTCACCATGCTAAAGGCGCCCACCGCGCTGCGCACCTCTTTGGCCGTCTTCCAGCCAGAACCGCCCGCCACTGCCGCGCTGGCCCGCGCCCTGCGCCACCGCTTTGATCCAAAAGCCATTCTTAACCCGGGGTTGATGGGCTGATGCAAACACATTTCACACCAACACAGCTACAAGATCCGGGCACTGCCCGCGCCAATGACATTTTACGCGCCTGCGTGCATTGCGGCTTTTGCACCGCAACATGCCCCACCTATCAGGTGCTTGGCGACGAGTTGGACAGCCCCCGAGGCCGCATCTACCTGATCAAGGACATGCTGGAAAATAACCGCGTGCCCGATGCCAAAACGGTAAAACACATCGACCGTTGCCTCTCTTGCCTGGCCTGCATGAGCACCTGCCCCAGCGGTGTGCATTACATGCATCTGGTCGATCACGCCCGCGAATATATCGAAAACACCTACCGCCGCCCGCTGGGCGAGCGGCTGTTGCGCTGGGTTTTGGCACGCATTCTGCCCCACCCAAAACGGTTCCGCGTGGCGCTGTTGCTGGCACAAATCGGGCGCCCCTTTGCCCGGCTCATTCCCGATGCCCGCCTTCGCGCCATGCTGGCCATGGCCCCGCGCAGCCTGCCCCCCGTCAGCCGCAACGACGACCCGCAAAGCTTTGCGCCCAAGGCCCCGCGCAAAATGCGTGTGGCGCTGATGACAGGCTGTGCGCAAAAGGCGCTGAACACCGATATCAACGATGCCACCATTCGCCTGCTCACCCGCCTTGGCTGCGAGGTCGTGGTGCCCAAAGGCGCGGGCTGCTGCGGCGCGCTGACCCATCACATGGGCAAAACCGACGAAAGCCACCAATCTGCGGCCCGCAATATCCGCGCCTGGACGGCCGAGATGGATGGCCAAGGGTTGGATGCGATCGTCATCAACACCTCGGGCTGTGGCACCACGATCAAGGACTACGGGCATATGTTCCGCACCAGCCCGCTTGCCGCCGATGCCCAGCGCGTCAGCGCCATCGCGATGGATATCAGCGAAGTGCTGATCAAACTTGATCTACCCCACGCCACCACCGCCCCGGCGCTGACCGTGGCCTATCACGCGGCCTGCAGCCTGCAACACGGCCAGCAAATCAAAGATCACCCCAAAACCTTGCTCAAACGCGCAGGCTTTCGCGTGGTCGAACCCGCAGACAGCCATCTGTGCTGCGGCTCGGCTGGTACCTATAACCTGATGCAGCCCGAAATCTCGGCCCAGCTCAAGGCGCGCAAACTGGCCACCTTGCAGGCCCGCAACCCCGATGTCATCGCCGCGGGCAACATCGGCTGTATGATGCAAATCGGCAGCGCGGCGGGCGTGCCCGTGGTGCACACGGTCGAATTGCTTGATTGGGCCACAGGCGGCCCCGTGCCCCCTGCGATGGGCGCCACCCAGCCCGGCCATGCACCCAGCCTGCCCAGCGCCATGGCGGTGCCGATATTGCGCTAGCCCCCTTGAACCTTCGCCGGTGCGCGCCCACCTAATCGGTGTCGGGTGCCCAATCGGGGCCCGCACGCACCGGCCCGTCCCACCGGAGGGCCATCACACAAGGCATCGCTCAACGGAGGATTGCATGCGTAATTTTGATCTTGCACCGCTTTACCGCGCCACGGTTGGTTTTGACCAAATCGCCGATCTCATGGATCGCGTTTTCGCCAATGATGTTGGCCAGTCGACCTACCCCCCCTACAATATCGAAAAAACCGATGAAAACGCCTATCGCATTTCCATCGCGGTTGCCGGGTTCTCGGCCGATGATCTTTCGGTCGAGCTGCGCGAAAACGCCCTGATCGTTTCGGCCCGAAAACCGCAAGAGACAGGCGAAGACACCCGCAGCTTCCTGCACCGCGGCATCGCCACCCGCGCCTTCGAGCGGCGCTTCCACCTGGCCGATCACATGCGCGTCACAGCCGCCGCCCATGCCGATGGCATGCTCCACATCGATCTGGCGCGCATCCTGCCCGAGGCGTTGAAACCGCGCCAAATCGAAATCAGCCGCGCAGGCCACAGCCCGCAGTCGGGGGCCGCTGAAATCTCGGCGCCGGCGGCTTTGAACTAATCTACCTTCATCTTGCTCTAAATACTCAAAAAGAGCGGGGTCAAAACAAAACGGGCGGGGTCAGTTGGCCCCGCCCGTTGCTGCTTGGTCTGGCCGGATCAGACCGACATGCAGATATATTTGATTTCCAGATAATCCTCGATGCCGTGATGGCTGCCCTCACGCCCAAGGCCCGATTGCTTGACGCCACCAAAAGGCGCAACCTCGGTCGAGATGATGCCGGTATTGACGCCCACAATCCCGTATTCCAGCGCCTCGGCCACCTTGTAAACGCGGCTCAGGTCTTTGGCGTAGAAATAGCTGGCCAAGCCAAAGATCGTATCATTGGCCATGGCAATCACGTCATCCACAGTGTCGAATTTGAACAAAGGCGCCAGCGGGCCAAAGGTTTCGTCTTTGGAAAACAGCATGTCCTGTGTGGCGCCGGTCACAATGGTGGGGGGCAAGAAATTGCCGGGGCCCTGCAGCGGCTCGCCGCCACCCACCAAAACTTTGGCGCCTTTGGCCAGGGCATCGGCCACGTGTTCTTGCACTTTGGTGATGGCGTCGGTGTTGATCAACGGGCCCAGATCTGTGCCTGCCTCCAGCCCATCGCCCACTTTCATCTGTGCCACGCGTGCGGCCAGTTTTTCGGCAAAAGCGTCATAAACGCCCGCTTGCACATAGATGCGGTTGGCGCAAACGCAGGTCTGGCCGTTGTTGCGGAACTTGCACAGGATCGCGCCTTCGACGGCGGCGTCCAGATCGGCATCGTCAAACACAATAAAGGGTGCGTTGCCGCCCAGCTCCATGCTGCATTTCATCACGCTATCGGCCGCTTGGCGCAGCAAGATGCGGCCCACCTCGGTCGAGCCGGTGAAGGTCAGTTTGCGCACGGCGGGGTTTTCGCAAAACTCTTTGCCAATCTCGCTCGAGCGCGACGAGGTGACGATGCTGAACACCCCCTTTGGGATGCCCGCGCGCTCGGCCAGAACGCCCATAACCAGCGCCGATAGCGGTGTTTCCGCGGCGGGGCGGCCGACAAAGGCGCAGCCTGCGGCCAGGGCCGGGCCTGCCTTGCGGGTGATCATGGCGTTGGGGAAGTTCCACGGCGTGATGCTGGCGGCAACCCCGATGGGCTGCTTAAGGACCATAATGCGTTTGTCGCGCTGATGGCCGGGAATGGTTTCGCCGTAGATACGTTTGGCCTCTTCTGCAAAAAATTCGATGAACGAGGCACCATAGGCAATTTCGCCCTTGGCTTCGGCCAGCGGTTTGCCCTGTTCGGCGGTCAAAATCGTGCCCAGATCGTCTTGGTTGGCCATCATCAGGTCAAACCAGCGGCGCAGCACGGTGGCACGCTCTTTGCCGGTCCATTGTGCCCATTCTTTTTGGGCGGCTTCCGCCTTGGCAATGGTTGCGGCCACTTGGGCGCGGCTGAGGTCGGCCACATTGGCAATCACATCGCCGCGCGCTGGGTTGGTCACGGCAAAGGTGGCCCCGCCCTCGCCCTGCACCCATTCGCCGGCGCAATAGGCCAGTTCGGCCAACAGGCTTGGATCTTTCAGCCGCGATTTCAGATCTGTCATTTCTACGCTCATTGCACCCTCCTCGTAAATTTGGCTCTCGCAAAGGGAAACCATCCTCGGCTAGGCTTGTCCAGCGGTGGATGCAAAAAAGCCGCGCGCAACATCGAAAAGAAAAAGGGGCCGTGATGCGTTTGGATGATGCCTATGCCAATGGGGCCTATATTGCCGGGGCCGATGCCTATCCGCCGCGCTGGGCTGAACAGGCGGCGGCGTTTCGCCAGCAGCTAAGCCGCGAGGGGCGGGTGCAGCTTGATATCCCCTATGGCCCCAGCGCGCGGCAGGTTTTTGATATGTTTTTGCCGCAACAGGCGGCACCGCTGGGTTTGTTTGTGTTTGTGCATGGCGGCTATTGGCTGCGCTTTGACAAGTCTTATTGGTCGCATCTGGCCGCAGGCATGTTGGCGCGGGGCTGGGCGGTGGCCATGCCCTCGTATGACCTATGCCCCGATGTCAGCATCGCGCAGATCACCCAGCAAATTGCGCGCATGCTGGGCCATGTGGCGGGGCAGGTGGCGGGGCCCATTGGGCTGGCAGGCCATTCGGCGGGGGGGCATTTGGTTGCGCGTATGGGGGTGCCGGGGGTGCTGGCGCCGGGTGTTGCCGGGCGCTTGGCCCATGTGATGCCGATTTCGCCGGTGGCTGATTTGCGCCCGCTGCTGGAGACCTCGATGAATGCGCAATTTCGCCTGACAGATGAAAGCGCGGCTGCCGAAAGCCCGGCCTTGATGCGCCCGGCCCCCGGGCTGGCCTGCACCGTTTGGGTGGGCGCAGACGAGCGCCCGGCCTTCTTAGATCAGGCCCGCTGGCTGGCCGATGCATGGGGCGCGCCCTGCCATATTGCGCCTGAAAAGCACCATTTCGATGTGATCGACGCGCTGGCAGACCCAGAAAGCGCGATGATCGCGCAGCTTTTGGCCTAGGCCCCGGGCCGGCCATAGCTGTCAGCCCAGCACGGCTGGCTGTCATGGGGCGCTGGTTGGGCTGCAAAAACCGCGCGGGCAATGGCGCGGGCCATGCAGGTGGCGGCCGCGTGGCCCAAGGTCAAAACATCGGCCAAGCCGTTTTCCAAGGGGCGCTCTGCGGTGGATAGGGCAAAGACAAGATCGCCATCCATCGGCGTATGGGCTGGCACCAAGGCGCGGGCCAACCCATCTTGGGCAGCCGTGGCCAACCGGGTGCAGCCAGCCTTATCCAGCACGGCATCGGTGGCAACAATGCCGATCGTGGTATTGGCATGCGCGGCCAGCTTTGTGTGGGGCACATGGGTGTTGGGATAGTCTGCCGCCACCCCATGCCCGCCAAATTCTGCCCCCAGCTCAAAGGGTGCAGCCCAAAAATGCGGGCCTTGCCCCACAACGGCAGATCCCAAGGCATTGACCACCACCAAGGCCCCCACACGATGCCCCGTTGGCAACACCACCGAGGCCGATCCAAGCCCGCCCTTGAAATTGGCCGTGGTGGCCCCGGTGCCCGCCCCAAAGCTGCCGATCTCAAAACTGGGCCCGGCGTTGGCAAGGGCCGCGGCACCCAAGGCAGGGTAGGGGTTTTCGGCCCAGTCTTTGTTGCCGCCGTTGATAAGATCAAAAATAATTGCCGCCGGCACAATCGGTACGCGTTGCGCCCCCACGGCAAAACCACGCCCCGCCGCGCGCAGGGCATTGGCCACGCCCGAGGCCGCATCCAACCCCAAGGCCGACCCGCCCGACAACACCAACGCATCCACCTCTGCCACGGTTTTATCTGGCGCCAGCAGCTCGGTTTCTCGGCTGCCCGGTGCACCGCCCATCACATGCACGCCGGCCACAAAGGGGCGATCGGCGCTGAGCACGGTGACGCCAGTTTTGATGGCCGCGTCTTGGGCGTTGCCCACCTTCAGGCCAGCGATGTCGGTGATCAGGTTCAATGGGCCGGGGGTGGCTGTCATGGGGGGCTCCTTTTGGGGCTATGATGGCAGAAGTGCTGGGCAGGGCAAGCCGCGTTGATTTGCCGCCAAAGCATTGTGGTCAATCCTGCGATGATTATCTAGAACAGCAGGGCCGGCCTGCCTGAGGTCTGGCCGATATCGAAGGAGCCATGTGATGGGTTGGGTTAAATGGGGGCTGCGGGCGTTTCTTTTGCTGCTGGTGGCGGGGTTTTTACACTACACCTTACCGCAGCACGACATTGTGCGCATCGTCAACACCTATGAAGAACGCCAAGAGCTGGGGGATTGGACGCGCATATTCTGGACAACCCCAGACAGCCAGCCCGGCACGCAAACCAGCCGTGATGTGCAGTTCATTCAGGCGGTCGACCCGGATGGCCACGCCATGGTGTATCGCAATGAAGACACCGGCTGGAACTGGCCCCCGTATTTCAAATTCGACACCGCCACGCTTTATACCGAGGCAAACGACGCCATTTCCACCAAGGCGGCACCCGAATGGGTGGCTGTTACGCATTATGGCTGGCGCAATGAATACCTGTCGATTTTTCCAAATGCCGTGGGCATCCGGCCCGTGGCCGGGCCAGATGTGCGCATCATCCCTTGGGTCAGTGGGGTGATCTTATTGGTGCTTTTCGCCATATTCTGGGCAGTCAGGGTGCGCTGGCTGCGCTTTCGTGCGGCCCGGATCGACCCGGTATTAGAGGATATCGAAGACGGGTTCGACGCTGCCGCCGACAGCTTGGCCGAGGGGCGCGGGCGGCTGCGCCGCTGGTGGGGGCGCAACCGCGGCGTCTAGGTGCGGCCCGCGCGCCTAGGCCAAGCTAGGCAGAGCGTTTGCCGTAATACAGGCCCACGACATGTTCGGCTTGGGCAAAAAACAGCCAGCGCGAGGCGAAAATGCCCACCACATGGGTCAGCACCGCCAGCAGCCCCAACCAATGGTTAAAGGGCAGCACAAGCAGCACCATGGGCAGCCCAAAGCCCAAGATCAGCGCCAAAACCCGCAGCCGGGCTGCGTGTTTGCGCCCCACGATATGCACCATCTCGCGCAGCAAATAATTGGTGCCGGTGTGGGGCGGCTCGAAGGCACGCACAGCCCCGCCTTGCAGCCCCGTGGCGCTGGCCAGCGTTGTGCCAGAGCGCGCCAAGGCAGTATCGCCCTGCATCCATGTCACCAGTTGCACCCCCGCAGCCAGCGCCAGCAGGGGCAGGGCCAAGCCAACTTGGCCCGCCAGCAGGGCACCGCCCGCCAAGGCGAGGCTAAGAAAATGCAGCGGGGTCAACCAACCGTGCCAGCGTGGGATGGCGGCCAAACTGGCATAGATCATCGAGGTGCTATACACGGTGGCCAGCGCCAGTGCGGCCCCTATCCAGCCCAAGGGTTGCCAGATCTGGCCCCAAAACACCCGACCTGCCGCAAAAACGCCCACCACCAACAAGGTCAACACGGCCAGCCATGCTTCGCGGCTTAGCCAGCTGCTGCGCCATTGGCTAAAGGCGCGCAAGGCCCGTTCGGGGTGGCCCAAATGAAAGGCCGAAGCCAACAAGCCACCACAGGCCAGCGCATAGGCAATCACGTAAAAGGCCAGCGCCACCCAGCCCGTCGAGCTGGGCATGCCCAGCCCCAAGAATGCCATCAGGCCAAAGCCAAGGCCCGAAAGCGTGGTAAAGACAATGATCGAGGGTGCGGGATGCATGGCTTACTCCTTCGCGCCGGGCAGGGCTGAAAGCGCGCGGTCAAGCCAGCCCAAAAAGCCCTGGCTGGTGTCGGTGACAGGCGCCAAGAACGGGGCCAGAATATCGGTTTCTTGCAATTGGTCCTTGGGGCGTGGCGGCAGGTATTTGTTCACCGGCTGGGTGCCCATTTCCGGCATCAAATCAAAACCGCCGCGTTCGGCCACCAATTGGCTGACAGCGCTGTCGCTGTCGCCCAGATCGCCGAAATGGCGCGCGCCTGCCGGGCAGGTGCGCACGCAGGCGGGCACCCGGTCTTCTTCGGGTAGGTTTTCGTTGTAAATGCGGTCTACGCACAGGGTGCATTTTTTCATCACCTTTTCGCGCGGGTCCAATTCGCGCGCGCCATAGGGGCAGGCCCAGGCGCAAAGGCCACAGCCGATGCAGGCGCTTTCATTGACCAGCACGATACCGTCTTCCACGCGCTTATAGCTGGCGCCGGTGGGGCAGACCGTCACGCAAGGGGCATTGGCGCAATGCAGGCAGGATTTTGGAAAATGCACCAAGCTGGGCGGTGCATCATCTGTGGGGGTTATCTCGTAGCTGTGCACCCGGTTCAAAAAACTGCCCACAGGATTGGCGCCATAGGCATCTTCATCGGCCAAGGGGGCGCCATAGTTTTCGGTGTTCCAGCCCTTGCAGGAAATCACGCAGGCATGGCAGCCCACGCAAGTGTCCAGATCGATGACAAGGCCCAATTTGCGGGTTGTGGTGGTGGGCAGCTGGGTCATGTGCGGCACCTTTGCGAAGCGGCTGTTTGGGGGTGGGGCAGGCGGCGGCTGGGGCGTTGCGTCATTGGCCCACCTTCCATGCCACATCGCGCGGCCCCCGTGGCACTGGCGCCCCTTGGGTGGGGTGGGCGGGCAGGCTGTGGGCGGGGGGCGTGGTTTTTTCGATCTGCACGCGCAAATCAAACCATGCCGCTTGGCCTGTGACCGGGTCGGAATTGGCCCAGCGCAGGCCATCGCCCTTGGGGGGCAGCAATTCATGGATCAGATGGTTCAGCAAAAACCCTTGCGTGGCTTCGGGCGCTTTTTCATCCAAGGCCCATGCGCCCCGGCGTTTGCCAATGGCGTTCCATGTCCAGATCGTGTTGGGGTTCAGCGCCCCCATATGGGCCACGGGCACGGTAATTTCCCCATGCGGCGAGGTGACACGCGCCCAATCGCCCACGCCAAAGCCGTGGCGCTGCCATAGGTTGGTGGGCAGATAAAGCGGGTTCATCCCATGGATTTGGCGCAGCCACGCATTTTGGCTGCCCCAGCTGTGATACATGGCCATTGGGCGCTGGGTTAGCGCATGGATGGGGAAGGCATCGGTATCCACCTGCGCATCGGTAAAGGGCGGGTACCAGATGGGCAGCGGATCCAGCGTTTCGCGGATGCGCCCGCGCAGGTGATCTGGCGGTTGGTGCGGGCCGTGCCCTTCGGCGGCGCGTTGGAATTTGCGCAGCGGTTCGACGTAAAGCTGAAACAGATAGGGCTGGGGGCTGTCGTAAAAGCCCATCGCCACGGCCCAGTTCTGATACTCTGCGTTCCATGGCTTGAAATAGCTGGCCCCGGCGGGCACATGGGCCAGCCAAAAGCCGCCATTGTCGATGTAGTTTTGCAGCTGCTCTGGGTTGGGCGCCCCGCGCCCATCGCCGCCGATGCGCCAGCCAGCCAAGGGGCCTATGCCGGGCTTGCGCTGGTGATTGACGATATAATCTGCGTAATCGGCATAGGCGGGGCTGCCATCGGGGGCCACCATGCCCGGCAGGCCCAAACGGTGGCCCAAATCCAGCAACACCGATTGAAAGCCGCGCACATCGCGGTCGGGTTCGATCACCGGCCAGCGGATGGCATCGGCGGCGGCGTCGGCCTCGCAAATCGGGCGATCCAGCAGGCTGATGCAATCGTGGCGTTCCAGATAGGTGGTGTCGGGCAAAATCAGGTCTGCATAGGCCACCATTTCCGAAGAATAGGCATCGGAATAGATGATGCGCGGGATCACATAATCGCCGTTTTCGTCGGTGTCGGTCAGCATTTGCATCACGCCACCGCTGTTCATGGAAGAGTTCCACGACATGTTGGCCATATACATAAACAGCGTGTCGATTTTATAGGGGTCGCCCGCATGCGCGTTGGAAATGACCATATGCATCAGCCCATGGGCTGACATCGGGTTTTCCCAAGTATAGGCCTTGTCGATCCGCGCAGGGCTGCCATCGGGGCGCAGGCACAGGTCTTCGGGGCCTTGAACATAGCCCAGATGCGGGCCATCCAGCGGCGCCCCCGGGGTGACACCGCAATGGGGTTTGGGGTGGGCTGTTGCGGGCTTTGGGTAGGGGGGTTTGAAACGAAAGCCACCGGGCGTTTCCACCGTGCCCAGCAAGATCTGCAGCATATGCAGCGCGCGCGCGGTCTGAAACCCGTTGGAATGGGCCGAGATACCGCGCATGGCGTGGAAACTGACCGGCCGCCCCACCATTTTGGCATGGGTTTCGCCACGGAAATCTGTCCATTCCTGATCTAGCGTGATCGCCTCGTCAAAGGCCACGCGGGCAATTTCGGCGGCCAATGCGCGAATGCGGCTGGCGGAAATGCCGGTTTGCTGGGCCACCGCCTCGGGGGCGTAGCGCGTGTCGAGATAGCGCTCTGCCATCAGGTGGAACACCGGGCGATAGGTGATGCCCGCGCTTTGATAGCTGGCCGAAAGATCGGGGTGCAGGCCTTTTTGGGTAAAGGGCGCGGGCTGGCCGGTGGCGCGGTCGATCACCATCTCGCGGCCCTCGCCATCGCGCAGCAGCATGCCGTAATCGGCGTGTCCTGCGGTGCAATTCACCAGCACGGGCGCGTTTGTCCAGCGGGCCAAATAGTCAAGATCTACGCGCCCGGCCTGAAGCAGCAGATGCACCAGCGACAAAATCAACAGCCCATCTGTGCCCGGTGTGATGCCATACCAATCATCTGCCACCGCGTTATAGCCGGTGCGAATGGGGTTTACCCCCACCACCCGCGCGCCACGGGCCTTTAATTTGCCAATGCCCATTTTGATGGGGTTGCTGTCGTGGTCTTCGGCCACCCCGAAAATGACGAACAGCTTGCTATGGTCCCAGTCGGGCTGGCCAAATTCCCAAAAGGCGCCGCCCATGGTGTAAATGCCCGCAGCCGCCATATTGACCGAGCAAAACCCGCCATGCGCTGCAAAATTCGGGGTGCCAAATTGCTGGGCCCACCAGCCTGTAAAGGATTGCGACTGGTCACGCCCGGTAAAGAACGCCAGCTTTTCGGGGGCGGTTTCGCGCAGCGGCGCCAGCCACGATGTGGCGATCTGCAGCGCTTCGTCCCAGCTGATTTCCTCGAACTGGCCCGCGCCCCTTGGGCCAACCCGCTTCAGCGGCGCGCGCAGCCGCGAAGGGGCGTTTACCTGCATAATGCCGGCAGAGCCTTTGGCGCACAAAACGCCCTTATTCACGGGGTGGTCGCGGTTGCCTTCGATATAGGCAATTTTACCCGCTTTCATATGCACGTTAATTCCACAGCGGCAGGCGCACATATAGCAGGTGGTTTTGCGCACCTCGTCGGAAACCTTGGGCGAGGTGTCTATTTTTGGCTGGTTCATCCTGTCTCTCCCTGGCGGTATGGTGGCCGCTCTTGTGCTGTGGGGCAAGCCGTGCTGGGCAAATTAGCGCGCTTGCAGCGGAACCCAAGGGCGCGCATCGGGGCCGTTATAGGCGGTCAGCGGGCGCAGCAGAATATTCGAGTGCTGCTGCTCAAGGCATTGCACCACCCAGCCCGGCATGCGCCCGATGGCAAAGATGGGCACGTATAGATCCATGGGGATGGCGTGCAGCTGGTAGATCACGCCTGAATAAAAATCGACATTCACATTCAGGCCATGGCGGGCATAGGGTTTCATCGCCTCGACCACGGCTTGCAGAATTTCATACCATTCCGGCGCGCCCATTTCTTGGCCCAAGCGGCGCACGCCTTCGCGCATGTGGCGCGCGCGCGGATCTTCGGCGCGATAAACCCGGTGGCCAAAACCCGTGACCGGTTCGCGTGCGGCGCGCTTGGCCTTTACATAAGCGGCGGCATTTTCGGGGCTGCCGATTTCATGCACCATTTTCATCACGTCTTCGGCCGCGCCGCCATGGGCGGGGCCTGCCAGCGTGGACAGGGCCGTGACAATGGCGCCATGCAGGTTGGTTTGCGTGCCAACCGTTACCCGCGCCGCAAAGCTAGAGGCGTTCGAGCCGTGTTCGGCATGCAAAATGAAATCAACATCGGCCAGCCGCGCCGCATCTGCGCTGGGCTTTTCGCCCTTTAGCATCCACAGCCAATTGGCGGCATGGCCCAAATCGGGGTCGGGGGCCACCGGCGTGCGGTTGTTGCGCATCGCTTCGTGGGCGGCGATGATCATCGGCACTTGGCTGGTCAGGCGCAGGCCGTTGCGCACATAGCCCTCGGCGGTGGCGGTTTGGCTATCTGGTTCAAGCGCGGCCAAGGCCGACACGGCGGTGCGCAGCACATCCATGGGATGGCCATGTTGGCACGCGCGGATGATGTCGTAAATCTGATCTGGCAGATGCCGGGCGGCTTTGAGGGCGGCGTCAAACTGTTGCAGCTGCTCGGGGGTGGGCAATTCGCCGTGGATCAGCAGGTAAGATACCTCTTCAAAACTGGCATGGGTGGCCAAATCGTGAATGGAATAGCCGCGGTAGCTTAGCTCGCCCTTTGCGCCATCGATGAGGCTTACGCTGGATCGGTCGAAATACACGCCTATCAGGCCACGGTTGATCTTGACGTCGTCGGTCATAGCTGGCTCCTTTCACTGCATACGGAGGCATACATGTTGGCATTGGAAAATTTTTTTAACGCGGCGCGGGCCAACCCTGCGCGCGTGGTCTTTCCCGAAGCAGACGAGCCGCGGGTGGCCGATGCCATGGCCGAATTGGCCAAGCAAGGGCTGTGCCAGCCGCTGCGCCTGCCCCAAGCGCCCAGTGAGGCACATATCGCCGCCTTGGTTGCGGCGCGCGGGCTGAAAGAGGGGGTGGCGGCCCGCATGTTGGCGCGCCCCTTGTATTTGGCGGCGGCGATGGTGGCTGCGGGCGAGGCCGATGCCATGGTGGCAGGGGCAGATGCGCCGACCAAAAAGGTGATCGAGGCCGCCGCGATTGCCATTGGCTTGGCCGAAGATGTAACCACCCCCAGCTCGTTTTTCTTGATGGTGTTTCCCGATGGGCGGCAAATGATTTTCGCCGACTGCGCCCTGAACGTAGACCCCAGCGCCACCGAGCTGGCCGATATCGCGCGGGCCTCGGCGGCGACGGGGCAGGCCTTGTTGGGGCGGGCTGATGTGGCCTTGCTGTCATATTCCACAGGCAGCAGCGGGGCGGGCAGCAGCGTGGAAAAGGTGCGCAGCGCCGCCCAAGCGACAGGCTTTGCCGGGCCCATACAGGCCGATGCCGCACTAAATGCGCGGGTGGCGGCCAAAAAGGGGCTGGGCGACGGGCAAGCCAATGTGTTGGTCTTTCCTAACCTTGATGCAGGCAATATTTCGTACAAGCTGGCCCAAGAGCTGGCCGGGGCGCAGGCGCTTGGCCCCATTTTACAAGGCTTCCGCAGCCCTGTGTGCGACCTAAGCCGCGGCGCCACCGTGGCCGATATCGTGGCCGCAACCGTGGTCACCTTGGCCTTGGCGCGGCGTTAGGGGCTGGGCTGCATTGGCGGCCCAACCCCTGCGCTTTAGGCCGATTGCGGGCGCATGTCGGCACGGTTGATACCTGCCACCGCGACCGGCTTTTTCATCGCGTCGCGGCGGAAGGGTTCGCCCAGCTCTTGGTTGATCAGCGCCTCGATCAGCGTGGTTTTGCCGTTTTCCATCTGGTCTTTGATGGCTTGGTTCAGCGCATCTTTCAGCTCGTCCATCGTGCGGGCCACAACCCCTTGCAGGCCACAGGCCTGTGCAATGCCGGCATAAGACACTTGCGTATCCAATTCGGTGCCAACGAAATTGTCGTCATACCACAGGGTCGAGTTGCGCTTTTCCGCGCCCCACTGGTAGTTGCGGAACACCACCATGGTGATGGGCGGCCATTCCGAGCGGCCAATCGCGGTTAATTCGGTCACCGCGATGCCAAAGGCGCCATCGCCCGCAAAGCCCACAACCGGCACATCTGGGCAGCCGATTTTGGCGCCAACAATGGCGGGCAGGCCGTAGCCGCATGGCCCAAACAGGCCCGGTGCCAAATATTTGCGCCCCGCCTCAAAGGTTGGGTAGGCGTTGCCGATGGCGCAGTTGTTGCCGATATCTGACGAAATGATCGCCTCTTTCGGCAGCGCGCTTTGAATGGCGCGCCATGCCATGCGGGGGCTCATCCAATCGGGTTTGTCGGCGCGGGCGCGCTGGTTCCATGTGGTGCCCGGATCATCATCTTCGTGATCCATGCTGGACAGCTGTTGGGCCCATGCCGATTTGGTTTGGCCAATCAGCGCGCGGCGTTCGTCGCGGCCGGCGTCGCCTGCAGTTTCGGGCAGGCGCGCCAACAGCGTTTCTGCCACTTTGCGCGCGTCGCCCACGATACCGACAGACACTTTCTTGGTCAGGCCAATGCGATCTGGGTTGATATCAACCTGAATGATCTGCGCATCTTTGGGCCAATAATCGATACCATAGCCCGGCAAGGTGGAAAACGGGTTCAAGCGCGTGCCAAGGCACAGCACAACATCAGCTTTGGAAATAAGCTCCATCCCGGCTTTCGAGCCGTTATAGCCCAAAGGCCCGGCAAACAGCGGGTGCGAGCCGGGGAAAGCGTCGTTGTGCTGATAACCCACGCATACAGGGGCATCCAGCCGCTCGGCCAGCGCCATCGAGGCGGGAATGGCGCCTGCAAGCACAACGCCGGCACCGTTCAAAATGACCGGAAATTTGGCTTGCCCCAGCAATTCCGCCGCGGCAGTCAGGGCTTCGTCGCCGCCATTGGGGCGTTCGAATTCCACAATGCGGGGCAGCTCGATGTCGATCACTTGGGTCCAGTAATCGCGCGGCACGTTGATTTGTGCCGGTGCGCTGGCCCGGCGTGCATTGATGATGACGCGGTTGAGCACTTCGGCAATCCGCGAGGGGTCACGCACCTCTTCTTGATAGGCGACCATATCCTTGAACAGGGCCATCTGTTCAACCTCTTGGAAACCGCCTTGGCCGATGGTTTTGTTGGCAGCCTGCGGGGTGACCAGCAGCAGCGGCGTGTGGTTCCAATAGGCGGTTTTCACAGCGGTCACGAAATTGGTGATGCCGGGGCCGTTTTGCGCGATCATCATGCTCATTTTGCCGCTGGCGCGGGTGTAGCCATCGGCCATCATCCCGCCCGAACCTTCGTGCGCACAATCCCAAAAGCTGATCCCGGCCTGCGGGAACAGATCGGAAATCGGCATGAAAGCCGAGCCGATGATGCCAAAGGCGTGTTCAATGCCATGCATCTGCAAGACTTTTACAAAGGCTTCTTCCGTGGTCATTTTCATGCTGGATGTCTCCGTCATTCGGGCATGGGGATTCGGGGCGCCAAAGCCCCTGATGTTTGCTGGTGCCAACCTAAAGGGTGGGGGGAATGGTAATAGGGCCAGTTACCGATCTGCCTTAGGGCCAGTTTGGCCAAGGGCGCGCGCAATGATGGCAATGCCTTCGGTGATACGCTCGGAGGGAATAGAGGAATACGCGAGGCGATAGAAATTTTGCGGTGGTGTCTCGCCGTGGAAAAACGAACTGCCCGGTTCAATCAGCACCCCTTGGGCGCGCAGTTGCTGGGCCAATTGGCTGGTATCCACCCCATCTGGCGCACGCATCCAAAAAGACGACCCACCATGCGCACCGCTGCCGGCAATTTCTAGGCCATAGTGGTGGATCGCGGTTTCCATCACCTGCCGGCGCTGGGCATAAACGCGCGCGGTTTTACGGATCAACGCATCGTAATGGCCCAGCGACAGGAAATAGGCGGCGGTGCGCTGAATATGGCCCGGCGGGTGGCGCAAAACGCTGGCACGCAGGGCGCGCGCCTCGCGGATAAAGGGGGCAGAGCCCACCAAATAACCCAGACGCAACCCCGGAAACAGCGATTTTGAAAAACTGCCCACGTAGATAACGCGCCCATCTTGATCAAGCGATTTCAGCGCGGGCGAGGGCGATTGCAAAAACGACATTTCGAATTCGTAATCGTCCTCGACAATCAGCGCATCCAATTGCCGCGCGCGCGCCAGCAGCGCGTGGCGGCGCGCCAGTGGCATGGTGGCCGAACTGGGGCATTGGTGCGAGGGGGTGGTGAAAATCACGTCTACCGCATCGCCCAGCGCGTCGGGGGGCAGGCCGTTTGCATCGACTGAAACAGGGCGCAAATGGCAGCGCGATTGGGTTAAAATATCGCGCAGCGCGGGGTAGCACGGGTCTTCTACGGCGGCGGTGCGGCGTTGGGTTAGCAGCACTTGGGCCGCCAGCCACAGCGCGTTTTGGGCGCCCAATGTCACCAGAATTTGCGACGTATCGGCCACGATCCCACGCCGGGGCAGGGTGTGGCGGGCGATGAATTCCACCAATTGCGGATCGTCTTGGTCATAGTAATCGGTGGTAAGCGCTGCGAAATCTTTTTGCCCCAGCGCCTGTAGCGCGCACAGCCGCCAATTGGCGTGGTCAAATAGCGTGGGATCGGCCTGCCCATAGATAAAGGGGTAGCGATAGCGCGCCCAATCTTGGGGCTTTTCCGGCGCAACCCCGCCAGTAAAGCGCTGGCCAATGGCGCGGGCCCAATCCACCCGGTCTTGGGTGGGGGGCGTGTTGGGCTTTGGCATGGGTTCTGGGGCATTTTCCGACACGAAATACCCCGAACGCCCCTGTGCGGTTAGATAATCCGAGGCCACCAATTCGGTATAGGCCAAGGTTACGGTAATGCGGCTGACACCCAGATGCGCGGCCAGTTTTCGCGACGACGGCAGCTTTTCGCCCGGGCGAAAGCGGCCTGATAAAATACCTTGGGAAATCATCTGTTGAATGCGCGCCTGCAAGGTGGCTTGCGCATGTGGATCTAGGAAAAAGGTTTCAACAGGTATCGCCATGGGGGCAGATTAACTGGCCTTATGGCGCTGGTAAACTGGTATGATATGCCGATCCAACCTTTGCTGCGCCCCCGCGCATAAAAAAGGCCCCCGGTCTGCACCGAGGGCCTAGGTTTGGATCGTTCCGAATTAGCCGAAAACGCGGGTCAGCGCCTCGTCGGTGGCGGCGATGATCTGGTCGATATCGTCTTTAGTGGCAATCAACGCCGGGCTATAGCACAACGTGTTGTTGCGCCCGGGGATCGAACGGTTGGTCACCCCAATGATCACCGCTTGCGCATTGCATTCGGCCACCACGCGCTGGGCCAGTTTTTCATCGACGGGCTGTTTGCTGTCGCGGTCGGCCACCAGCTCGGCGCCTAGGAACAGGCCCTTGCCCCGCACATCGCCAATGACGGCGTGCTTGTCTTGCAGGGCGCGCAGCTGATCAAGCATATAGTCACCCATCGCGTTGGTGTTGGCCAGCAGGCCCTCTTCCTCGATGATATGCATGTTTTCGATCGCCGCTGCCGGGCCTGCGGTGCAGCCGCCAAAGGTGGAAATATCGCGGAAATAGTTCATTGGGTCGTCGGCGTCGTCTTTGAACATGTCAAACACGCGCTCGGTGGTGACGCAGCAGGCGATGGCCGCATAGCCCGAGGCAACGCCCTTGGCCATGGTCACGAAATCGGGCTCGATGCCGTAGTGCTGGTAGCCAAACCATGTGCCGGTGCGGCCCACGCCGCAGACCACTTCGTCGATATGCAGCAAGATATCGTATTTGCGGCAAATCTCTTGCACTTTTTGCCAGTAACCTTCGGGCGGGGTGATCACGCCACCACCGGCGGTGACGGGTTCAAGGCACAGGCCACCCACGGTTTCAGGGCCCTCGGCCAAGATCACCTTTTCAATCTGTTCAGCCGCCCATTCGCCATAGTTCTGTTCGGGCGCGCCCTCTTGTTCGTGGCGGCGATATTCCATGCAATGGGGCACGCGCACGAAATCGGGCGAGAAGGGGCCATATTGGGCGTTACGCTCGTCTTGGCCGCCGCAGCTCATCGCGCCAATGGTCGAGCCGTGGTAATCGCGCTCGCGGTATAGAATTTTGTTTTTCTTGCCGCCATAGCGCTTGTGCGCGATTTGGCGGATCATCTTAAAGGCTTTCTCGTTGGCCTCGGAGCCGGAATTGGTGAAATACACGCGGCTCATGCCGGGCATTTTATCAATCAACATTTCCGAAAAAATCGCGCCGGGGATCGAACCTGCCGAGCCTGCGAAATAGTTCAGCTTGATCAGCTGGTCGCGCACGGCATTGGCAATGCGTTCGCGGCCATAGCCCACATTCACAGTCCACACGCCGCCCGACACTGCATCGAGGTGCTTTTTGCCGTGCTGGTCCCATACGTGAATGCCCTTACCTTCGACGATAATCCGGGGCTGGCCGGTTTCGAACGGCTTGTGCTGCACAAGGTGGTGCCACACATGGGCGCGGTCCATGTCTACAATCTTGTTGATGTCGTTTTCGAAAGTTCCGTCCATATCGGGCCTCGGTTTTCAGGAAACAGCAATGGCGCCGACGGTGCGGCGCATATCTTGGTGTATCACACTCCTGCGCCGCAGAAATAAATAGGGCCAGATACCCCAAGTGCGTATAGCCAGAATTTTGGGGCCGGTGTGCCCAATTTGCAGTCACTTGTCGTGAAGCTGTTGCAGGATAACCGAAAAAGCCATTGTGAAACGCTTAAAACGCCGGTGGCTTTGTGCTTTTTCGCCATAAAATCCCAAATCGGTCATTGATCGGAATCAGGTTTTCCGGTCGGATGGCAGCTGTGTGCTGCCTCTGTCATTCGGGGGCTGGCCGTATGAAAAACAGAATCGCCCAGAAAAAGGGTGGTCGAACCCAGGGCCTGCAGTGCTGTCAGGCCTTAGAAAATGAACGGGAGTTATGAAAAATGACACTAAAATCTAAGATGCTATCGGCCGTGGCCGGCATGGCCATCTTCGCGGGTGGCGCAGCCCAAGCGATGGATGAGATTACGGTTGGCTATTTCTTGGAATGGCCGATGCCCTTCCAATACGCCAAAGTCATGGGCACCTATGACGAAGCGATGGGCGTCAAGGTGAATTGGCGCGCCTTTGATACCGGCACCGCGATGTCGGCGGCCATGGCCAGCGGCGATGTGCACCTTTCGGTCAGCCAAGGCGTGCCCCCCTTCGTGGTGGCCACCAGCGCCGGCCAAGATTTGGCAATTATCGATGTGGCGGTCAGCTATTCGGACAACGACAACTGCGTGGTGCGTGCCGATCTGGAAATCGACAAAACCAGCGCGGGTGAATTGGCCGGCAAGAAAGTGGCCGTGCCGCTGGGCACCGCTGCGCATTATGGTTTCCTGAAACAGATGAGCCATTTCGGCGTGGATGTGGGCAGCTTGGAAGTTGTCAACATGGCCCCGCCAGAAGGGGCCGCAGCCATCGCGCAGGGCGCGGTTGATATGTTCTGTGGCTGGGGTGGTGCGCTGCGCCGCGCGAAAGAGCATGGCAACGTGCTGCTGACGGGCGCTGAAAAAGAAGACTTGGGCATTTTGGTCTTTGATGTCACCTCGGGCCCCGCCAGCTTTATCGCTGAAAACCCCGATTTGGTGGCCAAATTCCTAAAAGTCACGGCTGAGGCAAACGCAAAATGGGCCGACAGCGCCAACCATGCAGAAATGCTGCCCGTGATCGCCAAAGACAGCGGCATGGATAACGACGCAACCGCATCGACCATGGCCACTTTCGTGTTCCCCACCGTGGCAGACCAGTTGTCGGCCAAGTGGCTGGGCGGCGGCGCGCAAGAGTTCATGAAAGGCGTGGCCGATGTGTTCGTATCCGCCGGTGCGATTGACAAGGCGTTGGATACCTATGCCAACAACGTCAATACCGGCCCGCTGGTTGCAGCGTCGCAGTAAGGCTGCACCACACCAAGGGCGCGGCTTGGCTGCGCCCTTGGCACGCAAGAACGGGGCAAACCCCGAACAAGGGCAGACCATGACAGGACTATCTATCGAAAATATCTCTATGCGTTTCGATCTGCCAAATGGCGGGGCGGTTCAGGCGCTAAAAGATGTCTCGTTGCATCTGAAACCGGGTGAATTACTGTCGGTTTTGGGGCCGTCGGGCTGTGGTAAAACCACCTTGCTGAATATTTTGGCGGGGTTTTTGGCGCCCACCGCCGGGCAGATTATGCTGAACGGCCACCGTGTGACCGGCCCCGACGCCGAGCGTGGCATGGTGTTTCAGCAAGGCGCGCTGTTTGAATGGATGAACGTGCGCGACAACGTCAGTTTTGGCCCCCGCATGAAAGGGGTCAGCGCTGCGGATTACATGCCCAATGTCGAGCATCTGCTTGATGTGGTTGGGCTGAAAGATTTCAAAGACAAGGCCATTTACGAATTGTCCGGGGGCATGCAGCAACGCGTGGCACTGGCCCGTTGCTTGGCCAATGACCCCGATGTGATTTTGATGGACGAGCCGCTGGGCGCGCTGGATGCCCTGACCCGCGAGAAAATGCAGGGGCTGGTGTTGAAGCTGTGGAAAGAAACCGGAAAGACCATCATTTTGATCACCCATTCGGTAGAAGAGGCGCTGCTGTTGGGCGAACGGCTGTTGGTCATGGCGCCTAGGCCCGGGCGCATTCACAAGGAATACCGCCTTCCCTTTGCCGATATGGGCGTGGGCCAAGATTTGCGCACGGTTAAAAAACACCCCGATTTTGCCGAGAAACGCGAAGAAATTTTGTCGATGATTTGGGATATGGAAGAAGAAATCATGGGCCGGGCCGAAACGGGGGCGGGCGCATGATACCTTTGGCGATTTATGTCACGATCTTTGTCGTTGCCTTCGTGGTCGTGCGCTTTGCGGCCACCCGCCTTTCGGCGCGGCACGATTACACCTCGCTGAAAACGGTGACTTTCGGTGACGAAAGCGCGGTGCGCCCCGATCGCTGGGCCAGCGTGATTTCACTGCTGACAATCTTTTTGCTTTGGGGGGCTTTCACCGGCTCGAAATTGGTGCCGGTGCATGTGCCGGGCCCTTTCTTGGGCGATACCGAATTCACCTACACCCTGCAGGCGCCCGATGGCAGCACCGATGATGCCACCATTTTTGTGCGCGTGTTTCCCATTGGCCAAGATGTGGAAACCCGCGCCGTCGACCCCGGGCCGGGATTTGCCAAGAATGACACAATCACCGTGGGGGCCTGGCGCTCGCAGTTGATTTTGTTTGATAAAAACGATGAAATCACCCGCAGCGACGGCGCGCAGGTGATTGCGATTGATGGCATCCCCGTCACCATGGGCGGCGAGGTGCAAACAACTGCAGGCCGTGTGGTGGTAACGCCCAAAGGCTCGTTGAATTATGAGCCACCCAAGGGCATGCAGATGGAGCCAATCTGGCTTCCCCCGCCCGAAGACGTGGCAAGCCGGGTTTTGGAAATCGCCCGCGAGGGATATCAAAACTTCACCCTGTGGGAGCACCTTGGCTGGTCGCTATACCGCGTTGTGCTGGGCTTTTTGCTGGGGGCGTTGGTGGGCATTCCGCTGGGCTATGCGATGGGCCTGTCAAACTGGTTCCGCGGCTGGTTTGACCCGATCGTAGAATTCATGCGCCCGGTGCCGCCTTTGGCGCTGATCCCGCTGGTGATTATCTGGGCTGGCATCGGTGAAAGCGGCAAGATCATCTTGTTGTTCTTGGCTGCGCTATGGATCATGGCCATTGCCGCGCGATCGGGCGTTTCGGGGGTGCGTATCTCGAAGGTGCATGCGGCTTTTTCACTGGGGGCCAGCAAATGGCAGGTGTTGCGGCATGTGATCATTCCCAATTCGTTGCCAGAAATTTTCACGGGCGCGCGCGTGGCAATGGGGGTGTGCTGGGGCACTGTGGTGGCGGCCGAACTGGTGGCTGCGGAAAAAGGCGCCGGTATGATGATCATGGTGGCGGCAAAATTCCAGCTGACCGATATCGTGATCATGGGGATCATTTTGATCGGCATCATCGGCTACGGGATTGATATTTTGTTCCGGATCGCCGAACGGTGGTTGGTGCCATGGAAGGGCAAAGGCTGATCGCGCAGTGCGGTGATCGCTTTGGTTGCAAAGGGTGGCGCAGCGATGCGCCGCCCTTTATCTTTGGCGCATGCAAGGGGGGCATCAGATGACACCTGAATCCAAGGACTTTCTGGCCGGGCTTTTTCGTGCAGCGGTGCAGGCCGCCGCGCCGCTGGCGGCGCTGCGCCCACATATGCCCCCGCGCCCAAAGGGGCGCACCGTGGTGGTGGGGGCGGGCAAAGGTGCAGCGCAGATGGCCGCCGCCTTCGAGCAACTTTGGGGCCCGTGCGAAGGTGTGGTTGTCACCCGCTACGGCTATGGCTGTGAAACCCGCTTTATCCGCGTGCTAGAGGCCGCCCACCCCGTGCCCGATGCCGCCGGGCTACAGGCCACGCAGGCGCTATGCGCTGCGGTGCAGGGGCTTGGGCCCGATGATCTGGTTGTTGCGCTGATTTGCGGGGGCGGGTCGGCGCTGTTGCCGGCGCCACCGCCCGGCTTTTCACTGGCGGATGAGGCGGCGCTGAATGCGGCGCTTTTGGCTTCGGGGGCACCCATTGGGGCAATGAATGCCATTCGAAAACAGTTTAGCGCCATAAAGGGCGGGCGGCTGGCGGCGTTGGCCGCGCCCGCCCCGGTGCATACATTGGTTGTGTCGGATGTGCCCGGCGATGACCCGGCACAGGTGGCCAGCGGGCCCACGGTGCCCGATGCGGCAGATCGCGCCTTGGCGCTGCGGTTGGTGGCGGCCTATGGCATAGATCTGCCAGAGCCGGTGGCGCGGTTTTTGCGCACCGCGCCCGAAGATGCGCCCCAGCCCGGCGATGCGGCTTTTGCGGGCAATCGCGTCAGGGTTATTGCCTCGGCGGCGCAGTCGCTAGAGGCCGCCGCCGCCCTTGCCCAATCTGCCGGGCTGGGTGTGCATATCTTGTCTAATTCGATCGAGGGCGAGGCCCGCGATGTGGGCCGGGTGCATGCCGCGCTGGCCCGCGAAATTGCCACGCGCGCGCGCCCCTTTGCGCGGCCTGCGCTGATGCTGTCGGGGGGCGAAACAACGGTGACGTTGCGCGGCACTGGCGGGCGTGGCGGGCGCAACAGCGAATTTTTGCTGGCCTTTGCCTTGGCGGTGGATGGGCTGGACAACGTGCAGGCCTTGGCCGCCGATACCGATGGGATCGATGGCAGCGAAACCAATGCAGGCGCCTTTGCCGATGGCACCAGCGTGGCCCGGATGCGCGCAGCCGGGGTCGATCCGGCGGCCCGGCTGGCCGCCCATGATGCCTATGGCGCGTTCAAGGCGATTGGGGATCTTTTCGACACCGGGCCCACGGGCACCAATGTGAACGATTTTCGCGCAATATTGGTGCGCTAAGCTGGACGTTGCTGAACAATTTTTTCCAGTAAAACAGCCAGTTGTTGGCGTTCGTCTGGGTGCAGCCCGGCGGTAAGCTGGTGTTGCACCTTGGCCGCTATGGGGGTGGCTTGTTCCAATAGCGCGGCCCCCTCTGGGGTTAAATCCAGCACCTTTGCGCGCCGGTCCTTGGGCGATGTTTGGCGCAAGATCAGCCCTCGTTCGGCCAACCTGTCCAGCACGCCGCCCATGGTGGCCCGGTCGCAGTCGGCCATGGTGGCAACGCTGGCTTGGTCCAGCCCGGGGTGGGCGGCAATGGCTGAAAGCGCCGCAAATTGAAACGGCGTCAGCGGCAGGTTCGCTTGCGCCATGTAATCGGCAAACAGCGCGGTTGCGGTTTGATGGGCACGCCGGATTAAAAAGCCCGGCATATCAAGAAATTCAGCCATGCCCGATCTTTTCCTTGCTCTGTTTTAGTTATGCTTTATAACAAATATAGGGGGCTGGCAATAGATAAGCATACTTATCATTGTCAGGGGGCGATTTAGTAAGTATACATCCTATTTGGCGATACGCAAATCGCCAATCTCATGGGAGGGCACGATGGCCGAACAACTGGGCACGTTAGAAGAATTGCCGCAAGACTATCGCGAGGCGATGGATCAGGCAGGTGTGGCGCCGCTGTGGCCGATGATGCGCAAGGTGCTGCCGCATGGCCGCCCGATGCCACAGACCAAAGCCAGCCATTTTCAATATACCCAGCTGCGCCCATTGCTGCTGCGCGCGGGTGAATTGACCCCGGTGGAAAAAGCCGAACGCCGGGTTCTGGTGATGTCAGACCAAGGGCGCGGAACGGGCGCCATGCAGGCCACCAGCACGCTTTATATTGGCATGCAACTTTTGTTGCCGGGCGAGGTGGCCCCAGCCCACAAACACACCCCATCCGCCGCGCGCATTATCGTCGAGGGCGAGGGGGGCTACACCGTGGTTGACGGTGAAAAATTGCCCATGAAACGTGGCGATGTGGTGCTGACACCGGGCGGCGAATGGCACGATCATGGCCACGAGGGCACCCAGCCCGTGGTTTGGCTGGATGTGTTGGATTTGCCGCTGTTTGTGTATCTTGAAGGCTCGTACGCCGAAGAGGCCCCCTTGCAAGCGCAGCGCAACCGGCCCGATGCCTCGATGGTGGAATATTTGGCCTCGGGTCTGAAGCCCTCGCGCCGTGGGGCTTCGGCGCGCAAGTATCCGATGATGCGCTTCCCGTGGGAGCGCACCGAAGCCGCCTTGCGCGAAATGGCCAAATGGGGTGAAGGCGCGGTAGAGCTGGATTATGTAAACCCCGAAACCGGCCAAGACATTTTGCCGGTGATGGGCTTTACCGCCATGATGGTGCGCCCCGGCGAAACCCTGCGCCCACCTCTTTCGTCAGAAAGCGCGGTATTTCACGTGATTGGCGGCAGCGGGCATTCTATGGTCGAGGGGGTGCGCATCGATTGGACGGAACGCGATACATTTACCGCCCCCGTCTTTGCCCAGATCGATCACACCAATACAACCGACGCGCCCGCCTTTTTGATCCGCGTATCAGACCGGCCGCTGCAAGAAAAACTTGGATATTACGAGGAACGCGCACGATGACAGCCCTATTTGATTTACCCCCATTGCCACAGGTGCCAGTGGTGGGTAGCGATGCCACATACCCGGTGCGCCGCATCTTTTGCGTTGGGCGCAATTATGCGGCCCATGCGGCAGAAATGGGTGTCGAGGTAGACCGCGAAGCGCCGTTTTATTTCACCAAAACACCTTGGGCGATTTGCCATAGCGGCACCAGCATTCCCTACCCGCTGGAAACCGAAAATTACCATTACGAGATGGAGTTCGTGGTGGCCATCGGCAAACCGGCGTTTCGTGTGGCGCAGGCCGATGCCATGGATGTGGTGTTTGGCTATGGCTGTGGCTTGGATATGACGCGGCGCGATTTGCAACTTGCGGCACGGGCCAAGCAGCGCCCTTGGGATTTGGGTAAAGATGTCGAGGCGTCAGCCGTGATCGCCGCGTTGACACCTGCGGCGGAATTCACAATCGGCGCGCAGCGCATCGCGCTGTCGGTGAATGGTGAGACCAAGCAAGATGCCACGCTGGCCGATCTGATCTGGTCGGTGCCCGAACTTATTGCCCATCTGTCGCGGTTTTATCACCTGCAGCCGGGCGATCTGATTTACACTGGCACCCCCGCTGGGGTGGGCCCGGTGGTGGCAGGTGACACGATCGAGGGCACGATTGACGGGCTGGCGCCGGTGGCGCTGTCACTGACCGAGGCCGAATGATGCAGTTTTTGGGCTATTTTCGCAGCTCGTCCAGCTATCGGTGCCGGATTGCCTTTAATCTTAAAGGGGTTGGATATCAGTTTCAGTCGGTGCATCTGAAAAACGGTGCGCAGAAATCGCCTGAATTCACCGAATTGAACCCGCAGCGTTTGTTGCCGGTTCTGATCACCGATGAGGGCGAGGCGCTGTATCAATCCCTGGCCATCTTGGAATGGCTGGATGAAACCCACCCCACGCCCCCGCTGTTGCCCAGCGATCCGGTGGCGCGGGCCAAGGTGCGCGCGTTTTCGCAAATCATCGCCTGCGAGATCCATCCGCTGCAAAACCTGCGTGTGCTGTCGTATCTGCGCGGCGAACTGGGGCTGGACGAGGAGGCGGTGAATGCCTGGCTGGCCCGCTGGCTGCGCGAGGGGCTAGAAGCCTGCGAAGGGCATTTGGCAAAAGAGGCGCATGAGGGGCCGTTTTGTTTTGGCAACGCCCCCGGTTTGGCCGATATTTGCCTTGTGCCACAGGTGTTTTCAGCGCAGCGTTTTGGCGTTGATATCACAGATTTGACGCGCGTAAGCGCGATCAATGCGGCCTGTCAGGCCCTGCCCGAATTCGCGGCGGCTCATCCGGCCAAACAGCCCGATTTCGAAGCGTAAATTTGCCCGCGGGCGGTTTTATGCCGCCCCGGCACCCCGGCACCTATGCCCAGTGACGTGAATGTTAGGGCCGTGTCGTGGAAGAGAATGGTAAAGTTGCAAAAAGATGCTGAAAACAGCACGGTGCAATTTCGGTTTGGGAGGAAAAGGCGCAGCATGGCCCCAAGGGGCCGCGCCGCGCTGCATGACAAAGGCCGATGGGCGCGCCCTAGGCTGGCCCCCCAAACCAACATGGATAAACTGCAAAAAGCCGGGGCTGCCCGGCTGATGCAACAGGGAAACGACCGAAAGGAACAGCTTTGGTTTACCGGTTGATGAATGGGCTGGCCCGCGCAATGGCCTTGGCTGGGGGGGCGGTGCTGACGGCGCTGATCTTGCTGGTGTGTGTGTCTGTGTTGGGGCGTGGCTTAAACACGTTTTTGCACAGCGGTCTGGGCGAGGGGCTGTTGGGTGGGTTTGCCCAAACGCTGTTGGATACGGGCGTCGGCCCGATTTTGGGCGATTTCGAAGTGGTAGAGGCGGGGATCGCCTTTGCTATTTTCGCGTTTATTCCAATCTGCCAAATCAGCGCCAGCCATGCCACCGTAGATGTGTTCACCGGGCTTTTACCGCCGGCGGTGAACCGGGTTATTCAGGCCGTTGTCGAGCTGATTTTCGCCCTTGTCTTGGTGCTTATCGCATGGCGCCTCTACGAGGGGATGCTGAGCAAGATGAGCTATAATGAAACCACGTTCTTGTTGCAGTTTCCCATTTGGTGGGCCTATGCGGCCTCGCTTTTCGCGGCCGTGGTGGGCGCGATTGTGGGCTGCTACATGGCCGTGGTGCGTATCTTTGAAATGATGTTGGGCCGGGCCCTTATTGCCACAGCTGGGGGGGCAGACCATTGAGTAGTTTTGAAATCGGGCTGATGTCCTTTCCGCTGTTGTTGCTGCTTATCTTTTTGCGCGTGCCTATTGGCCTGTCGATGTTCGTTGTGGGCTTGGGTGGGCTGTATTTCGTAACCGGCGGCATGAACGTGGCCTTGGCCAAGCTGAAAAGCGAAACATATTCGACATTTTCCAGCTACTCCCTGTCGATTGTGCCGATGTTTTTGCTGATGGGCCAGTTCGCCACCTTGGGCGGCATGAGCCAAGCGCTGTTCAAAGCCGCCGAAAGCTGGCTTGGCCACAGGCGTGGCGGTGTGGCCATGTCGGCGGTGGGGGCTTGCGCGGGGTTTGGCGCGATTTGCGGCTCGTCCTTGGCCACCGCGGCCACGATGGGCCAAGTGGCGCTGCCTGAATTGCGCCGCTACGGCTATTCGGGTGGGTTTTCCACCGCAACCTTGGCGGCGGGTGGCACGCTGGGCATTTTGATACCGCCCTCTGTCGTGTTGGTGATCTATGCCATTTTGACCGAACAAAACATCGCCAAGCTGTTCTTGGCGGCGTTCATCCCCGGTATTCTGGCGGCCTTGGGCTATATGGCCACGATTTCCATCTATGTGCGCCTGAACCCCGACAGCGCGGGCGTGCGCCCGCCCGTGCCCTACAGCGAACGCTTCAGCGCGCTGTTTCGGGTATGGCCGGTTTTGTTGGTGTTCTTGGTGGTGGTGCTGGGCATCTATTTGGGCTGGTTTACCCCCACCGAAGGCGCCGCTGTGGGGGCTTTGGGCACTGGTTTGATCGCGCTGTTCAATGGTGGATTAACCCTGAAAACCCTCAGCGACAGCATCTTGGCCACCGGGCGCTCTACCGCGATGATCTTTTTCATCGTTTTGGGCGCGGGGTTTTACAACGGGTTTTTGGCCTTAACGCAGGTCCCACAAGAGCTGGCCTCGTGGGTGGGCGCACAGGGCTATAGCCCGTGGTTTGTATTGGCGTTGATCTTGGTTCTTTATCTGGTCTTTGGCTGCTTCATGGACAGCCTATCGATGATCTTGCTGACCATCCCGATTTTCTTTCCCATCATTTCTGTGCTGGATTTCGGCCTATCGGCCGAGGAAACGGCGATCTGGTTTGGCATTTTGGTGCTGATCGTGGTCGAGGTGGGGCTGATTACGCCGCCGGTTGGGATGAACCTGTTCGTGATCAACTCGATGGATCGGTTGACGCCGATGGTGGAAACCTATCGGGCGGTCATGTATTTCGTGGCATCCGATATCGTTCGGGTGATTTTGCTGGTGGCCTTCCCCGGTATCACGCTGTTTTTGTTACGCGTTTTACATTGATTTTCCCACAGGCGCGCCCCGGCGCGCCTGTTTCTTTTTGGCTGGTGTTGCTGGGACTAATAGTTATATGATATAACTATAATGTGGAGAGTGGCAAGATGACCAATACCTTGAAAATCGATATAGATGGTGCCATCGCGGTTTTGACCATGAACCGCCCCGACAAGCGCAACGCCATGAACGATACGCTTCTGGCCGAGCTTGATGCCTTCTTTTCCGCCCCGCCCGAAGGGGTAAAGGTGGTGGTGCTGACGGGCACCGCTGGGCATTACTGTTCGGGGCTTGATCTGTCTGAACAGGTGCAGCGCGACGCCGAAGGCACCATGCGCCATTCCCGCGGCTGGCACGCGGTGATGGAGCGTATTCAGTTTTCGGGCTTGCCGGTGGTATCGGCCATGTTTGGCGCGGTGATTGGTGGCGGGCTGGAACTGGCCACATCAACCCATGTGCGCATTGCCGAACCCAGCACCATTTTTCAGCTGCCCGAAGGGCGGCGGGGCATTTATGTGGGCGGCGGGGCCTCGGTGCGGGTGGGGCGCATTCTGGGCGCTGACCGCATGATCGAGATGATGCTGACCGGGCGCAAATACGGCGCCGACGAGGGGCTGGCGCTGGGGCTGTGCCATTACAGCGTGGCCGAAGGCGCCGCTTTGCCCTTGGCGATGGATCTCGCGGCCAAGATTGCCAAGAATGCCAGCCTGTCGAATTACATCATGATCCACGCCATCAGCCGCATCGAAGATATGGCAAAGGCCGATGGCTTGTTCACCGAAAGCCTGTGCGCGGCCTTGGCCCAAACCAGCCCAGATGCTGTGGAAGGGCTGCAGGCGTTTTTGCAAAAGCGCCAGCCGGTTTTTCGTTAAGGGGCAAGCATGGCAGATCAAAACGCAGCACTTGGGGAAAAGCCGCTTGATCAGGGGCTACGGCAGCTGTTGGGCTATGCGCTAAAGCGCGCCTCGGCGGTGGCCACGGGCGATGCCGCCCGTATGTTAGAGCCGTTTGGCCTGCGGGTGACATCTTATTCCGTTCTCTGCGTCATTTGCCAAACCCCGGGGGTCACCCAAACCCAATTGGCCGCCGCCTTGGCGATGGAGCGGTCAAATACCGTGGCCATTATCGACCAGCTGGAAAAAACCGGCTGTATCGAGCGCCGCCGCAGCACCCAAGACCGGCGCGTCTTTGACCTGCATCCTTTGGCGGCAGGGCACAGCCTGATGCAACAGGCCACCGAGGCGCTGATGGCCTATGAAAACACCACCTTTGCCGCGCTTTCAAAAGACGAGCGGCAAATGCTGATCCGCCTACTTTCGCGCATTCACCAGTAAGGGACCGCCCATGACCGATGCCCGCTATGCCCCGCAATCCGTTGACTGCCAGCCGCAGGCCGATGGCAGTTTGATCTTGAAATCGCGCCATGCGCTGGGCCCCGTGGCCCATAGCACCGGCGCTTGGCTGCACCACTGGGCCGATGCCACCCCCGATGCCGTGTTCATTGCCGAAAGGTCTGGGGCGGGGTGGCGCGAGCTGAGCTATCGGGAAACCTTGCAAACCGTGCGGGCGCTGGGCGCTTGGCTGCTGGACCAGCCCGGGGATGGCCCGGTTTTGGTGCTGTCGGGCAATTCGGTTGACCATGCGCTGGTGGCCTTGGCCACGCAATATGTGGGCCGCGCCAGCGTGCCCGTGGCCGAACAATATTCGCTGATCAGTGGGGCCCATGACCGGCTGGTGTATATCGCCGAAAAGGTGCAGCCGGCGCTTTTGTTTGTGGATGATCCGGCCCGCTATGGTGATGCGCTGATGCTGCCGGCATTGGCCGGTATCGCGGTATTGGCCAGCACCGATGCGGGCGCGCCGCGCCCCGTTTGCACCATGGCGCAGGCCTTGGCGCAGGGCCAAGGCGATGTCGATCAGGCACATGCCGCGGTTGGCCCCGATACGGTGGGCAAAATTTTGTTCACCTCTGGCTCGACCGCCAACCCCAAGGGCGTGATCACCACCCATCGCATGATGTGCGTGAACCAAACCCAGATTGCCGATGCATTTCCGTTTTTGCGCCACAGCCCGCCCAAGATTGTGGATTGGCTGCCATGGAACCACGTCTTTGGCGGTTCGCATAATTTCAACATGATGCTGGCCAATGGTGGCGCGCTTTACATAGACGATGGCAAACCGATCGAGGCGTTGTTTGGGCGCACGCTGGAAAACCTGTCAATGCACACGGGCACGCTGGCCTTTAACGTGCCGGTGGGTTTTGCCCGGCTTGTGGCGGCGTTGCGCAAAGATGATGATCTGCGCCAGCGCTTTTTCACGGGGCTTGATTTCACCTTTTATGCGGGCGCCTCGCTGCCGCAAGAAACATGGGCGGCACTGGGCGACATGGCCCAAGAGGTGACAGGCAGCGTGCCTTTGATGGTGTCCAGCTGGGGAATGACAGAAACCGCGCCTGCGGTGCTGCTCACGCATGAACGGGTGAACCGCTCGGGTATCGTGGGCGCGCCGATGAATGGAACCGAGGTCAAACTGATCCCCGATGACGAAGGGCGCTACGAATGCCGGGTCAAGGGGCCAAATATCATGCCCGGCTATTTGGACGAGCCAGAAAAAACCGCCGAAACCTTTGATGCCGATGGCTTTTTGATCACCGGCGACGCCATGCGCTTTGTCGATCCGCAAAACCCCGATCGCGGCTTGGCTTTCGATGGGCGTATCTCGGAAGATTTCAAGCTGACATCGGGCACATGGGTGCGGGTGGCGGCGCTGCGTGGGCAGATCATGACCGCGCTGCAGGGTGTGGCCGCAGATATTGTCATCACTGGCCATGACCGGGCCGATCTTGGGGTGATGATCTTTCCCGCCAGCCCGGTGGTGGGGGCCGATGGGGCCTGCACCGATGCCGCATTGCTGGCCGATATCCGCGACCGGCTTGCGCCGCTGGCGGCCAATGCCACCGGCTCGTCCACGCGGGTGGGGCGCGCCTTGGTGCTTAGCGAACCGCCTAGCCTGATCGATCAGGAAATGACCGCAAAGGGCAACCTGAACCTGCGCAAGGTGCTGACACGCCGCGCCGATTTGGTCGAACGCCTTTACGCCGAAACCCCAGATGCCGCGGTGGTGCGCCTTTAGCGCCCCCGCCTGAAAACGCCGCAGTATAGCGGCACCACAAGAAAGACCGCAGATGATTGATCTAGAAAAAATCCGCGCCATCGATATTCACACCCACGCCGAAGAGCCGTGTGGCTGCCACGAAGACGATGGTTATGATGATTTGCAATCCACCATGGCCAGCTATTTTGGCGCCCCGTGGAAGCACCCGCCCACCATTCCCGAAACCGCAGCGCATTACCGCGCGGCCAATATTGCCGCGGTGATCTTTCCCGTCGATGCCGAGCGCGAAACAGGCTACCGCCGCTATTCCAACGACGAGGTGATCGAACAGGTAAAGCAAAACGCCGATGTTTTGATCCCCTTCGCCTCGATCGATCCGTGGAAAGGCAAGATGGCCGTACGCGAGGCGCGCCGCCTGATCGAAGAGCATGGTATCAAAGGGTTTAAATTTCACCCCACAATGCAGGGGTTTTTCCCCAACGATCGCATGGCCTATCCGTTTTATGAATTGCTGGCCGAACATGGTGCGATTGGGCTGTTTCACACAGGCCAAACCGGCGTGGGTTCGGGCATGGCGGGGGGCAATGGGATGCGGCTGAAATATTCCAACCCCATGCATCTTGATGATGTGGCTGTGGATTTTCCTGATATGAAAATCGTCATGGCCCACCCCTCGTTCCCTTGGCAGGAAGAGGCGCTGGCCGTGGCCCAGCACAAGCCCAATGTATATATCGACCTGTCGGGCTGGTCGCCAAAATATTTCCCACCGATTTTGGTGCGCTATTGCAATTCGATCCTGCGCAAAAAGGTTCTGTTTGGCTCGGATTGGCCGATGATCTCGCCCGAGCGCTGGCTGTCAGATTTTGAAAAAATCGACATCAAAGACGAGTTGCGCCCAGATATCATCAAAAACAACGCCGCACGTTTGTTGGGCTTGATGTAACACCCTTGGCGCTGGCTGGGGCTTTTGGAATTTGATCTAGGGCAAAGCGCCCCTGATATTTATATGCCAAAAGTGCAATATGTTTGCGCAGCCCCGGTCTTGCAGGGGCTGCGGCATTCCAGCAAGCAAAGGGTGAAAACAATGAGTAACGAGGCACAGGCGCTGGGTGTCGCCACCAAAGATGGGTGGCTGCAGCATTTCCCAGTGCCATTTTTTGCAGTGGTGATGGGGCTGTCTGGTTTGGTGCTGGCGCTGCACGCGGCCGAGGGCGCCTTGGGCCTGCCGCATGGCGTTACCCTTGCGGCCTATAGCGCCACGCTGCTGGCCGCAGCGGTGATTGGCGCGCTGTATCTGGCCAAAGCCATGCGCCACCCACAGGCTGTGGCGCATGAATGGCACCACCCGGTGCGGCTGGCATTTTTTCCGGCCATTTCAATATCGTTGCTACTGATTGCCACCGCCACTTTGCCGCGCGCGCCCGGGGCGGCGCATGTGCTGTGGTTGGCGGGCATGCTGGGGCAGGGGGCGTTGACCATCGCGGTGATTTCGGGGTGGATTTCGGCGCGCGCCTTTCAAACCGGGCATTTGACGCCGGCATGGTTCATCCCGGCGGTGGGCAATGTGATCGTGCCGATTGCGGGCGTGCAGCTGGGCTATGTAGAGATCAGCTGGTATTTCATGGCCGTGGGGCTGCTGTTTTGGATTGTGCTGCTGACCTTGGTGATGAACCGCCTGATCTTTCACGATCCGATGCCCGGCAAATTGCAGCCAACGCTGGTTATCTTGATCGCCCCGCCCGCGGTTGGGTTTGTGGCTTGGGTGCAGCTGGTGGGGCAGATTGATGCTTTTGCGCATCTGCTGCTCAGTGCGGCATATTTCTTTACGCTGATTGTGGCGGTGAACCTGCCCCGCATCTTGCAGCTGCCTTTTGCGCTGTCTTTCTGGGCGCTTAGCTTTCCCTTTGCGGCGGTCACGATTGCCAGCTTTCGCTATGCTAAAATGGCTGGCAGCCCGGCGCATATATGGATTGGCGCGGTGCTGATGGGGGTGTTGCTGGTGGTGATTGCGGGGCTTTTGCTGCGCACGTTGCGCGCCATCCGGGCAGGCGAAATTTGCGTGCCTGAATAAACGATTTGGCAGGTTTGGCGCAAAAAGGGCCGCCAAGGGGCGGCCCTTTTTATTGCACGCGCCCCCAGTTTCAGGCGGGCCGCAGGCCCAAAATTTCGCGCGCTTGTGCGGGCGTGGCAACGGGGCGGTCGTGTTTGGCACATAGATCCACCACGCGCTGCACCAGCGCCGCGTTCGATGGCGCCAGCGTATCGCGGTCAAGGCGCACGTTATCTTCCAGCCCGGCGCGGGCATGCCCGCCTGCGGCCACTGTCCATTCATTGATGGTCAACTGTCCCGCACCAATGCCTGCCGCGCACCATTCGGCATCGGGCAACAGGCGTTTGACCGTTTCGATGTAAAAATCAAAGGTCGGCCTGTCTACCGGCATGGCGTTTTTGACGCCCATCACGAATTGCACATAAAGCTGGCCCGGAATGCGGCCATCTTTGTTCATTTTCGCGGCTTGGTGGATATGGCTAAGATCGAAACATTCAATCTCGGGCTTTACCGAATAGGTCCGCATTTCCGCGGCCAGCCAATCCACCAGATCTGGTGGGTTTTCATAGACGCGGGTGGGAAAGTTATTCGATCCCACAGACAACGAGGCCATATCGGGCCGCAAGGGCAGCATGCCCCCGCGCGCCTGCCCCGCCCCCGAGCGACCGCCGGTGGAAAACTGGATAATCATGCCGGGGCAATGTTTCTCCAGCCCCTCTTTCAACAGGGCAAATTTATCAGGGTCGGACGAGGGGCTGCCATCGTCGTTGCGCACATGGGCGTGGCAGATGCTGGCGCCGGCCTCGAACGCGGCATGGGTGCTTTCCAGCTGTTCCGATACGGTGATTGGCACTGCCGGGTTGTCAGATTTCTGCGGCACAGATCCCGTGATCGCCACACAAATGATACAAGGTTTCGTCATGGTCCCTCCTCGCGCGTATTAGTTGACGTTGCCACATATATTCGATCCTGGGCAAGGGGGCAGGGGCGCTGCACTGCCAATTTGGCAAAGAAAAGGCCGGGCAAGGGCTGCCCGGCCTGAATTTACGTGGCTGTACCGCTTAGGCCAGCAGGCGCCGCGCGATCACCTGCGCCTGAATTTCTGCGGCCCCTTCGAAGATGTTCAAAATGCGGGCATCACACAGAATGCGGCTGATTTTATATTCCAGCGCAAAGCCGTTGCCGCCATGGATTTGCAGGCCGTTATCAGCGGCCGCCCATGCCACGCGGGCGCCCAGCAATTTGGCCATGCCTGCCTCTAGGTCGCAGCGGCGATCGTTGTCTTTCTCGAAGGCCGAGAAATAGGTCAGCTGACGCGCGATCATGATTTCCACCGCCATCATCGCCAGTTTGCCCGAAACCCGGGGGAAGGCGATCAGCGATTTGCCAAATTGCTTGCGGTCAATGGCATATTGCATGGCAACATCCAGCGCCGCCTGCGCCACGCCAATGGCGCGCGCGGCTGTTTGGATACGGGCCGATTCAAAGGTTTGCATCAGCTGTTTGAACCCTTGGCCCGTTTTACCACCCAGCAGGTTTTCGCCTTTGATGTGGAAATTATCAAAGCCCAGCTCGTATTCCTTCATGCCGCGATAGCCCAGCACCTCGATCTCGCCGCCGGTCATGCCGGGGGTGGGGAAGGGGGCTTCGTCGGTGCCGGGGGTTTTTTCGGCCAAGAACATCGACAAGCCACGGTGATCGGTTGTTTCCGGGTCGGTGCGGGCCAGCAATGTCATGACATGGGTGCGCGCGGCATGGGTGATCCATGTTTTGTTGCCGGTGACTTTCCAGTCGCCATTCTCGTCTTGCACGGCGCGGGTGCGCAAACTGCCAAGATCCGAACCGGTGTTCGGCTCGGTGAAAACGGCGGTGGGCAGAATTTCGGCGCTGGCAATTTTGGGCAGCCACTGCGCTTTTTGTTCCTCGGTGCCGCCTGCGATAATCAGTTCAGCCGCAATTTCCGAGCGGGTTCCAAGCGAGCCTACGCCGATATAGCCGCGGCTTAGTTCTTCTGAAACCACGCACATCGACGCCTTGGACAGGCCAAAACCGCCAAACTCTTCGGGGATGGTTAGGCCAAACACACCCATTTCGGCCAGCTCCTCGATGATTTCCATCGGGATCAGCTCGTCTTTCAGGTGCCATTCATGGGCATAGGGTTCGACCCGCTCTACCGCGTAGCGGCGGAATTGGTCGCGGATCATCTCTAGCTCTTCGTCCAGGCCCGATGCGCCAAACAGGGTGGCGCCCGCCTGTTCCTGCATCAACTCAACCAAGCGTGTGCGCGCGGCTTGGGTATTGCCCTGAAGGGCCAAAACAGCGGCGGGGCCGGTGACAAACGGCGCCATATCGCTTTCGCCTAGGCCCAGATCTTGGGGGCGCAAAATTTCGCCTTGGTTCATCTGAATGCCGCCACGCAGCTGCGCCAGATATTCACCAAAGCCAATTTGCAGCAACAGCTGTTCCAATTCGCCCAGTTTGCCATCAGTGGCCAAGGCGCGGGCCCATTTGTCCATCTGCCGCAGCGATTCGACATAGGTGGCCAGCCACGCCAGCCCATGGGTTGCCGTTTGGTTGCTTTCCACCAATGCGTTCGACACTTTGCCATCCACGCTGACAAGCGCGCGCACACGTGCTGTGGCGGTTTCCAGCAAGGCCGCGGCCGGGGCCACAACTGCGCCGGTCAATTCCAGAAGATCGGGCAGCAACGCGGTTTGCCCCAGTGCAATATCCTGTCCGTCATGGGCCATGGTATCATCCTCTTTTTGCTGCCCCCGTCCTACCTATTTCGCAGTTGCAGCGCAACAAAAATACTTTTTGCCCGCTACGACATATCTGAATATTACGCGTTGATTTTTGTTCTCAAAGGCCTAGCGCTGGCGCCGGCGCCGGTATAGGCACGCAGAATGGAGCCGATTTTACCCATATTTGATCTCACCACACTGGGAATCGCCCTTGCCGTGGCCTTTGTTGCCGGTGTGGTAAAGGGGATTGTCGGCTTTGCCATGCCGATGATCATGATCTCGCTGCTCAGCAGCATTGTGTCGCCCACATTGGCGCTGGCCGGGTTGATCTTGCCCACCGTGGCCACCAACGGCTTTCAGGCCCTGCGCCAAGGCCCGCGCGCGGCGCTGCAGGCGGTGCTGGCGTTTCGGGTGTTCATGGCGGTGGGGCTGGTGGCCTTGTTGCTGGGGGCACAGGTGACAACATTGGTAGACCAAGATACGCTGCTGCTGTTGATCGGCGTGCCGGTGTTGGTTTTCGCCCTTGTGCAACTGGCCGGTTGGGCACCGCGCCCAAACCCCGCGCGCCGTACCCCGATCGAGGCGGTCACCGGGCTGGTGGCGGGGTTTATTGGCGGCATGTCGGGGGTGTGGGGCCCGCCCACGGTGATGTTGCTGACAGCACTGGATACCCCCAAGGCCACCCATATGCGCACCCAAGGCGTGATTTATGGCTTGGGTGCTGTTGCGCTGGTGATGGCGCATATCGGATCGGGGGTGCTGACATGGCAAACAGCGCAGTTTTCGGCCCTTTTGGTGCCATCGGCGCTGCTGGGCATGCGGCTGGGGGTGATGGTGTCGGACCGGTTCGAGCAGCACATGTTTCGCCGGGCCACATTGGCAGTGTTGGTTTTGGTGTCCCTTAATCTGGTGCGGCGGGGGCTGATGGGCTAGGCCGCTTGGTCATTGGCCAGTTCAGAAATAAAACTGCGGATCTGGCTGCGCAGCCGCTCGTCTTTAATTCGGGCCAGCATGCTGGCAATGCGTGCGCCTTCTTCGTCTAGCATCGCGGTTTCGGGGCAGATGTCTTCGTCGATCCCTTCAAAGAAATAGCCCGGCTGCACAGCCAGAATGCGCCCCAGTTCGTATTTCTGCACTTGTTGAAACGAAATACCCAGCCCCTCGGCCACGTCGGTTTGGGTTAGGCCGCGCAAGACGCGCAGATGTTTCAGGCGCTGCCCAACATGAATATCAACTAGATGTGGCATGATGGCCCCTCCTTGCTTACTACCAAGACGAGTGTGCCCAAAGAAATTGACCAATCAATTAACTACTTGCACACCCATGGCTTGCATGGGGCATCCTTTGATGTATCGTTTGTCATCCATCACTGGATGAATTTTAACCCGTTTTGCCCAGGCCACTGTGCGCGGCCAGATTGTCACCAGCACAATCTGAAACACCGCACCCAGCAGGCCAACGGCATAGTGTAAGTTGTGAAAGCCCGGCCATGTTGGTGCAGCCCTCTCATGCCATTTTGTTTGAATTGTTGCGCTCTTTCACCACGCTTGCGCGCACCTTAAATTTGTCCCACGCGTTCAAAGAGTTGCGCAG
>Ga0181600_10000072_pt1 | contig 65134 bp, 60 predicted proteins | sample 041ome_2_FD_132982 | JGI IMG/M metagenome (GOLD analysis project Ga0181600, IMG submission 132982) | Coastal salt marsh microbial communities from the Groves Creek Marsh, Skidaway Island, Georgia - 041406US metaG (megahit assembly) | ecosystem: Environmental > Aquatic > Marine > Intertidal zone... | reverse complement strand
AATGCGAAGGACTCCTTTGTATCAAATCTCCCTGGCCGTCCATGATGCGAACGGTATATGGCGACCATCCTCGTTACGAAACTGCATATTTTAAGCCTTTCCCTGGTTATTATTTTACGGGTGACGGAGCGCGACGAGATAAAGATGGTTATTATTGGATTACAGGACGTGTTGATGATGTCATTAATGTCTCCGGTCACAGAATAGGTTCTGCTGAGGTTGAAAGTGCGCTGGTTTCACATTCTCTATGTACGGAAGCTGCAGTGGTAGGAATCGAGCACGCCATAAAGGGACAGGGGATTTATGCATATGTTACAATACTTGATGGTGTTGAGTATACTATGGAGCTTAAAAAAGAACTTATAGCATGTGTACGAAGCACGATTGGTCCGTTTGCAGCCCCTGACACAATACATTGGGCACCTAGCTTGCCTAAAACTCGAAGCGGTAAAATACTTAGAAGGATTCTGCGCAAAATTGCGTGCAAAGATGATTCTTTGGGTGATATATCCACGCTAGCAGATAAAGGTGTTGTTGAGGAACTCCTAAAACTCAGAGGTGTGTAACAGTTAAGATAGAGTTCATTTTATACATTCTTTCTGGTATTTTTCATTAGTATATTTTACAGCATTCTATTCTCTAAAGTTATAGTTTGTCATATCACTTTCCCAACTTGGAATATCTGAGTCCTGCCACTGAAAGGTTTTGAAGTCATGATTTCGAAAAATCTCGTATGAATTTACCTGAACTAAGTATTCTTTACCGTTTTTTTCTGATCCTTTTGAGCTTAGAATGCACTGAAATGGTTCGGAGCTCAGGCCTTCTTGAAAATCCGAAATGAGATCATCTGCAACTTGCTTTTCTGAAACCCAAAGACTCTCATATTCTGTTAAAAGCTGACTCATGAAAAGGGTTGGGCTTTTCAAAAAAATACATACCATCAGGCCACTCTATTAAATATTCAGTATTCCCATTGGTGCTAACTCGAGAAGCTTGTAGACTTAGAGGTAACATTTCTTCGTAAACAAAAGATTCTAAACATTGCGCAACATCCTCAAGTGCTCTCCTTCTTGAATATGTAACTGTTGTTGCTGGTGTATTTGCTTTGAGCATTTCTACTAAGTCGAGTGCCTTTTGTCTTGCTAAGTTGTGAAAAAAAGCTGGAAACAAGCTGTACATACCGAGCGACCGGAGTAATCCTGTAGTTCAGGGTTAGCTCCAGCCTCCAATAGAATTTTCACAATTTCTTGATGAAGATAGCCTGAAGCAATGTGAAGTGGAGTGTAGCCGTCCTTGTCCTGTAAAATAAACTAAAAATTTGGAGAAAACAGTATTCACACTATGACCTCTGAATCAATTTCGGCACCGCTCTCTATTATTGCTTTGACGGAACTAGTGGAACCTATACCGGCTGCAAAATGTAGTGCGCTATTTATGTAAAGCAGTAAAATAGAAGTGTGGTCAGTTAAAATAGAAGCTTGAAAAAATACCTGCGTGAATTCATATCTCGTGTATATGTAAGTGTCTCCCCTCCTAGTGCAAGATATTTTTGAACTTCATTTTCGTTTCCCTACCTAAAATTTCAAAATCGATGCATGAAGATCGCAATCTTTCACCTCCTTACAAATGCGCCACCAAGCGCTATTGAATTTCTTTCTTATGTCCTCCGAAACATTCTTAGCCGGAATCCTTCGTTTGTAAAATGAAACAAAAGTCAGGGAAAATTTTTGAAGTGTCACCAGATGTTCTCGTCGTCATTATCTTTCAGTTTCACCAAAAATTGTAGAGTTGGTCTTCCAACCCTGCTTTGACAGATTCTGACTCCATTCACTTTCTCTACTTCTTTCACTGCTGCCCCACTCGTCGCATCAGTTTTTGCCCGACTCTGGATAACGATGCGAAAATCAAGAAAATTGGATTACACTAAAAGACTACGCGTTACCTGTGTGCCCTTTCTAAGACTTTTCCCGCTTCCAACCTTCTTGTAGCGTGAATACAATTGCGATTTATTCGCTAGTATCATACTTTCAATTTTTTAACAATGAGGCAAGTGGAGTGCCGCGGCGGTAAGCAAGTAAAAAGTCCGCGTTCCTAGAAAACCTTAAACATTTTTTCGCTGTTGTTGGATGGGTGGGTGACCCATTATTCTCTTTTGGTGCCAAATTTTTTTTTGTGCTTCGTCAGTCTGTTTTTGTGGGGTTCTTTTGGATTCTATTTTTCTTTTGCCTCACTTCAACCTGTTGAGCTGTTGTTAAGGGTCGCGGCTACGGAAAATTTTCGTGGAAAGCCGACATTAAAATACGAGTACGATAAAAGTAGCAATGAAATCTGTCGCCTCCTGTCCTCTTATTAAAAGTATACTTGTCTTAGATGGTGAAGGCAAACGAATTGCTGTGAAATATTTTGATCCCGAACTGTGGGTGTTTTTTTTGATTCGTTTCACGTCTTAATTTCATTTTTCTAGGAATTCGATTCAAACACAGCTCTCGTTTGAGCGCTCTATATTTCAAAAAACGATAAGAACTAATGCACGGAGCGAGCAAGAAATAATTTTGTTCGAAAGCGATATCGTGGTTTATAAATTTACATCGGATTTACTTTTTTTTGTTTCGTCTGGTGAAGAGGAGAACGAAATAATTGTTGGCACGGTCTTGCAAGCTTTATTCGAATCAATTTCGCTGCTACTTCGCGGCATTGTAGAGAAGCGGACGGCTCTGGAAAATTTAGATCTCATCCTTCTTTCTATTGATGAAATTGTCGATGGTGGTGTAATACTAGAAACAGATCCGAATATTATAGCGAGTCGAGTATCTATGCGAGGTGTTGAAGGAGAGGTGCCCATCACAGAGCAATCTTTTACCCAAGCATTTGCTAGTGCTAGGGAACAGATTTCGAGGAATTTATTGCGTTAATCCATCCAAATATTTTGCATGGTTGGAAAGCAAACAAGAAGAACTAGCTTTCTATGTTGCAAGCAACCCGTAAATTATGTATCATCTCTTCAAAAGTATGACAGAAGAATATTATTCTATAAACTTGGTGCGATAGAAAACAAGGTTAACACACATATCTACTCTACAGTACAATACGATATTGATGTGTGCATTGTATCTGTTTTTTATTTTCAGTATTCTATGGACTTATTTCTATGTTCTCAGCATTTCCAAGTATGTATAGATATGCACCTCAAAGAGAAAGTTTTACAACACGAAAGCATCGATCCAGTAGCACAAATTTCCGAAGCTGATATGTTTTCTATGTCGTCTTAAAAATATGCTTAAATGTATAAGAAGTTTCCTCATCATCGTTGTATGAAAATTTTCTCCAATGGGTTGCACTGCCCAAAAATCGGTGTGCCTGTTCCTAAACGATTCCGTTGGCAAATTTTTTCCTTTTACGTACCAGGTACGTTTCCATCTGACCATACCTTTTTTCCTTTTTTTTGCTTTCTATTTTCCTGTGACCTTCTTGTCCCCCAGTCTTCAGTATTAGGAGGATAGGTATCGTGAAAGACATCAAGAAAGCGTCGAACGGACTACGTCCAGGTGCTTTATTCGCGTCAAAGTCCTCTCTAGCTCACATAGATTCTACGCTTTTGTTTCAAATATTTGTCGTGACCCAGACTCTCACACTTTCAGAGACTGCAACAGGACCCACGTCATCGGGCAATCAGGATTTCTTTTTTTAAATAGCTGTGAATACGCACTTCTTCCGTCTTCTTTTGAATCATTCCATTCTGTACGAAGACAAGTCGCAAAAATAAAGACGCTGATTAGAAATTTGCAGAAAGTCGTGGATCTTAATCAAGATTATTTTATCCTCCCACCTAAAATCTTCATTTTGATTGAACATTTCACATGTCGAAAGAGAATGATAGGTGCGTATGCATTTTCTCGTATTGGATATTTTTTGTCTAATTTGTCGACAAAGAACTGCCATGATTACTAAATGTTTGATTAATTGATTTTCTTCAACTGATGAGATTGTATGCAGGGTTGAACATACAATACAAAAGCAGCATGTAGGAAATTATTACCCTCTTTCCCAACATCAATTAAAAGTTTCCACTCAAACTGTAGATCATCCGTTTATTTGTCAGTAGTACTTTGAACGATGCAGCAAAGGAGCTTGGCATGGGTGTTACTGCTCTGAAAAAGAAATGTCGCAAATTTGGTGTCAAAAGATGGCCATATCGCCAGGTTTGAATCAATCGAAACTGTTAATCATCGAAATTTATTTTCAACTTTTTAGATAAAAAGTTTGGACAGTCTGACTGATCACATGAAGGAAATAATTCGTAAATCAGACGGAAGCTACGAACATTTTCAGGTAATTCCTTTTTAAATATATTCCGGCATATTTTGACGCTCTATACCCTTTCGGACATTGAATATTGATCGTAATCGAGCATATTCAGTTCCACCGTAACAAACTTTTGAAAAATCCGTGCCATAAAATACCAGGCAGCATTCTCAAACTGCGCCAGTCCGATTTTAAGGTCCGTTTCTATTATATGAAGTACAAACTGAAATTCATTACAAACAGCAAAAATATAATGCGAAATCAAAACTATGAATGATAATACGTCGTGCATGTTACTTTATTGAGTGCAAAGATTGTCAGGTTAATTTCAAGTATTGTAATTTTGCAAAAAAACATATTCTGAATTTATTCTGAATTTACTAATCGACTATTCAATCGTTACTGTTTTCCTTCTCAAACGCAGTCAATAGAGTCTGCAGCTTCATTGTATGCTCTGGCTTCCCAACAGATACTCTGAAACAAGAAGCGAGTTCTTCAGGTTTTGAGTAATATCGAACAATCACTCCGTTCTCATACAAGAAATCTTTCAATTCTTTAGCATTAAATTGGTTCACTCTATAAGATTTTCGTAAAAAGTAAAAGTGACAAAAAATTAGGTATTTTACCGACATAATATGAAATTAGACTCAGAGGGAAATGGTTCTAAGAAATCAAATTCGTTCAGCATATCAAATAAACGCTCCTTTTCTTGAATTATTAATTTTTCAACCCTCTTGAATCAAAATAAGAAGAATAAAAGTATTCAATTTACTTCTTACCTTGTAGTATTCAGAATCGTTTATGGCTGCTAAAGCGGCACTCTCTGCAGCAACAGATACATTATATGGCTGCTTTATCCGCCACATGTATTCAATAATACTCAGTGGAAAAGCTCCATAACCGATTCGCAATCCTTAAAAAAATAAAATTTTATCTTTACAAGTGTAACAATAAGGAATATCCTTTACCAGCAAGTGCAGCTCTCTTGCTGAAGGTTCGAAGAACAATCAAGTTATTGTGTTTAGTAACGTCAGAAATTCTGCTTTGACTTTTTGTACTGAATTCGATGTAAGCTTCGTCAAGTACAACTAATACTGGTAAATCGATGATATGTTCAAACTCTTCTTGGCTGATAATGCTTCCGTCCGGATTGTTTGGAGAGGTAATGAAAATAACCTTTGGGTGATGCAAAGCAACCTTTTCCTTAATTTGATCCAGATCTATTTTGAAGTGTGGAGGTCCACTTCGAGGAACATCTATCACAACTCCATCTATTGAGAGTTATAATTTAAATTAATTTATTTCGAAATATCAATCCGCTTACCGTTGACGCTGCAGTCAAATGAATACATACCGAATGTAGGTGGAGTATTTATAATGCAGTCCTTTGGATCCAAAACAGCTCTTAAAATAAGGTCGATAAGCTAGATAATTCGTAAGTAGTGCAGTGTATTATCGGATTATCGGAAGATTACCTCATCTGCCCCACAACCGACTAACAAATGTTCAGGAGGGATGTTGCATTCAAGTGCCTATGTATGATGAAAAGGTGAGCATTCAAAGAAGAATAAAATCTATAAAAAACTTCACCAACGCATTCCGTAAGCGACGAGATTCTGGGTCTGGGTATATATGCTGGAATTTCATTTCACTTAAGGCTTCCAGGACACCTGAAATACAAAATTGAAAATGATAGTATTCAAATTAAGCTTGACACCTGTGGACGGTCCATATGGATTTTCGTTCGCGTCTAATTTCGCAATATCGTCCATATTCATCCCGAGCTGTTCTAGAATATTTGCAAGAGTCAGAAAATAGAGATAAAGTGGCTATATCGAACCTGCTATAATATTGATAGGTAGAATGGGTGTGTAAGGGTCAAGGTCAAGGATATGTGGTCGAAGAAAATCCTTGCCATCCACTCCAGCACTCATTATACGCGTATCTACACGTTTTGCCCAATTTCTGATAACTTTCCCTCGTTTACATGGTACGTACGAACACTCCGCAGAGTAAATTTTCACAGACAACATTTTTTTACTGATTTGGAGAAAAAATCCAGCTATGTTGATTCACGACGTTTGCACGTTTTTAATACTTAGGATGCGATGAATACGGTGCACCCAGTACGATAGTACGATAGTTTTTACCGTGTTCAAAAGGCAAGTATTACTTGCCCTCTAAAGTATTGAAAACCAAAGGTTCGCTATAGCGTATCCCACTTATATTTCTTGTTTTATTATTTTCTGTACGAGTACCGGTTGTTTTTTCATGATGTATGGTAAAATACGAGTGGTAGAATAAAATCAAAAAGGGAAAAGGAAAAGCAAGTGTTGACGAGGACAGGAGGACTTCACGACTGCAAAAGCTTGTGCAACAAAAGCCAGCTCTGCTCTCAAGAAACCCGTGAATATAGAATAGTCACGCTTATGAACTAGACGAAAATTATAAACGACCTCTTTTCCACCTTTCCCAGCTTTAAAGAACGTTAAGCTATTGTAGAGTCGAATATGGAGTACCAATTCAGCAACTTCATCGGTGGTTCATACAGCGGAGGTGATATCCAGCTCCGCAAAAATTCTCTGTTCACCATTTTAAGCAATTATATCACCATAATCGATTTGGAAAAGTCAAAATGTTGCGTTCTCCCGTGTACTAATGCGAGTTTGCTTGAAAAGTTATCCGTGAACGCGTCAGGAACACTTCTTTTAGCAGTAGATTCTACAGGAAATGGGTATTTGTTTAATTTGAATTCAAGAAAGTGCATTACGCACGTACAATTTGGAGGTCCTGTAAAAGATGCAGCATTTAGTATGTGTGGCGACTTTATTAGTGTAGCACTTGAACATGTCGTTCAGATTTGGAGAGTTCCCTTATCTGGGAAGTATGCAAATGGGAGTCTTCAACTTCTCAGAAAAATCAGTGGATTTGGTGCCGCAGTTAGAAGCATCGCGTGGAGTCCTTGCTCACGGAGAATTTTGGTATCAATAGAGGGACCTAGCTGTAGAATATATACTGTAGAGGGTAAAAGTGGATCAGAACTATTCATTGGAAATGAACTTTTAGTGGTTGCATTCTGGGGAGCGGCGGAATGCCTTCTATATACGTTGTCACGTCATGGTCTTCTTTTGGAATGGGAAGAAGTTCGTAGTGTAAACTCTGATTGGAATACGTCCAAAAATTTTGCTTTCAATAAACATGGTAAATTACAAAGTGCCAGTTTCACCTTAAACGGTAAATTACTAGCAATAGGGTTTGAAGCTGGTTTTCTCGTTATGTTTGATGTGCAGCTTTTTGAGCAAAAGAAAATTATTAATGTTTCGAATTTTTCTCTCAATATGTGTAAGCTAGGCGATCATAGTGATTGGATTACCTTGGCGGACGATAAATCTGGTAGGCTCCTAGTTTGGGATTGGGTTGACGAGGTTTGCATATGTAGACGCGGAGGTCATGAAGTTTCAGTGAGTTCAAGTACTTTTTCATCTGATTCATCAATAATTGTAACAGGGTCACATGACAACAAAGTTAGAGTGTGGAACACTTGCTCTGGGGAGTGTGTCAAAATGTTCGATTATCATAGCATGCCGGTAACAGCTGTATGTTTTATGTACTCGGATAAGGTTATACTTTCTGCAAGCAAGGATGGAACGGTTCGCGCTTATGATTTGTTTCGTAGTCGAAACTTCCGGGTTCTTGCAACAAATGAAAAATGTCAACTTGGAAACCTTGCTGTCGACTCGATCTCAGATATGGTTTGTGCTGGATCACTTGATACTTTTAATATATATATGTGGTCAATCAGAAGTGGGCGATTACTTGAAATATTCGCAGGCCACGAGGCTCCAATCAGCACCATTTGTCTCAGTGGTGGCTCACTTTTGATATCTGGATCTTGGGACAAAACTGTCCGCCTCTGGGATATTTTTAAGGGAAAACAGACTGAAATGCTTGAGCATACGAGCGACATTCTTTCTATAGCTACGCGATTCGATAGTGAACAGATTGCTGTAGCCACGGGTGATGGTCATATTGTTTTATGGAATAAAAGAAATGCAGAAATAGTTGGTACTCTTGAGAACACGACAGAAGAATTGAAATATCGAAGAGGAGAAGTGCAAGATAAAGAGAATGCATTCCAGTCCATTATCTACAATTCAGACGGGACCCTGATATATGCAGCAGGGATTGGATTGTGCATTATCATTTTTGATGTAGTTAGCCGGAGCGTGATACGAAGACTAGGGCTTCAGTACAATCATATTATTTTGAGAGGACAAGCGGAAACTCAAATTGTTAAAAGTTTGAGCCTTTCTCCCGATGGGAGTACCCTATCTGTGTCTACTCCAATGGGTGTTGCAACTTACCAGAAAGTTATGAAAACCATTTTTCCAAGTTTTGAAAACTCATTCTATGAAGAAAATGTAAACACTAAGTCAGTTCTTATTGCAATTGAAGCAAGAAATTATACTGCAGCTCTGTTGATGATACTCAGAGTGAAGACAGATGTTAACTTTACGATGGCAATCATAAATTGTATCCCAATTTCACAAGTACGTGAAGTAGTACATGCTGTTCCCGATAAATTGAAAGAGAGATTGCTCAAAATCATTCTGAGCCGATTTGTTGAGGATGGGTCACATATTCAATATCTGCTGTACTGGTTACATTTTCTACTTGCTCGGAATCATGAAGATTTGTCAGAAGTAACTCAGAGTGAGAGCATACATACAATTCTGGCCACAAAAAGAGATCAAGTCAGTATCTGTGTGGAATCAAATAATTCTACTTTAGCGTACTTAAGTGAGGTTGCAAAAGATTGAATACTGTACGAGAAAAATTGTGCTGTAGAGTAAAGTCTGCAAAGAAATGCTTGGCTTCAACTCTTGTACCACGGACCTTCACCAAGACCAGTTTTTTATTTTACTTTTTAAAGGTAATACTCTCCTTCTTTTTCAACGCTGGATAAATGAACGTGTAGGTCTATATACTTTTATTGAAGTACATTTAGTAAAGCATTACTATACAAGAATGTTAAATGCACTTTGCGACCCTGAGAACGTAACGAAAAAAATTGTTCTCGTACATGAAAATCCCAGGGTGACAGATCCCTAGAAACTTTGCAAGAGAGGATTGGCATAAATCATGGGTTTTAAGTTTGGGTGCCATACAGAATCAAACGTATGAAATTTAGGGGTCAAAGAAGAGTCTACGACAATGTATGCGCCCTTATTCTGCATTTGATCGCAATAATTCGGCGCACTAAATACTGTGATTAATTTGCCATTATGAGTTACTTCATATCCGTCGTCTTTGACTTCGTGACTTCGAACTACGAGGCTTAAAGCGTTCTTCTCTAGAAATTCTTCGGTGACATCTGGCCCAAACGAAATCCCTATCCCCCTCTTACTTGGGCTTCGACCCTTGATCTCACAAGGATCACTCCATAACAATTCGCAAAATACTCCATCTTTTGACGGTTCGCAAAATCTATTCACATTGTTGATATCATCTATTGTGATTCCATCTCTCGAAAAAAGACCGCCATGAATGATGAAAATCTTTTTATTCAAAACGCAACCTAATGGCAAATAACAAAAGATTTCATCGAAAAGGTACATCATCTCCTTCCCATACTTATCACATATCTCTCCACTAAACCCATACATAGAATTCATGTCCTTTGTTTCGTGGTTACCACGATTGAGATGCACCCATGATGGATAAGCACATTTGTAAGCAAATAGTGTAAAAATCACCTCCGCTGAAAAAGAGCCACGATCAACAAAATCTCCATTAAATAAGTACGGATTTTCCTCCGACGGCTCTCCATTCAATTCAAATATGTTGCAGAGGTCATAGAATTGTCCATGTATATCGCCACATAAAGTAATTCTACATCCATCACTTATTGTAAAATCATAAATATTTGAGATATCTATTAAATATTGCTTTGTTAGTAGCAATATAGCAAAAGCAAAACGTTTATGAATTTTACGTTGCTGTTTAAATTCAGATACCATAGCATCTATGAATTCTTTCGTAACCAAAAAATCGTTTTTCATTCTTGGTCCAGTGTAGCTTTCCTCAACAGAAATTTCACTTAAATTAATTGATTCTGAGATCTTTGAGATGACGGCATCATCCTCGACTGCAATAGCTAATTCAAACTTATGCTTACGAAGTTGGATCTCGGACTCTTTCAGCCTTTTCCTTATCTCAAGGCTTTTCGGTTCAAGTCGTGCTGCAAACTTAAAATCTCTAACAGCTTTTGCAAAAGTTCCCATGGAAAAATATGCGGCTCCTCTCCTATAGTAACCTTTGGCTATGTTAGGATTTATATCGACTGCTGCAGAAGCATCTTTTACTGCACTTGCATAGTTTTCAAGCTTAAGATGTGCAAATGCTCTGTTGGTCAGTAAAGCATAATCTTGATTCGAAAGCAAAAGAGCCTCACCATAAGCATCTAGGGCCTTCTTAAATTTCTTTTCTTTAAAGAGTCTATTACCTTCTTCTTTTAACTCCGAACTTGGCATTTTTTACAGAAGTCAATTGAGTAATGTTGTCTTTTCCTCTTATAGCATTCTTTCTGGAATGCGTATCGTATATATATTGAGTAATTTATAGAGGTATGCCTCTCACCACGAGCTCAGGTAACCGTGAATAGTTAAAATTTAGCTCGACAATATTTTCTCCGTCGTGTTGTATCTTGGAAAGGAACTTTTCTTCACAAGTAAAATTGAAAAAGTGTGAACTAACCTGTCGAAAGGAAGGTCTTATATACGTTGCACTTGCCGGAAACGCTACGTCAGCCAAGTAGCGGCTTGTTTCTCTTCTCGTAAAAGATTTATTTTCTTCTGGTCCGTTGCTGTTATCGTATGAATAATATATACCTGATACTTATATACTTATGATGTTTTTTTGTGTTACGTGTTCTACCTGAACTACTGGTACTGTACTTCAGTACTTGGTACCCATGGTGCTTTTCAAGATTTCAACATTCAAAAAAAAAATTCAACATTCAAGTACCATATGGGCCATATGTATGGTCCATATGGGCATATTTTAGAAATTCAAGAGGGGGTGAAGACCGCAACAAAGACGGAGCCAAGATGCAAAGTATTTGATTTCATACAGATGTACATACTGGAACGTGTCCGTATACTGTCTGGTACCTATGAAATGTACAAATACATCAACAAATTTTCTATTTTACAACTTAATCATCATTTTAGGTGCGGAAGTGATAGTTTCTAGACTCTTTTTTTGATCAACTCTTTCTTGCAAAAGACCAAACATTTTGCTTGATTTATTGAAGCCCGTTCTAATATCACTATTGTGCTTAGATCCATTTTTACGCTCCTTCTTTTTATTTAACATTTCTTGTTTATGAGTATGCTCAGTAGAGCCTGCAGTCAATATTGTTTCTTCCTTAGTTTTTCGTTTGCTTCTTCTTTGCATTTCTTGCTGTTTGGTCCAGCTGTCTTCATGACGTGAGGCAACTATACTACTTTTCCCTAACCTCATACCCATCGATGCGTACAATTCTTCTGGAGACATGGATATTCCCATTTTTTTTGCATCCTGAGTAGAAACCGCAAAATTTTCAATTTCACAACCCTGTGCACTCCCAGACGAAGTCAGGAGTTCCAATTTCACCATGAGGGATTCTAGGATCCTTTGAGCTTGACTCACAAGTAAAGAAGGGTTATGCTTGATCTCGTTCACGGTTTGTTGGCTTCGCTTTATATATTCTTCAGCGTAAACTTCTCCAAGTCCATTTTTATTTTTTTCTTCTTGAAGAACAACAGCTTGAGCCACGGAAGATGCTTGCTTCAATGATTTACATAATTCAACATCGTCCCAAGATCCAGATAAAACTCGATCTTTGATAATTTCCTCGAGAAGTGTACTAGCTTGAATGGAGAGATTCGGATTTTGTTGTATTTTCTGATCAAACTCAAGTTCTGTCTCCAGTACACTGTTCTTTGGTCTTTCCGGACCTGAACTTTCCCCAAGATTGGTCCACTTTTTTTTTGCAATCGCTTCAGTCTCAAGAAGTTTAATTTGCTTAATAACTCGTACTTGCGCATTTTGAAATAATGACGAGCCGGGATTGACAGTAGGTTCGACGACGGTGTCCTTCCAAGGTTCGGGAGACTTGAGACTTTTGATGCTAGAATTTCTCTCAATTTTGGAAGCTTGTAAAGCTTCGAGTTTCTTCTTCACAACTCCTTTCTTATATGATTCAATATTTGTATCGGAAGGTACATGGTAGCTAGATGCATCATCCCTTTTTCGTATTTTGTGCGGGGACTCAAAGCTTGTTACGTATAAAACTCTTCTCTTTTCAAATTGTTCAAGACGTTCCCTGGAATCAGCTAAGAAATATTTGAGTTGCATATCAGCTTGTTGCCATATCTGCTCTAAAGCCAAATCATCAGTAACTAGCTCGTCTAAAAGAATCACCTCCCTCTTGCAGAAGTCAACGCAAAGAGCATGTGATGAAAGAAAAGAAAATAGTGAGGTTATTAAAATTCTCATTCGCCCAGAGAAATTCACATCTTTTTGAACGCTTCTCGTTGGTTCACGAATTAACTCAGATAAAGTATCGAGTGAAGAACATATAGAAGAAGAAGCTGATAACAATTCCATAATATTGAAACTTCGAAAGTTACGCGTGTTCCCTGAATTGATTTTATACTTTCTACCAAAAGAAAAATGGTTTACTTATGATACACAGTCGGAGAGTGCTGCTTTTAAGTCCTTTTTTTCGTTTTAGGCCTTTCATCTAGCCTAGGGAAAAAGGGGATTCCCTGATAAAAATGTGAAGTCTTGAAGTCAGTCTCTAATTTTGGTTATAACCTCTCTATTCCTTCTGGCAGTCTGGTACTACAGTAGATTATAATCACAGAACTGGACGAGAATATAGATTATGTGGTTTGCCACGGTTTCTCAGCCTTTCAAAGTTAACAAACTTAAAGTGTTATCATGAATACTAGTCGCATGTTTCTAGATAGTTTGCTGAAGTGCAGAACCAATCCAGTAGTATTGCGCGACATAGAATCACGTTCACGCTGTACAGGTTTGCAGCCAACATTCAATATAAGTAATCCTGTTTTGAAAAACGCGACTGATAGAATCCGTTCTAGTAGTACCCTCACGCATACGGATGCTTCAGGGCAGGCTAAAATGGTTGATGTAGGAATGAAAAGTGTGACTTCTCGTGTTGCAGTTGCTAGCTCACGAGTGATACTGGGAGAGGTTGCATATCAACTTGCGCTTGAAAACAAACTGAAAAAGGGAGATCTTGTGTCCACTGCAAAATTAGCTGGGATTGTAGCTGCAAAACAAACCCATTCTTTGATTCCTTTATGTCACTCAATATCGCTTTCTTCGCTGGATGTCGACGTTTCATTTGACTCGACCAATTTTGCTGTAGAAGTGCGAGCAACAGCTAGAGCCACTGGTCAAACGGGAGTCGAAATGGAGGCTCTCACTGCAGCAGCTGTCAGTAGTTTACAAATATATGATATGTGTAAAGCTGTATCGAAAGATATTGTGATTGAACGGGTGCATCTTGTCGAAAAGAGAGGGGGAAGCAGTGGAAATTATTTTAGAAAATAGTACTTTCTCTTGTAAGAACAAAAACTTTTTAAGTAATACATTTCCTATTCTACTTTAGTGCTGTGACTGGCACTGTTGCCGCGGTACCTGTGGTGAAATTCCTACTATTTAACACAGTTGTACCCGGCGGATGATCATATCCTTTTGTTCTCGAGTAAGTTCGATTGTTTGGTGTCATATAGTTCCTAAAATATTTGGTTCCTTCCTTATTTATTACGCACAAATCCACATTCGAGCCTGATCCAAGATCGTTGAATATTCCTGCTCTTATTGATCTAGCTACTAATAACTTCGCCTCTTCTTCATTCATATTATCGTTGTAGTCACTCTCAAATACAGACATAGCCGCCAAAGAGCCACTCCCCATCGTAGCAAATGGTAAAGAGTCCGATGATCCATGGGGATACACAGTATATAAGTGTGCGCCACCTTCATCAAAACCACCAAGAACTAGGGCAGCTCCAATGTGACCTTGGTATTTGAACAAATGCGTTTTAAGCATTGTTAGTGCAGTTACAGTACGACTCTCCCGCCGCGATGCAAGTTGATGTAATTTTAAATTAGAAGCTATTAAACCTGAGAAAGAATTTATATTTCTTATCGTTATGCATAAGGTTTTACCTGTAAGAGCTTCGGTATCTGCAGCTGTTCCTGCCCCGCAACAATAAATATTAGGAGCAATATAGTGGATTTTTTCACAATTTTTATCAGCTACGGTGGCGCCGCTTGTAGAGCGAGTATCTGCTCCGAGAACAATTCCTTCTGCGTATTTAACTCCGCTTATAGTCGTACCGGTTTTGGTAGCCATATCCGTTGTCTCCTGTCCGTACGTTCTCCTCCCAAAGGAAAATCCGAAGCACGACTTCTCCATCTTGAATATGATTTCGCACGGGAACAATTCGCGCTAAGTCCACTGTCGATTGCAATGTGTTCTGAGTATTTAACTTATTGTAGAATACCCTTTTTCTACGTATTCGTTTTGAACCTTTTGCTCGATTGACAGTGTCCCTTTCGTTGCTTCAGGTGTGTGATGTTCAGTCTTTCTCACAATGTCTAAAGCTTTACAAAGGCAAGTTTAGTGCCTCTCCTCAAATCACTATCTTTTGAGCACAGATACGAAAAAATTCAATAGAATTCTTTGTAATGAAATATCTTACACCACAACTCACTTTTTTTTAAGAAGAACCTTTGCGGTAATACCACCAAGGACCACAATGAAGCAGTATTTTTGTGTTTGAATATTTGATTATTAAAAATTTAAAAACTTACAATCGCTTTATCGTTTTTTTGAGCGATGCGGAGCACCAATGACAGCAAGGAAAATAGAAAGTAAATCATACTGAGGTAGTCAGTCTGGTAGCGAGACAAAACTTTCGAGGAATACGGATATTGTGTTGCTATCTTAACCGATTTCCATTTCTTTACCCAACGTATCTCTAGCCTTTGGTAATAAAACTCTGCTCTAAATTAGCTACGTGAGATTGCTGGATGCCAAGACCTCCATTATTCCTTTCTGTATTTCTAACAGGCGTAACTTCGAACTTCTCTCTCGTTCTGGTGTCACATCACCAACAGCTCCACAAGAACTACAACTATTTTGTAAAGATTCAGTTTCTTGTTGGAATGCAAGTAGGGAAACTAAAATATTATTATTAGCCTTGCGATATTCATATCCAGCATCATTCATAGAACTAGACAGTACCACAAGATCTCTCTCTTCTCCTGCCAACTTTGATTCTTGTTGTGATTTTGCTGCAACTGAAGAACTTCTATGAGATTCTCTCATGTGTTGAAGGTTAACAGTATGTGTATTTGTCTGAAACCAACTACCATGTGAACTATCTTCTTGTTCTGATCTTCTGTCCGTATGTTTTGGGTCAAAATCATTGTTTTCCATTCTTGCATGGCTATCAAGCACGCTTCGAACCTCGGCTGGTAAATCGAAATCAAGGCTAGCTTCTGTTGTAGTTTCGATCTGATTTTTTAGATGCATGTCTAAGCGAGCCTTACGTATTTCAGTTGTATATTTCCTCCAAGCTCTTTCATTAAATCCATAGTTGAAGTATGCTTCAAGGTCACATCCGCGTTCTCTCCATGGCCAAACGTCGATACTGTCTAGATTCAAATCGAAAATCCCCCCATGCCCTAACTGTAAAAACTCTTTGTACTCATTTGGAGGTATGAAACGCTGTCCCCCTTTTCCACCTGGTAACTCCCTTTGACCTCTTTCATTTTGTCTGAAGTTAATTTGTTGACCGTTATATGTATTCCAACTACCATCAGGGAGATGGTCTGGCACGTGCACACTAGCTTGCACTGGAGCTCCTGGTGGCGGGGCAGGAAGAGGGATATTCTTCAACTCCTGTCCACTACTTTCTAAATTATGTTGAGAAGAGTTCCCAGTAACATCAGTGAAACCATACAGCTTTGAGTTAAATATCAGTTACAAAAGAAAATATGGAGTGTCACAAAGGAGTTACCTGTGTGTAAAGCTTATCATCGTTTGGAATTGTTACTTCTGAACTCATGAGAGGGGATCTGTGAGTGAATTTGGGAACGAGTCAAGAAGAAACAACAACTCAACAAGGCTCGAAATTATTATTCCATATTCCAAATTCGAACAACGTATGGTATGTATGCATATATGGTAAGCCTAGCTGTAAGCCAGAACCAAAACAACAGGACGATTCTAATAGGAAAAAAAGGAAAACGTCATTCCTGATACATATTATGATAGGACGTAGATCTAGAAAAAATTAGTACAAAATACTCGTACTCTCCCCATCAGTCACACCCACGCTGCACGCTCCCTAAAATTTTTTTCGCTAAGATTTCAAGTTTCTTACACCTTCCAAAGAAAAATTGAAATAAGTAACGAGCTGGATACTTAAATCTTCTAGGCATGCCTCGATAGCATATCTTTGACATACAAAAGTTGATGATAGGTTCCTATGAGTAATAAGTTGGCGGAGAAAAAGAAATCGTTCTCCTTTATACCTTCTATTTTGAAGGTAAATTCAATCAGTGTTTTTTAATTCAAATATCTTGAAAAATTGTTTGTTACCAGGAGTTTGAAAGAAACTCACGGCTTTGCAATGATGTAGTCTCCAGTTGGAGCAAGAATTTGAATAGATCCACAGAAGATGGAAAAGTAAAGTTAAATATTCGGAGCGAGACTGATATTCAAAGACAAGCAATGCGTAAGGTTACACATCAGAAGAGCCTTTCGACTGGGAGGAAGTACACTTCAAAAGTATATTATTTGAAATTTGTTAAATTTCTTTTATTTCCTTCCTTTCAGTATCGTGGAGTCCATCAGACGTTTCCGACAAGACGCTGGGAGGCTCAATTCCGCAAGGGTGGTAAGGTAAGAAATTCTATCCTTAAAATAAAAAATTTGAGTGGAAACAATTTTTGTATATTAGCCAACGTCACTGGGTTGTTTTGACAAAGAAGATCAGGCAGCCAGAGCATATGATCGAATGATGCTGTGGAATGAAATTCACACACATAGTTTGGATTACATTAGAAGTGCATCTATTCAGAAGCCATCTTGTACTTCTTTAAACTTCGATATTAGTGAATATGAAGATGATCTGGAAACGCTGAGACACATTTCTCAGGAAGAACTTTTGTATGAACTACGAAAACAGGGGAGACTTCAAGCTTCAAGTGGTACCGTGCAGCTTCAATGAATCCCATGACTCAAAATATTTAAAGCCATGTTTTCATATCTGTATTTTAAAACGCATGATGAGGCACAGGTTCGTCGAATTCCATCATTTGAAACTTGGAACAGATGGTGGCTTTATAGGGCGTATCCCTTCTGCTCCAACTTCGTATTTTTTTCCCTGAGGATCGCAAAATTTCGATATTTTCTTGTATTCTATGTTGACCTGGGACATGAAACACATGAAATAAAAAATCATTCATATTTTTGAGACCTTACCTGTTCCCAAACATAGTCTGACAGTGCGGTTGAGAGGTCGTCGTCATTTTGTACAGAACTGGCCCATTGTCCAGAAGAGGTTACGTCAATTTCTGCCCCGAGAGCAAGTCCAACACCCTAAATATACACATAAAAATCTTACTAAAAAATTGGAACTGTAGTACCGTGTAGTTTACTACCCGCTTCTCGCCAACGTCTTTTTCTGACTTCGAAGGAGGAGGCATTATATCGTAGGTAGCCTAATCTTTCTTTCAAAAATTGTAACAAACGCAAAAAAATATAATACCATGGCTAGAGGATAATAGTGCGTCTTTGCAGAAGATATTTTTGTACCAAGTTTCTTCATCATCTCGATCGCCTGAGGATCAAATTTATCAGGAATTAATGTTCCATCTTCTTGTCGGCGATCTCGCCCTCCAGCTGGGGCAATCCAAATTATGAATCCCCCATCCTTCAATTTTTTCTGCATTTCCTGAGCTAAAAAGTCAGATTTCTGCGCTTGCCAGAGCTGAGATTTACCTTTATTGTTGTAAGATTTTGCTTCATTTTTGTTGCTTTCAGCTCCGGAATGTCGTTCTTAGAGAAATACAATAAGAGTTGAATAATCACATGGAATTAAACTACCATATGCTTTTTAGAATTCACACATAAAAGATTTTTACCCATACTAAAAGGTTTTGCTAGCAAGTCAGTGATCACACGATCACCTGCAACATAGGTCACCTAAAAAGATTTCATTGAGCATAAGCTTTGTTCAATCTTCACGAAATATTCCCACCATTTCACCTAAACCCGGGTGTGAAACTTCCGTTAGGAGTGGTATAAACGCTGCATCCCCCTGATCATGATTAGAGTTGGTAAGATAATATCCAATGTGTATAGCTTACCTCACTTTGGTGATTTGCGAAAAGAATTACGTTTTCGCCAGCCTGATAGCAATTTATTTTTTGAAAAAAAAAAAAAATTCTTGAACCTCCATCTGTTTCTGAATTAAGGTCCATCGCTCAGGATTCATCAAAACAGAACGTTCAAAGTCAATAAGGGATCCGATATAAACATTTGCCATCTATTTACACGATAAGCTCACAAAATACAATCAAGAAAGCTTCGGATGAGTTACCTGATAGTAATCATAGGGTTCTCGAATCGCTTGATGATATGAGGGAAACTCATATGGAATACCCACATATTGTTCAATATATGCTTTCAGCATATCCTAGATGGTTTCATACACATCAATATGAGTCTTCTCGTCTAGTTTTATACGGTTGTGTACTTGTACCTTGAAAATTATAGTTACAGCCCTTGAAGCTTTATTCTCATCCTCGAGAGCAATTACAAGTTGCGACTTAAAAAATCAAGGTGAGCGTTCAGCGTTCAGAAAAAAAGTAATATCATGGTGAAACCTTGTAACTATCTAAGAGACCTCCAAATACATCTTGAATCTTTTCAGGAAATATTCTTACTAGGAGTCTGAGTCCAAACTCGCCAGGAAGAATATCCACCAACAGCTTCGACGCTTTTACCTTGAACTAAGAAAATAGCTCAAGTAAGAAATTTGAAAATACCAAGAGTCACCGCACATCAGGAAATATCCCCGAAGGCGAATCCGGAGAGTTCATACTTACAAACTTTCGAGAATTTCGCCTTACATTACAAGCTCGTTGATTTTGGATGGCTGGGACTCGACTCTTCTACAAAAGAGAAAAGAATGGGTTTTGTTTTAGTTCTTTCCAAGTGTTTCTACCTGATAAAATGTTCGAGGAACGGATACTTTTCCCGGTTCTGCACGCATATCTATACTTCAGGTGCAGTTCGAAGTCTTAATTGAATTGTAGAGGCAAGAACGAATTTCGATGGTCGCACGTCGGCTAGGTGACGAGAGAAGTAGTCCTTAGGTGTTTAGAAAGAAAGGATTCTAAGTTGCTTTTTCTGAGTTTTTTTGCATGCCCAGTTGCTTTTGATATTATGTAGCCCTAAATTGCAAATAAAAATATCATACGATTCAAGTCATTTTCCTTACTTACGATGCTTCGATCACAACAACTTCCGAGGGTTCTCACCGTTTCTCATCCTTCCACAGGCTTAAAGGTTGGTTCTAAAGAAGCCTTAAAGAAAAAAATTAAGCAACCCTGCTTTTTCAAGAGTAACTTTAGGAAGAAGTCGACTGTAAGACATTCTTTGAATTTGCCTTGTTCCAATCGACCTCCGAAAATAGCTTCTCCTGATAAGAATCAAAGTACATTTCTCGATGTGTCAGACATCTTGAGACACAAAATCATATGCAGAAGCGTTTCTGTAAGATCTGATGAGCCGAACGAAGGCAATGTGCACTCATATTTAGAGCAAGGTTTGGGTTCTATTATCTTAATTTGTGCTACTGCTATTGCGCTTTTCCTTGCAAACTCAGCGAGTTTATCGCCTTTGTATAAAGCTACATTACACAAAAACATTGGACCTTCCGCTTTAAATCTATCTATGTCTCTGCATCACTGGGTTAATGAAGGTCTAATGGCGTTGTTCTTTTTTACAGTAGGTCTGGAAATAAAACGAGAATTTGTACACGGTAGCTTATCAAGTTTGAAAAAAGCTTTATTACCGTGCATCGGTGCTGTGGGGGGCATGATCGTTCCAATGTTGGTTTACTTATTTCATAACATGAATTCTCCTGCCGGTGTACTTGCGGGCTGGGCTATTCCAATGGCTACAGATATTGCTTTTGCAATGGGAGTATATGGTTTCTTCAAAAGTAAGTTGCCAAGTGGAGTAGCAGCTTTTTTGCTAACTTTAGCCACAGTCGATGATTTAGGAGCAATAATCGTAATTGCAGTTTGCTTTGCAAAGGATCTTGCGTTCAATTATGTGATCAGTGCATTATTAACAATATTTGCTTTAGTTGCAGCCTGCAAGAGGAAAGTAACAAATGTAAATTTCTTCATGTGTTTGTTTGCTACACTTTGGTACTGTCTACTAAAAGGGGGTATTAATGCAGATATTGCTGGTGTTATCACCGCTCTTTGCATTCCTGGAGCTGCACACGCTCCACCAACTTCCATGGCACCCCCAGAGCATAAGGGTGCCAAAGTTACTCTACTTGATCATCTCATTCATGCTTGGACGCCATGGACAAGCTTAATTGTGATGCCACTGTTTGCACTTGCTAATACAGGAGTGCTAGTCGATAAGAGTGTCTTAGGGTCTGTTGCTGTTTCACCTGTTGGTCAAGGTATATTTTATGGACTGATGTTAGGCAAGCCGCTAGGGATTGCTGGTCTATCGTGGCTTTCTGTCAAGTTTGGAGTAGCAAGTTTTCCAAAAGGTATGACTATGCTTCACTTAGGTATTGTAGGTATTCTTGGTGGAATCGGATTTACGATGTCACTTTTCCTTATCGAAATGTCTCTCGCTGCGTTTCCATTAGTCGCTAGAACCGCTAAGATGGCCATTCTTAGCTCAAGTCTCATTTCGGCATTTTTAGCAGCTTTTCTTATGTCGAGATTGCCACAATTTCCAAGTGAAGGTGCAGATATAATATTGTAAAGTTACGCGTGTTATTTTAGTTCTAGTATAAATGCGTCAGGTACTCCAAGGAGCAAAGTGCCGTTTAGAAGCGTTTTATATCATGATTGTTGATTATGAACATATTTTTTAATGAAATATTTATAAAAAGAAGGGAAACACCCAAATTCGTACCTAAAAATGAACTTTTCTGAAGCATAATTCTTTCCCGACTTCTCATGGGTTCAAACTGGACTAAAATGGAAATATATGTGAAAAAAACTCTAATGTACTGCCTGAGCACAATATCTAAAAGCAAATATTTATACTCAGGTTGCAACTCTCACAATCCTTGTTTGCGCAACGTGCGTATTACTATGTTCTCAGGAACTCCTGAGCACTTCTTTTTCGGTAAAACTATAAAGCAGAACTATGATATTTTGTACGTGCGCTTATTGCATTTCTGACGGTCGTTCCCACTGCGAAACTCCAGTTTTTGAATTATAGTAATACACATATCCCTCTGGAGCAGTATGCTCAGACCATCCATGAGAGGGAGGTTCTGACTTACTGTCAGAATAGGCATATCCTCCCTGCTTCTGTGCATCAAAACCTCCTTGTGCTCCCCACGGAGCTGAACCGCTTCCGTAACCTGGGCCACCACCACCATACCCGTACCCACTACCAGGACCACCACCACGAGCGTAGCCATATCCCTGCGAAGATCGTGGCGGTCCACGTTGGGGTGGTGGAGCTTGTCCCCTTGGAACAGCCGATTTGACTTCCACTCTCTTACCTAACATATCGTGGTATCTATTCTGTAATACCTGCTTAGCACTATCTTCGCGTTGAAAGCTCACAAAACCGAAGCCACGAGATTGATGATTATGAGGATCTCTCATTACCAGTACCTGACGGAGTATGATAAGTTTTTGCTCAAATGAAGACGGGAAATCCGGAGACCAACACTTTAGGAAAAAAAGTGAAAGTGCGATTTGTGCTTACCTCGAGTACGGGTCCAAATTGACTGAAGAAATTACGTACGACGCCCTGTTGAAGTTAAGAATGTGATCGTTAATTTGAAACGCTGTAGTCCAAGCTAGGAAAATGTTGAATTGCGCGTCGATTTTTCCCTCATTCGTTTACAAGAGATTTGGTGAAGGAGCGAAGATGTGAACTAAAGTATTACCTCATCTACGGATCTGTCGAGACCACCGACGAATATTTTAGCGAGGGATGAACCCTCCATGCCTGCAGCGTCCCCCATCCGAGCAGTTATCTTTAATTATCTCTAATCGCCTTGTTCTAGCCTAGTAAAGAATTCCTTAAACTTCAAAGTACCGAATATTAAACCATTTAGGGGTTCAGAGTTATGATCAAGCTTTCCGGACCATTTTGTAGGCAGAATTTTTGACAGCTCTTTTTTCAATTTAGGGTTTTTATTTTGAAGAGCAAAAAGTGAAAATAACGAAAACGAGTGGCCCTATCAAAACGACCCATTATTCCGACCTCAAAATTTCCCCGAAAACCGTTGGGTGAACTCGACCCAAGTGCAGTTCAGTAAAGAACTTCAGTAAGGTCGCCCGAATAATAAAGTAGTTATCTCAAGCGCTGGTAAAATCTGCGCTCAAAAACTGAGGAACAGGAACGGTGTTCAGTATGCCAAGGTAAGTTCATACGAATATATTTTGTGACATGCTCGAATGAATACTCAACCTGCGTGTAAGGGAAATCATCACATTTCAAGTCGGTCAGTGCGGTAATCAAATTGGTACAGAGTTCTGGAGACAGGTAGCACTCTTTTCTCTACATGAATAAAGTTGTAACATAATTTTACAGTTGTGCGAGGAACATGGTCTAGACAAGAGTGGTTATCCTGAAGAAGCGAGCAAAGAATCAATGAGTAGAAAGGACGTTTTTTTCAATCAGACTGCAGATGGGAGGTATATTCCAAGAGCTTTGGTAAATAATTCTTTTAAGTGTATCCATGCACTATACATCTATTTTTCTTCTAGTTGTTTGATCTTGAACCCAGGGTTCTGGATAGCATTCGAAACTCAGAATTCGGGGGGCTTTATAGCCATGAAAATATGTTTTGTACTTCAAATGGTACTGGTGCTGGCAATAATTGGGCAAGTGGATACATTCAAGCCCAAAACTATAAGGTACACTTAAAAATCCAATTGTAAATAATTTTCACGGCTTCTATACACAGGAAGATATTTTAGATAGAATTGACCATGAAGCAGAAGCAAGCGATAGTTTATCCGGCTTTGTTCTTTGTCACTCGATCGCAGGTGGGACAGGATCTGGAATGGGTTCTCTGCTTCTGGAGGTATCTTTTGTTCTATGAGTTGAAGGAGTAAAGACACGAAATTTTTATGAAGGTCATAGATGAGCATTTTAGTAAAAACATAGTTCAGACTTACAGTGTTTTTCCAAATCAAAGTCAAAAAAGTGGTGAGATTTCATTTCAAAGTTAAGATACTGATTTAAACTATGGTATTTCTGAAATCATAGATGTGGTGGTTCAGCCATACAATTCAATACTCACACTGAAGCGCCTTATTCATCAGGCTGATTGTGTAATTGTTTTGGATAACACTGCTCTTGATAGGATTGCAGTCGACCGACTAGAACTAACGAAACCCACATTTTCAAACACAAATGCTCTCATTTCGACTATAATGGCTGCTAGCACAACTACTTTGCGATACCCAGGCTATATGAATAATGATCTTGTTACTCTGATAGCGGTAAAAAATTTCATGTATTTTCTTTTGATTGTATTTTTATTTTGTTAAAGTCACTTGTTCCGACACCTCGCTGTCATTTCTTGGCTGCAGGATATACCCCAATCAGCATAAAGAAGGATGAATCCGTGATGTAATTCAATTCATTCATTTTTCCATTTTTTTACAGAACATATCAGGGTGAGGAAAGCAAGCGTTTTGGACATTATGCGGGGTGTATTGCAAACGAAAAATATCATGGTATCTACACCAAAATCAAGCATCCAGGAGGTATTTGCATTCAAAGTATTGATAAGTTTTACTCACATTGTATTCAGGGCAATTTTATCTCAATCCTGAACATAATTAATGGGGAAGTGGAGCCTATTCAGGTAAAAGATGCTAGATTTTTCATATTAATTGAGACAGTGAAATTTTGTGAAAAGATACGGAAAAGTTTGAAACGCATACGTGAAAGAAATATGATTAAATTTGCTCACATTGGACCCTCTAATATACAAGTATGTAGCACGTAAGCAATTTTTTTATTAATAGTTTTGTTTCAGGTAATTCAGTCCAGTTACAATGGTGAGCTGACTTCAGCGGGGAAGAATCGTTTGAGCGGATTGATGCTAGCAAATAATACAAGGTTTTATAATTTTGAAAATTTCAGCAGGATATTAATCAATTTACCAGCATTCGGCATCTTTTTGATTTAAATTTGGATCACTTTGATAAGCTGTGGAGTAGACGAGCATTTCTGGATCAATATGAAAAATTAATTGACAAAGTAATCTTATTCACAGAAATACTTGAATCTCTAACTTGTGGATACAGGACGAACTAGAAGAAGAATTTGAATCAGCAAAAGCTGCAGTTAAATCGCTTTCAGATGAATATAAAAGTTACGAAACAGAAGAGTTATTGCAGTAATTCAAACTCACTAGACCTAGTATTTTGTTTTAATTCAACTTCACTCTAATGTTATAGATTTTCGGAGACTTTCTGATAAACATCGCGCACTTTCGAGTTGGATCCCTCATGGAGATTTTTAAGAAGAAGTTTCAACCCAGAAGTCTGTGCAACGTTCTTGCGTTCATTAGAGTCATAGGTAAAGTTTCCAATAGCCATGATTATTCTGAAATGACAATCCTCTTCTTCCAATGGCACAATTTTGGTGATATAAATGAGGGTAGCACAGAAAGTTTCGTGACTCACCTTTGATTCAAGTTCAGTTTCCTCAGACTCAACTATATACACCGACATATTATAAAGAAATGATGTTATTGTTAGCAAGAGTGCAGCCTTTTTGTGTGAAGAATTGATGCCACGAATGCATAACAAAATTTGCTCTAGATTCGATAAAACGATGTTATCCCTCAAAACTTTAGTTTTAAAGCTATTGCATAGAATCCGAAAGCCAGTAAGCAAGTTTTGAGGTGATGCTGGGGCCTCCAAAGCCAAGAGCAATAATTTCTGGAGCTCAGCTCCGTGTCTGTCATGTATTTCCACGGCCAAGTTTGGTTCCAAAATAATGACTCTGATGAGATCGAAGACTGGAAAGCTATACTCTTTACTGACTTTGAAACGGAATATATCCTTGAGAAGTTCAAGATACTGCTCACATGAAGTCTTGCTAAAATTTATTTCTTCTAGCTTCTCAATTTTCTTCTCAATTAAACCGGAATTGAACTCTCTTATTTTTTTCAAAATTCCTTCGAAGTTGGCCTTTTTGAAGAGCAAATATTCTTTTCTTGGAAGCACTACAGCTAAATCTGAAGTTTCCACATTGAAAGTTGCGATGTATTCATTTTTGTTTAAGCATAAGTCTTTTCGATTGACATTATTGATCAGAAACTCAATAATTTTTTCTTTAAAAGAGAAAGGAATTGAGTTAGCTTTTAGCCATTTTTCAGCAACTTCACCCGGATCCTGTCCGCTCTTAAATACGAGCTCAATAGTAGGGGCACCTTCAATCACATCAACCTCAAAAATGTAATCCTTTCTACAACTTTCTCCGGACTCAGCAGTGGGAGAATTTCTCACATTTGTACCGTCTAATGAGACTTTTGGAGCGAAACAACGGACAATACTATCTGCACAAGCTGTAAATATTTCATCTTTTATAAATTCAACAGCCCAAACACACTTTTCGTGAGCTATAGTTTGTATACATGCGCCATATTTATTCCATATTTTTACTGTATTATCTTCACTAGCTGATGCGATATAGACTTCTGAATTCTGAATTGTACTAAATTTAATGCAATATATTAATGAGCAGTGTCCCACAAAGGTTTGCTGAAGTCTGCCTTCATCAGACCAAAGCTTTATTGTAGTGTCATGAGAAGATGAGCAAAATCCTCCATTCGGATTCAGACATAAGCAGCGCACTGTATCATTATGCGCATGAATTACCTGTACACAATCGAAATTTTTGCCCCATTTTCGAATCATACCATCTGCGCCTCCAGACAGAAACTCAAAATTATTTCGCGCAACGAGAGTAAGTACTGAACTTTCATGTCCAATGAGTGTCTGATACGAAAAATTCAGCTTCGAAAGAAAGAAGTAAAAAATGAGGAAGAATTACACAAAGTACCTTGACAAGATTACCATTTCGCCACACACAAATGCTTGAGTCTTGACTACCAGAAATGATGTCACCATTTCTCAACACACAGATGGAAGTAACATCTAAAGTGTGCCCGCGCAACTCATAATGTATACATTCCTCTTCAATATTCCAAACGATTAAACGGCAGTCTCGGCTTCCAGATATCAGTACGCTTCCTTTCAGATGCGGAATTTCCCCTTCTCTTGCCCAATACAAACAGCTGACGAAAGAAGAATGACCAGTAAAAATCTTACACTGAGTTGTGTCCGCACTGGTCCATATTCTTAGAGTTTTATCTCTGCTTACTGTGGCAAATTCTGTGTTTTTTTCAGGATTCGCTCGAATCGCTCGAACGTCATCTTCATGACCTCTGTACTCGGTTTTTAGTTCATAGTGTAGCATAACTTCTCTGGAAAGGGATGCTTATACTAAGTTCATTTATAGACGTCTTCTTTCGATTCTTCCAATCCGCTTTCTTGCTCTCATAACAGAGAAAAAATAGAAAATTAATTTTCTTTTTTGTGAGAACTTCCTTTAGCTAAGAGAAGACGAAAAACAGAAAACAGAAAAAGAAATCTTTGCTCTCCATCTACTCCGCATGCATTAGGGCACGTTGTAACTCCTTTGCCTGTCAAAAAAAACAACATGAAGGAGAATAATGTTTCACAAAAAAAGCTCATAAATACCTTTATTCATCCTGTCAGTAAAATATTTTAAAGATAGAGTTGACTGCAATAGCACAAAGTTCACATAAATTTTCCTACACCACGCATTATCATCGATAACAATGAATGAAAGTGATTTCTATAAGGAGCTGAAGGTATATCTTTGTGCCGATCAGTATTTGTCTAAGGCTAAGTCCAGGGTTCTGAGCCATTTTTTCTCATGGCTGGTCCGAACGTGATTCAATCTGAAGAACATATTTTTAAGATGTGCCGGCAAATCAAACATGTAACTGACAGGTTTGTCTCGCGCTTTCGTATTTCTTGACTGATGTTCTTTGAAAAAAGCGTTGGAGTGAAACTTGTCTTTAAGTCTAGTTTCGATAAGGCTAATCGCACCAGTGCAAAATCTTTTAGAGGACCGGGCGTTGATAGTGGTCTAAAGGTATCTTTTATAACATGTTTTATGGTTGTTCAGAATGACTATTAATGATCAGATTTTGGACGCTGTGAAAACTGCTTTCGATGTTCCCATCATTACAGATATCCACGAATCTTTCCAAGCTGAGGCCGTAGGGTAAGCTATTTTTTTCACATTTGAGTTTTCCTAATACTTCTGCAAAACTTGAAGGCAAGTTGCTGATATCATCCAGATCCCTGCTTTCCTATGCCGCCAGACGGATTTGCTTGTAGCAGCAGGTAAAACTGGGAAGGTAATAAGCATTAAGAAAGGTCAATTCTGTGCAGCTTCGGTGACATTTTTCCTATTTTTTGCGTTGTGTGAAGTGACGTTGCGCTTCTACAGGTCATGAGGAACTCGGCGGATAAGATTCGTGGCACAGGTAACCCAAACGTTTGTGTCTGCGAAAGAGGCACTATGTTTGGTTATAGTGACTTAATCGTCGATCCACGCAACCTAGTTTGGATGCGCGATGCTAATTGCCCAGTGGTATGCGATACAATTTATCATTTTCTTGACTTTTCTTGAACTGAATATATTATAGTTGGCTGATATCACGCATTCTTTACAGCAGCCAGCTGGTCGGGCTATTGGTGAAGGAGGTGTTGCAAGTGGCGGTCTTCGAGATATGATTCCAACAATTGCAAGAACTTGTGCTGCTGTCGGTGTCGATGGAATTTTCATGGAAGTCCATGACAATCCAGAATCTTCTCCTGTTGATGGTCCAACTCAGTGGCCTCTCAGAAATTTTGAAGCATTGCTCAAGGAAATTATTGATATTGCGAGAGTTTCAAAGGTAGTGCTTTCTTTTTGACAATATTCTTCTACTAACTTGAGAAAATAGGGAAAAGAAGTGTTCGACATCGATTTAAGTCCAGTAGATGAAAGCTTTTAGCGGAAAGAGTATTATAAGAGTTGTGCTGAGGTAGTTGTGATTTATTCCTCGTTTCAGTGTACCTTTTCCTGTATCTGGAAATTTAAAAATTTCATTGAACGGAGTTCCTTCTCTTGAAATTCCACCGTTCATGTGAAAAATAAACTTTATATTGGATGAGTATCTTTTTGTTTATAGATGGAAGATGTTGTATAACTGTCTATTACATCAGTGCATGATCTATTCTATTCTTTTGTGTAGTGAGCGTTTTAGTCGTGGAGGTTTTAAACATGACGAACCTTTTTCGCACACAATCTAAAGGAAAACTCGTTTTGCCTAAGACCAGCATAAAATACTTGAAACATTTGCTGACTACTGTAATACTGCAAGAGAAAGTGTAAAGTCACCGAGGCTTCTTTTTTAAAATTTCATCCTGATCTATTTTTGCCCTTTTGCCCTTTTCTTGTTCTCGTTTTTTGGGAGAATAGTCTTCTCATGTAATCGGGTCGACGTAAATATATAGGTGCATGACATTTTTTTTGTACGAAAGAGAGGAGATTTTCGGCGAAAAAAAAAGATCTCAAAAAAAAACAGCATATCTTCTATCCTCTTGCTCTCTGGAATTTATCTAAAATTGCTCACATCCTCAAACAAGCTTTCCTAATACGACTCGTCTGAACTCACTATGTACAATTTAGGTCAAGCTACTTCTGCTGGTACTTTGAATACCGTGCAAGTGTCGACTCGATCATTCTCTTCGATCAAGTGCACGAAAATCTTTGAGAATCGCTCTCTCGAAGCCCGTAGGCCTCTTCGAAGTTCTGCATTACGTGTGAGAGCAGAACTCGATGAACCTATTGTTAGGATCGGCACGAGAGGTTCACCTCTTGCGCTAGCACAGGCATATATGACGCGTGATCTCCTTGCGAAGAATTTTCCGGAACTTGCAGAAGAGGGTGCACTTGAGATCGCAATTATAAAGACTACGGGTGATAAAGTCCTTGATAAGCCCCTTGCTGATATAGGAGGGAAGGGACTGTTTACAAGGGAACTTGATGACGCGTTGCTCGATGGACGTGTACATATTGCCGTTCATTCTATGAAAGACGTCCCTACCTACTTACCAGAAGGTACGATACTACCGTGCATGTTACCCCGTGAGGATGTCAGGGATGCTTTCATCTGCTTGAAATATTCGAGTCTTGCGGAACTTCCATCTGGCGCATTAGTTGGTACTGCAAGCCTTAGACGTCAGTCACAACTCTTATGGAAGTATCCTGAGCTCAAATGCGTGAATTTTCGTGGCAACGTACAGAGTCGTATTCGGAAACTAAAAGAAGAAGTTGTAGACTGTACCTTGCTTGCTCTCGCTGGTTTAAAGCGTATGGATTTGACAGAACATGCTACCATGATCCTCGATTTTGATGACATGTTACCAGCGGTTGCACAAGGTGCTATTGGTATTGCGTGCCGTACTAATGATGACAAGATGCAAGAGTACCTCTCCAAGCTTAATCATGAAGAGACACGTTTAGCTGTCGAGTGCGAGCGCAATTTCTTACGTGCCCTTGATGGTTCTTGTCGTACACCCATTGCAGCAAATGCTAGGCTAGAAAATGGACGCTTGACGTTCGATGGTCTTATCGCTTCCTTAGATGGTAAAGAAATTTTGCGCACTTCTCGCGACTCTTCATGGAATTTGGATGATGTATTGGCAGCAGGAAGTGAAGCTGGACAAGAACTCAAGGCAAAAGCACCAAAAGACTTCTTTGCGAATGTGCCAGAGATGCAAGGCACAAGTGCTTGGAGCTCCTAAAGACTTACGGAGACGAACGAGATAAAAATCCAAAAATATTGGACGATGACATTTTGAAAACAAATTTAGATGATCTAAAAGATATAGTGCCACCCATCCGTGAAAGAATAGAAAGTTTTTCTCTTTAAAACAAATTTTTACATTTTAAATTCATAAGCACCAGCTTCAGTGGTATATCGTACCCAGGGTAAAGATTGGTATCCGCTTTTCTCATTGACTTTCAAATATCTTACTTGAACGCCGCTTACCGTATAATATGGTATTTCGAATTTCACTGCTATGGGATCACTGCGTGAAGCCTCATTTGCTTGAGCACTATTCACAGATGGAAGACAAATTTTCACTTGTAACATATATTCTTTCTGTCCAGGAAGGGACTTTATTGACCATATTAAAGATTCTTGTTCTGGAGCATACGTGACATTTCCGATTGCTACATTCACTTCAGGAGATGTTACATCTCGTACAACTGGTATCTTAACTTCAACGTTCATTGCAGAACATTTTTCCTTGAACTTTCCAAACAACTTGATTGTATACTTAATTCGTGTCCTACTCAGAAGCTCCATAGAAGAGTCTAATGCTATCAATGGATTCTCTGATGGGTTACTTAAACGGTAAGACATGAGGTTGAATTCCCCATCGGGTGGAACGAAAGTTATACCCTTATCTCTTTCAAACCCAGCTAAGCGTACACAGTGATGAAATTTTACGTCCTCTAATCTAATGCTTTTCCCTGTACCATCTCTACCCGGGATTGCTAAAACAATGCTCTCGTTAAGTCCCAGCTTGCATTCTGGCATACCACTTAGGAATGCTTTCATCTTTAAGACACCGGATACATTCGATCTAATTACACTACCATTGCTATTTACTGATAAATCCACCGTTTCTACCACATCTAAAAAGACTTCGTTCTTTTTATACTTAATTCCAGGACTTCTCCACGAAACCGAATTCGTGATCGCTTCTGGAACGACAATACTTGAGAGAGCATGTGCACCTACTGTGATAAACTCACTAAGAATTTTAGCATCTGTAAACTGTGGATAGCCATGATCAATCACCTCATCAAGAAGTTCATAAATGACTACAAAGTTGTCCCGAATACTTTCTTCCTCTACAGAATGGAAATAGTATTGAAATATATCAATTAATCTTAGCATGAATGTCAATATCGCAGATCCATCACTCTTGTACTTTGAAGTAGATAGAATATAAAGTCCATTATGCCTTATGTGTGTAAAAGTTACATCTAGACGGGAGTCATAACTTATTGGACTTAAATCACTCGATTCTTGCTTCTCCTTTTCAATGAAGCTTTCCAGATAATTCACGGGTAGATCACCTCGCCAGTCTCGGCTAAGTAATATCTGGAAATTACTGGTTAAAATGTGAATGCTCGAGCATATTCCAGTCGGGTTCATGGGGAAAGTAGACGAAAAACTTTCGAGGAAAAGGAAAAATGTACTATTTGCACAAAAAGGTCAAAAAGCAAAAGGCTTTTGGCGTTTTGAGCATATCCTACTTGTTTTGCTTTCTGAAATCTCTACGTCGCACACCTGCACTCCTTCTGTTGTCTTTTCTTGCTATTCGTAAAGTTTCGCATATAATCCAAATCCTTATTTTTTATGTTCAAAAAGATGGTATCCTAACCCGGGAGCTCCGATTTTATGGAAATGAAATGAAAACTCGAAAAAACAAGAGGAGAAAAGCCTAATAATAGAAACAAGAAACACGAAAGAAAAAAACTAAAAAAATAGAGCAGTAAAGCGGGGTAGCAGGCAAACTACTTTACAGCACAGTTAAGGAAGGAGGCTGAAAAATAGCAAGGAAGCACAGGCAGAACAGAGCGACGGGGAGGATAGCTCACGAGAATTTTTTTTGTTGAAAGAAATGTTGAAAGAAATGCCACAACAAGAAAAATTCTTTCTTTCATGTTTAGATGTTTTTCCAAAGAAAAGATGATATGTTCATTTGACATAGCTCCAATAAACTGTTGCTTCATGATATTGAAACACTTCTGCGCTTTTCAGTGTCTTAATCTCGTACGAGATCGCAGACTCTCATTGAGAGAGAAAGTTCGTATTTTGGTATTGATCAAATATTTCAGGAAAGCTGAACTTCTTCTTTTTGAAGATACATACAGCCCAGGTTAGCAGCTGCTGGTAGCATGTGAAATATTATTATCAGAGTTCCAAGACCTGATATATATGAAATAGTTGAAGTCAAAGTCTTATGAAAATCACATATTTACCTGGTCGATTAGACCATACTCTTTTGCTTCGTATGGATCAAAATATTTTGGTCTATTAATGTCTTTTTCAATTAAAGAAGTGTCTCTACCAATACTCCGCGACAAAATTTTAAGCTTCACTCAAAAATTAAATATGCTTCAAAACGTTGCTTAATAACTTTACCGTTTGCATTTTTGTGTTTCTCAACTCCGTACGCAGAATTTCTAGTTCAGAGGCTTGTCCGCGAAAAGAGCTTATGGGCTGCTTTATCATTATGCTGGCAGAAGGAAGTGCGGCACGATGTCCCTGGATTAAATAATGAACCTAGATTCTAATATATATATTTGACGGCGTACTTTAGCTCCGGCAGCTAATAACATGGCAGCTTCACCCCATGCAGTTCCTACCACAATCGTATGAACAGGTGGCTTCACATATTGAATTGTGTCATAAATAGCAAAAGCTTCTGTATCATAACCATATTTTTGTCCCTCCTGGATAAGAAGTTAAAATTTGGGAAACATAGACTTTCTTTGAATAAAAGTACCTTCGAAGTGCCTGTAGAATTGATGTATAATTGTATTGGTTTTGAGTCATCCTCGTATTGCAGGTAGAGCAGTTCAGCAAGTATAAGCTCAGTCACAGAAGGAACCAGTGTCATTCCCTGGATTTGAAGGATAATACACAAAAATATTTTAGAGTATACATACCAAATACACTATTCTCTCCTTAAATATATAGGAAGGTAAGTCTGGTGGAGCTTGGCTGGAAGCGTCTCCTTGCAAACTAGGTATGACCTGCAAAACTCAGTGAGTTCTTTAAAATATTTATTCAAATATGAAATTTACTGCTTCTATTTTCAAGTTCAGGCCTTTCGAGACTGGTCGAAATTTACGAGTGGAGTTCCGCTGCCGATCGTTCAAATCTAATGCATTAAATGCATGCCGAAAAGATATCTTAAACCTTTCGTTAGTTATTCGAGAGAAAAGTCATAGGCTCACCTTTTCGGGGTGTAGCTTATATGGACTAGCGAACATTTTTTCTATTCTTCGAAGAAAAGAAGAATGTTGGAATACAGGAGTGTTAATTCAGAAGCTACGTCGGCCTATGGTAAACTACAAAAGAGTTTTCATAAACCAGTATTCTTACACTCCCGAACTTGAAAGAGGAGTGACGACTAGAAAGGTTCCACCGGCACTACCAAACTCTCAAGTCGGAGCTATGGCACTCTCTGACACGCTTGTAGTCGTAGGGTTGTTTTTTATACCGCCGCTGTTTACACTAAAGTAAGGTCCAAAAAAAAAGGCACCCACAGTTGAACCTAACAAACAGCCCAAAATCGCAAAAAAAAAAAAAGGGAATGGGAAACGAGTCATGCGGAGTCCACTAGGTACATGCCTCACTTCGTGTGCGTTTTTTTCATTCAAAAACCATCACCACACGAGTCACCACTCACCAGATGGAAGTTGGGAAAGAGAAGAATCGATTATGCTTTCTACTTCATAATATATATTCATTATTTATCATCCTCCTGGTTACTTTTTCGTCGTCGGAAATAGAAGCTTTATCTGATTCTCCTAGATACTCGAGGAACCCTGAGAAGGTCAGTTCTGATAAAAATTTCAGCCCAGCTTTATTTGAAAGGACAATAGCAGCTCAGTTTGAAAAAGCATTGGCCAAAGAATTTAGTGATGAAGACAGTGCATTAGGTAAGGGAGTTGCTTCTGAGGGAGCTGGCCGTAGTTTTAATCAAACAATCTCCTCTAGGGGGGGAACTCTCGAAACAGTTGTTCGAGTAAATCACGAAGTAAGGCGACACAAAACTAATAGTGATGAGGAACAATCAACTACTGATCAAGGCGATACAGGAGGTGGAGGAGGAGCAAAGAAATTGAGTTCACAGATTTTTTCACCATTTAAAAATGTTCTTGGATTTACAGACAAAATAAAGCGCATGATTAATGCAGCAAAAGAAGAAGAAGGAGACGTTGCTCGTCTAATCGATTCTTCAGATAATGAATTTGTTATTTCGAATCCTAAGAGCGGTACTATGGAGCTTCAGCAAGATCTTAGATTAATTTCTGATCTTGTGATTGTCATGTGCTCAGCGACATTAGGTGGTATTGTGTTTGCCCTGTTAAATCAACCTTTGATAACGGGGTACTTATTATCTGGTTCACTAATTGGCCCCGGTGGATTTGGACTAATTGTTGAACTTGTTCAAGTAGAAACATTAGCTCAGTTGGGAGTTGTGTTTTTATTGTTCGCACTTGGTATTGAATTTTCGCCCTCTAAGTTGCGCCATGTACAAGGTGTTGCCTTGATGGGCGGTTGTACTGAAATTTTACTTGCGATGCTATTTTGTGGTGTGATCAGCGATTTTTCTGGTGCACCATGCAAAGAAGGGCTTTTTATAGGGGCCTTTCTATCAATGTCTTCAACAACAGTGGTCATAAAATGCTTAATGGAAAGAAAAGAGATGACTTCGCTCTCAGGTCAAATCGCTGTGGGTACTTTAATCCTGCAGGATTGCACAATAGGACTACTTTTTGCTCTTTTACCGATTCTTGGTGGTAATAATAGTATTAGTGAGGGTGTCATATCTCTAGTAAGAACTGCTCTTATCATGGTCATGTTTTCCTTTTTATGTTTCATGCTAAGTCGTTCGTGTGTATCACAAGTTTTTGGGCTCGTATTGCATCACGGTGGTGAATTATTCCAGTCAACTTCAATTGCTTACTGCCTAGCTATTTCCTGGCTTAGCGACCATCTTGGCTTGAGCTTAGAACTTGGAGCATTTATTGCAGGCTTACTGGTTTCATCAACTCCGTTTTCAGAAAAAATGCTACAGAATATTGAACCTGTTCGCAATTTTTTCGCAGCTCTGTTTTTAACTTCGATTGGTATGATAATGAACCCATTTTTTCTCTGGGTGCACTTAGATGTCTTATTTGCTACACTACTTATCGTTATCGTATTCAAATGTACATTGATCACATTAGTTGTGAGGGCATTTGGTTTCAGTCTAAGAACCAGCTTCACAGTGGGTATCTCTCTTGCACAGGTCGGAGAATTTTCCTTTGTTCTTCTGAGCCGTGCCTCTTCTGTGGGTTTAGTACACCGAAAACTGTATTTACTCTTACTTGGAACTACTGCCTTAAGTTTGGTCGTTGCACCCACACTATTTAAATTGAAGCATTATATAATTAAATTTGCATTGATTTTGCGTTGGATTAAGAATGAAGACACATTTTGAAGTAGAAATGCGATTATGCACAAAAAAGAAATTGTATTATACACTATGAGAGCCCGTGCGACAAGTTATTTTCGTCCTGAATGACTTTATGGTTTAATAGCCTCCTTCTCTTTCCATTTTCTCCCTCTTTATGTGCGTTCCTTTTTTGCTTTGTATCTAGGTGCGCTGTGCTTACGGAACCAAACGGCAATTCCTTTCCTTGCTTTCCTTGATCACAGTCAACCAAAATATCATTCTTTAGACAGCTGCTTGACATTGACTTTTGTTTTTTATTTGAACGTAAAGTTGCTAAACTCTGAGGTAACTGATGTTTGCTCACATAGTCATTCAACTCTGTAAGTTGTGCTTTTAAAATAACTTCCGAACTTTCTTTTTCGGAAACGCACTTTTTGAGAATCACAATTTCTTCTTCTTTTTTTAACAGTACACTTCGGATTTGCACTAGTTCTTGTTTTTGCTGCTGCCTAGCACGACTACTTTTACACTTAGAACTATTTGATGTCAAGTTTTTTTCCGATTTCGAAATATTCTTGGCTTCATTTCCTGCCGAATGTACTGTATACAGCCCATCCTCTAACAATGTCTTGGCATTTTCCAGTGCATTTCTTAAACAAATTGATTCAACTTTCAAACATTGAATAACCTCCTCCATGTCTTTCAAGTTTGTCTCAAGTTCTTCACTCTTCTTCTCTGCAATTTCGAGATCATCGCCAACACTAATCAACTTTGCTTCGATCAAACTTTTCAATCGAAGCGCATTATCCAGCTCCATTTTAGTTGCTGCATGAGAATACTCTTCATCAGCTATTCTAATGTCATATTGAAGACATCTTCTTTCACAGTTTCCCTTTAATCTTGCTCTTTCTGCTTCAAATGCATTCACAACAATCGCAAGCTTATCACGCAGTAGTTTGAGCTCTGCACTATTGAAAATTTCGCGCTCTCGGCTTTCTTCTAATTGAGCAAAAATTTTTCGGGTGTAAATCTAACAGAGGAAAGTCATCAGAACTGGAAAGGAATTCGTTTGAGCAGAAAAATAGCAACGTTGCAAAATACCTGAAGATTTTTAAAATCCTGATTTGTTGACTGATACAAATCTAAGTTCATGCTACTTTTAATTTACACCACCTGAAATAACGGATAAAATTGCATGCATCACTTGAGCTTGGAGTATGTGAGACCCGATCGCCAAAGGTACAGATGCTGCTGGAAGAAGGCTTCTCAGAAGATTGGAAACAGAAAATGAGTTTTTCGTTCTTTAAATGTAAAGAAAGAAGTTAAAAAGTAAAAAAGTAAAAAAAAATAGTTTAGGGTTATTGAGCCTTGGCAAAAAGGGACGCAGAGAGATAAGGCGAAACTTGAGGTTTTGACTCAAACCAAGAACGACTGAAAGTCGCCGCCACGACACAAGATTACACGCGAAAATGCAGACAACTCCTCAGCTTATGAACTCGATGCAAGTTCCCAACCTTCATGCAAAATTTTGCGGTCAGCCTAGATGCACTTTGAGCGCGCGTCGGGTCGGGGGATGTCCTACAATTCCCGGCCGCTCAAGCGGAATGCGCGTCTTTATGGCGGCGACGAAGGAGAAAAAAGGTGCAGATCTCGAACGCTTAACTAGTTTGTTAACTTCTGATGATATTTTGGTCGTTGCTGGTGTTAATTACGAAGGATTATCGGTAAGCGTAGTAGTCGTTTACACTGCTTTTTCAATATCTTACCCTTTCTCCAGGTCAAAAACATGATAAAGTTTAGGCGTGAGCTTCCCGAAGGTGCTACTCTCATGGTTGCAAAAAATACATTGATGCGTAAAGCAAGCGAGAATACGAAGTTTGCCTCGATCGTGGAGTGCAGTAAGGGTATGAATGCTTGGTTATTCGTAGATGAGAATGTTGCTCCAGCATTTAAGAAAGTTCGTTCGTTAGCAAAAGACTGGAAGAAAGAAGGCGTTGAAATCGATTTTACAGGAGCCGTTCTCGATGAAAAGTTCCTAGCACCTCATGAGCTGAAGCCGTTAGAGTCGCTCCCAACAAAGATAGATTTGATTCAGAAAATTGCAGTCGGTCTGAAGCAAGTTCCCACCAAATTGGCTCGGGGAACAAATCAAGTTCCTTCCAAAATTGCGTACGGAGTACGTGCTATTGCAGATGGTGATAGCGATATTATTACTACCTAACGAGTGCATAATAGTTGGTAGCAAAAGTTTTATATTATTAAGTTAAATGTATAGAAAACAATTCCAATTTTCCTTGAACACAGATGCAACCCATAGCAGAAACTATTTTGTGTTAAGATTTATTTACAACCTCGTGACTAGGCCAAGGGTAACTTTCAGAGAAGCTTTCTTCTTTGATAAAAGCAATACCGGCTTCTCGATACAACTTCTCAACTCAGTGAACTTTGAATTTAAGGTCAGCTCGTGCCGAGGGTTGTGAGGAATATAGTTCAAGTCAACTGAACAGAAATTAATCGGACTTCTTTGAAGACTTATTGATAAGTGACTTGTGGATGTGGGGAATGACACCACCACCCGCGATGGTTGCTTTTATGAGAGTATCAAGCTCTTCATCACCTCTGATGGCGAGTTGTAAGTGTCGTGGTGTGATTCTTTTCACTTTGAGGTCTTTTGAGGCATTCCCAGCTAACTCTAGAACTTCAGCAGTCAAATACTCTATAAGATATGTTTTTAGACCGAAAAAATAAGTATATTGAATGTATCTAACCAAGAATTGCCGCAGAATAGACTGCTGCAGTTGCACCTACACGTCCGCCAGAGGCAGCGCGATTCTAGAATTAGAGTTAATTTTTGAATTCTGTAATTAAACCAACGGTCGAATTTCAAACGGAAACTGTCATATTTTACACGTTGAAGACCTTCTTCGACACTGATTGCGATATTGTGATCGCCTTTGTTCTAAATCATCATACCTTTAAGAAGCGGTGAATACGACCGACTGGAAACTGCAGACCAGCTTTAACTGAGCGAGAAGTAGGTTTTCTTTTGTCCCCCTTTTTGTCAGACATGGTGCCTTTCGCGCCTTTGCCTGAGAGTCCCTTCCCAGAGAGTCCTTTAGCTCCTTTTCCAGACATTTTGAATGCTTTTCAATGTGTTGATGTGTGTGTAGAAAAAGCGTAAAGTTTGCTTAAGTATTTCTTACGGTTTGAGGAGGTTCTCTTTTGAAAAGTTGAACAAGAAGTCAGGAATTCAAGACTTCAAGAAATCAAGCAAGTACACTTCAAGTCCTCAAGTCCTGCACGCTCCTAGAAAAAAACTCTCCTCTCACAAAAGAAAAAGAAAAGAAAGAAAAAATCAGAGAGCAGCTGAGAGAGCCATATCAACATGTATATGATAGAGGGGAGCAAAAAAAAAAAAACTGTTCTAAAAGCATGCAAGGAACAAGGAAGCAACCTCGAGAACATACGAATTTTCCAAAATCACATGATACAGGGTAAAGGAGTTTAGTGCGCGTAGTCTAAAGCACGTTTTTATTGTACTAGCTTACTATTTCTGATGTGCCAGCTTACAACTAGACGGATATGCTGTTTTTTTTTTTTTTTCAATTTTTACTTTACGAGTATATCCCTTTTCCTTATTTTATGTCTTTCGCATGCCAATATATTTTTTTGTACTTATTTTCAAAGTGATCCACATAGTGAATACGTCCAAGAAAGCAGAGCGGACGGTGAAACCATGGGTTTGAACTTCAACGCATATCTACTTTTTCTTCTCAGCTTTCTCTTCATTAGAAGTTGTTGGTTCACAACCCTCTTCACCGAGCTCGCTTGTGCCGACACCCTTTGATTCGTTCACCGTTTCACCTTTTGCAACAATATCTTTTGTTCTGTCTGGATTCATAGCATCATGATTAGGAGATCTGGATTGAATTCCTGACTGCCGAGCATGCTCTTCCTCTAAAGATGCTCGAAGTGCCATCATTAGTGCAGGATCATCTTCAAATTGATCTGCATTGACACTACCGGTTTGAGCCGCAGAAGTAGCTGCAGCCGCGTCAGCAGCAAAACCACTTACGCTACCCCCACTGAAGATTGAGGACGATATAAGTTTATCTGTGATAGATTCACCCGGTGACACATTTATTATACTACTGTTTCCACTTTTATTAACAGTTGAAACAAATTCAGCTAATTTCGACGAATCTATATCATTGGTTCCAAAGCTCACAACATCCACTGCAACATTGCATTTTTTTAATTTCTTTCCAACAGCCACCAAAGTCTGCTTTTCAGCTAGAACAGGAGATCCGACGAAAAGAACGATCCTCATTTTTTGGTGTTTATTTTGACGATGCTTCAAAGCTAGATGTGCGATTTGAGCTGCCGTTGGGATATCTATTGTTCCAGAAATCTTAACCCCGTGGACTGAGTTTAGAACTGCTCCTAAGTCTTGCGTAGGAGTGACAAGTATTCGTGGGACCTTTCCAGCTAAGCTTAAAACACCGACTGAATTTTCAGGATTATGCTGAGTTTTCGCACCCGCCAATAAATTAATTGCGTCCGCTTCAGCCTGGAAAAAGTTTAAGACATTTGACTTATGAACTAAAATTTTGAACTTACCTGGAACCTTGTCGGGTAATAATCCGAGTTTCGCACATATTCTGAATTGTCGATGCACAGAATCGTCGCCTCTAATACCATAACTAAGCTTTGATCGTACTTTTATTCTAATTCGTTTCGAAGAAAGAAAAGTGTGAAATATTTGCGAGGAAAGTAAAGTTTTTTGATTTGGTATCCACAACCACAATCCCACAACTGTGTGTAAGTCGCATGCATTCCTCGTATTTCAAAAAGAAAAAATTGAGACCTTGGAGGCTCCTCCTTTTGTCACCCTAAACTAAATTAACATTGCTTAAAATTACCTCAGCCTCAAAACTTTGAAAATACGAAGGTAGATATTAACAGCATGGGACTTAATAATTAGTAAGTCAAATGCATTCAGATGAACACTTTAGAGGGGGACCCTCACTGCAGTTGTCAATATTTTAATATAATTGCGTTAAAAGAGGCTGCGACTTTTTCAAGTCATGAGCGAAATACTTGATTTTGACTTTCTCATCTTGGAACGGCTCGAGAAATCATTTGTCTTCTCCTCTGATGAAATTAAGCGAATCATAAGGAGCAGGATTCATTTTGAAAATAGGCTTCGTTGCGAACATGTTTCTTCATTGTTTTTTTTAAGTTACATATCGTTTGAAATGTGGTTGAATTGTATGTTTGTAAGGCGATGTGAAAATGCAGATAAACAACTTTTCTTAAGAAAAAACCCTTTTCAGTTGAAAGTAATGCATCTATTCAAAAGAGCCATCCAGAAGTATCCTACAGATATCAATTTGTGGTTCAGATTCATGCATTATTGTAGAGTAAAAAGAAAGAAAATTCTTTTTTCGAAGGCGCTTGCGAGTGCTCTTCGCTTTTGTCCTAACTCATCAGGAATGTGGGCGTATGCAATTTCCAGCGAACTTGAAGATAAAAATGTGTCAGGTGCTAGAGTACTTGCTCAGCGCGGATTGAGAAATTGTTCAACAAACGAAGGATTGTGGCTGAAGTATATTGACTTTGAATTGGGGTATGCTAGCAATCTGCTAGAAAGGCGAAATTATATCGCTGGTGTGAGAATTTCAGATCCTCCTGACTTTAAGTATACTCTGAGCTTATCTAAATCAGTGATAGAAAATGCTATTGGAGGTTTTCCATTCAAGAACAATACTTTTGTATTAAAAGTGTTGAGAATATGTTCAAAATATGCTCCATTTCTAGACTTAGATAAGGGTATACAGCGATTAATTTTGAACAATTTCGATTCTCAACCTGAATTTCTTTTGAGAATATTAGACTCAGAAAATTGCATGTTACGTGTACTTCTTTATATATATGACATTTGCTTTTCGAAGTCAACACATTACAACGCAATTACGGCCAATGACGGGGTAGATATGGATTATTTGACAAGGATACACAATACAACAAAGGATATTGTAAATTTTTCTAGCGGGTTGGATTGTGCTCAAGTCTTAGGTCAATATTTTGCCATCGAAACTTTTTCCTTCAAAGTTATTATTGAAGGCATTTTAAAGCGGGAGTTATTATGCTTGCTGCATGTTCTAGAATACACCCAAAGCTCTATTTTTTCATCAATTCTGTTAAAGGAGACTTTGTTGAAAATTGGTATAAAAGTGTCCTCCAATTCACACAAATTGAATTTGAGCAAGTGTTTTCCCTTGTGGAATAACTTAAGTGGAAGTAAACTATATCAAATCGAAAATCAAGATGAAATACGGTTTTTAGTTGCATTTGCTATGGGCGGTTGATAGGTTGCCTAATGAGAAATGATAGATACAACGAAGTTATAATCGAAAATGTGTCGCCATCCACTTAGTTTCTAAGTAATTTTCCCATCTGTTGTTGAATAGTCCGTGATGGTCAACTTCCTCTAATCAAATAAACGTTTACGAAATTATTTTTTCAGAAGGAGAAAAGATTGATAATACCTCCTGTTTTTGACTCATCTAGAGCAGCACTCAAACTAAAAAACAAGGCGGCCTGTCATATGTATTTTAGTCGAAATAACATTGAGTTTCAATTTTTTACTTCAAGCCAAGTCAGTGGTTCGCACATTTTTGCCTCAGAATATATGGCTGGGATGTTTGGTGTTTAAGATGTCTAATCTACCATATTTTGTTTTACCTTTTGGTGAGATATTGCACGCAAGTACTTTACAATAAATCTCAAGAAAAGCTTTCAAATGTTCTTCCTGAATGTAGTTCTTTTTAGCATGATCTGTATGTATTCATAATACATGAACCTTTTTCACGGAAGTGATTTCCTTAGATGTTCTGAACAATTTCATTATGTCAAAAGCACAGTAGTTTGGACCACCAAGGTCCAAATCGATAAAGAACAGCTTCAAAAGTTTCAGTCAAAAATTTCAGTGATGTTAACAAGTACGTTTAAAGAAAAACCTCATTTTCATCTGATACCATCATGTTAGAAGGTTTTAAATCACCATGGCAAGTGCAAACTCTTATTTTGGAACACTGTTCAGTTCAGGATTGATATATGAGAATGTTATTCGAATATGTCATCAAACCTCGAAGATTTGTTGCATTACTCTTACTTCTCTTTCGATATCCTAAAACAAATTCACTTTTTGATAAATATTTATTAGTTGTAAACGTTCAAGTTTTGGCTCACTTCAACAGAGATAAAACTGGGCAACTAGTGGTGAAATCAACAGGAGTTCAGCAATATCAGCAACATTAATTAGAAGTACACCTTATTTATCATTTTCAACTGTTGAATAAGCTCAAATAACCAAACCCATATTAAAGGAGAACAATTTCTATCGCCTGGAGTATTTATTATAGACTATTGACGATGGAAAACAACAATAGTTACACTTCGTCTTGTGTAAGCTGGCCAATCTTTTAAACAATTTAAACAGGTCATTCAAACACATTTAGAAATGCTTACAGCTCTGATGTTCTCACGCGCATCTCATGAGACTCCAAAATGTCTGACTCTGACAGCGTTCGTCCGCTGATATACTCTGTAACAAGGAAATCTGCATCTGATGATATCACTTTCGGAGCCAAGCCCATATTCCCGAGATATTTGTCAAGGTCACCCCTGTCATTTAAATTCAAAGAAACGAAAATAGATGAGATCAGACAAACACTTCATGCATATTCGTTTGTCGTAGTTTTGTCAAAGGACTATACAGTTTTACAATAAGTGGAGTTTGAATCCCATTTTGTACCTGATAATATTATGGCATATCGCGGAAGGTTATTCTGTGGTTTTAAGATTTTATGTGAAGTACCTTGTATACACTGTTGCAAAAGCCTTGCGAAACCTCTTCAAATACTAAGGAGCTATATAATTTACGCGGTTAGTGTTGCGATTCTTCTTAAACCTCAGATAATCCTTACTCCGATCGCAAGATTTGAGAAATTTTCTTTCGCTCGTGTTCCCCTCGTTTAGGTCGAGCTGAAGCAGACGACACCTCGAACTTTTGGAATTCTGAATTCAAAAACTTTTGCGTCACAAACATTTTTTTTAAACAAAACAAGAAAACGGGAACACAGTAGTAAGAATGCGGATTCTGGCCGAATCACTTTTCCGATTGAACCCTTCGCGATATGCTATTATCCTTCGTGATATGAGTATTTGATTGGCGTGTGTGGGAGAAATATACGGTTGAACGGAGAAGATTACCACCCATGTGGAATCTCTTTCAAAAAAGCAGACTGATATCAGTCTGTCAGTACGAGTATTCAAACCTTTTTTTTAAGTTTTTAAGTTTTGGTCGTTAAGAAAGTGAGAGAAGTCATACTCTCACACAAAGAAAAAAAGAAAGCACTTCATCCATACAATTGAACTCAAAGCCTTATAATCCTTTCTTCTTGGACAGTCTAAAAATTGACCCGTGCTTCCGAAGAAATCCCAATAAAAAGGATACGGCATGATGATATGATATAACATGGTTTATATTTATATGAATATTGTTTGCTGTTATCTACTAGCATCACAAAGTATTTTAACTTCTTCTTTCCTTAAACTTTGCTGAACCAGTACATTCTCAGAGAAGATCAACTGAGATACCTCAATATTTTCTTGTGTTACAGCTCCATCCATGGATTTTCCGAGAAATTTAATGGCAAGTTTCTTGGCTTCAGCTAATGTAATATCTTCGAAGTTTTCACCTTTAAAAAGAGAATAGGTAGCTTGACTATTTGACCCAATTGAAGTTGCCTGATTTTTCACAGCAACTTTTTATATTTTATAGTACAAATAAAATATTATTTTACCTTCCATACACTGTAATTACCCGAAGGATCACTTTGATATAACTGAAATCCATGTTGAATATCCCTACGCCCCAGACTGAATGAAGTATTTATCGTTAGATTATTTAATTACCATCCCGCAAAAAGAAGGGAAACTCCATATGGTCGTAAGCCTCCGAACTGTGTGTAACCTTGCTTATGATCGCAGACTGTTTGCACAAGAAGCTCAATAGGCATAGCTTCGCCGTAGCTAAATTGATAACGTCTTGCTTCAAGCCTATTTGAAAGTTGTAGCTACAGTAATGAAGAGAAAAGAAGTTGATACCGTGCATAATTGAGAATAATGTTTGCATCTGCATTTATTCCTGCCACGGCTACCATGATGTGCTCATCTATTCGATGTAGCTTCTCGCTTGTGCACGAACTTTCCAACAACTTCAACGAATAATTGAGCAAAAAACAAATATGCATTGAGTCTTACTTTTGAAAGAATTTTTTTCTCAGCTGCCAGTATTATTCCGTTTTTAGTTCTTATTCCCACAGCAGTACCGGCACGATTTATAGCTTCGAGAGCGTATTCAACCTTTGTTTTTATGTAATATACTGGTTGGAGCGAATTTCTATGAGAAAGTTGTACCTGATATAGTCTACCTTCGGGGCTAAAAGTTGTCGTGCGAGAATCATATCTGAACGAGTTCGTGAATTTAACACCGGAGAGAAAAGGAAACAAACGAAAATACCGTCGAGCCATGGAAAGGGTGATCCGTTCTATACACCCAAATAGTTCAACGTAAATATTCAAGTTGGCTATTATTCAAACTTCGGTATTTTGGACACGAGTGATCTCAAATGTCAAGAAGTCACACAAGCGTCCGCGAAGACACTCGATCTAAAGAGTGAGCGGGACTTTTTAGCCGAGATCCGGGAAAAACGAAAATATTGTTGGGAGTGTGAAGTTGTTGGAAAAATAGAAAAATAGTGAATTCATCAAAACGAACTTCCTAACTTCAATGAAAATAGATACAGGTCACATAGTTAATTATTAGGCCATATACAGCAAACAGAGTACATACAACATTCAGCCAAAAAAAGAAAAAATATAAAAACACTTTTCATCTCTATTATATCTGTCTATCTGTTTTTTGTGTTGTTGGTTATTGTACATGTGGCATATTATTTCGGTTTGAATAAGAATGCATACTTGGGTTAATTCTTGTTGTGAGCACGCGCTGCCTGAATTGAGTTTTGTGCACACGCACCTTTTATTTCTTTCATAAACTCATTTTTTCCTGCTGTAATTAGTATTCGGAAGCTGAGTATTGTCACAGATATATATGGATTTTTTAGCAATAAAAGAAATCTTTGATACCATCGGAGAGCTGGCCTTGTCCCGAAATATCTCGATTAAAAGCCTCGATGATGTCGTTAATAGGGCACGTGCAACTCACTCTGGAGCGAGTATCGAAATATTTTTAGATATTGTATGGTTTTTGCTTCTCGATGACTCGCTAGAAAATGACATACGGGTGGATTTAAATACGCATTTCGGCTTTGTTCAGGAATATTTTTTCAAAGAGAGATACGCTTTTTTCTATCCGAAAGCGATTGCGAATTTTGATAAGCATGTCAGGTTTCATTTCGGAGCTAAAAAATACGTTACATTTCATCGATATCACTTCGGTTGTGCTACCAATGATTATTCTATCCACGGAATATATATTTTTTCTGCTAAAAAATGTCTTTTTAAAAGTTTTCTTAATAATTTGATAAATATAACTTTGGGAAGAAATGATGAAAGCAATGGGCTCTCAATTTGCAATATTACGATTGAGTATCTCTACTTTATTTCTGCATATGAATATTCAGTCGTTGTCTACTTTAAAAATATATTAAAGTACTGCAGACTTGATCAAAGTTGTGGATTTAAGTTCCTGTTATTTTTTCCATGTATGTTTGACGCTTTGTTTGGGTTCATAAATATGAATGCTCTCAGTGTAGCAAACATATATAACCACATCAAAATATTAGAAACGAAGAATAGTTTGCATGCAGTCGCTTTAGCAAGTATTTTGAAGGCTTTTGTTGCATTGATGCTTACCAAACATGAAAATACAGCCCTATTCTTGTATGAACATCTACTAAAGAAAAAAATGTGTGCAAAAGACAAGAATGTGCAGATTGTTTTATGCTTAGCACTGAAGAGATTGATGCAAAGATCGAAATTCAACATATTTGAACAATGTATCTATTACGACATGGTCTATTATGACAAAGTTGTCTTCTTAGTGATGCTGATTGGAGAGTATATTGCGCGGGACAGTGTTCTCTTAATTGAAGTAGTTCGACTTCTCAAAAGGATTCTACTTTGCGGCTATGCGAAAAATTCGGGTGAATTGATCGAAAGAGATAGGCAGAAGCTAAAAGTAATGACAGTTCTACACTATATCTCTCCAACAGTCACACATCTTGGTTATAATTCTACCTTTTATGGAGAAATATGGCAGATTTTGAATTGTTTGCCAACTTCTTGCAGGTTCCAAATGTATTCTAGATGGGACAAATCTTTGTGCCCTCTAAAAAGTAAAGAGCTTGTTAGACTGAAAACAAATAAACTACTGAGACGATTATCGCGTGAAAATTCAAAAACTGTTGGTAAACAGTTGGCAAAACTTTCTGCAATGAGTCCATTTGATGTCTTATCTCTCGTTGTTGAACAAATAGAAGTTTACAATAATATGATAGTTCCAATGGTTGATGCTTTGAAATATCTTAGTAATTTTTGCTATGATGTGCTTTTGTTTACTATTATCCAGAAACTATCATTGCAAAGACCTAAATTAAAGGATGATGGACAAAATATATCAACATGGCTTACGGCTCTTTCCTTGTTCTGTGGAAATTTGGGACGTAAATACTCTTTTATAAATTTTGAACCTATCTTCCATTATATCATTAACTCAATCTGTGATGATCAATATTTAAATTTACTTATATTGAAAGAGCTGATAACATGTATGACGGGAAAAGAAATTGTGAAGGATTTGAGTGAGCTACAAGTTGAAGAACTTTCTTCTGGAAATGAAATAAAACAAATTCTAGGAGTAAAAGGTGAGAAAGCTAACCAAAAATTTCGGCCGAAGGGCATAGCACAATTGAGAAATATACTTGAAAATCAGCATACAGCAACGTCTTTTGTTACTCCTTTTCTAGTTATTATCGCACAATGCCAACAGAATGTAATTTACAGGGCACAGAGTGAAAATTTAAAGCTCACAGGGCAATTGCACGATAGTTGTCGAGAAATAATGATTCTGTACGTGGAATTTCTTCATTCTGCTTACTCTGATGTTGAATATTGTAACTTGATTCCTGATATGCTTGAACTATCACAGAATTATTTCTTGGACTTTCTGAATATTCTTTACATACATAGGCAAGTATTGCAATGTAATAAATCTATGTTTATGAAGAAGCTACTGGACGATAATATAATTTTGCAGTGCAGTTCTACGAACACAACTTGGAAGGAACTTTGTGATATCTTTCGAAAAATCCAAGCTGGGCAATTAAAAGTACCTCCGGGGCTATATGCGATATTCTGGACCCTTACACTAAGTGATATCTACGTTCCAAGTGAAAGATACGAGAAAGAAATTTCTAAAGCCACTAAAAATCCATTCTTCCACGATAAAAATTTGTTGAGTCAGGGTAGTTTGGATAACGGGGAGCATGAAAGGTGTCTACACTCCCATATTGTTCGTACGTTGAAGAAGGAGCTGGAATTACATCAGAAAAATATTATGTCAAGCCGCTTATGCCTCAATACTCAAACTAAAGGATGTCGAAAAAACATGACTGATGTCATCAATGGTGATGCCTCTGACATCGTCATTAGTCTTTTACAAAACTGCTTATTACCACGCTGCGTTTATTCGTGTGCAGATGCAATTTATTCATTTCGATTTATTCTTGAACTATGCAAACAGGAGGAGCAACTGTATGACTTCATTCAAATTTGTGACGAATTGTGTCATAATTTATCTGGTTTGCTATTTCTTTGCACTGAAAGTGAAGGCTCCGAGTTTGCAAGATTTTTTGCTGAAATACTGAAAGTACTTGATGAATTAGTTGGTCAAAATATTCGATCTGAAGTACTCAATACGATGAAACATAGCAGTGATGAAAACGAGATATTCAGAAGAATTGTAAAACGCTACTATGGATGGCAGCAAGAGATAGGGAAGTCAATAATCAATGGTCTTAAAAGTCAAGATTACATGGAGCTACGTAATACACTGATATTCTCTACGAAGACTTTACGTTATTTTCCAATTATTCATCGTATTGGAAATGGAATAGTTGATCAGGGAGAGAGTATACTAGATTCGGACACTCGTAGCGATATTCGAACAGTAGCGTCTCGATATCATGCATTGATACGTCATAAAAGAACGAACTGGATCGGTGATGATACCTGTATATCTTCAAGATATAAAAGCGTTCTTGATTCCACTTCAGTTAGAAGTTCTACCAAACTTGAAACGCACTTGTATCATTAAATACCTTCCACGTATGTTACTTCATTAAAAGGAATTTTTCCTGATATCAGCTTATTCGACGTTCTATTTTCCTTAGACGTGGTCTTTTGATGAGCGGCGGGGCTGTAATCTTTATATACGAAATATTAAAGAAAGTTTCATGTACTAGTAGTATATTTTTACCTATATAAGAATGATAGAAATCAAATGCTCTGACTTTAGTATTTGACTAAAAATTAATGAGTGTTTGTTCAAAAATACTGAACTGTGCTAATACCTTCCGACCCATATCTCGTGCATGAAGTTTTAGTCCACTTTCGCGTAACGGGAATATGCAACTATTTTCTATTTTCTTTTCAACAAAAGTCAGTGTAAAGATATGTCAGAAAGCAAAAATTACTCGTATGTTCAAATTTCTCACACCCAAGAAGTGCTTGCTTTTCCTTTCTTTCACATCCGCAGATGTTCCTCTGAAAGTATGCTCATCAGGAAATGCCGGAAAATGGCCAGGTACGCATAATGGTCTTTGAGTTCCTATATTCTGGAAGCTTTTCGGAACCTGAAAGAAAAATTATTCACTTCTTCGACTAAAAATGCAAAAACCTTGGGTCGTCTGCGGATCTCGAATCTCTTCGGAAGCCTCGTTAAGAATGGTTCTTCGAGCAAATTTCCATATCCCACAATCTGCGACAGATGAGAATCAAGATACTGTAACGCAGATAAAACATCAATAGTGTTTATCTCGGAACGACCCTTAAAAATATTTTAAAAGATAAAGTATGAATGATAGTTTTTCGATACCGCAGTCGCAGCATTCGTTGCAGCTTCCAGACCAACTTCTCGCAAAAATCTGAAGTTAGAAATTTAGAAGAATTTTGCAACATTCTAGAGAAGTGTTACCGCTGTAACACATCAATGAGACAAGCTAATGAGGAGCAGCGTATAGCATCGAAGTTTTTGAACAGCTGCAGAAAACTGTGAGAAAAATTCAAAGAAAAAAATATATGTACTTGAACTAGCAAAGTTTTTTGTACGTGCAAATCCAACTGCTGTGAAAAATTATGTCTGAACATTTCAAGGCCTTTTTTAATAACTCTTGCGATCCAAATGAGAAACCAGAGAATGAGAAACTTGTGGCGCGAGCGCGCTGGATTTTAAACTTTTAAGCTCGATAATAATGTTACTGTAAACGGCAATTTTTTACCAAACTTCCTGAGAGGGCCCCCGTTCTTCGCGAAAAATGTGAGGCACCCCTCTCCTCAAGCTTGCAAGTCCTGAGAAAAACTGAAAAAGAGAAATACAGCAGAACTCAGTTCTCATCATATGAACGCAGAAAAAAAAAGCAAAACGAGAGGGACGTGAGGGGTGCAAAAGGAGGCGAAAGGGTAAAGGGCTGTGGGGCTCTATCACTTCTCCTCAGAGTTATGATCTATTTTTGGTTCGAAGAGTAATGCAGGTCGTATTTAATCGTGGTAGTTCTGTGAAATTTAGCTCATCGCGTACACTGCAAACGAAAGTGCGAAGCCGCTCAACAAAGTATCGAGAAGCTAAAACTCGTGCTTTCGAAACAGATGCCCCTGTTGATCCCAGCTATGACAAGAAATTCCCTTCTCCTCGAGAACGTCGGCGTGCAGGCATACTTATTCACCCAACCTCCTTACCTGGTCCATACGGAATTGGTGATATGGGTCCAGAAGCATATGCTTTCATTGACTGGCTTTCTAAGGCGAACATGCAAATTTGGCAGGTCTTACCACTTGTTCCTCCCGGCCGACCCGTCCCAGGAATAAGAGAAAATTATTGGTCTCCGTATAGTGGCAGCGATGCAAGCTGTGGAAATCCTTTGATGATATCCTTAGATTTACTTGTACGAGATGGGTTGCTTAGTGCTCAGGAGCTCCCTGCCAGCTACTCAGATAACTATGAAAACCAGCAGGTGGACTTTCAGTTGGTTGCCAACATCAATGAGCCTTTGATACGAAAAGCAGTTCACTCTCTCTCACAACGTTCCACATCTGACACTTTAAAACAAGAATTCGAAAGATACTGCTCTCGGGATGATGTACAACTTTGGCTCAACAATGCGGCTCTATTCAATGCTATTAGTGAAATTCCGGACTTAAGAGGTAAGGACTGGTGGGACTGGCCGGAAGAACTGCGCGATCGGGAAGACTCAGCCATGCGAAAAATTTCTGTTAGTTACAAAAGTGAAATAGAAGATTTTAAAATAACTCAGTTTTTATGGCAAAAGCAATGGTTAGAATTAAAATGCTACGCGAATGAATGCGGGATTTCTATATTGGGAGATATGCCGATATATGTAGGAGGTCACTCTGCAGATGTTTGGGCTAATAAACCCTTATTCCAGCTCGATGAAAACTGTAAACCAGAATCTGTTGCGGGTACTCCCCCCGATGCATTCAGTTCCGATGGGCAGTTGTGGGGTAATCCACTCTACAGGTGGAGAGCACATGAAGAAGATTCATTCTCGTGGTGGAATGGGCGAATGAAACGCTGCTTAGAGCTACATGATGAAGTTAGAATTGATCATTTTCGTGCCTTTTCTGCGTATTGGTCCGTTAAGGCAGATGCTGAAACGGCAAAAGGTGGAGAGTGGCGAAACGGTCCAGGGTTAGAGTTCTTTAAAGTACTGACTCAAAATTTTGATTCTCTGCCAATCGTGGCAGAAGATCTTGGAGTTATCACTCAAGATGTAACTGAACTTCGTAAAGATATTGGGGCACCTGGGATGGTAGTTCTGCAATTTGCTTGGGGTTCCGATGGAAATAATCCGCACTTACCTCATAATTATGACGAAAACTCGTTTTGCTACCCAGGAACGCACGATAACGAAACCTCCGAAGGATGGTATAATTCTCAAGATACTGATACAAGACGTAGACTTGAAGCATACACGAACATGTCATCAAGGAGTGGATCATGGATATTGATAAAATGTGCGATGGCTTCTATAAGTAAATCATGTGTATTTACTATGCAAGATGTTCTGTCGCTTGGGAATGAGGCAAGAATGAATACACCCGGGGTAGCTGAAGGAAACTGGGCATGGCGTATCGGTTCACCTGGTTTTTTCAAAACGATAGATAGAGAAGCTGAGAAATTGTCCCATCTTGCTGTGGTATATAATCGAGCACGAGATGGAGAGAGCAAAGAAGCTATAAATGTGGCTAGTCTTGCACTGACTAAGAGAAGGAGATTCTTCGAACGAGGCCTTTTCAGCTAAAATGAAATTTTCGTTACAAAAATTTTTATGTTACAAGACACAGCCTGATAGCGGGGAAAGAGCAAAAAATACCTTTACTTGTTGCATTTTCTTAATCACAATAGAAGCCAACCAGCCCCTAAAGCGAGCATACTCCAGCATAATCCACCCCAAAAAGCACCAGTACTACCAAGCATATCGCAAAGGAATCCTGCAAGATAATTGCCTAAGCCCAAAGCCAAGCCCTGAGAAAGAGCAGAAATAGCAAAGCCAGTTCCACGAACATTTGGAGGCATGGTAGCTGATAAGACTGCTTTCATGTTTCCTTGCGTCATCGCCATATGTATACCGACCACAAGATAACCCCCAAATACATGCCAAGGCGCTACGGCTAATATTAGAATTATATCAGCCAAAACCATAAGAGCAAATCCTCCCAGAAGCATAAATTTCCTACCGGAGCCACTATTCTGATCACTATTATCTGCCAGAACTCCAAGAGGATATGTCAAAAATGACTGTACTATGTTAGTTGCAAACATCAGGACAGGCAGATATGCTACTTGCATACCTACAGCACGAGCATGCAAAGTAACGAATGCTTCGCTAAATCGAGCTATTTTCAGAATCGTGAAAACGAGTAGAGCCCGCCAAAATTCTGGAGGAAGTAGAACTACTTCCGACCAACTCCAACTCCATTCACCCCATCCAACAGTTGTCGGCTCTTTCTTAACTAATGATCTTGATCCAGATAAGCTTTGGCTATTTGCAGCATCCGCCCATGGATCATCCGCCCATAGAAATGCTCGTTCTTGTAGATCTTCCGTTAACACAACACCGATATTTGAAACTAGGGGTAAATTTTGCACTTTTTTAATTACTGTTCCTGAAGCAGTCTTTTTCAATTCAAAGAGGTTTTCTCCTGCATCGAAACCTTCGACAACTTGATCTAAAAATGGTGCCACTATAACCGCTCTCTTTTGAATCTGAGTCAACCAATCACGCACATTTCTCCATGCTCGCTGACCACGATGCCAGACAACATCCCGACTTGTATCCCGACACTGTATTCGCCTCCATCGAGCTTTAAGATGTGGCATGGCTAGCGGTCCACGAGTATGTCGACGCCAACTTGGCAGACCTCTACCCCTACCCGGTTGTGGAGAATATAAAGGCTTAGTCATAGCTCTCTGGGGAATTTTCACGAAATAAAGTAGAATAACTATTGCTAGAATAGATGGAATTGAAGCAACGCTGAAAGTTGCTCGGAAATTATTTTGAGTTATTTTCATACAAACAACCGCAGCAATGGATCCAATAACTCCACCTAAAGTCGTCATACTCTGATGCAAACCATACGTACTACTTCTCTTCTGTCGTGGAGAGAGATCGGCAACTAATGCATCTGTTGGAGCTGCACGAATACCCTTTCCAAATCTGTCCAGGAGCTTTCCCAGGACAACCCACTGTACAGACACTGCGTTAGCTAGTACAAGTTTCATCATGGCTGTCATACCACTTCCGAAAGCGATCACCTTGACACGAGACTTAAGGACATCTGAAAGAACTCCACTGATCACTCTACTAAAATTCGAAACAAATAAAGCAAAACCCTCCATAGCGCCAATTCTAGTATTACTGAAGCCCAACTCCGAGTGAAGGAACACTGGTAATAATGAAAATACCATGCAAGTAGAGCTAGTCCATAGGAAACCACATGTGGCGAGTGCCCATAAGCTCGAATTATCAACTGAATTTGAAACTATCTTCGGTAAGCTTCTTCTTCGCATACCTGGGAGGCGACAAATTAAATACTGCAAGATACCAGACCCTAAATACACATTTCTCTCTTCCTCACGTTCTTTCTGTTGTAACTCTGCCAGGTCGTTGTATTGCCATCTAGTAGATTCAACTCCCGTGAATCTTCGAATTTCATCCGAGCTAGAATCACAATGCTCATTTGACGCATTGGAACTCACTATTACTCGTTTTAACGACCTTCCATTAGATTTGAAGTTCGTTAAATCTTTTCCATCCCAGATTCTTTTATTGCAACGCGATGCACCCAAAGTTACAACGACCCCGGAAACAAATGTCTCATCGTGACGCAAACCCGAGTAAAACTTGTTACGCATGCGTTTCGAAGAAGAAAAAGCTGTCTTACATCCATCCTGTTTAACACTGATCTTACTTTCCAGAGAAGTTGAAATCATTTGAACATTTTGAGGCAGTTTCCGAACGGACTCTAAAAAAACAACTTCGCTGTGTGCTATGAAGTACTTTCAAAACAGTTAAAATACGCGAACAAAGTTTTATCTTCGCCCAAGAGTAAGATGAAGCATGTGCGCACAAAGCTGATTTTCGACGCGTGTGACTCACTTTTACTATTTGTAGCTTGATGTATTGACCTTTGACAACGTATGGCAGTATAGTCAGAAGCAAACTAGAAACAACTAGAAACTCTATTTTTTTCGTTCGAATTGAAGACAAAAAAACACTTCTTTACAGGGGTTCACAGTTTTACAGGGACAGCAGCAGAACAAATTCAGAATAGTACGTATGAAAAAAAATGTTTTTGCAATTACACACACCACTTCAAGAATTCACACATTTGTTGCACTATAGATTTCGCTTTCCCAAACCTTTAATTACTGTACTACTGTAAGCAAGTGCTTGGAAAGAAATAAAAGCTAAAGTGCGGATGGATAAGCGACATTGAAATATCGTCCGATAAATTAGCTAGTTACACTCACGAGAATGAACGGAGACGAGCTGGATTCACTAATAGATGAGTTCGTTCCTTGTAAAAAAAGAAAATTGTTGAAAGAAAGCGTGAGGACAAATTTGGTATATTTACGTTTTACTTTAAAAAAATGATACTCATATCCATAACTTTGAATAGGATCATAATTCACAACCTACATTAGCCCCCAGAACAACTTTGCCGGTGAGGAAGCGAAAGACAATGTCATTTACTACTTACTTATTTTTTTACTAGTCCCAACAAAGTTTTCTAATAAAAAAAGCTGGGCCTTCAGAGCAAAGAGAGCTAAGTTTAGCTCAATTAATGGCAAATGAAGAGAGAGCCATATTGAAAGCTGTGTTGGTATGAGCAAATTTCGCGTGTCTCAATGTTAAACTTACTATATTAATATGTAGGCAAAGGATGCATTGTTGTCAACAGCTGAAGAAGTTGTTGGTATTCATTACAATAATAACTTTAACACTGGCTGGAGGTCTCTGCGAGGTTCCTTCGAAAATAATTTGTAAATTTATATAACAAATTCTGTCACAGCTGTAGACGCTTTGTCTCAGAATATGTCACACTTGCATAAAGTTGGCGTCGAAGGTATACTACAATTTTATATTCACGGTCAAGCCCTGAGCAACAGTATAGGAGTAGAAATCCCGTCACAAATATGGAAATTTTCTGAAATGAATATTCCTATTCCTATTCTGAAGAAATTAAAATTGAAGGTGATTTTCTTTGACTTATTTGAATGAATCTTTGATGCTCAGCTATCCTATCCTATTAGGGACTCACAAGTCCAACCCCAATTCAAATGCAGGGCATTCCTGCTATATTAAGTGGACGAGATTTGATCGGAGTTGGTGTGATTAATATATGTGGTTGATTATACCGTTTTCTGACCGTTCAATATACAGCATTTACTGGCTCAGGGAAAACTTTGACGTTTTTGATACCTTTGATCTCATTTGCCATGGTCTGTGCTGTTATTTTATTCTCATTCATAGCTGATTCTCTTCATTTGTATTAAGCTGGAGGAAAGACGGATGGGATTGAAAAACGAGGAGGGTCCTGTTGGACTCGTTCTTTGCCCTTCACGCGAACTTGCGCGTCAGATACATGACTTGGTCCAGGATTTTATTTGTTTTATATCAGAGGTAAGATCTTTAAAGTTCCTTAACAGTATTTATTTCATAAAAATTACAGCAAAATGATTGTATTTCGTTGCGCAGTTTTCTCTGTATAGGGGGCATAACCAGCAGAAATCAAGAAATACTTATGCAGAAAGAAGGAGTGCACGTAGTGGTAGCGACACCAGGCCGTTTAATAGATTTTTTGGAAAGAAAGATTTTAAGCCTGGATATTTGTAGGCGAGTGTTCAAATTCAGTCACATAGTACCTTACCTAATCCATAGTTCCTAAAGGTATTTTTGTTTAGATGAGGCAGATAGAATGATCGACTTGGGCTTTGAAGCTGATTTGCGTACAATTTGTGCACGATTCAAAAGTCACCGACAAACTGTAATGTTTAGCGCCACAATGCCAATGAAAATTAAGAAATTTGCTGAATCATCGCTGAGAGATCCAGTGACAATTAATATTGGTCGAGCAGGAGCAGCAAATCTTGATGTAGTTCAGTCAATTAATTTCGTTGAGGATGATAAGAAACTTACACATATTCTGAAAGTTTTGCAGAAGACACCCCCTCCTGTGCTTATCTTTGCTGAGAATAAAAAAGATGTTGATGATATTCATGAATACTTGCTTCTAAAAGGTTTAGATGTGGTCTCTATTCATGGAGGTAAAAGTCAGAACGACCGAGACAAAGCAATTCAAGATTTTAAGGTTGACTTTTTTTTCTTTAATTTTAGTGCACTATTTCAGAATTTTTATAGTTTGGTAAGAAAGATATTTTGGTAGCAACTGACGTTGCATCAAAAGGATTAGATTTTCCAGAAATCAAGCATGTTGTCAACTATGATTTACCGGAAGAAATCGAGAATTATATTCATCGTATTGGTCGCACGGGTACATCTCATTTTTGCTTTAATATTTGTACTTGAAAATTCAGAACAGGTAGAGGTGGAAAGACAGGGTTTACTACAACGTTTGTAGGGCCTGAGCAATCTGCAACTTCCCTATTGGATTTAAAGCATGTATTAGAGGAGGCAAATCAAAGCATTCCTGCTTTTATGTCCAACATAAGTACATCACAAGAGCATTTATCAGAGCTCATAGAAATTACAGGTAGCAAAGGATGTATGTACTGTGGGGGACTTGGTCATAGAATTGGTATATACATTTTTTTTCCCAATAAATTATTGAAAACCGAAATACAGGAACATGTCCTAAACTTGAAAATTACACGGGACACATTATGTCAAAACTCAATCGAAAGGATGTATTTGGAGCAGGTGGATTTGGAGGAGAATTTTAATGTTAACGTTTATACGTGACATGATTGAGAAACATAGGATCGTTCAAAGTTGTGAGTTTAAGGTATAATAGATAGAAATTACATGCCGTACCATTGTACGTAATTCATAAGTGGATAAATTTAAATACAATTCAACTTTTATCTATGAAAGTCACAATATTTTTGGTGCGGGTCACTGTTGTGTTCCATTGGAATTATGGTAAAAGACATTTTGTATTTTTTTTCCTTCAGTTCATACTCTGGAAGAACACAAGGGGTCCAACTATTATCTCCTCCAAGTCCCATGTGCGCACAATCCAGATATAAATTAATTCCATCGCTTTGAATGAGTTCAAAATCATGTTTACATTTTCCTAGATTTTCATGAGTAAATCTTGATGCTGAAAACTGATAAGGTAAAGTAGAATCATCTACAACAATCATTAATCCTCGAAATTTCTCCTTATCTGCTACTCCATTTGAAAGAAAAATCCACTGTGTATCCGTTCTACCTCCGTTTTCAGAAGGTACTATGTAAGGTACATGCATTTTATCGATTGAGGATTGATAACGGCCCCAAAAAGCAGAGCACTTCCTATCAGGATAACATTCATGTGGTCCTCGTCCATGCCACTCAACATTTTCCATGACCTTGGGGATTACTAACTTTACACCAACCCTAGGTAAAGGTGGTAGAAGTCGCGAGATCTGAAATTGCAGCGAGATTTTAAGATTTCCTTCACAATTTATGTGATATTCAGTTTGTACATTTATTCCTGGATTGCTTTTCACACCATCAGGTACTAAAAATTGCCGTGAAGTAATTAGCACCTCTCCTGATGTGGATTGTTGAAAGTTTGCCACCGTTGCATGCGTCGGAACCATTCTGTTCAAACCAGCATTGTTCCATTGGTTTGCATACGAAAACATGAAGCCACCACTATCATTATCAGTAGGGGCACGCCAAAATAATGGAATTGGACCAACACAACATATTTCCAAGTTTCGAGAAAAAAATGATGATAAAGTGCCTGCTTTAGAACCAACATCATCAAATCTATATAGGTTATCACCACATGATACTTCGACCGCACCTTCTCTAGTTTTGCGCATATCAATGTCAACTCGTGTTTGAAATGTTTTCCGAGATATTTGCTGGAGAGGATAAATTGGCATATCAATCTGGTCTCGTGCGAATATGTCACCTATGTTCCCAATTTTGCTCTCTCTCTTCAAAGAGCAGCTAAACTGTATCCACCACCTCTGAAACTGAAGCTTCTCTACGATTGCGGATTGGAGTATACAAGTATGACTTGGAAAGATAGAATTCCACTCATAGATTACTTTCTGATTTGGGCCAATTGCGGAAACATCTATTATTCCATTTTTCAATGATACTCCGCTGTCGAGAATAATATTCCACTCCAAGGAAAAACCTTCAAGAGATAAAAAATTATACCAATTTCGAATCTTCAAATCCCCAGAATTGGTTAAAGAAATTGTTACAGGTTGTTGTAGATATTTAACTTCAAACAGAGCTGGATGTGGGGAGCGATCAGGAAAGGTTAAGCCATTGATACAAAACTGGGCATCGTTTGGTTTATCACCAAAATCACCTCCGTATCCCCAGTACGATTCACCTGTTGACATGCTCACGGTCAAACCCTGATCAACTAAATCCCAAATGAAACCACCTTGTATTGAACTTTCTTCACGGAAGCAATTCCAATATTTATGAAGACCTCCATTGCTATTACCCATTGCATGCGAATATTCACATAAAATAATTGGTCTTCCATCATTTCTCGAAAGCAAATACCGGCAAGTATTTACATCTGCATACATAGGACAGATAATATCGGTGCACGAGGTTCTATAGCCACCACCCTCATAGTGTAGAAATCGTGATTTATCATTCTCTCGAACCCATGATGCCATTGCATAATGACCGCCACCGCAACCTGACTCATTACCAAGAGACCACATGATTATACATGCATGATTTCTATCTCGCTGAACCAGGCGCGAAATTCGAGATAGATAAGCATTTCTCCAGCATGGATCATTCGATAAGAGTGGAGTAGAATGAAGGCAAATTTGGAATCCATGCGTTTCTAAATTTGCTTCATCTATCACGTACAATCCATACTCGTCACATAAGTCATAAAATCTAGGATGATTTGGATAGTGAGCTGTTCGGACGGCATTAAAATTATTTTGTTTCATAAGCAAGATGTCTTTAAGCAATAGTTCTTCACTCACTACTTTCCCATTGTCTGGGCAATGCTCGTGTCGATTCACACCCTGAAAAATAACAGGCCTTGAGTTAACACAAAACAATTTATTTGCTATAGAGACTTCTCGAATACCAACTCGACATGCTTCACAATCAATAACATTTTCTTCTCGATCCTCTATGATTAGAACCAATAGGTATAAATATGGTTTTTCGCAGGACCATAGATGAGGATTTTTAACATGTAATCTAGTTTTAGTGTTGAGAGTAACTTCCTCAGGAATCTCATCAAACTTGACGCCATAATTTTCGGCATATGGTGCCGGGATCATTTTATTATTAATTTCACTTACGATCAAATTACCATCCGAGTCATATAACAATAACTTTAAAACATAGTCCCCACATACCAAGTTTTTATTTGCGATACTATCACAGCATAATTCTACATTAATAGCGATACTTGCAGCATTTTCAGAAATTATTGATGCTACGACGCTGTAATCAGAAATATAAAAAGAATTTTTGACATAAATATAGATATCTCTATGGATTCCACTCAGCCACCAGTGGTCCTGATCTTCTAAATAGCTACCATCTGACCACCTCATGACTTGTATTGAAAGAGTATTTTCTCCATTACTAACAAAATTTGTCACATCAAACTCAGCCGGCAACTTACTGTCTTGAGAATAACCCACGAAAATACCATTTAACCAACAGTAAAATGCAGAATCTACTCCTTCAAAAAGAAGGAATACTTTGTCGGTTCTTAAATTCCACTCATCTGGTAAGTCAAACTTGGAGCGATAGCAACCAGTCGCATTTTCATGAATATCAGAAAATATTGATGATTGTCCCTGATATGTGCGACTTTCTCTGACGCGAGAAGCACAAGGTGGATTAACAGGAAAAGGATATGTAAAATTTGTGTATATGGGTTTACCATGGCCTTGGCACTGCCAATTTGAAGGCACTTGTATAGTTCCCCACGTGTTGTCATCAAAAGATATGCCCTGAAATCCTTTAGGAACCTCTTTCGGAGAGGCTGCTAGGTGAAATTTCCAAATTCCACTCAGTATCCGAGTTTTGGAAAGTTGATTCCGAGCAGAACTTGTACCACCACTTCTCCAAAATAGACTAGCTTCTTTTAGAGTTGAAAAGCTGTATAAAGGGGCATGCCCTCGCCTACAACGCTGTAAAATTATACTTCTTTAATGTTATTTTAATGATTACCTTCTATTTCTTCCTACAATCTCCGGATTTTCCCAGTCTTCAGAGCTTGTGAGAAAGTTTACCTGAACACCGAATTTAATGACGTTTCAAAATTGGTATTAGATACTTACACTTCTGCGTCTTTTAAATTGTATTTCATATAGGATATCTAGGAATGGCATTAGTTTTGAAACTCCATGAAGTCTCCAACACCAGCACGTATACAAGAAACGAAGATATGATAATCCCAAAAGATTCAGCGTGTAGTTGAAAATAACTCCTTTGGTGTCTCGACTCATGAGCGCACCACTTTTGAGAACCTGCAAGTTCGAAGAAATTTTTGACTTCACGCTCTTGGTATTCCACTATCCCGTTCTTTTGTGAGTGACTGTGAGAGCATAAGGTAAGCAGTTCCAGTTTCGCTGCATGAGAAAGTCTTCTTCTTTGGTATCTACTACAGTCGTGATAAGCGTGTGGAGAGGAGAGGGGGCACGAAAAAGAAAGGAAGCAGCTGAAAAAATGAAAAATGAAGGAAGTCGAGGCTCCAGCGACTGGGTCCCCTTTTTTCGATTTTCGTTTTATGCCTTTGGGGATTATCTGTGGGCCCGGCAAAAGGTGCCCTGCGCGACACGTGCAGGATAGAGCAAGGGATATATTTTTCTTTTTCACAATCATTATTATAACCATCAGTTCGTCCCGGAAGACAGATTTACAACATTTCCTTCTTCCTCCCGCTTGGCTTGCCGCAATGTTCAATTCAAAGGATGGATTTATTGAAGCTCTCGTGCGTGGGTACCGCGTGGATTTTCTGTCTAGTCAAGACTACTCTGATTTAAGTCAGTGCGAAACTCTAGAAGATGTTAGAACATTTTTGGTATTTTCTTTTTTCTTCAGTTTGTTCGGAAGATCTAATAATTATGAAGTCGGGTACTGGCTATGCGTCTGCAATAGATGCACAAGTGAGGCCACTATCTTTGCATCCATCTACAATAGTTTCTCATTGCACGGAAAAATTGGCAGTGGATTTTAAAACTATGCGAAGTCAGGTAAGGTATTTTTTTTTCTTTTTGTAAATGATGAACGACTTAGGCGAGCGAACCACTGGCAACTTTTTTGGATTTTCTCACTCATGGTTATATGATCGATAATGTAATGCTTGTCGTAACCGGTGCCCTTCACGAACGAGATATTAATGTAAGTCTGTCCTCTGTCAATTCATTCTGGGTGATCAACTCAACTTTTTTTGTAGGAACTGCTTACAAAATGTCATCCACTCGGACTCTTTGACTCCATAGCAAGTTTAGCAGTTTCAAATAACATAAGGTACCTATGACTTGTGCTTTTTAGATATAGAATTTGAAGGCACTCATCATGATAGAGACTTGTATAGAACAGTTTTAGTCGACACGCCTCTAGCACTGTACTTCAGTGAAAATATCAGCAGCGAAGACTTGGATGAAATGAACATCGAAATTCTCAGAAACACCTTGCATAAGGTAAATTTTTCTTTCGAATGGTTGAAACTTTCAGCAAGTTTGCGACAATTTATAGGCGTATTTGCAAGAGTTTCTTGAGTTTTCTAGTGCACTTGATGGGGCAACAGCTAGATTAATGAAGGTTCTCAATTTCGCTTCAATTGAGAAATTCTTATTTATCATGTCTTAGGAACTTTTATATCTAGAAGCAGATCGCCGGGCAATAATGATCACTATTAATGCGCTTGAAACAGATTTATCTCGCGATGACTGCAGTAGGCTGTATTCCAAATTTGGTTATCTTTATCCAGAGGGTCAACGAGAAATCTCGTGCTGCACAGACTTTGAGCAAGTTTGTATGGTCGTGAAGAACTATCCTGTTCTATCTGGTATTTTAGGGGCCTTAGTCACAGGCGGAGAAAAACTTTTAGAAAAGGTATGAGTTCTTTTCCGTACAAAATTATAGCATCGTGATTATTTGCTCAGGCTTTGTTTGAAGAGGAAGTTGGTCGATGCTCTTTGATTTTTGAGGAGCAATTTCACTACGCAATTTTCTATGCCTTCCTCAGGTTGAGAGAGCAAGAAATTAGAAATATCATGTGGATATCAGAATGTATAGCTCAGGATCAGAAGCAACGCATATTAGATGGAATAGTTTTACTGAAGTAGGAATGAAAACTGCAGAATTCCTTTTGCTCACTTCAGTATATAATCTGAGTAGCAGAGGTATATGTCCCTCCTGAGCTACCACTCAGAAAATGAACATCACCTTCACTGATTCCTAGTTGTTGTGCAAATTTAATCAATAAATTCAGTAAAGCACTAGATGCCTCAGGGGTATTTCGTATTAAGGAAACGACCAAACCTCCACACCCCCCTCCACTTATTCTCGAGCCATAAGCAATTTCATTCAGAAGTTCCACAAGTAAATCTGTTGCTTTGGAACCCATAGAGCACCGAGAATAACTAAGATGAGAATCCGACATAAGTCCACCCAACGTCTGTGCCTCTAACTCAGTAACCTCCCCTTTTAAAATTTTTTCGAACTCTCGAACGCGAACATCTTCATGGAGTGCATGCATCGTCGAAGGTCGGATAGGGTAAAATACTTCCTTTTTGATTGGGGCAGTCAACAAGTCTCCATGGTCATGCCCATAGATTTCTAAAAAATCTTCTCCTTTCATCGCCTCTGGCAATAGATTCTCAAGAAAGGAATGTAACTCATTACTATTACAAAACTTTCGATTTAGACAGCATAAACTTTTGAAATTGAAGTTGACAAGATGTTCTTGTTGAATAATAGTCCTTCCCATGAAGGCAGCAGCCCGAACTTTGCTGTACTCCCCTTCTGTGTTTTGATGTTTTAAAGTGCTATCAATTCCATAAACACAAAACTTCGGCACTTCTATGGACTTTCCTATTAATGGAGGCAAACTGCAAGTAAGTGGTGTCAGATAATACGCTCTCCCATAGAAACATGCCATTTGGTCCATAATGCCGCAGGGTGCACGAACTAATAAATTTTCGGCAGCAAAGGAATAAAATGGGATGAGTCTCCATTTCTCAAATTCTTCCTGAGAAAATCCAAGAAGAGAAAAAAATGATGCACAAGATGCAACTTCAAGAGCTGCTGATGACGATACTCCTTTCCCTTCTGGTATTGTCGAACAAACGTAAATAATGAAATTATCACGTTTGGTCAATCTAACATTGTGTTCGAGAGCGAATGTGAGCATTGGACCGAGAATGTAAGCACGCCATCGATCAAAAGCACGCAATTTATTAGAAAGAGTTGCATACTTGAAAAGTTTACCGCTATTAGAGTCTAACAACTCGTGCACTGGAATTTTACTTATCCTCCGTTGAACTCGCTCATCATGCTCTTCTTTTATTTTAAGATCTGAAATTATCTCAAAATAACCTGTTTCGAACTTTTTCGTCCTTTTCTTTTTCTGAGTATAGACCATCACCTCTGCAGCAAGCGTCATTTGAAGCACCCTAGACTGTGAATAATCAGCTATACCACCCATTACATCTAGTCTTGCGGGAGCGCGTGCGAAGTAAACGGGAAGATCCTTCTCAAAAGTGAGTCCGCATTCGTTATTAAGAGGAAATGACTCTTCGTACTCCTTCGAATTCATTGAGTTCAGAAGTAGATTCGGGAACTTAAGCTTTCAAATTGGCCACAAGCTAACGTAAACTTGTAGATATTTCCGTGCAGGAATTTATAACAACATCAATAGCTTTCTCGTTAAGATGCAAGTATAAATTGGAGAAAGTTAGAATATATTCTGAAATGGTACTGGGGCAAAGTAGCTATGTAGCTTCCTGCTTTTGCACATACATACAGCACATACAGTTTTCGATTTTTTTGGCAGTGTGAACTGGTACAGTACGTCTTTGTATCTATCACACAAGGAATCCATTGCAAAAAATGTTTGGAGCTTTTTT
>Ga0181600_10000066_pt1 | contig 67817 bp, 48 predicted proteins | sample 041ome_2_FD_132982 | JGI IMG/M metagenome (GOLD analysis project Ga0181600, IMG submission 132982) | Coastal salt marsh microbial communities from the Groves Creek Marsh, Skidaway Island, Georgia - 041406US metaG (megahit assembly) | ecosystem: Environmental > Aquatic > Marine > Intertidal zone... | reverse complement strand
TCACCCCTGAAAATAGACTTGCTCATCGCACTTTCCAAAGGGGATCGGTTTGAGCTTGTTCTTCAAAAGGCGACCGAGTTGGGTGTGTCGAGTATCAGGCCGATTACGACAGAACGCACAGATGTGAAGCTTAATGCCGAGCGTTTACAAAAAAAGCATGAGCATTGGCGAGGGATTTTAATCAGTGCGTGTGAGCAGTGTGGGCGAAACATTGTGCCGGAATTGTTCCCGTTGGTCAGCCTAAAAGAGGCTTTGGACGAGCCAACGAACAGGACGGCTATTCTGTTGGACCCGGATGCCGATCAACCAATCTCGGCACTTGAGCCCAAGGGCAATGGCTTTCGGTTATTTATTGGTCCTGAGGGCGGGTTTTCTGAGCAGGAAGCTAATATGGCTATTAATGCAGGAATAACCGGAGTTAGTCTGGGGCCGAGAATTCTAAGAACAGAGACGGCACCCCTGGCGGTTATTAGTATTCTTCAATCAAAATTTGGTGATCTAGGCTGAGCCAAGCCAAAAAGTGCGGGTAAATCAGAACCAGAAGCTGGACTAGACATTCATGTCAGCGGCCACTTTTTCTTCGATGCTCGCAATTTCAGGGATAACACATGTAACGCCTCGAACCCGCACCGCGGCAGAGACCATGTTCAACCCATCCGCAATGGCTTCCTCAATCATTTCGTCGGCAGATTCGAGCTTGTATTCGTTCGGCATTGCCTGAGTTGGCAGGCCATAAAAAGGCAGTGCATCGCTGTTAGCAGTGCCTCTGATGACGACAATATGAGAGCCTCTAAGACGCGCTGTTTTATTGCGAAGTAATTGTTCAAAGCTCAATACCGGAATGGTCATTCCATTCCAGTTCAGGTTGCCGCGCTGCCAATCTCGAGGCGCTTCAACTGTAGATACATTTACGCCGGATACAATATCCGCAACCATTTCCGATGGAAGAATTAGATTGAACCCATCACAGATGCCGATAATGGCTTTGATTGAGTTATCTGCCATGGCTAATTTCCACCCAATAGTCGTTTAATTTCTTCGAGCAATTGATCCTCGCGATAAGGCTTACCAAGGTAATTGTTGGCGCCAAGGGAAAGTCCACGTTGCTTATGTTTTTCGCCTGTGCGTGAAGTAATTAAAACAATAGGCAGATCTTTGAATTTATCACTGGAGCGCAAGGCACCCAGTAGTTCAAAGCCGTCCATTCTAGGCATTTCAACGTCTACCAGCATTAGGTCAGGTGCCTGATCGTGAACCATGCGCAGAGCTTCGGCACCATCCCGCGCAGTTTCTACTACAAAACCCTCGCGGGTCAGGAAGCGTGAAGTTACCTTGCGTACGGTTACTGAATCATCCACAACCATAATGGTTGGTGTATGAGCTTCCTCATGGGTGTGAATAACACCTTTCTGGTCGGCGCTCAGATCGTTAGTTGTGTAATGACTGGCGATTAGCGCAGGTATATCCAGCGTTACCACAACACTGCCATCGCCCATAATTGCGGCACCGGATAGTCCAGGAACAGCATTAAATGGGTGGCTGAGTGATTTAACCACAACTTCGTTACTGCCGACGATTTCATCGATCAAAAGTGCCAGGCGGTGATTCCCAACACGGAATAAAACAACAGATACAGTCGGTTCAATAATGGCGTCAATGGGTGGGCGTTCGCGGGTTTTTAGCAATTCACCTAGGTAGCCAAAATCGTATTCATCGGCCCCATAAGCCAGTTTTTTCTGGGCGTTTTCATAATAGGATTGCAGATCAGTGCGACTGATTCTCACCAAGGCTTCCAGTGACGCCAAAGGCAATGCATAGAGATCCTCACCACAGTGAACCATCAGCGCGCGGTTGATTGAAGTGGTAAATGGTATGGAGAGTTGAAACTGGGTACCTCGCCCAAGTTCACTCCTAACACTGACAGAACCACCCATCTCACGAATGGTGGCTTTAACCACGTCCATACCCACACCTCGTCCGGATATCTGGGTGACTGTTTGGGCTGTAGAGAAACCTGGCATGAAGAGAAATTCGGCAATCTCCTCTTTGGTTAAACTGCTACTGTCCGCCTCGCTGACCAATCCTCGTTCAATTGCCCGTCGGCGCACTACCTCAAAATCTATCCCTGCACCATCGTCAGAGATGGTCAGGACCATGTAAGAGCCTTCGCGATGAAGGTTAAAAGTTATCCGACCGATTTCCGGTTTATGAGATCGTTGTCTGCCTTCTGAGTTTTCAATACCGTGATCAATTGAGTTGCGCAGAATATGCTCAATGGGTGGAACCAGTTGCTCAAGGACGGTTCGATCCATCTCACCGCTAATATCAAGGGCGCGAATTTCCGCTTTTTTGTTCAGTTCGCGAGAAACTGTACGGACGATTCTTTCCAGTCGAGGCAATAGCCGCTCGAAGGGAACCATGCGTGTACGCATAAGCTGGGCATTAAGTTCTGACTGGATACGGCCACTTTGCACGAGCAAGACATTGGTATCGCGGTTTGTTTCTGAGAGGCTAGCCCGAAGATCCTGGAGATCGGATGCAGACTCAATAAGCTGATGAGAGAGTTGCTGCAAGGTGGAATATCGGTCCATTTCCAGTGGATCGAAATCTTCCTCCTCACCCGACTCGGCCAGTTGCTCACTACGAAATTGAATTTGCGCTTCCGTTTCTGTATCGAGGCGGCGCGCAAGTTGCTGGATTCGTCCAATGGTTGCTTCCAATTCATCCAAGTTGGTTTCCAGCCCTGAAAGCTGAGCTTCAACTCGTCCACGATAAACGGTGGCCTCACTGGATAAATTGATCATTTCATCAACCAGGTCAGATCTCAGCCGTATGTTTTCCTGACGCTGTTGTCGGGCTTCAAACGCACGGGTATCAGTGCCTGTCTCTGCATCACTCTCCGCGGCAATTTCCTGAATCTGTTCACTGATTTTTTCTGAATCTCGCGCAGGAGCATCTGATTCAGTGGGAGCCAATTCCTCGGCTGTAATGACTTGCATTGGGGAGTCATCTGACGCAGCTTCTTCAACAGAAGAAGCCTCCTCCGTTGACGGTTCGGCCGCGCTTGAATTTGCTTCTGCATTTTCAGGTGCGTCGGGAGCAGTCAAATCTTCTACCGAAGCGCCACTGAGCATGGCTTCGCGAATTGCTTCGATGTGTGTGTTCAGATGATCCAGTCTTTCCAGTGCCTTACTGAAAAATTTATCGTCCGCCTTCTGTAAGACCTGTTGATCAATGATGATGGATTCAAAATTATGGCTGTAATCGCCGAGCTTGGTTAAACCGGATAATCGGGCGCCACCTTTAAGCGTATGCAGGGCTCGATGGATAAGATCTGCATTATCAAATGCAGTTGGCTCACGACGCCAATTACTGATGCTGGTATCAATTTCCTGCATAAGGTCATCAGCTTCCTCCAGGAAGGTATCCAGTAACTCTTGCTGAAACTCATCTTCAGGATCGATGAAATTACTATCGAATTGAAGATCATCTTCAACGGGTGAATCTGGTTCGAGCTTAATGGTAGGAGACTCTTCGTCACTTTCCATTTCACCGATAGCCTCTGAAGGTTCTTCCTCAAATATCTGCTGCTCTTCAAGTTGGCCAGCAATTTGTGGAATGTTATTGCTTAGTTCGTGGCTAATTTTGGGCACGACTTGCCAAGAGGCCACGGCATCCAGCATTTTCAGCAACAGGCCGTAGGCTTGATCCATCCATTGAGACTGGGTTTCTTCCAGGGAATCTTGTCCTGTCAGCTTCGTTTGAACAGATTCAATGAGTTGGCAGAGTTTAACGATTTCCTCGACCTTGCAGGAGGCTGAAACTTCTTGAAGAACTTTTACATCGGCATGTAATCCGTCAAGGTCTTTATCGGATATCTTGCCCTGTTGCCACTCGTAAATTAGTTGTTCAGCGATAATCAGATGATCCAGATTATCAGCCATAAGCTTGTGAAGTGGCAGGAAGCGTTTTTTCCTATCCGAGGAAGGGTCACCCGAAAGTGCTTTTTCTTCCCTGTCGAATAGATCGGACGCTGATTTTGCGAAATCCTGAACCGGCTTAAGGTCGAGCTTTCCCGAATGAGCCAGGCCGTTGAGTAAATTGTCAAATTTACCAGTCCAGATACTCATTAGGGCAATGAACTCGCTCGAAAGACCAACATTGTAAGTGTTGTACAGCTGCAGCAGTTTTTGCATAGGCGCAATGCTGTCAGCTAATTCATCCAGTTCCGCGACCCGTGCGCTGTCGGCCAAGGTATGGAGAATGACGAACAACTGGTCTGGTAGCCCACCATTTTTGTTGCCGGAGGCTGTGGCAGCGAGCTGGATAATGGCTTGACGATAACTCTCAGCTTCCTTGGCAAAGGTCATCACTACTTCATCTATTTCAGACCCGGTTTCCTGAGGGATATCAGTAGGCGCTTCTTTGGTTTTGCTGGCAAGAGGATCTGAAAGAAGTTTTGCGCGTGTCTGGATATGCTCTATACGTTCATTTGAGGTTTCCTGACCGGAATTACTTAGCTCTTCCAGCAGTGCCGGGTATTGCTCAAGAGCATCATTAACAAGTTCATAAACTTCCGGTGTAATTTCGACGCTGTTATCAATTATTCGATTGAGAAGATTTTCCAATGCCCAGCTTAGTTCTCCGAGAACGGATGCACCGATCATTCGACCGCCGCCCTTAAGCGTGTGAAAACCGCGACGTAAATCTAGCAGTGCCGCCTTGTCCTCATTTTCGTGCCATTCTTTTAATTGTTCGATGGCCACGGGCAAAATTTCACCGGCCTCTTCGACAAAAATTTCAATGATTTCAAAATCATCATTGTCGTCTTCAATAGAGTCAGGAGCCTCTTCGAGTTCCTCTGCAGGGTTCTCTTCGAGCTCTTGCGCCTCAATAGCTTCAGGCGTTTCTGTTGCTTCTGCTTTCGCAGGCTCCTGAGGTTTAGCTTGCTGAGAAGAGAGATCTTTCTCATGAAACTGGCCAGTATCACTAAACGCTGTTGTTTCCTCGTCTTCTTCCTGAAGTTCTTCTTCCGTATCCGTCTCGTTTGATGATGCAGCAGTTTCTTCCTGTTCTTCGATATAGGGAAAGCCAAGAGTTGAACAGTGCTGCAGTGCTCTTTCAATTAAAAACTCAAGGTTGAATGCAGTTCCGCGTTCCAGACATTCCAGATAGTAATCAATGGCGACAATGACATCTGCGAACAGGTCGATTTCCTGTTGGTTGGGCTCTTCACGCTTTTCTAAAAGCGATTCACTCACGTATCGGCGAATACAATTCACTACTTGGGCGAGTTCGTTTAACGGATAAAAACGCAGGGCTCCTTCGACCATAGCCAGACTGGATGGAACTTCTCTCAGCATGGCCCATTCCCAGTTGGATTCAATGAACTGGCTTATGGATGTTTTAATTTGAGTCAGGGCAACCCGACTTTCTTCAATAATGGTCGACTTTGCTCCCGACACTCCAGAAGATTCTTCGGAATCATTTGCGGAAGGATGAGAAAGGCGGACTAACTGGGATTCCAGACTGACCATTTCATTGGCAAAGCGATCAAGATCATCCGGAGAGAGATCATTTTCAGATCCAAATTTCTCCCATTCATTCAATATGGACTGAAGGTTATGTGTGGTTTGTCGTGGATTTTCCGCACCCACCATAACGAGTGTATCGTCGGCTCGGCGCAGAATAGCTTTTACCTGCTGGATAGCCTCTTTATATTCACAGACGTGATGCAGGCAATCTTCTAGCCAAGTTTTAGCTTGCTCGATCTCAGTTTGTAAAACCTCTACAACCTTGGCGACAAGCTCCGGCTCCATAGATAAGGATTTGCTGTAAGTTTTTGTGCTTGCGTCGTCGGCAAAGTCATGCAGAGAGAAGATTTCGATCAGTTTGGCTGAAAGCTCTCCGTGGTCTGCTCCACAGGACACGTAGTAAAGGATATTTTTTAATAAACCGATATCTTCGTAATCTGTACCTGCATTAAGCTTTTTAAGCACGTCATCCAGACGTTTGAACAAACTTTTCAGGGCAATGTTTAATGTCAGGTTTTTTGATTGCAAGCGTTCTATGAGGCTTAATCCTGAATAACCGAGTGCTGACAGATAGGGGGTGCCGCCCATCTGGTAAAAGATTTTGAAAACTTTCTGCAAGTCTCCAAGGTTCTCTTTGGATAAGCCGGATTTAAACAGACTTAAAACGGTTTTTTGGTAAAGCATTCGCAATTTGCGAATAGTTTGTGAATCCAGTGGTTGGGCACTGGATTTTTTAAATGCTCTAAAGCCCTTATTCAGGTCAATTTCTACGGCTGATGATTCGGTAACAAGTTCTCTTTCGGTCAGGGCGCGCAGATTATTGATCTGCGGGATTAGCCGCTGGATTCGTTTTGGATTGCCTAGGTAACTGCTGAGCTCAAGTATTGCTTTGGCAACAAGACTTATCGTATCCGTTGCTGCTTGACCTTTTTGGGTCGAGTAGTCTGAAACAGCCGTTTGCAATTCTTCGCCAAGTAGTTGAGGTATGGCCATACTGGTAACTGCAAATATACCGGTCACCTGTTTCAGGTGCTGCATGCATTCATCCAGTGCGACCTCACCTTCCGGTTTCTCAGCGTGTTTTTCGAGAATGCGCAGCACCTGATTCAGCTCATTATTGAGCTCATCAACGGCCCAATTAAGGGAGTTGGGCTGATTTTGAAGAAGGGGTTGCGTCATGGCTGTTTTTTAGCTTCTGGTTCGATTGCTATTTTTTCTTTTCTTCTTCTTCATCATCATCAAGATCAAAGCTCAAGAAGTCTTCATCGTCGAATGAAAAGTCCGTGTCCTCATCGTCGTTTTCAATGGTGATCTCTTTTTCTGTGCTCTTCTCTTTTGCTGACTGCTGGTCATCATTTATTTCCAAATCAGCGGCTTCCATAATCATGGTCGCTTCAAAATCTTCGGCTTCAACTCCCGTGTCCGTCGGATCTTCGGCGTTGTGTGAATCGGCTTCTATGTCGATATCTTGATCATCATCTTGATCATCGACGTCTGCGAAATCGACCTCATCAAGAGCCTCGTCATATGAGTCCTCGTCTTCTTCGGAATCCTTAGAGAGCTGTACTTCATCCACATTCACATCGAAGTCATCAGCAAATTCCACATCAAGGTCGGCATCTTCATCGCTATCATCACTGGAATCGGCATCAAAACTGGTCGTTTCTTCACTCTCTTCCTGATCAGGGCCAAGTATTGCGCTGTCATAGTCATCCATCGATTGAGCGTCGTCTGATACCTGGTCTTCCTCGACATCAACGAAGCTCATTTCATCAACGCCCATGGCCAAATCTTCATCCGGCGCTTCTTCGATAGATTCAGGCTGCATCGCATCTGGCAGCTTAAAGTCAGCGATGGATTGGCGTAGTTCATCAGCTTGCTCTGATAGCTCACCTACCGCGCGCGCTGATTCCGTCGTACCTTCCAGAGTCTGTGCAGAGATGTCCTGAATAACCCGCATGGACCCCACAATGCTCTCGGCGCTTTGTGATTGATTCTGGGTTTCTTTCGCAATGGCTAGAATCAGGGTGGCCAAATTCTCAGAAGTGGTTTGAATATCGTTTAGAGCGTTACCCGCATTGTTGGCAAGCTGGGCTCCCCGCACCACCTCTGCTGTGGTTTGCTCCATTGAGGCCACGGCCTCATTGGTATCGGACTGAATTGTTTTCACCAGGTTTTCAATTTGGCGTGTGGAGGCTGCTGCCCGTTCAGCCAGACCCTGTACTTCATCCGCTACCACCGCGAAACCTCGACCGGCTTCACCCGCCATGGCCGCCTGGATTGAGGCGTTAAGTGCGAGAATGTTTGTCTGGTCGGCGATCTCGTTAATCAACGATACGATGTCACCAATTTCTTGAGAGGATTCCCCCAGTCGTTTAATACGTTTGGAGGTATCCTGGATCTGTTCACGAATGTTGTTCATTCCCTCGATGGTGTTTTGTACAACACTGGCACCATTTCGGGCGACAGTTACCGAGCGCTGGGCAGTATTTGCCAATTGCTCGGCGTTTTCGGAAACTTTCGAAAGGTTTTCAGAAATTTCGTTAATAGAGCTCGATGCATTGGCGATCTGGGTGGCCTGATGCTCCGATGCTTCGGACAGACGCAGAGAGGTTGCTCGAGTTTCGTTGGAGGAAGCTGCAACCGATTCAGCGGTAGAGGCAACCCGGGCCACCAGTTCTCGTAGTTGTTCGATCGCGTAGTTAATTGAGTCGGCGATTGCGCCTGTGAAGTCTTCGGTTACCGTTGCGTGTACGGTAAGGTCACCTTCACCGAGATCGGCGATTTCGTCCAGCAGTCGCAAAATGGCTTCCTGGTTTCGTTCGTTGGTGTCTTCTGTGCTAACCAGGTTTTTACGCGTATTGAAGTAAATTTGTACGCCCAAAATAAACAAGACAAGAACGACGACACTAGCTGCTACCAGAGTTGTGAACGCTGTAGAGAGCGGACGCTTTTGAACATTGTCAGCCAATGCAGAGATTTCATCGGATACCGCAGTGGTCGATTGCAGCAGAGACGCTGCTGTATCAAGAATCAGGCTGCTGGCTTGCGCAATTTGGCCCAAGGCAGGGGAGGCAGAAATTACCGATTCGATGGATTGGTTCAATTCAGAGAATTGTGAGTCCACTTGCTCTAAAAGCAATCGAGCTTCTGGTGATTCAACTCGTGATATCCCCATGATCAGGTCGCCTTCCTGCATTCCTATCAATATCTGGTTGAATACGAGGACGTCTTGTCGGAATTGTTCTGCCGAAGCCACAGCGTCGTCGGTACCACTAAGAATTCTGTTAAGGGAAGTAAGCAGACGCTCTGCACGCCACACCTGTGCCTGGGCTTCGGCAACCCGATCGGAAGGCGACTCGGCTTGAAGCATGGTGTCCACAATATTAGTGTAGGCCTGCTGGATCTGTGGGATACTGGCTTCGAGGATGGCAAGTTGGTCGTATAGAAAAAGAACGTTATCGGTCTGCGATTCTATTACATCAATATTTTCAGAAATGATATTGATCTGGTTAGAAAGAGTTGCGCGGGAGTTATCTTCAATTTCATCTTCCGATGAATTGAATTGACTCATTAAACCGAGGATTTGGTTTTTCAGGTCAGGAAGTATAAACAGCGCGTTTTCATCACCTGCAGCAGCTTCCTGAGCGATAATCATGAGGTCATAAACCTCGGATTGCATTTGATTCAATATCGATTGGGACTCGCGGTCTTGTGCATTGCGAATATTGGCATCCACAATACTGAAGCCGGCGATACAGAGCGCTGCCACCATAATAATGATGAGAACGATGATTGTTGCTCTTTTGGAACCTTCTGATCTAGCCATAATTTCACCATCTAACAGGCTGGGGTTTTGGAGCCCAACAGTTTATTTCCACCTATAACGTCGAAACGTTTAAAAAATTCTCGTGTTTAATCAGTTTTCTTGGATCAAAAATATCCATCCACTGATCATCGATAAAAACTGAACCTGTAACACAGGTTTTCATAGCCGCTGGGCATTCTTCCGAAGCTTGGTCTCTCATATCTTGAGAGCTAACCTGGCGCATGCCGATGACCCGATCTACCACCATGCCGAGCCGGGTATCGCCTTCTTCAATTGCGATGACTCTGTTGAGGTGGGGAGTTCTTGTTCCGCCCAGCTCAAAAAGTTCGTGCAGATCGACGATAGCCAATACTTCACCGCGAACGTTTGATATTCCCAGAACCCATCTCTTTACGCCAGGAAGCCTGGTTACAGGTGGCTGGGGAGAAACCTCAGAAACTGAATTCATGTTGATGAGCATAGTGGCGTCATTGAGCCGGAAAGCAATGGCTTGCCAGGCGTTATCTTTGCCAGATGTATCGGGTAATGGCGCGGCGTGATCCTTGACGCGTTGCGCCAGCTGCTTTAGTTGCTCAAATGGATGGATCGGCCGGGCCATTGGATTATCCGGCCAAAGCTTGATTAATCGTGTCAATCAATAACTTTTCCGGTACAGGTTTTGTCAAGAAAGCTGTGGCTCCCTGTCGTGTGCCCCATACCCGATCAGTTTCCTGGTCTTTTGTGCTGACGATAACCACAGGAATATGGTTCGTAGCATCATTGCGAGTAATTTGCCGCGTGGCCTGGAAGCCGTTCAGTCCAGGCATAACTACATCCATCAGTATGAGGTCAGGCAGATTTTCCATTGCTTTTTGAACGCCATGTTCGCCATTTCCAGCCGTGGTGACCTCATGTCCGTTTTTTTTCAGTAGTTGGGTAAATGCCCGGACTTCTGTTTGTGAATCTTCGACCAATAATATATTTGCCATTGTTGAACCCTATATGTGTGCTTTATTTTTATATGTTTTATTTGTCTAAAGCCTGGCGAATGGTTTCCATCAGCAGGTCTTCAGGAACCGGTTTACTTAGGTAAGCGCTAGCACCCTGGCGTCGCCCCCACACCTTGTCAGTCTCCTGATCCTTGGTAGTAACAATAATGATTGGTATATGTTTGGTGCTGGGGTCACGAGTCAGGCGTCTCGTCGCCTGAAAACCGTTGAGCCCAGGCATTACAACATCCATCAGAATAAGATCCGGAAGCTCAGCCTTGGCGACTTCAATGCCGCGCTCGCCACTGTCAGCAGTAATCACTTCATGCCCATGTTTATCAAGAAACTGAGTAAATCGTTTGGTTTCGGTTTGTGAGTCGTCGACTATAAGTACCTTGGCCATTGGAATTTTCCCAAGTAATTTTTATCAATATTTAGTGTTAAGAAGCGTACTTTTCGTAGACTTCCAAAAGTTCGTCTTTACTAAAGGGCTTTGTTAGATACTGATCTGAGCCAACAATCCTGCCTTTCGCTTTATCAAACAGACCATCTCTACTGGATAGCATTACAACCGGTGTGGCTTTGTAGGCTGGATTGTTCTTTACAAGGGCACAAGTCTGATAGCCATCAAGACGAGGCATCATAATGTCGATAAAGATAAGATCTGGTTTGGTTTCAGCAATTTTGGCCAGCGCGTCGTAACCATCAATTGCCGTTATTACACTGCAGCCGATTTTGCTTAAGATGGTCTCAACGGTGCGGCGAATAGTATTACTGTCATCAACCACCATGACTTTCATTGTGCTGTGCGCCCCATTTAGGAAAAACCCTTATTTTTTAAGGTAATAACTTTTCAATATTGTCGTAAAGGTATAATAAACACAACAATGAGCAAACCGTAATTTAGGAAAATGCTCTACTCTGTGAAGCAGATCTCGCATTCGGTACGCGCACTCGTGCTAGCTTTGATAACGCTCGTGTACACAATACGCCAATTGCGAAGCTGCCATTTACCTTTAACAGCTCAAGTTAGGAGCAGATTTGCAACATAGAAACATATTGGTCGGGTTTGTACTTGACCCTATATCCAAGCTGAATACCAAAAAAGACAGTAGTCTTGCCATGATTCTCGCTGCTCAAGCAAGAGATTGGAAGGTATATTACATCGAACAGCTCGCCATGAGCTTGAGCGACGGAAAAATAATTGCCAGCGTCCAAACGCTGGAGGTTAACCTTGATCAGGAGTCCTGGTATGTTCTGGGTGAATCTGAGGATATGGATTTGGCTGAGCTTGATGCGATCTTCATGCGCAAGGATCCTCCCTTTGATATTAACTATATCTATTCAACCTATTTGCTTGAGCGACTCGAGCAGCAAGGTGTTTTAATCGTCAATAAGCCTGGTTCGCTTCGGGACTGCAATGAAAAACTGTTTGCAACAAATTTCCCGCAGTGCTGCCCACCCCTGATTGTTAGTGCGGATCAGAGACGACTGAAAGACTTCTACCAGCAATATCATGATGTTATTTACAAGCCGTTGGACGGTATGGGTGGGAGTTCAATTTTTCGGGCCCGTCCGCAAGAGCACAATTTGAGTGTCATACTGGAAACTCTCACAGAGCATGGCAGTCAGCCCATCATGGCGCAAAAATATCTTCCGGAAATCCTGAGCGGAGACAAACGAATCCTGCTTATCGATGGGGAGCCGGTACCCTTCTGTCTGGCGCGAGTGCCTGCCGAGGGGGAAACTCGCGGTAATCTTGCGGCTGGAGGGCGAGGCCTGGTTCAGGAGTTGACGGCAAGGGATCGATGGATTGTTGAGCAAGTGGCAGATGATCTTCGGGAAAGAGGATTAATTTTTGTCGGCCTGGATGTGATTGGAGATTACTTAACGGAGATCAATGTAACCAGTCCGACCTGTATTCGTGAGATTGATCGTGAAGCGGGAACGGATATAGGCGGTCTTTTGATGGATGCTGTTGCAAAGCGTTTAAAGAGTTAGGAGCTTTTTTTAATGACGGGACAGGTTTCAGGCGGTTACCAACTTAATGTCGACAGTGGTGATCGGTTTGGTTTTGGTTTCTTTATCGCTGTTGCGATTCACCTGATCCTGATTTTTGGCGTTGTGTTCAATTGGGTGGAGTCGAGGCCGAGCCATTCAGACCTCGACGTGACTCTGGTTACTCACTATTCTTCTGAGTCTCCGGATGAAGCGGATTTTTTAGCACAGCAGAATCAGCAAGCCAGTGGAACATTGGAAGAAGCTCTGGTTCCAACCAGCCCCAACCCGGAGTCCAGGGCAAATCTGAATGGGGAGCAGGGTCAAGCACCGCAACAGCCATTACAGCTTCAGGGTGGTGATATGAACGCTGATGTTTTGGTCACGCAGACCCAATCCGAGACCAGCGTAAAATCAAGTAATGCGTCGGCGCTGATGCCAAATGTCCCAAATATTACTTCTGCGAGTGCCAAGCAATCGTTGATGGCGCGCCTGGATATGCTGGAGCAGGAGTATGCGCGTCGTCCGAGAATTGGTGCCTTGACTTCGGTTGCTGCTAAAGCCAGGGAAGATGCTGAATATCATGCACATATGCAGCAAAGGGTCATTGAGATTGGCAATCAGAATTATCCCCGGGAGTCCATTCAGGATGGCATTTTCGGAAGTTTGAGAATGAAGCTGACAGTTTTGCCCGATGGCACTCTTGAAAGCACGGAAATTACTGAGTCTTCGGGATCTTCAATTCTGGATAGATCAGCTGTTCGCATTGCTCGGCTATCCGCTCCCTTTGAGCCATTTTCCCGGGAGCTGGAAGCGAAGTACGACAAAATTGTATTTATTCGAACCTGGCAATTTTTAGCGGGTGGTCGTTTGCAAACAGACTCCTGAGGTCTTCCTTGTTAGCAGCGCATGATCGTTTCGCGATAATGCTTTAGCTCCTGAATAGAGTCGAGAATGTCATCCATGGCCAGATGCGATCCCTGTTTTGTTAGCTGGCCTATTACTTCCGGCGCCCAGCGACGAGCAAGTTCCTTGAGACTGCTGACGTCGAGATTGCGATAGTGAAAATAAGCTTCTAGTTCGGGCATTTCCCTTGCGAGGAATCGACGATCCTGACAGATTGAATTTCCGCACATCGGAGAGCTCCTGGCCGGGACCCACTTTTGCAGAAAAGCCAACGTGGCGTTTTCGGCTTCCTGCAATGTGGCTGTGCTCTCCAGAACACGACTTGTTAGCCCTGAGCGCTCATGTTGATTGGTGTTCCATTCATCCATCGAATTCATGATTTCCGGCGGCTGATGTATTGCTATCACAGGGCCTTCTGCAAGAATATTTAGTTCCGGGTCGGTTACCAGTGTGGCAATCTCTATGATGTGATCATTGAGCGTGTCCAGACCGGTCATTTCCAGATCAATCCATATGAGGTTTAAATCGTTGCGATTAGAATCAGCCATCTATCTTTCCATTTATATCTCCTATGAATTCTAACCTTCAAATGGCAAAAATACAGTCCACAGTCGAGAGATGTTTTGAATAATAAAACAGCGTTGCTTATCAGCCATCACGGCGCTCAGGCAAAAGTCCGTGATGACACAGGTATTGAATTTCAGGTACAGGTGCGCCAATCCTTTGGTGATCTGGTTGCCGGGGACCAGGTTTTTTTACGAGGAAATGGTCAGGACGAACCTTGGGTAATAGTTGGAAGAGAAGAGCGAAATACGGAAATTTTTCGTACGGATAAGCGCGGGACAAAAAAGCGAATTGCAGCCAATCTGGATGCTTTGCTAATAGTCATCGCGTCAGAACCCGAGCCGTATCTCAATTTAATTGACCGTTATTTGGCCGCAGCAGAGATATTTGGGCTGTCGCCTGCAATCGTTATCAATAAGTCGGATTTGGGTTTCACGCCTGTATTGGATGAAGTTCAGCGTATTTACCCTGGGCTTGGGTACCCCGTTTTTAAGGTTTCCTCCCATTCTGGACATAACCTTTTGGAATTAGCCCACTGGATGCAGGAAAAAAAACTCGCCTTTGTAGGACAATCAGGCGTTGGAAAATCGTCATTGATTAACGGCATATTGAAAGATTCGATTGCCCGAGTGGGAGTGCTTTCAGATAAACGAGCCAAAGGGCGGCATACCACAACCGCTTCACATATTTATCAGATGGCAGGACATGGCTGGATAATGGACTCTCCTGGTATACGGGAGTTTGGTAATAGTGACTGGACACCACAGGAAATACTTCGCGGATTTCCAGAAATTTTCAAGGTTTCTGAGTTCTGTCAGTACCGTAATTGTGCTCACGGAATAGATAAGGGCTGTGCGGTCCAGGAGGCCTTTTCATCCGGGAAAATTGAAGCCAGCAGGTTTAAGGGTTTTTTGGGGCTGGTAGATGAAAAAAGTGGCTCAAAGTAATCAAGGGAGGCACTTGTTAGGAATTGGTTCACAAAAATTAACACAGTCGCATTATACTCTGCGTGAAACAGGTAAAAATTTTGTGGGCTAGTACTGTTGCACGCCCTAAATAGGTAGTAGGGTCAATAGATTGCCACAATGACAATGCAATCATACTTAATGGCTCAAGTTGGGAGGTCAGTATGAATTCGGCCCTTGCAATGCATTCAATCTCAAATACCAGAAAAAGCAGGCGATCTGGTTTTCAAGGAAAGAATGCGTTTATTGTTTTAGCAATTTTGGTTGTTTCACTGGTGTCGAGCGGGAATGTGTTCGCCCAGCCACAAGGTCCTATCAGTCAGATCGCACAGCTCAATGCGGAAGGCCGTTCTGCAGAAGCTTATAACCTTGCGATTCAACAACTTGCCCAACTTGAAGGTGAGCCAGCATTTGATTTGCATTACGGTGTCGCCGCAGTAGATACAGGCCGAGCCTCTGAGGGTGCATTTGCCCTTGAACGCGTGCTGATGAACCAACCCACAAATGACTATGCCCGCCTTGAGTTAGGCCGTGCCTATTTTGCACTGGAGGAGGATGATCGGGCCGAACGGGAATTTAACCAGGTTCTTGCGTCTAACCCTCCGCAAGAGGTGGTTCAAAATGTTCAGCCCTATTTGCGAGCCATCGACAACCGTCGTTCCAAGCGTGAAACAACCATTGTAGCCAATGTGGAGCTGGGCAGCGGTTACGACTCCAATATCCTGGCTTCACCGGATACGGATACCTTCTTTATCCCCTTGCTTGCCGATGATGCAACCCTGGCAAGTAGTGAACTGGATGATGTTTTTTATCAGTTCAAAGGTGATGTGGGTGTTAATCACCCCTTTCTTCCTGGTACCAGTTTTTTTGCCAGGGCAAATATGAGCTTGCGCGAAAATGACGAAGGCTTTCGCTTGCTTGATCCGAGTGACCCTTCCTCAGTTGTCGGTTTGGGCCGCATATTTGGCTATGGCGCCAGCAGCGGGATTCGAAGGGAAAGGGGCGCCCATAATGTAAGCCTCTCTGCAGAATTCAACATTATGGAAATTGACAAGCGCGGCTACAGGGATAGTTATGGCCTGCGCAGTAGCTGGCGATATGCGTGGAGCCCTCTTTCCTCTATTACATTTTTTGGGTCAGCAAACAAATTCTCTCATCAGGACCTCCCTTTTAAAGATTCCCTGATGACAATGGGTGGGCTTACTTTGCAGCACCAGATTCTTGCACCTATGCGACCGCTGCTTTCGATTGGCGGGGTTTTGGGTGACGAGAATGCAAAGAATGATGACTTACCCGGCGCTCTGGCAACAGCCGATCGCGAAATTGTAGGGGCAAACGCCTCACTCGCACTGACTCCCGCGCCAAATTGGCAATTGACTCTTGGTTACGATATTAGTCAAAACTCATACTCGGGTGAGTCACTGAATGCTTTGCCTTCAGGTTCTTCGAGTGGAGATGTTTTTGTTAAACGAAACGATACACAGAAGACGTTTCGTTTGGGGCTGGCCTGGCTACCCATGGATAACGTGTTACTTAAGCTAGATGGTTCTACCGGACAAACGGATTCGAATATTGCCATCTTTGATTACGATAGAAATCAACTCATTTTCAGCGTGCGATACACCTACAGGTAGGCCACGAGGAACCAAGTTATGAATATGATTAAATCCTCTGGAATACAGGCTCTTTTTACCTGTTGTTTATTTTTTCTGGTAACTCAGGCGCAGGCCCAGACGGGTGACCCCATAGGCTTGATACTCTCTACAAGCGGGAACGTCACTGCCCAGGCTGAAGATGGTACAGAGCGCAGATTACTACGTCGTTCGCCGCTCTACGAAGGGGATACAGTCATAACTGCAGTTCGCTCGCGAGCCCAGATTCGCTTCAATGATAATGGGTTGGTGGCATTGCAGCCTGAGACCAGTTTCTTTGTTGAAGAGCATACTTTCAACGGTCAGGAAGATGGCTCAGAAAGTGCGGTTTATCGATTGTTTCGTGGTGGTTTACAGGCAATAACCGGGTTGATTGGTAACACAAACAAGAGCCGCTATCGTTTTGAAACCCCATTGGCCACGATTGGTTTGCGCGGCACACACTGGGCGGCTACCTATTGTTCTACAGCCTGTAATGGCTTGGCGCCGGGTCTTTATGGTGGTGTTGTCGAAGGTGGTATTGATGTCTGTAACGCCGGCGGTTGTGAGGCCGTTGACCAGGATGGATATTTCTACGTAGAAGATCAAAACACCTCACCACGAGCACTTGTGCGCAAACCCTCGGTTGTTTTAGAAGATACAACATCAGGTAGGGATGAAGAAGAAGAGGAGGAAGAGGAAGAAAACTCCGAAGAAGGATCTGAAGACGGCGATGGTGGTGAGGGCGATGGCCAGGATGGTGATGGCCAGGACAGTGGATCTGGTGATGCCGGGGACGGCGATGACTCGGGTGATGCCGGCCAGTTTGGTTCTTCGGGAAGCGATGCCCCCGATGCTGATACAGGGTTAGGAGCGGGCGACGAGAATCTGGGCCAGGACTTTGGGGCAGATAGCGACCCTATCACTTGTAGTAATGACTCCAGCGCGGCTAATGCCTGTAATCCAGATTCGGACGATGAGTCTGGGACAACATTCTCAATTACCCAGCTTCAGTCGGGTGAAGCCCAGCAAAAGATTGAGGACGAAATCCAGAATCCGGATGCTGACGGTGATGGTGTTGCGGACGTAGATGACATATTCCCTCAAGACCCTACAGAGCATGCGGATTTGGATGGCGATGGGCAGGGTGATAATTCAGACCCATACCCTGCATTCGTAACATCAGAGGTTGCAGCTGGCTCAGCCGTTGCTTTAGCTTCGGGTAATTCAAGTATGGGCGCACTCAACGCGACCATGTTGCCTGATGGGTCGGGCGTACGTGTTGTACTTACAGAGCAAGGCGATGTTGGCAATGTGTATCTGGACAGTGTTGATACGGCAAATTGCGCCCCTTCCTGTGAAGTTGAGGTGGTGGCAGGTGAACTGATTGAAAGTGGCGGCATCGATAATTTTGCCGGCGCCGGCTTTGGTGTGAACTGGGGCTTATGGGATCTTACCCAGTCGGGAGCATCCATTAATGGCAGTTCGTTTGATGTGGGCCCCAATCTTCATTATGGCTATTCGCCAAATGCCATGACTTTTGCTGAATACGACGCCTATGTAGCGTCTTTGGGTATGCCCATGGTGGCTAAATACAGTATGGCCGGAGGCACATCTCCAACCAATCAAAGTGGTGCACTAGGTACGTTAAACGAAGTAATTATGGCGTTTGATTTCTTTTATCAGACCGTTACCGAATTCTCCATCAATCTGGATATTGGCGATCTGAATTATCAGGCCATGTTGTATGAAAAGCAGGACCTTCTGACACCAATCATGTTGGTTGGTTATGTTAATGGCAGCTCTGGCGATTACACCCTTTGGGGTGATACCAGCATGGTGTTCATCGGCAATTCTGCACAGGGAGTGTTGGGCAGTTACAGCTTGCGGCATATTGCCGGTGGGTTTTCTGCCGCGGACAGCCCTAATACATTTACTTCCATACTTCCGACAAATACCGCGAATGGCGTTTATGTTTTGGAGCAGGATGCTTTTGAACCAGCACCTTATTATTTCAGCGATGCGATTATGCAGAGCTCTACTTCATCGGGAGGTATTGCTGTTGCTGCGGCCCTGGCTTCAATTGAAGGTCTGGATGGTCAATATCGATCACAGGGCTTTCCGACAACAGTATTGCCAACTATTGGTGATCAGATAAGGCTATATGAGCGCGAGGGGATTAATGCACTTGTTGGCTTTGACATAGTTGAATTGGAAGATGGGATTGACTGCGATCCCTGTCTGCGAATTAACGAGGGGTATCTGGTTGAATTCGTTAGCTATTCTGGCGCCAGCTTCACAGTTGATTTTGGAAGCTGGATATCTAACGACGTCACCGCATCCGTGAGCGATTTCCAGTTTGGCGGTGACTCGCGTGACGTGTTGATTGAGCCTGAGCTTCACTTTGGTTATACCGAAGACCAATCGCTCGCCATTGCAAATCTTGGCATGCCACTTGTCGCTAACTACAGTTACGTTGCTGGAACCGCGCCCACTGATGAACTGGGCAACGTGGGATCTGTGAACAATATCGATATGGGTATCGATTTTTACCAGCAGGCTATTGTGAGTTTCGATATGCAGCTGGCAATAGGCGATCGGGACTATTTCGCTTTCATTCACCCCAAAAACAGCACTGCTTACATTTTTGCCGACGAAGAAGATGTTGAGCTTGACCTTATAGGCCTCTGTACTGGCGGAACTTGTGGAAATGGGTTAACCCTGGATGGTGAAACCTCTTTTGTCTTCTTGGGTAATAACAACGAAGGCGCTTTGGGAAGTTATGCACTGAATACTTTTGGAGCGTATATTGAGGAACGTGATCTGGGCAGCTTGCCTTTCGTTAGCGCCACTGGCGTCTACCTTCTGGAGTCAGAAGGTAACAGTAATAACCCCAATTTTTATGACGGATCACTTTCTGTAGTTGATCCACAGCCGGATAGCCTTTTGTACGGCGCTTTTATTGACAAGAATGTCAACTACGGGTTAGTTGATGCTTTGATGTCTTCATACTATGGAGGATCCTTAAATAGTTTCGGTTTGGTTAACCTCAATGGTGCAGCATCAGTCCCCACCATATTCAACTACGGGGAAGGTGATCCAGTTTTAACTGTTAACGAGGGTGTCCTTGCTGAATATGGTAGTCATACTTTTGTATCAGGTGCCGAAGCAAATTGGGGGCGCTGGTATGCTACTGATGTCACGTATTCATACGCGCCGGAATGGGAGCTTAACCCGCTAGTACATTTTGGTTATACCGAGGATATGCAGAATGCGGTAGCTGAAATCTCAGACAAGGTTATTACTTATCGACTGGCTGGTGGCACGGCGCCTACTGATCAATACGGGCGAACCGGGTTTCTTGAATATGTTGATATGGCCCTCAACTTCTATAACCAGTCTATTGCCAGCTTCGATTTGGGCCTCACCATTGATGAAGTTGAGTATCTGGCTAGATTAGCTTCGCATGATTACTATCTGGGCGAAGAAATCTATTTTAATCTGGTCGGTCACTGCTTTGGCGGTGAGTGTGGCAATATATCGCCGATTTACGGTAGAGGTTCAGTTAGCTTCGTGGGCGCCGACACTGTGAATGGCTTTGCTGAGGGCGCTCTTGGTGCCTATTCGCTTTATGGCGGAATGGATTATTTTTGCGGCGAGTGCTATCCATATACTGATGCCAGAGCCCAGGGTGTCTTCGCTCTTGAACAATACAATTCAACGCTGGTGTTTAGCAATCCGGGCGTACTCAACCCGACGAATGCTCCGGACGCTGCTTTTGTAAGCCACATAAATAGTTATATCCCTATTGGTGCTTATATTTCCTCAGGCTTGAACTCACAAACCCTGGCACCTAATGGATTAACCGGCTCCGGAACGGCTTCGATAAATATGCTGAACGCGCTGGATTATCGTGGCCGCAATGTGGATGCAGTGACAGGTATTACCGGTGTATTTGACGGCACTCCTGGCACTTTAGGCGTTTTGGATGGAACCTTAATCAATTATCGCGAGGAAACCTTTGCTGATGCGCAGGTAACATGGGGTAGCTGGATAGGCGAAGTAGGTACGGTGGATAACCAGGGCGTGGTGGATGCAGGCCTACCTGCTTCGGACTATTTCCAGTTTATATATGCTGACAACTGGACAACAGCGTTACCCACAGTCCTGGGTAACTGGAATGTCAGGTATGGCTATGCTGGCGGACCAGCACCAATGGATATGTATGCCAATCCCGGGGCTGTCGAGCGCATGTTTATGAATGTCAATTATCTGACTTCCCAGGTGATGGGCTTTGGTACCGCTTTTGAAATTATGGGCGATTACTATGAAGCCTATTATAACTATGCGGACGTTGGCTCGGGTGGCGAAATTGTTGATCTGGGCGATGGAACCCTGGGCGCGATGTTCCCTCTGGGCGGGCAAGTGAATTATGGTTCTTATGGTTTGTCTGGAGATGCGACCATCGCTTTTGCCGGATCTGATGCCCAAGTGGCTGTCGGTGCTTTGGCGGTTAAAGATGGTGGCGGTTACTACTCAGCCACCCAGGATTTTGTATTGCGACGTCAGGCGTTACTCGAGTTTGATCAAACCCAGTTGACCCAGTCTTTGTCAGCATCGGGTGTTGCGGCGCTTTCGGCCACTGTTCTGGATCTGGGCAGTGACTATCTGGCCATTAGTGGCACGAATACATCTGCTGTCGATATTGTGAACCTCGCCGACAAAGATTTCTCGGTGGATGCCTCTGGAGTCACTTCAGGCTCATTTTCGGGTGATTCATCGATTGTTGGCTCGGCGATATCCTTTGATGTCGACCTGACAGAAGCGCGTCTGGATCAGTTTAATTCAGTGGGTCACGATGATCGAAACTTTGAAGCCTACTGGGGTCGTTGGCTTTCATACGATCAGGTAGATACCAATGAAGGCGTCGTCGACACGGTTGGTGCCATTCACTTTGCCTACTCTGAGGATATGATTTCGGTTGCGGATATGCAGGCACTTGAATCTCAAAACATGTATCTCAGCTATGGCATGAGTGGTCAGGCTCATGCCGTTTCAGATCAGTCTGGAGGCGCCGGGTTCTTGAACTACGTAGATATGTCTATCGACTTTGGCACCCAGACCATTGACAGCTTTTACATGGACCTGAATACCAGTGATGGAAATTGGAATGTTAGCGCATCGGGTGTGGCCATAGATGCTTACTCGGCGACCCAGAACTTTGAAGTGAATGGCAGTCTCGATTCTTTCTCGGCTCAAGGTAATGTTAATACTGCCATTCTTGGCGCAAATGCCGATGCTGTACTTGGGGCATATAACTTGTCGGCACCCGATGTAAGTGCAGAAGCGGCAGGTACATTCTTGCTTGAGCAACAAATGTATAAGTATTAGTCTTTAACGTTTTTAGAGGATTTAAAAAACCCCGCAATTTGCGGGGTTTTTTATGCGCTAGATCAGTACTTAATCGGTTGTGGCAATTCTTATTTACTGGTATGCCGGAAAACGCCATCCCAACCTTCGGCTGGGGGTTCATGTTCGCCCGAGGTACGCTCTGCATACACTTTGTATAAACCACGATCAGGGTTAAGCTTGCTAAGAATAAAGAACTGGCGGTGCGCATCTTCCCAGTAGCCTTGGTAGTAAGCTTCCAGAGCCTCTTGGTAGCTTTCCATTTCGAACAGGGTTTCCGGATCAATATCGTCTTTTTTGCCTAAAGGCTCATAGAGAGTAACTGGTTCTTCTTTGCCTTTTACCAACACTTTATCGACAGGACAGAATTCGAACTCGTCCTGACACAGATAGTAGGTATTTTCACCGACCAATAGTTTGGCGCCATAGAATTTGGTGAGTCCCTCAATCCGAGAGCCGAGGTTTACGTTGTCACCCAGCACAGTATAAGAGCGCCGATATTCTGAACCCATGTTACCCACGTTCATTTCTCCAGAATTAAGGCCGATGCCAATTTCAATATCCGGGTAGCCCATTGCGGTAAATTTGGCTTTTAGATTTTGGGTTTCTTCCAGCATTTCCATAGCCCCCATCAGGGCATTTTTTGCGTGATCCGGATCGTCGAGAGGGGCACCCCAAAAAGCCATTACCAAATCGCCAATGTATTTATCGATAGTGCCGCGGTTATCGAAGATGATTTTAGTCATCGGGGTAAAATAGCGATTCAGCATGTCTTTGAGCTGCGCAGGCTCCATACCTTCGGAAATACTGGTGAAGTTTCGTATATCGGCAAAAAGGACTGTCATTTCCCTTCTGTCGCCATCGAAACTCAGGGCGTTATCGGGAGATTTGCTCATCTGTTCAACCAGCTCAGGTGGAACGTACTGGCCAAACATGTCCGTTACCTGCAAACGAGCAAAACGTTCGGAAACAAACCCATAGACAAAGACACCAACACTCTGCATTACGACCAGGGAAATAATGATGGTGGCATCCATCGCCCAGCCAAGGGACGACCAGGCCCAGTTATTTAGAAAGGCATAGCCAGCTAGATAAACCAGGGATATTCCCAAAATAAAGGGTGCGCTAAGAAAGGGTAAAATGAAGGAAAACAGGACACCGGTGCCCAGCACCAAAATGACGGTGATGCCGTATCCCCACCACGGCTGGTGAGGAATGTTTTGGTCGAGAATGCCTTGGGCAATCGTTGGGTGAACATCAAGGCCAGGAAATTGGCTTTGTACTGGGGTGCTGCGAAAGTCGAACAGCGCCATTGCAGTCGAACCAATAAAGGCAATTCTGCCTTCCAGCTCCGCAGGGTCTACCCGGCCCTCAATAACATCGGTAGCCGATACGGTTGGGAACTGGCCACTACGGCCACGGAAGGGGATAAGCATTTGACCATACTGGTCCAGGGGTATTTCCAGGTCGGCGACACGAACGCCCTCTAGCGCCATGGTATCCCCGGTTTGGGTGCCAATGATCTCAATCTCATCAGCGAACATGTATAGCCTGATGGTCTCAAGGGCAAGGGAAGAATAGATATCCCCGTTATGCTCAAATAGCATGTTATAGCGACGAAGCGTGCCGTCATCATCTTCGAGAACGGAGTAGAAACCGCTACCTACAGCAGCTTCAGTTACTTCAGGTATGTTGGCTATATAGCCACTTGCCGATCGGATTCCCCAGGCTCTTGCTGGAACATCGGTACTGGTAACAACTGGATGCGGGATGGCACCCTTGCTCTCGCCGTCGTTAATAAAGAGGTAACCGGGGATTACATCATAACCGGCAACGGCTCCGGCCAGGGCGCCGTCTGCATCCAGCTCGATTTCGGCACGCTCGAGTGCACTAACAACTTCTTCTGAATCCAGTTCTTGTTCCTGTACATAACGAATAACCTGTGTTGCAGGATTGTTTTCGGGTTCAGGAAATGAAACGTCGATTGCGGTAACCACAACACCGGCATCGCCGAGTTTGTTAATCAAGTCTGCCATGACCAAGCGGCTCCAGGGCCAGCGACCCTGTTCTGAAAGAGATCGCTCGTCCATATCGATCAAAACGATATCCTGTGAGGGCTCAGGATTGTCTTCCAGGTTATAGAACAGTCGCATGTCGTAAATGATCCAATCCAGTCTTTGCCTGATTTCTATCAGGATTGGATTGCTGGTGTTCATCCAGTAAAGATGGAAGAAAGTGATGGCCAGGCCAACGCCGACAGGCCAAACCTTGCGCTTCATATCTCTTAGCCGAAACCGCATATGGGTCTCCTTAGTTAAGCTTGCGCCAGATAGGGTTCTGCGTCGGTTACGTCCAATTGCTCGGGCTTAAGTGTGGTTTTGGCATATTTTTCCCACACCCGGGACCGTACAAACAAATCGAACAAATCTGGATCAATATGGTTATCTTCTCGCATTCTCTTAAGAATGGTAAGGGCGAGACTAATTTTCATAGGGTCTTTATATGGCCTGTCTTGCGAAGTCAAAGCCTCAAAAATATCTGCAATAGCCATCATTCTTGCAGGAACGGACATTTGTTCACGAGTCAATCCTCGAGGGAACCCGCTGCCATCCATTTTTTCATGATGGCCTCCTGCGTATTCAGGAACGCGTCTAAGCTTTCTGGGGAAAGGAAGGGATTCCAGCATGTCGAGGGTGACTACCATATGATCGTTGATGATCTGGCGCTCTTCCTGGGATAGTGTGCCGCGCTCAATACAGAGAAAATCTACCTCCTTCTGTGAGAGCAACGGTTGCATCTTCCCATTGGCATCTGGCCATTCTTGTTTTGCGACCTGACGAACGCGATCCTTTGATTCTTCAGACATAAACTCGCCGCCTTTGTTGGCAGTAAGAAGGAAGGCAGCATCTTCTTCCAATGTCACTAGCTTGGATTCATACGTGGCTTTTATCTCTAGAGAATCTTCAGGGTGTTCAATTAGGCTTTCCAAGTATTCAACCCGGAGGTGCTGACGCAAGGCTGCAATGCGGGCTTGCACTTCATAAATGCCATCGCGAAGGAGGTGTAGCTTGGTGCTCTTGTCGAGTACAGAATCCGGTGTGGCGAGTTTTCCACAGTCATGCATCCAGGATGCAACCCGGATCTCATACCATTCGTCGTCATTGAGGTCGAAATCTGCGAAGGTTTTGTCATCCTCGCAGGCGGCTTGTGCAATCATCTCCATTAGCATGGGAACTCGCTGGCAGTGATTGCTTGTGTGAGATGACTTGGCGTCAATTGCTTGGGCGATAACTTGAATAAAAGCATCCAGAAGTGCTTTCAAGTCTTGCAGCAATATACGGTTATGCAGGGCAATAGCTGCATAAGTTGCGAGCGAGGTAACGATGGCCTCGGCTTTCTCGGCAAAGGGAATAACTTCGTTAGAGCGAAAATCACGAGCATTAACTAGCTGTAAAACCCCAATAACTTCATCTTCGTGGTTGGTCAACGGAACGGCCAGAAAAGACGTAGAGTGGTAATCATGTTGCTGGTCAAACTCCCGAACATGGGAAAAGTCGAATTCTATGTTGTCGTATGCATCAGAGATATTGACGACTTCTCCTGTAGTGGCGCAATGGGTCGCCAATCCAGATTTCCCTTTAACTTGATGATGATCCAAGGGTAACGGTGGTAGGTCGATTTCACCTGCATCTGATCCGCCAAGGTAGATATCAAGCGGGTCATTAACCATCAGGGCGAATTCAAGCTGAGGGGTCTCAAGTTTATCGTTCAGCATGAAAATAGTGCCACCATCAGCATTGGTAATGGCTCGAGCCTCTTTCAATATTTGCTCGGTTAATCGCTTGGTATCAGAAGTTCCCGATAAGTTAACCAGTAATTCCCGACGTCGCTGGCTGGCCAGTTGGGTTTCCAGCGCTTTGGCAGCAAAATTAGCCAGTATTTGAATTGCAGATTCCTGCGTGGGATCAAATGGGACGACCTGCCCCTGATCCGTGGCGTTAAGTAATTGAAAAACTCCAAGAACCTTGCCGGTGTCAGCGATTAAAGGAACGGTCAGGAATGAAACACTATTAAACCCGGTACTTTCATCGAATCGCTTTGTGCCAGAAAAATCAAAGCCTTTGGATGCATACACATCCTCAATATTGATTCTTTGGCCACGGTGATAAGCGTAACAGGCAACATTTTTAAGATTGGGTTCACCGCTATCGCTGTATAGAGATAGTGGGGGCAGGTTTGATTTGTCTGTATCTATGTTAAGAACAGAGTTTCGCACGATCACAAAATCAAGAGTGGCCTCTTCTTTATGTTCATGTTCAGAAGCCAGGTAAAGTGTGCCCCCTTGGGCGCCAGTAATGGATTGTGCTTCGGACAGCAGGGTAGAGCAGAGGCGGTGAACATCAGCCTCCCCTGCAATTTTTACGGCGACAGCAATTATACGATCGTACATTTCTGTCGACATCGGCTGATCCAGTAATCGATCACTCATGATAATCTACATAAATCATATTTTGTGTAGCTATATAACCATTGAGCATAGTCTTCGGCAAGTAAAGAGGTCGATGAGTTTTTTGATAAATATATAAATGTGCGTCGTAACTAACTTATTAAGCAGGAAACACCTTGGACTTTTTTGTACAAACCCAGACTGTATTACCAAAAAAATTAATTACTAGCCTGGCTGGCGTTCTGGCTCGTCTTAGGTATCGGCCAATAAAAAATTTTTTAATAGGAAGCTTTATTCGAGCGTACGAGGTCGATATGACAGAGGCAGACGCTCTGAGCATAGATCAATACGCTGACTTCAATGATTTTTTTACAAGGCGACTCAGATCAGGGGCCAGGCCTTTGCCGGAAAATGCTAAAGCGATGGTTTCTCCTGCAGACGGAGTTATTTCGGAACTTGGCCAGATATCACAGATGCAAATCATCCAGGCCAAGGGAAAAATGTATTCCGTCTCGAAGTTGCTGGGAGACAATGATCTAGCTGTTTATATGGACGGTGGGTGTTTCACTACAGTGTATCTGTCGCCAAAAGATTACCATCGGGTACATATGCCTCTGAATGGAAAACCATTAAGTATTCGATACATTCCAGGAAAATTGTTTTCTGTAAATAATCGAACAGCACAAAATGTGGATAGTCTTTTCGCAATTAATGAGCGCCTGGTAATTACTTTTGAGGATGAAGAGACAAAGAAAAATTTTGTCCTGGTGATGGTGGGAGCCCTAATAGTTGGGGGAATGGAGACGGTACTCACTGGATTCATTAAAAGATCAAAAGTACCCAGCATACTGGATTTTCAGAAAACGACATTGTTGAGAGGTGAAGAGCTTGGCCGATTTTATCTCGGTTCAACCGTTATCTTGTTGTGTCCTAAAGGAATGGTTGAACTGGACGAGCTAATGGCGCCAGGAATGTCTGTAAAAATGGGGCAAAAAATAGGCCTAATATAAATATTAGGCCCAGGGTTCACAGGTATTCCCTTAATCAGACTGCGGCGGCAGACTCAGAGCGAAACAATCGCTTGATGAAACCTCCGCTTCCAGTATTTTTGTCGTCATTAGAGGCGAGACTAAGTACTGAATTTTCAAAAATGCTTTTTAATTCATTATCCGAACCGGTTGATGGGAGGTCTGCAGTAATTGATAGACCTTCAACACTGGAAAGATTGATTGTATGGAGTACGTCAAGATCAGAGCCGTTGGAATCCTTAACAACCATAATTTCTGGTTTGAGACGTCGATTTGGATTGTTTTTGATAACAATGCCGGTTTCGCCCGAAGAAAGCGTGACTTTTGTTCCCAAAGGGTAGAGTCCAATGGCCTCAATAAACTCAACAACCAGTTCCTCCTGGAAGGCTTTGCCCTTTTGGTTATAGAGCACTTTTGCCGCCTGGGAAGGAGACTTGGCACTTCCCTGATCCTTCAAGGGATACATGGCCAAATCATACGCGGTGGCGATAGATGCAATTCGAGCCAAAAAGGGAATTTTTTCACCGAGCAACCCAAAAGGTTTGCCTGAACCATTGAAACGTTCGCGGTGATATTTCACCACAGCAATGACCTTGGGGTGAGCGTTTGATTCGCGCAGCAGGCTGACGCTAGCGAGAACGGGATCGGATTTGGTTTGGGCGCTGAATTTACCTGAAAGTCGATATACGTCTTTCAGCAGGATGCCCTGTGCAAGGCGTTCGAGCTGAAGTACTTCCAGACCAATATGACGTCCACATAGCAACGCCCAGGTAGCAGCTCTAAGTCCGTGATTGTAGATTCGATCATCGTGCTCCTGTAACAGGGCGGTCCAGAATGCTGCCGCCGGCATTTTTACAATCTCGTCGGTTAAGATGGAAGAGGCTTGGTTTAATTTGGCTTCATCAATTTCTGTGCCAGCGCGCAACTCACTGTAGATTGACTTGATGGAATCTGAAACACGAACCAAATCTTCATTAGCGCGCTGGTATTGTGCAGAAGTTGGGAGATTGTTATTGAAAGCGTAAAACCCGTGATCAATATCAAGGGGCTTTGTGGACTTACGGACTTTGTTGACGTCTCTTTTGTCTGCAGTACTGCTGTTTAAAATCTGCTGGCGAGCGGCATCATTTTCGAAATTGCTCTTTTGCGAGTCTATATATACATACTGACAGACTGCCTTAAGAGCACTCAGCTCTCGGTGGGAGCGAATCTGGAAGCCTTGCAATGGAAAGGAAGTTTGTGACCAGGGTCTATCCAGTGCGGAAACATATAGCCCCACTTTCAGGTCCAAGACGTCTACTTTAACTTTTTCTAATTTTGCCATAACGGTAATCTCGCTAACTGGGTGTTTAACTCCATTTTTCTAACAGCGACAAATGTACAGCTGAAGTCTCCATGCTCAGATACGGAATGGCTAGTTTTAGCCAGTTAGGTTTTCTTTAAAAAGAAGCGTAATGCGACTTATATCACACTTAGCTCGTGCACAGCACTCACAAAAGCGGCAGCATGCTCGACGGGAACATCTGGAGTGATGCCATGACCGAGATTAAATACATGCCCGGGACCGGTGCCAAATTCTGTCAAAATGCGGCCAACTTCTGTCTTTATATGCTCAGGACTACTTAATAGCACTGCAGGATCCATATTGCCCTGAAGACAAATTTTGTCGCCGACCCGAGCTTTTGCCTGCCCTATGTTGGTTGTCCAGTCGAGACCAGCTGCATCGCATCCTGTGGCAGCAATTTGCTCAAGCCATTGGCCACCGTTCTTGGTAAAAAGGATTATTGGCGTATCTGCAGTAATGGGGTCGGACTTGAGTTTGCCGACTATCTTCTGCATATATTGGAGAGAAAAATCAATATAGGCCTGATCACTGAGGGCGCCACCCCAAGTGTCGAAAATTTGCACAGCCTGTGCGCCCGCTATGATTTGTGCACTGAGATACTCAGCAACAGAATCCGCCAACTTGGAAAGCATTTGGTGGGCAAGCTCTGGTTGCGTATAGATCATGGTTTTTATTTGTTTAAAGTCCCTGCTGGACTGGCCTTCGACCATATAGGTCGCCAATGTCCACGGACTTCCGGAAAAACCAATTAAAGGTACTCGGCCGTTTAGCTCCTTGCGAATAAGGCTGACTGCGTCGGTAACATAACTCAGCTGGGAAGCCGTATTAGTGACTTCTAGAGCTTCAATATCAGCTTCTGTACGAACTGGTTTACGAAATTTGGGGCCTTCACCAGTGACAAAGTAGAGACCTAAACCCATTGCATCCGGAATAGTCAGGATATCTGAGAAAAGGATAGCGGCATCGAGTGGAAACCTCTCCAGGGGCTGCAACGTTACCTCGCAGGCCAACTCGGGATTGGTGCAAAGGTCCATAAAGGAGCCTGCATGTTGGCGCAATGCACGGTATTCAGGTAGATAGCGACCAGCCTGCCGCATCATCCATACGGGCGTCATATCAACAGGTTGTTTTTTTAATGCGCGCAGGAAGCGGTCGTTTTTAAGTTCGGGCCAAGACATAGGGAAGGTTTCTCAGACTAGACTTCGAGGTAGTCCAGGATGCCCTCAGCGGCTTCCCGTCCTTCCCATATGGCAGTAACTACGAGATCTGAGCCACGAACCATGTCTCCTCCAGCAAAAACCTTGGGATTGCTGGTCTGGAATGCAAATTCCTGCGCTTCTGGAGCGATAACGCCGCCCCAGTCAGCCAATTTGATATCGTGATCGTCCATCCATGGGGCTGGGCTGGGCTGAAAGCCAAAGGCTATAATCACGGCATCAGCATCAAGTAGCTTCTCGCTACCTTCTACCGGTTCTGGTCGACGACGGCCGCGTTCGTCCGGTTCACCCAAACGAGTCTCCACGACCTTAATTCCGGCAACTTTTCCCTCATTATCTGCAACGATCTCAACAGGCTGACGATTGAACATAAAGCGAACGCCTTCTTCTTTGGCATTTTTAACTTCGCGCCTGGAACCAGGCATATTGAGCTCATCGCGACGATAGGCGCAAATAACTGAACTGGCTTGTTGACGAATGGATGTGCGCACACAATCCATAGCGGTATCACCGCCACCAAGAACAACTACGCGCTTTCCTTCCATGCTGATGAATTCAGATTCGTCTTTCTCAAAACCCATTAGACGATTGACATTGGATACCAGGAAAGGGAGCGCATCGTAGACGCCAGGAAGGTCTTCACCCGGGAATCCCCCCTTCATATATGTGTAGGTTCCCATGCCAAGAAAAACGGCATCGTAGTCTTCCATCAGTGTTTCGAATGAAATGTGTTTGCCTATCTCGGTTTCTAGCTGGAACTCAACGCCCATGTATTCAAAAATTTCCCGACGTCGCTGCATGACTTTCTTTTCCAGCTTAAAAGGTGGAATACCAAAGGTGAGCAATCCGCCAATTTCAGGGTATTTATCGAAAACCACGGGCTTCACACCGTTGCGAACCAATATGTCTGCACAACCGAGACCGGCAGGCCCGGCACCGATGATGGCGACCTTTTTATCTGTCCAAACCACCTTGGACATGTCGGGTTTCCATCCAAGGGCAAAGGCCGTGTCAGTAATATATTTTTCAGCATTGCCAATGGTAACTGCGCCAAACCCATCATTAAGTGTGCAGGCGCCTTCACATAGACGATCTTGTGGGCATACCCGGCCACAGACCTCCGGCAATGAGTTGGTTTGGTGGCAGAGTTCAACGGCCTCCATGACGTTGCCTTCAGAAATGAGTTTTAACCAGTTGGGAATATAGTTGTGTACTGGACATTTCCATTCGCAATAAGGATTTCCGCATTCGATACAACGGTGTGATTGCTCAGCCACCTGGTGGCGATTAAATGGCTCGTAAATTTCCACAAACTCCTTGGTGCGCTTGCGTGACGAGCGCTTGTTTGGGTCCTTGCGGCCCACTTCCAGGAATTGGAAATTGTTATTTAAACGATCAGCCATGTTAAATCTATTCTCCGATTTGGGTTTCCAACAGCAAAGTCCGGAAACTTACTGGGGATTGGCACGAGTGCGTTGCATGAGGTCAGCCAGGCTGGCTGCTTTGGGTTTTACCAGCCAGAACCGATACAAATAGTCTTCGAAGTTATTGTACAACTCCGCACCCCATTTGCTTCCGGTTTCGCGATAGAAATCGCCAATCATGTCTCGCAGGCAGGAAGCGTAACCTTCCTCGTGCTCTGAACCTATGCGCTCAAGTTCGATAAGTTCAGAATTGTATTTGTCTATAAAGGAGCGGTCCTGATCGAGGACAAATGCAAAGCCCCCGGTCATACCTGCACCAAAATTCACTCCGGTATCGCCCAGAACAGCGACGATTCCACCGGTCATATATTCGCAACAGTGATCACCGGCACCTTCAACGACGATGTGTGCGCCAGAGTTTCTGACGCCACAGCGCTCACCAGCCTGGCCTGCGGCATAAACGACTCCGCCAGTCGCGCCATAAAGACAGGTGTTACCCATAATACTGGTTTTCTGGCTAACAAAGCTGCTGTTAGCAGGGGGTGAGATAACAATCTTTCCTCCGGCCATGCCTTTACCGACATAATCGTTGGCATCACCTTCAAGATAGAGCTCAAGTCCGCCAGCATTCCAGGCGCCAAAGCTTTGACCGGCGACGCCGGTAAATTTCAACTTGATTGGTGTGTCATCCATGCCGCTATTGCCATATCTCTGGGCAATTTCTCCGGAAACCCGGGCGCCAATAGACCGATCACAGTTGGTTATTGGGAAATGGAATTCGCCACCGGATTTAGACTCGATGGCCGAGAGTGTTTCGGACACAATTCGTTCGGCTAATTCACCTTTGTCGAAAGGTACGTTGCGTTCAACTTGGCAAAATTGTGGTTTGGATGCCAGGAAATCATCTGTGTGGATAATGGGTGCCAGATCCAGTTTGGCATGTTTTGCGGTTTCTCCGGCTACTGCTTCAAGAAGGTCAACTCGACCGATGAGTTCTTCTAGTGTGCGAATGCCCAGTTTGGCCATCCACATTCGGGTTTCTTCAGCCATAAAGCGGAAAAAATTCATCGCATTTTCAACTGTGCCACGATAGTGCTCATCACGTAGGCGGTCGTCCTGCGTGGCAACACCGGTAGCGCAGTTGTTCAGATGACATACGCGCAAATATTTGCAGCCTAGAGCCACCATGGGCCCAGTACCAAAACCAAAGCTCTCAGCTCCCAACATGGCCGCTTTGACGACATCCAGGCCAGTTTTAAGGCCACCGTCAGTTTGTACCCGAACTTTGTCACGCAAATCGTTGGCGCGTAACATTTGGTGGGTTTCAGACAGACCAAGTTCCCAGGGAGACCCGGCGTAACGAATTGAAGACAGCGGACTTGCTGCGGTGCCGCCGTCGTATCCGGAAATGGTGATCAGGTCGGCATAGGCTTTGGCAACGCCAGTGGCAATAGTACCTACCCCGGGACGTGACACCAGTTTGACGGAAATCAGTGCCTTTGGGTTGACCTGTTTCAAGTCAAAAATAAGTTGCGCCAAATCCTCAATTGAGTAGATGTCGTGGTGAGGTGGAGGTGAGATTAGCGTTACCCCCGGTACTGAATACCGAAGCCTTGCAATCAATGCATTTACTTTACCGCCGGGTAATTGGCCGCCTTCACCGGGCTTGGCGCCTTGGGCAACCTTAATCTGGATAACCTCGGCGTTGACCAGGTAGTGAGGAGTTACACCAAAACGGCCAGAAGCAACTTGCTTAATTTTCGAAGACTTGATGGTGCCGTAACGGGCAGGATCTTCGCCGCCCTCGCCAGAGTTGGAACGGCCACCAAGGGTGTTCATGGCTTCGGCTAGCGCTTCATGGGCTTCCGGTGAAAGTGCCCCCAATGACATACCGGCCGAATCAAATCGTTTGACGATAGTCTCTATTGGCTCAACTTCATCGAGAGATATCTCCTGAATGCCCGACTTAAATTTAAGCAGATCGCGCAGGGTAGCTACCGGTCGTTTGTTTACAGAGTCGGCGTATTTTTGCCAGTCTTTAAAATCACCACTGCGAACGGCGGTATGCATATACTGAATGACATCCGGGTTATAGGCGTGGTACTCCTGACCGTAGATAAACTTAAGCAGCCCGCCCGGATTAATTGGTTTGCGAGAAGTCCAGGCAATTTTGCTAACCTGTTTGGCGTCTTCTTCAAAGTCTGAGAAATCGGCTCCTTTAACCCGGCTAGGGGTGCCGTCAAAACAGAGGTCGATAATTTCGTCATTTAGGCCGACAGCTTCAAATAGTTGTGCGCCGCGATAAGAAACAGCCGCCGATATACCCATTTTTGAGAGGATTTTCTGGAGCCCCTTGTTAATTCCCTTGCGATAATTTTTCATCGCTTCCCAAGGCTCCATCAAGATTTCGCCGACATCGACCAGATTGCGCAAAACCCGATAGCTAAGATAGGGATGAATCGCCGTGGCGCCGAAGCCAATAAGACAGGCAAAGTGGTGTGGATCACGCGCTGTCGCTGTTTGGGCAATGATATTGGTTCCACAGCGAAGACCCGTTTTGACTAGGCGGTGATGCACCGCGCCAGTTGCCATAAGGGCATGAATAGGTAACTTGCCCTTGTCTATGTAGCGATCGGTCAAGATTATAAGGGCGATGTTATCGCGAGCAGCCTCTTCTGCCTGATCGCAAATTGATTCAATGGCTTCCTTAAGTGTGGTCTGCTCAGGATTGTATTGCAGATCCAGCTCTCTTGAGGGCATGTGATGATCCGATTCGGGATCAATCATGGCTGCCAGCTTATTTGTAGAAAGTACTGGTGTGGCAGTAATTACACGAAAAGCGTGTTCTGGCTCTTCGTCGAATATGTTACCTTCAGGCCCGAAACAGGTTTCCAGCGACATAACGATTGATTCGCGAAGTGGGTCAATTGGTGGATTGGTCACTTGCGCAAATTGTTGCCGGAAGTAGTCATAAAGGGAGCGATTGGTTTTTGACAATACGGCCATAGGGGTGTCATCACCCATGGAGCCGACAGCTTCCTGTCCGGATTCGGCCATAGGCCGAATTACCTGGTCACGCTCCTCAAAACTTACTTGAAACAGTTTCATGTAAGTTTTCAGGTCATCGTCGGTCAGTCCGGTAATTTCGGCGGGAGGAATCAAGGATCCTTTGATTCGCAACGCCTGTTCGCGAATCCATTTTTTATAAGGATGCGTTTGCTTTAGAGAATTGTCCACGTCCTCTGTATGCATCAAACGGCCTTCCTCTGTGTCTATCGAGAGGATTTGGCCTGGCCCCAGACGCCCTTTGGCAACGACGTCTTCGGGTTTATAACCATAGGTCCCGACTTCTGAGGCTACTGTAATGAAGTTGTCCTTGGTGACAACCCAGCGTGAGGGTCGCAAACCATTTCGGTCCAGGGTACATACAGCATAACGCCCATCGGTAATTACCAGCCCAGCCGGGCCATCCCAAGGTTCCATGTGCAGCGCGTTATATTCGAAAAATGCGCGCAAGTCCGGATCCATTTGGCGTGAGTTTTGCCAGGCAGGTGGAACCATCATGCGAATAGCGCGGTGAAGATCCATACCGCCAAGAACAAGCAATTCCAGCATGTTATCCAGACTGGATGAGTCAGAGCCGGTTCGATTTACCAGAGGGGTAATTTCTGAAAGGTCACCAAGTAACTCGGACTGGAAAAGAGGTGTTCGGGCAACTGACCAGTTGCGGTTACCTGTGATGGTATTGATCTCACCGTTGTGAGCCAGCATACGGAAAGGTTGCGCTAGCGGCCATCTAGGCAGGGTGTTGGTTGAAAAACGTTGATGGAAAACACAAATAGCTGTTTCCAGGCGTTTGTCCGCCAAGTCTGGATAAAAACTGGACAGGTCTGCAGGCATCATCAAGCCTTTGTAGCTCAACACGGATCGAGACAGGCTTGCTATATAGAAATCCTGATTATCTTGGAGAGCGATTTCAGCTTTGCGGCGAGCAATAAATAGCTGTCCGTCAAAATGAGCATCATCCAAATCGCCTGGTCCGACAAAAAGATGCTGTATAGCCGGAACCGATTCCAGGGCGATGGGGCCCAGACAGTCGTTGTTTGTGGGAACTTCACGCCAGCCGAGTATTTCCAGGCCGCGATCTTTTATCGCGGTCTCGACGGCAGCTCGTTCTTTTTCGCGAATTGCTGCATCGGTTGACAACATAATGGCGCCAACGCCATAGGTTTCGGGCAAATCGATTCCGGACGATTCTTTTGCGACCGTTCGAAGAAAGCTGTCTGGCTTTTGAAGCAACAGCCCACAGCCGTCACCTGTTTTACCGTCGGCAGCAATACCGCCTCGGTGAGTCATGCAGGTTAGAGACTCAATTGCTGTTTCCAAAAGACGATGGCTTCGCTCGCCCTGTAAATGAGCGATCAGGCCGAAGCCGCAGTTGTCTTTGAACTCATCAATATTATATAGGCCAGAAGGCATAATTTACCTATAAATCAGATGCTTACAGAAAAAATAGCCCCACCGGATAGGGTGAGGCTGGCAAAGGGATGGTAATTCTACACTTGAGTTGTCTTTGCGACAAATCGGTGTGCTGCACAAGGTTGATATATCAATTTTGTCGGGTTGTGAATAGCGCCTCATGGATGCACCCATGCGTGAATGCTGTGCTAATCTTGTTACCATCATATTTTTCGACAAAAGGGCGTTAAATGGCCGCAAATTCTCTCCTCGACCTGGTTGGCAATACACCATTACTTAGACTGAAAGCCGTTTCGGATCTAACGGGGTGTGATATCTACGGCAAGTGCGAATTCCTTAACCCCGGTGGCTCCGTAAAGGATCGGACGGCTTTGGGCATTATTCGCTGTGCTGAGCAGCGAGGTGAGCTGCAACCCGGGGGAACTATTGTTGAGGGGACAGCAGGTAATACAGGTATTGGATTATGTATTCTTGGAAATGCGTTGGGTTACAAGACACGTATTGTGATGCCCATGAATCAGTCCAAGGAAAAACTTGAACAGCTAGAATTGCTTGGCGCTGATCTGCATCTAGTGCAGGTGACAGGTTATGACGATGATAAACATTATGTTCATCAGGCTAGGCGGATGGCCGAAGAGATGAATGCGAAAGAGCCAGGCAGCGCGTTTTGGGCCAGGCAATTTGATAATACCGACAACCGTTGGATTCATCGAGAAACAACCGGTCAGGAAATCTGGACCCAGACAGGGGGAAAGGTTGATGGTTTTATTTGTTCAGTGGGTACTGGCGGAACCCTGGCCGGGGTTGGTGATGCGCTAAAGGATAAAAATCCAAATATCAAGATTGGATTGGCTGACCCCAATGGTTCCTCACTTTATAGTTTTTTCACCGAAGGTAAGTTGGAGTCGTCAGGTAACTCTGTTGCTGAAGGCATTGGTATCAGTCATATCACGCAAAACCTGGAAGATGCCTCCATAGATATGGCTTTTCGAATTTCAGATCAAGAAGCATTGCCGTATATATACGACCTGTTGGCAGAAGAGGGAGTTTGTCTCGGTGGATCATCGGCTATTAATATAGCGGGTGCGGTTTTAATGGCAAAAGAGCTGGGTCCCGGGCATAAAATTGTTACCATTCTCTGTGATTATGGGACTCGCTATCAGAGCAAGATTTATAACCCAACTTATCTTAAAGCCAGAAACCTGCCAGTTCCCGGCTGGTTGCGTTAGGCTAAAGTGGCGTTAGCCGCAAAACTTTAAATCCTTTGCCCCTTGCGATCTCTTCTGGGATTAGGTGGTTTTCACAAGCCACTTTTTCCAAAGGTAAAAACTGGTTCACAACAAACCAGGCAATACCCTTATTGCCTAGAAGTCGATGTGTATTTTTCAAAAATCGCTGGTGGAGGTCAGGGGTTGTGGTAAACCCCTGGTGAAAAGGTGGGTTACTGAGAATCAGGTCGTATTCGCCGATTATTCGATCGCCCGCGTTTGACGCCTGTACTTCAGCTCCTGCTGCTTCCAGATTTTTGGAAGCCGCTTCCAGCGCACCAAAACAGTTATCTGTGGCAGTAAGTAAAGTAGGTTTTTTCTGTGCCGCCCACAAGCTGAGATAGCCATATCCGCAGCCAATATCGAGTATACGAAGTCCCTCTTTACTATCCTCGTGAGTGGACAGCGTATCAATCAAAAAATCACTGCCGGCATCAATTTTGTCCCAACCATAAATTCCAGGTTTGCTCCAAAAGGGTTTTATTTCAGGGTGCTCAATTTGTCGCAGGTTCAGATAATCCTCGTCGCTTAAAAGTTCGGTGTTATCGGAATTTTTTTTCAGGCAGGCGATGGATAATTGGTTTTTCCCCTTAGAGACGTTTGCAGTACTGTCGAGCAGTGCAGATGCACGTTTGATATGGGTTTTAATGCCTTCGTTTTTATAACCGAATAACCATAGTTTGCCACCGACGGAAAGATATTTACTTGCCTGATTAAGAAGAAAGTGTGTCAAAGGCCTTTCTTTCGGTACACGGATAAACAGTTCCTCTGGTTTGTCCTCAGATTTAATTTCAAAATCTGAAAATCGCGACAAGATTCCTTTGGACACAGCCAGTTCGTGCTGATCAAATCGATTGCTTATAAATAATAAGCGTTCTCTAGGCAAGATACCCATCTGAGCAGGTTGTATGGGGTGCTCATCGGCCAGCCAGATAAAGTTGGAATCCGGTCGATCTTTCTTTTGGGCAAGAATCGTCTTTATTAGCGCCGCCACTGCGGCGTCTGACTCAAACACTGTTTATCTCGGTTGTGGTTAAGGGACGGTATTCTCCGGGGGCCAGTTGTTCATCGAGACGAATATTCCCGATTTGAACCCTATGTAGCTGATCCACAGCGTTGTCTACTGCGTGCAACATGCGTTTTACCTGATGGTACTTGCCCTCTGTTATGTGCAGCAACATTTGATCTGGTCGAAGAAGTTCAATCTTGGCTGGCTTGGTTCGTACTTTCTCAGGCTCTAAAAAAATGCCCTTTTCCAGTTTCGTAATCATTTGCTCGGTAATGAACTCGTTAGTGCTGACCAAATAAATCTTGGTGCACTCATGGCGTGGAGAGGTTACGCGATGAGACCACTGACCATCGCCGGTAATAAGAACCAGCCCAGTGGTATCTAGATCGAGTCGACCCGCTACATGGAGGTCTGAGTGAGGCTCGTCAAGAAGATCAAAAACTGTAGGGTGTAAGGCATCGCTATTGGCGCAAACCACTCCATCAGGCTTGTTCAACATAAAATAGCCGGGGCCAAGAACAGAAATGACTTCGCCGTCGATGGTTATCTGTTCGTCCTCTTTGACAGAGTACGAAGGGTCGCTAATGGAGATGCTGTCTACGGCAACTCGTGCTTCTTTGAGCAAAAGTTTGGCCTCCTTGCGAGATAACCTCGTGTTATTGGCGAGAAATCGATCCAGTCGCATGCTTGGATTATATGTTGATGAGAGTTTTCATGCGTTAATTAAGTCTTCCTTGATAAGGCAGAGCCTGTTCTGGAGCTATTATTGCGATTTAGGCTCAAAGAAATCTTTTCGCCAATCTTGGCGAGCATATCTAGATCCACACCGGTGCTAAAACCTGCCCCTTCCAGCATGTAAACCAGATCTTCTGTGGCCAGATTGCCCGTTGCCCCGGGAGCAAAAGGGCAACCACCTAATCCAGCTATGGCGGCATCGAAAGTTCGTATGCCCATATCCAGCGCCACTTTACTGTTTGCTAGTGCCTGACCGTATGTGTCATGTAAATGTACCGCAAGCTTTGACGCTGGTAACGATCGCCCAAGGCAGGCTTGAATCAAAAGCTCCGTACTTTTAGTGGTCCCAATGCCAATGGTATCTGCCAGACAAACTTCATAGCATCCGAGGCTTAAGAGTTCCTCGGCTAGGCCCACTACATTTTTTGGTGGTACCTCTCCAGTAAATGGGCATCCCAAGGCGCAAGAAATATAACCACGAACAGGCAAGCCTTTGGCAAGGCTTTTTTCGATGACCTGATGGAATTGCAGCATGCTTTCAGCAATAGAAGCATTGATATTGCGTTGCGAGAATTCTTCCGACGCAGCGACAAAAATAGCGATTTCGTCAACCGGAAGTTCGGCGGCCCTTTCCGCTCCCTTGAGATTGGGAACGAGGGCAGAATAGCGAACGCTTGGACGTTTAATGAGTTGCTGAAAAAGCAGATCGGAGTCAGCCATTTGCGGAACTTTCGTGGGATGGACAAACGCGCCTGCCTCAATTCGTTTTATCCCTGACCTGGCGAGCGAATCAATAAGAGAGAGCTTAAGCTGTAAATCAACTTTTGCTGGCTCGTTTTGTAAACCGTCCCTTGGTCCAACCTCGACGAGACTAACGGTGGTGCAATTCGATTTCATCTTTTCGGTCAAAATGTTCTTGCTGGCTCGCGTATATTTTCTTTATGTGTTCTCTGGCCCAAGAGTGCATGGGCGAGTTTGCTGTTCGTTTGTGGTACACCATCATTATGTCAATAACGGTAGCTCCTTCCTTTCCTGGCAGGGGCATCGTAGTGATTGCCCCTGTGGCCTTAATAAAAGGCAAGCTCAATCGCGGAGTAAACATGAGGAAATCGGTCTGAGCTACCGTTTGAATAGCGGTGAGATAATCTGGCGTTTCGAGCATGATAGAGCTCAGGTTAAAATATCTGGCGAAGTTAGGTGGCATCCAGCTTCCTCGCTGATATTCGGCGCTGGGAACCTTTATGGCCACTTCCGGGTATTGCATAACATCTCGCCAGGTAGGTTTTTCCAGTTGTTTTAGGGGATGGTTGGCGCGCAACAAAAAAACCGGATGAGTTTGGCACAAGCGCTCTGTAATAAAGTCGTCGTCGTACTGCTGCCTTCTTCCTCCTATGGATAAATCAACACGTCCTTCGGCCATGCCCTTAAACTGATTTTCGATATCCTGGGATAGTTTGATTCCGAGTTCTGGTGCTTCCCTTTGTAAAATACCCATCAGCAAAGGAATGACAGGCAAAGTGAAGTGATCAAGTGCTGAAATATGGAAACGCCCGCGAAAATTGCCCGGGTCTATTTCGCCTGAGCCGACGAGCGAGTCCAGTGTGAGCAATACTTGTTCAAGTTCAGCATGCAGTTCGATTGCTCTTGGCGTTGGCACCATTCCGTGTGCGGATCGAGTAAAAAGTTGATCATCAAAAAGCTCCCTAAGTCGAGACAGTGTTTTGCTCATGGCCGATTGTGTAATAAAAAGACGTTCGGCGGCCTTGCTGACATTTTGTTCCTCCAGTAATACCTGAAATGCCACCAAAAGATTTAGGTCCATTCTTGAAAGTCGTCGGGTATCCAACAGATATATCCTCTAGTTATTCCTTTCGGGAATTTTATCAATGATTATATGTAATTTGAAGAATATTGTGCGGCGCATTAATATACTCCCGAACACAAAGCCGTTAAACAACGTAGGAGAAAGCATCATGTTGATCAATATTATTTTGATTATCGTGGGCGGTCTGTTGGCGGCGATTTTTAAATCAGAAGCCGACTACGCCAACCACGAATAAGATAATACGGGAACCTGATCCCGAGTATCGATAAAGCCCGCCGAAAGGTGGGCTTTTTTATTGCCATTATTTTTAAGCGATCAAAAAAAACCCGCCTGGGGAGGCGGGTAAAGTCAGATTTTCTAGGGGGGGGTAGAAAAGGTAAAATCTTTAAGTGCGCTGTTAAAAAGTAGTATCAAAAATGAACTTTTATGAGCACTCTACTGGTGGTTGGCGTAGTCCACCTCAGACTTTGCAATTGCTGCCAACAAACCGAATACGGTTACAAGTATTAAATTAACAATCATTCTTTTTTCTCCTTGCTTCTTGTTACGGGGGAGATAATACGTATTTCTTTGTTATTCCTCTAATGTAATAGTGTCATTTATATAATTCCTTTAAGGAATATCTAATGATGTGCTTTGGGTAAGTTAAGTGCTTTAAAGTTGTTAATGGCTATCTTTCTGGTGTTTTTCGTATCGACAATGGCTCGAGGATAATTTTCGGGCCGCTGTTCGGCCAGTTTTGCTTCGCTGTGAATAATTTTTGGTGCGAGTAACGCGAGCTCGGGAACATACTGCTTGATAAATTCCGCATTGGGGTCAAAACGTTCAGCCTGTGTGAACGGGTTAAACACTCGAAAATACGGGGCAGCATCTGTTCCGGTAGAGGCGCTCCACTGCCATCCGCCATTGTTTAAAGCGAAATCTCCATCTTCCAGGTGATGGAGAAAGTGTTTCTCCCCGTGACGCCAGTCTATAAAGAGATTTTTACTCAAAAACATGGCTGTGATCATTCGAAGTCGATTATGCATCCAGCCAGTTTTTGAAAGTTGTCTCATGCCTGCGTCGACAATGGGGATGCCAGTCATGCCTGATTTCCAATATTCAAGGTTGGGCTCAGGATCATTCCAAACTAAATTTTTGGTATAGATGATAAAGGGCTGGTTTTTGGAAACTCGATCACAGCGTGCGATTAGGTGGTAATAAAATTCACGCCATATTAATTGCGAAATCCAGGTGGAAATTTCCGGAGAACCACCATTTACTTCTCCCTGGTTTGAAGTGATTGCCTCGACAATAGCCCGAAGGGGAGAGATTGTTCCTGCGCTAAGGCTAGATGATAGATGTGAAGTGCCATCGACGGCAGGAAAGTCTCGTGTGCTTTGGTAGCTGTTTATCGGGTTTTGCGTAAATCTACTGAGCTGATTTAGATTGTCACTGTCTTTGTCTTTGGGATCCAGACTATTTATTAGTTGTGACTTGTACCGTTCAAAATAGGACACCCATGCTCGCTTGAAAGGAGTAAAAACTCGATAGAAATCCCCTTTTCCCGTTGATATAAGATAGGGAGGGAAAATCAGGTTGCCATCAAATCGTTCAACCTGAATGCCTGCCGCTTCAAGTTTTTGTTGTAGTTTTTGATCCCTGTTTCTTTCATCCAGGGGGTATTCGTTATTCCAGAAAACCTTGTGAATTCCTAATTTAAGGCAAAGATCAAAAACGGTTTTCGTCTGGTTTTCGAAGTAATCAACTTCTGTAACGGTTAGTTTTATGCCTTTTTTGCCTAAATTAGCGGATAGATTCCGGCATGCTTCTTGTAAATAGTGGATTTTTCTTTCCCCATGGCCATATCCCTTGAGTTGGGTAATGGGCAGAAAAACGCAGGCATGGGTTTCACCCGATTTCATAGCACTTTGTAAAGCCGGATTATCCTCGGCTCTCAAATCGGATCTAAACCAAACTAAATTATTCATGATGTCTTGATATTTCCGTAATCAACCAAATGTTAAGAAGTAGTTAAATAAAAGTACTTATAAAAAGAAAAAAAAATGGCATCGCTATTTGTCGGGTTTTTACTGGCAAGTAATCAAATCCTGTTTTTGGTAAGGTGCCCACCCCCGCTTGCACTGAGGAGAAGCTATGAGCGATGACCAAATGCCGCAAATGAATGCGGAGAACATGTATATTGATGAAGTATTTACGGATCAGGCGATTGGACAGATTCGTCGACTCTCGCCTGTCACTTCAGAAGGGCAGCCAGATTCCAGTCGTAAAGTTATTTACATGGGCTCTACGCAATTTTCTACGCCTGCGGGCCCGTTGCCAGTAAATTTTGAAATTGAAGCGGAGACATTGTCAGAAGCAATAGCCCAATTTAGCGAACTCGCCCAGGAAGGGGCACAGGAGACAATCAAAAAGCTTGAAGAAATGCGTCGTGACCAAGCATCACAAATAGTCATACCTGGTCAGGATTCAAAAGGCGGAATTCAGATACCTTAAGATTCGCAAACTGTTCATTTATTGAGTGCAAATCGCGATAGAATAAGCAATCAGATGACTACGACGGCCCTACAGGCAAATCATATGGGTACTGCCCTACAACCAGTCGATATCCTTTCGCCGGGTGGTGACATAAATGCTTATATTCAAGGCGTTTACAGTATTCCTGTGCTCACTGTTGAGGAAGAGCACGAACTGGCTGTGCGCTATGTTGACGATGGTGACCTTGATTCTGCGCGTCAGTTAGTGCTTGCTCACTTGAGATTTGTTGTACACATAGCGCGAAGTTATTCGGGCTATGGGTTGCCTTTGGGTGACTTGATACAGGAAGGCAATGTTGGCTTGATGAAAGCGGTTAAGCGATTTGATCCCGATCGGGGAGTTCGCCTGGTATCTTTCGCCGTTCATTGGATCAAAGCAGAAATCCACGAGTTTATTCTGCGAAATTGGCGCATTGTAAAAATTGCAACCACCAAGGCTCAAAGAAAGCTGTTCTTCAACCTGCGTAGTAAAAAGAAAAATCTTGGTTGGCTCAGTCATGATGAAGCCTCAGCAATTGCAGAAGATCTGGGTGTAGAACTAGAGCAAGTTGTACAAATGGAGGGGCGTCTTGCATCACATGACACGGCCTTTGACGCACCAGTGGGCGGAGATGATGAAGATTCGATCAGTGCCCCCGTTTACTTTCTGGAAGATAAGAGCGCTGATCCTGCGCAGCTGCTGGAGGACTCCGATTGGGAAGAATCCAATGAAGCTTTGCTGGCAAAGGGTATGGAATTACTGGACGAGCGGAGCAAAGACATACTTGTGCGTCGCTGGTTAGCAGACGACAAGGCCACACTTCACGATTTGGCTGACGAATACGGTGTTTCTGCCGAGCGCATCCGCCAGATCGAACAGGCAGCAATGAAAAAAATACGGTCGATGATGGAAGCTGAGGGCTAATGACCCGACTTTTTCTCATATTTGCTGCGGCAAATGGGTTTTTGTCAGTTGCACTTGGAGCTTTTGCCGCGCATGGGCTCAAGGCAAAGGTCTCCGCCTATAACCTTGAGGTTTTAAACACGGCATCTGAATATCAGATGACACACTCCCTTGCTCTGTTGGGCGTCTCCATTCTGCTAATGCAAAAAACGACGGCCATATCATTGACTGTTAGTGCCTGGGCTTTTTCCCTGGGACTGATTGTATTCCCCGGTAGCCTATATCTACTGGTGCTGTTAAACATGCCTGTATTTGGAGCCATTACCCCGTTGGGCGGCGCTGCATTTTTGGTGGGATGGGCAGCTATGTTGGTGTACGGAATTAAGAGCCAAAGCCATGGAAATAAAGCCTGAATTTAGGCCCAAGACGGTACGATCTTTTGTTATTCGTTCGGGACGAATGACCGATGGCCAAAAATCTGCTTTTGAGAACCATTGGCAAGTTTATGGCGTAGAGCTTAATCGCGGTTTACTTGAGCAGGAAAGTGTATTTGGTCGTGCAGCAGAACTTGTAGTGGAGATTGGTTTCGGTATGGGTGACTCATTGTTACAAATGTGCCTTGAAAGCCCCGATACCAATTTTGTGGGTATAGAGGTTCATCCCCCGGGGGTTGGGCGAATAATGAACAGGGCTGCTGAAGCCGGGATTAAGAATCTGCGGGTATATATGGCAGATGCCAAAGATGTACTATCAGAGTGTTTCTATAATCAAAGCATAGATAGAATACAAATATATTTTCCTGATCCCTGGCAGAAGAAGAAGCACCACAAGCGGCGGCTAATTCAAAATGCGTTTATTGCTGACGTGCAGCCGAAATTGAAACCAGGTGGCATTTTGCATTTGGCCACAGATTGGCAGAATTATGCCGAACATATGCTACAAGTAATGGAATCACAGCATATGTTTGTTAACCTCTCTAAAGAGAAACAATTTAGCCTGCGTCCAGATTGGCGTCCAGAAACCAAATTTGAACGCCGTGGTCACAAGCTGGGGCACGGAGTTTGGGATCTGATCTACAAATTATCTCCCTGATTCAGGTTATAGTGCCGCGCGATATTTTTGTTTGGGCTACTTACTTTTAGTTAAGTCATCAATGTTGGCCTGAATTACGAACAAATTGAAACTATTGGAGCATGTTGTGAGAAAACATTTATTGACCTTGGTATTTGCCACTACCGCTGTTTTGGTTGGGTGTGGTGATAATCAGCCAGCACCTGAGGCTGAATCAACAGTAAACCTGGAAAGCCTGGAAGGAAAAGTAAGTTATATCCTTGGTTACAACAACGCAGCGCAATTGCAATCACAAGGCGTTGAGCTGAATGCTGAGGCCTTTAACGCTGGAGTTCTGGCAGCTGTGGCAGGTGAAGATTCTGCTATTGGTGAAGAAGATGCCCGAGCGGCGTTCGAAGAGTTTCAACAGCAGATGATGGCAGAGGCTCAAACTGAATTTGAGGCAATCGCAGAAGAAAATCGCGCTAAATCAGAGGCCTTTTTAGCAGAAAATGCCCAGGCTGAAGGCGTGATGACCACTGAAAGTGGCCTGCAATATAAGGTTCTGGAAATGGGTGAAGGCGAAATGCCTAGTGCTGATAGTACAGTCCAGGTTCATTACGAAGGTAGGTTAATCAGTGGTGAGGTGTTTGATAGCTCTATCCAGCGTGGCGAGCCAGTGGCATTTGGATTGAATCAGGTAATTGCCGGCTGGACCGAAGCATTGCAGTTGATGCCAGAGGGTTCGAAGTTTGAGCTCTATATTCCTAGCGATTTAGCATATGGCCCCAGCGGTTCCCAAAGAATCGGACCTAACGAGGCGCTGATCTTTGTGGTTGAACTGCTTGATGCAAATTATTCTGCCTCGGGTGATGCAGAAGAAGCGAGCTAAACTGTTTGTAAGTAAACATCACTAAAAAGGGCGCTATCAAGCGCCCTTTTTAGTGAATGATGGAAAATGTAATTTATTTTTTTCTTGTCGGTGGAGCCAGTCCCGATCTCTGTGCATTAGAAATATTTTCTGAAGCATTTGCTTCATTTGAGCTTCTGCGTTTGCCAATATTTTTTCGATCACGATGACGCACTTTGCCTTGTGATTTAGCTTTGCCTGGGCCCGCAGAGGATTTTTTTTGCTTCTTCCCTGCGGCCTTGCCGGATTTTTTAAGCTTTTTGGGGCCCTTGTATTTACCTTCTAGTCCTTTAATGGAGTCCTGAGAAAATTCCTGACGTAAATATCGCTGTATGCCAGCGGCCAGATTCCATTCGATATCGGCAATCAGCGAGATCGCCGTGCCTTTTTCTCCTCCGCGACCGGTTCGGCCAATACGGTGAACGTATTCGTCCCCGCTTTGGGCCATATCAAAGTTAATGACCAACTGCAGGCCTTTGATATCGAGGCCTCGTGCTGCGACATCTGTTGCAATCAGCACGTTAAAATTTCCCTGTTTGAATTGGGACATAATATGTTTGCGTTCGTCCTGGGGAATCTCTCCGTGTAGTTCATTGCAACGAATATCGTTTTTCCGCAAAAAACTATGGAGCTCACTGACATTCGTTCTTTTATTGCAAAACACTACTGCTTTATCGAAAACCAGATTACCCAGAAGCCAGATTAGCTGTTTGCACTTATGTCCAAAGTCGTCAGATAAGATGATCTTTTGTTCAATATCTTCATGAGGAGTCTGCGCCCCTGCCATATCCAGTACTAGCGGCCCATCCAAAATGTCTTTGGCAACTGCGGAAACCCCGTTGTGGTTCAGTGTCGCAGAGAGAAGCATTGTTTGACGCTTGGAATTGCATTGATCAATGATGGCATTTACATCAATGCGAAAACCCATATCAAGCATGCGATCGGCTTCATCCAGTATCAGAAGCTCAATGTCACCAAGATTGGCATTTTTGCGCGCCAGATGCTCAATCAGCCTGCCTGGAGTGGCTACTATGATGTCGGGGTCACGTCTCAGCAGAGAGGCCTGATAGCGCATTTCCTGACCACCAGTTACCAGAACACTTCTGGTTTTGGTGAATCTTTCAAGCCGGCCACATTCCTTGAATATCTGTTGTGCAAGCTCTCGTGTGGGCAGCAATATCAGCGCACGACTGCCTGTCTCAGGAGCGGTCGGCTCTAGGAGTCGATGGAATAAGGGGATTAAATAAGCAAGTGTTTTACCGCTACCGGTTTCAGCACTGACCTGTAAGTCCTTACCTCCAAGCGCCTCAGCTAAAACCTGTTGTTGAACTTCGGTAGGCTCCTTATAACCCAGGATCTCCAGTGTCTTTAATAGATGCGGGTGGAGTGCATAGTCGGAAAATTTGGTGGCCAATTATCGTTCCGCCTTGCGAAATATTTGCCAGATACAGACAGCAATGACTAGCACAAATGCCACCAGCGTCCAGCCGGGAATGCTGACTCCCAAAAGTTGCCATTTGATTTCGGCACAACTGCCCTCACCGAGAAACATGGCACGCAACACATCACCAAAAGGAAAATATTCCATTAAATAGGGAAGTGTTGGCCCGCATGCAGGCACCTGATCTGCAGGAAGTGATTGCAGATAAAGTTGTCGAATGGAAACGCCAGCGCCAGCCGCAGCAGTAAGGGCAATAAACGTGCTGTATATTCGTTGTTTATGCGGAGCCGGGTTATGGAGCGCAGCAATGAGTGCAATGACACCAAAGCCAATGGCGAATATTCGCTGGGTTACGCATAGTGGGCAAGGCAGCAGCCCCAAATACTTTTGAAAAAAGAAAAATGCAATGATCATCATGGACGCGGCAAAAGCAAATAGAGCCAGATTGATGTGACAGTATTTGAGCTTCTGTAAATTGGGCATGCTGCGCTCCTGTGAGATGTATTGTTGCTTAAAATTAGAATGTATTTTTGATGCGCCATTCTGCCACATTGGTGGCCGTATCATTTAACGCTTGGCGACAAAGTTTTTGTAATTGTTGGTAATTTTCTAAAACTGGTTGCTCCAGGAGATGCAGCGGGTTTTCGCGTGAAAGTCTTTGCCCTATGCCGGCAAGGGCGCCCAGACTGTAGCCCAGGTTTGCGTATCCGGTTAGCCAGTTATCTGTCTTGATTCGGCGTAAAACCTGGCGGGCTCGGCTGGGGAAGTGTTGGTTGTTGGATTCCAAAATGTCAAGTCTGTGGGTGCAAAACTGTTTTAGTGAAACTTCCGAAAAGTGATCCCATTCGCTGGCCAGGACATGATCGCAGAGCATATCGGCAATAATGGCTGAATAGCGCCCAAATTGATCAGGTAACAGGAATCGAATTTGCTTTACTGCAGGGTGCTGGTCGCTCCAGCTATCGATTTGTCTATGCAGCGCTATGCCTTTTTCTATTTGTTCCGGGTATTCACCCTTGAGCGGTCCTTTGACAAAATCCCCTAAAAATCCGCCCACTACCAGCGCTGAGTTATCTCCGGCCAAATATAAGTGAGCAAGGTAATTCAACGGATCTATGTCGACTATAGCTGTCGATATTGATCGAAGTAATTCTGGATGTAGCTTTCCAGGGGTTGGTTTTCCGTGCTTTCAATTTCCTTCTGTTTGCCTAAAGAAATTTCGGATAGCCGTTCAAAAGACGTTTGCGTAATGACAGACAATTTTTTCTGTAGATAAACTTGCCGGTGTTCCCGGGCCTTGTTCATTGACCAGTCGATAAATGATTGATCAGCATCACGCATTTCCTCCAGTAATTTAGCAGAAGGACAAAGATCAGGGTTCTGCACCCTTTGTTTCATTGTGTTCAAGACGCTTGTATAGGCGTCATTACCCTTGAGACTATCTAAAATATCTGCGACAGGTGACAACTGATCCATTAGTTCGCCGGCCCAGCATTTTAAACTAATAGATTCCCCGCTCTTTTGCAGCATGAGCCCTGGATTTCGTCCTTCTCGAACGACCTTCCGCTGATTGGCGAGTATTTCAATATATTCATTGCTATTGGTTTCTGGACTTTCGTCAAATAGACAGGCAAGCAAAAACATTTCCAAAAATCGGATTTGCGATTCATCTATGCCGAGTGGGTCAAAGGGATTTATGTCTACGCAACGAACTTCAATGTATTCCACTCCGCGCTCTTTTAGAGCTTTAAGCTGGGTCTCACCGCTGCGCGCAGTTTGTTTGGGTCTTATCGTGCTGTAAAACTCATTTTCAATCTGGAGTACCGCGGCACTCAGTTGTTGACTTTCATCGGCATTTCCCGTGCAGTTAATGCCTTCATAGGGCTTGTACTGCTCAACAATAGCTTTTTGCAGTGTCTCCAAATACGTTTGGATGCTGTTGTAACAAACATAGAGTGCATCCTGCGCAGTGCTCTGATAACCCAGGTCACCCATTCGCAGTGATGTTGCATAAGGCAAATAAACATCTTCAGTGCCCAGCTTTTCCAGATCGTGTTCACGCCCTTTGACAAAACTGGCGTGTGTGACAGGCGAAGCTCCCATTAAATAGAGAAGTAGCCAGAAGCGACGGCGAAAGTTTCGAACCAGTTTAAGGTAGCCTTCAGTTTTAAAATCTTGAAGGGATAGAAGGCTGCTGCAGTGAGTTCGCAAACTGCTCCAAACAGCGTCGGGAACTGAGAAATTAAAATGAACACCTGCGATGGCCTGCATTTTTCGTCCATATCTGTGCCCCAGTCCCCGGCGGTATATGGTTTTCATCATGCCGACATTGGATTTTCCGTATTGGGCGATTGGGACATCATCATCTGAATCCAGGGTGCATGGCATGCTGCACGGCCAAAGTAACTCTCCATCCTGGAGGTTGGCGGCAGTGAAGCTATGAGTGTTGCCAAGCTGGTTTAGCAGGTCGTCTATTTTGGGGTATGGGTCGGTGATGAATTCCAGTAAAGCCTCAGAGTAATCCGTTGTTATTAGCGGGTGAGTCAGGGCTGAGCCAAGTTTGTTTGGGTGTTTTTTGTGCGATATGTTCCCTTCTGATGTCACTCGAAGAGTCTCTCGTTCAACCCCTCTTAAATTACAGCAAAGCAGATCGCGGTTGCGGTCTTTCCTGAAAAGCTCGATGTGTTCAACAAAAGTAGGGCGATTGTTAGATGCCATCTGAATCCCGAAGTAAGTTTGGGCCTGATTCATCGCGTTTGAGAACCAGGAATTTGTGCGACATTTTACCCCTAGAGATTTGATGGTGGGTGATGATCTTGGCCAATATCTAGATTAAATGCATTTCATAGTCCCAGCTCGGGGGTAAAACCCTTACCTAAGGAAAAATATGTTGTAGAATCAGCGTCTCGCTGACGGGGCAGTGTGGTCCCGGGTTGGTTTTTCAGGATATGAAAATCATTCGTGTATTTAATCCGATTTATTAATACCCCTTTTCAAGATTCAGCGCGAACGAAATCAATTTACTTCAAACGCATCGAGGCTATACACCAATCATGATGAAGGCATTGTGGGGCACTTCATTTCTGGGTGGCGGTAATGCTGCCTATCTCGAAGAACAGTATGAAAATTGGCTGCGTGACCCTAATGCGGTTACGCAAAACCTGCGCGATTATTTTGAGCAGCTGCCGACGACCAATGGCGTTGCCCAAGATATTCCGCATAGCGATATTCGTGAGCAATTTGAAAAGATTACACGCTCACGAACCACTACTAGCGGTGGGCCTACCGTTGACGCAAGTTTGGCGCATGAGCGCAAACAGGTTGGCGTAAACCAACTAATAAATGCATATCGAATTCGTGGGCACCAGTGGGCCAAGCTAAATCCATTGGCCGAAGAAGGCGACCCTTTGCCTTTAGTGCGTGAGCTTGAACTTGGGTCTCACGGTCTGTCTGAAGCGGATCTTGATACCGTCTTTAATACAGGTTCTCTGCACGCACCTGAGCAAATGGCGCTGAAAGATATTCGTGATCAACTCGAACGTACATACTGCGGTTCGATTGGTATCGAATATATGCATATGCTCAATACCACTCAAAAGGAATGGTTGCAGCAGCGTTTTGAGAGCGCACAGGGGAAACCCCGGTACGATTATGCGACTCGTCGATGGTTGCTTGAGCGCCTTACCGCGGCTGAGGGTATCGAGAAATATCTGCATACCAAATATGTCGGGCAAAAACGATTTTCGCTGGAAGGTGGTGAAAGCCTGATCCCCATGATGTCGGAGATGGTTAGCCGCGCCGGAAAAAGAGGGATTAGAGAGCTGGGTGTGGGCATGGCGCACCGGGGCCGGTTGAATGTCCTGGTTAATATTCTGGGAAAAAAACCGGCAGAGCTGTTTTCTGAATTTGAGGGCAAGCATGCTGACGAGCTCGATAGTGGTGATGTTAAATACCACCAAGGCTTTTCATCTGATATCCAAACTGAGGGTGGGGAATTGCATTTGGCGATGGCATTTAACCCATCCCACTTGGAGATAGTGAGCCCTGTTATTGAGGGTTCTGTGCGTTCCCGTCAGGATCGCCGCAAACAATTCGGCAATGAAGTTTTGCCAATCATCGTACACGGCGATGCCGCCTTTGCTGGCCAGGGCGTGGTGATGGAAACATTCAATATGGCTTATGTCCGTGGTTTCACCACTCACGGCACAATCCATATTGTGGTCAATAATCAGGTTGGTTTTACTACCAGTCACAAAGAAGATTCCAGATCCACTTTGTACTGTACTGACGTTGCCAAGATGATTAACTCGCCAATTATGCATGTAAATGGCGACGATCCGGAGGCGGTTCTTTTTGCTGCCCAGCTTGCATTCGATTACCGCATGCATTTTAAGCAAGATGTGATTATTGACCTGACTTGCTATCGCCGGCTTGGGCACAACGAAGCCGATGAGCCTTCGGCCACCCAGCCGATAATGTATCGCAAGATCAAGGCATTACCGACAACTAGAAAACTTTACGGAGATAGTCTGGTCAATTCAGGTGTGCTTGCCGAAGGTGAGCCAGATTTGATGGTGAAAGATTTTCGCGCGCATCTGGATGCTGGCGATTGCGTGGCGCCTGGAGTTCAGCCAGGACCTATACATAAAAACAAGTACAGCGTTGACTGGCGCAAGCATCTGAATTGTATCTGGCGAGACCCTTGGGAATCACAGATGCCCCTGGAAAGACTGCAGTCACTTGCCAATCAGTTGACTACATTGCCGGATGGCTTTGAGTTGCATCCCCGGGTGCGAAAAATTGTAGAAGATCGTCGCAAGATGACAGCTGGAGGTCTGCCTCTGGATTGGGGCTATGCTGAGAATCTCGCTTATGCCAGTTTGCTGGATCAGGGATATGCCGTTCGAATTACGGGGCAGGATGTTGGGCGAGGTACGTTCTTCCATCGTCATGCAGTGCTGCATAATCAGCACAGCGGCGATAGCTATACACCACTGGAAAACCTTAGCCAGGATCAGCCAAATTTCTTTCTGTACGATTCCGTTCTTTCAGAAGAAGCCGTGCTAGCGTTTGAATATGGCTATGCTACGACGGACCCTAACACCCTTGTTATTTGGGAAGCCCAGTTTGGCGATTTTGCCAACGGCGCTCAGGTAGTAATCGATCAATTTATTACATCGGGTGAAGCTAAGTGGGGACGCCTTTGCGGTCTGGTTATGCTGCTTCCACACGGTTATGAAGGCCAGGGGGCGGAGCATTCATCGGCACGTCTTGAGCGATTTTTACAGCTCTGCGCGCGCGATAACATGCAGGTTGTTGTTCCTAGTACACCTGCGCAGTGTTATCACATGCTGCGTCGCCAGATGATAAGAAATCTTCGCCAACCGCTGGTCGTTATGTCCCCCAAGAGTCTGTTGCGCCATAAAATGGCCACATCGACGTTAGAGGATTTGTCTGAAGGAACTTTCCAGCCAGTATTGGATGAATATGATCCGATTGATCCGAAAAAAGTTAAAAGGCTGGTTCTTTGTAGCGGCAAAGTTTACTACGATCTGTTGGAAAAACGACGTGCTGAAGAAATGGATAATATTGCTATTGTTCGGCTCGAACAGCTGTATCCTTTTCCATACGATGAGATGCACGCGATCATGGATAAATACAAAGGCACCAAAGATATTATCTGGTGTCAGGAAGAGCCGCGTAATCAGGGAGCCTGGTTTGCTAGCCGCCACCGTATCGAGCGTTGTCTGAAAAAGAATATGACGCTTAGCTACGCGGGTCGTGAACCCTCAGCTGCAGCTGCAGTAGGCTATGCCAGCTTGCATGCTAAAGAACAGGCCCAGTTGGTGAATCAGGCGCTTGGACTTACTGAGTAGCACAATGATCGACAGAGAAAAATTCAATGAACATTCGCTTTGCAAGGGCAAAGCTAATAGTAAGAGCAAAGTAAAATGAGTATCGAAATAAAAGTACCTGCATTACCAGAATCCGTTGCCGACGCCACTGTTGTCACCTGGCATAAGAAACCAGGCGACTTAGTTTCGCGTGACGAACTTCTAGTTGAAGTTGAAACGGATAAGGTCGTTCTTGAAGTTCCTGCACCGGCAGACGGTGTAATGGGTAATATTTTGCAGGACGAAGGTGCGGTGGTCACCGCTGCAGATGTTCTTGGGACAATTTCTGAGGGCAAAGCAGCAGAATCTGCGGAGCAAGAAAAAACAGAGTCTAAAGCTGAGGCGGAGCCAGCTAAGACCAAACCAGTTAGTGACTCGGAGCCGCAAACCAGTCCAGCAGTGCGAAAATTGTTGGCTGAGAATAACCTTGAGGCTAAGCAAATTTCCGGCACGGGAAAAAATGGCCGAATCTTGAAAGAGGATGTGTTGGCTTACCTTGATTCATCAGCGGGTAAATCTACTCCTGAAGAGGAGCCTAAGAAGCAAGCAGCCCAGGCGGCAACTCCAACTCCTGCTGTTGAAGTATCAAGTGGCGATCGCCCGCAAAAACGCGTTCCTATGACACGTATTCGTGCCCGTATTTCCCAGCGCTTGCTTGAGGCGACCCAGACGACAGCCATGCTGACCACATTCAATGAAGTCGATATGAAACCATTTATTGATTTCAGGAATCAGTATAAAGATAGTTTCTTGAAACAGCATGGTATCAAACTCGGCTTTATGTCGATTTTTGTCAAAGCTGCTGCTGAGGCTTTGCGACGCTTTCCTGACATAAATGCCTCCATAGATGGCAATGATGTGGTGTATCACGGGTTTTGTGATATTGGTGTAGCGGTGTCTACAGACGATGGTCTTGTGGTTCCGATTCTGCGAGACGCAGAGCATATGTCGATAGCCGATGTTGAAAAAAATGTGGCCAGCTATGCTGAAAAAGCCCGCTCTAAAAAGCTTTCGCTTGAGGAAATGACTGGCGGTACCTTCACTATTACTAACGGTGGTGTTTTTGGCTCGATGATGTCTACACCGATTCTCAATCCGCCGCAAAGTGCAATTCTGGGAATGCACGCTACGCAAGAGCGAGCCGTGGTGGTCAACGGTGAAATAGTGATTCGCCCGATGATGTACATTGCCCTCTCTTATGATCACCGTATCGTTGATGGTAAAGGAGCGGTAAGTTTCCTTAAGACAATCAAAGAGTTTGTCGAAGATCCTGCCCGTATGCTATTCGATGTTTAATCGAGATAAATCGAGGGGATAATCTATGGCTGACTACGATGTAATTGTTATTGGCGCTGGTCCTGCAGGTTACGTGGCAGCAATTCGTTGCGCTCAACTGGGACTTAAGACTGCAGTTGTTGATGAGTGGATAGGTAAAGACGGAAAACCTGCATTAGGTGGCACTTGCCTTAATGTTGGGTGCATCCCCTCAAAAGCATTGCTCGAGAGTTCTGAAATATATGAAACGGTTTTAAAGCAGGGTGCACAGCACGGTATTAAGCACAAAGGCTTAGAACCTGATGTTCCCCAGATGATCAAGCGCAAAGATCAGGTTGTTTCTGAATTGACCGGGGGTATAGCGCAGTTGTTTAAAGCCAACGGCATTCAGTGGATTCAGGGAAGAGGTTGCCTTAAGCCAGAGCGTGTCGTCACAGTCACTGATCTCGATGGTGGTCAAAAAGATTACTCAGCCAAGAATGTCATTCTGGCAACGGGCTCGTGCCCAATTGAGCTGGAAGCTGCACCTTTGACGGATGACATTATTGTCAATTCCAGCGGCGCACTTGATTGGGAGTCTGTGCCGAAATCTGTATGTGTCATCGGTTCCGGGGTTATTGGTCTGGAGCTTGGCTCTGTATGGCGTCGACTTGGATCCAAGGTAACTATTCTGGAAGCTATGGATTCATTTTTGCCTGCTGTTGATTCCCAGATTGCCAAAGAAGGTTTGCGGCAGTTTAAGAAACAGGGACTGGATATCAAACTCGGCGCTCGAATGACTGCCACCAAGGTAACCAAGGCAGGCGTTACTATTAGTTATAGCGACACCGACGGCGAACAAAGCATGAAAGTCGACCGGCTAATTGTTGCAGTTGGACGCCACCCTAACTCCAATGGGCTTGCCGCCCCCGAAACAGAACTGCTGCTTGATGAGCGTGATTTTGTCCACGTCAATGATCAATGCGAAACTATGGTTCCGGGTGTATATGCCATCGGCGATTTGGTTCGTGGCCCCATGTTGGCACACAAGGGATCTGAGGAAGGTGTCGCTGTTGCTGAATTAATTGCCGGCCAGTCTTTCGGTATGAACTACGATTGCATCCCCAATGTTATTTATACCCATCCGGAAATTTCCTGGGTGGGAAAAACTGAAGAAGATTTGAAATCAGAGGCCATTGACTACAGTGTTGGTGTATTTCCGTTTGCTGCAAGTGGTCGTGCCAAGGCGATGGATGACGCCATCGGCATGGTTAAGGTCATTACAAATACTGACACCGACAAGATCCTTGGTGTGCATATTATAGGCCCGCATAGTTCAGAGGTGGTTGGTCAAGGCGTCATGGCTATGGAATTTGATGGTACCAGTGAAGATATGGCCCGGATGATTTTTGCCCATCCCACTCTCTCCGAAGCATTGCACGAAGCAGCACTGGGTGCTGATGGCCGAGCCATTCATATCGCCAACAAGGCAAAGAAAACTAAGTAGTAACTTTTACAAAAACAAATAAAAAAGGCCTCTTTTGAGGTGAGGCCTTTTTTATTGAACGGAGATTTATTTTTTTAAGCTTAAAGGGGAACACATTGCCCGCTTCCAGCCGGGGAAACTATCTGACCGGTGGGGCAAGTTGTTTGGTCGTTAATGCGCCTGAGTTCTCGTTCAAGATCGCGTATCTGCTCATCGGTTAAATTGCCACTTTGCCTAAAGTTCTCGACATCATCATCAGATGATTGTTCTGTAAGCTCTATTGCTTCTTACCGGGTTTCTCCCTCGGACTCGTTATTGCGGCTCTCCGCCTCTTGCGCTTCATCAACATCATCGCCTTCAACGGCGATGGTTACGAAAGGCTCAGTAATGGTGTTAGAGGTCGTAGGTGGTTGATTGCCAAGCTGCTCAACAGAATTTCCTTGTGGTAACTGAATAGGAGGAGCGCCTGGGTTGGTAACGGTTGTCTGGTAGGTAACAATACCGCCAATAACAGAAAGCTTTACCCGAACTGGGTCGCCGGGATTTTCCGGTTGGATGACGTTCACTGTAAATTCGGTAGCAAAGTCCTATTGGTGCAAGTGGGGTGTCCAATCGGAAATTGTCGTTGTTAGTTTTCCCGATCATTCCAGAAAGAGCCTCTACAGTCCCTTTAAGTAATTGGAAAGTGGCTTTTTCGGAGCTGTCTTCTTGACCATTAAAGGCGTATTCGTCAATTTCAAAACGAGTGTTTTCTTTTAGTACGTATGAGCCGCCATCAGTAAAGGCCAGTCAAATACGTGAGCGTGCTGAAGTTTAGATCGAATCGCCGGTAAAAATTTGATCGCCGCGAGAAACATTCCGCACTTCGCCATTATCATCAGTCGCGGAAACAGTTCCACGAACGGACGTAGCTGTTGCGGACATATCTTGGGTGTTTACGAGCGTAGTAAATACTAGTAACAAAGCAGAAATAGCAAATGACAGCTTGTTTATTCGGCCGAACATGATCACTCACCACAAAGGATTTTTTAGCGTGAACGGCACATGCAAGCATGTTTCTATCAAAAATGTGAGTCAATAACGGTATTAGAGGCCGATATTCAATGGTTTTTGCGCAAAATACGCCAAAAATGTGACGGTTTCTAAGATTTTGTGCAGTAAGATTCAATGCAATTCTGGTAAGCGTATAAATAAAGTAGCTATTTTGAGAGCACGAGTCGTTGGATAGAGCGCCTAAAATTGGGTTATTCTCGTGACTGCCAAACAGTACCCGAAACTTCATATGTCTCGCCCATCAAAAATTCATATCGATCTTAAGGCCTTGATTAAAAACCAGTCAGTTGTCAGACGTTATGCCCCGAGGTCACAGATGGTTTGCTGTGTGAAGGCAAATGCCTACGGACATGGCCTTAACGATATCGCGCTAAAACTTGCAGAAAAATCTGATGCGCTCGCCGTTGCCTCTCTGGAGGAGGGAAGGCAGATACGGGAAGCGGGCGTAGAAGGGCCAATTCTACTTTTGGAAGGCCTATTCCAACCCTCCGAGTTAATGGAGGTTGAGGAACTAGATCTCTGGTTGGTGGTACACAACGAGTTACAGTTGAGCTGGCTGTGCTCATCCGAGCCAATTGCTGCCATAAGGTTATGGGTAAAAGTGGACACAGGTATGCATCGACTGGGCTTTACTAAAACTTCAGCAGTTGAAGCCTATGAACGCCTAAAAGCTACTGGTTGGCAAGATATGGTCTTGATGACGCATTTCGCCTGCGCCGAAGAGCTGGACAGTGAATTTACTGACACCCAAATTGAAAACTTTGCCGTGGTAAGCAAACAGATACAAGCGAGGAAAAGTCTTGCAAATTCGGCGGCAGTAATTGCTTGGCCACAAACGCATGAAGACTGGGTCCGCCCGGGTTTTATGCTCTATGGCCTGTCACCTTTTGGTGAAAATCACCCAAGCTCCAGAGAGCTAGATCCGGTAATGACCTTCACGTCTGAGGTCATTGCCGTAAAGGAGCTTTCTTGCGGCGAAAGTGTTGGTTATAACCGCTGTTGGATCGCTGAGCGGCCAAGCCGGATCGCTATTGTGGCTGTGGGTTATGGGGATGGTTATCCCCGAAATGTGGAGAATGGCACCCCGATTATCGTAGGCGGTCAACGAGCGCGAGTTGTTGGGCGCGTTTCAATGGATTTGTTGTCTGTCGATGTAACAGATCTGCAAAATATCGAGATCGGTACCAGTGTAGAACTTTGGGGAAAACAGCTGAGCGTCAACGAAGTAGCTTCTTTTTCTGGTTACAGTGCTTATGAGTTGTTAACCCGTATGCCATTGCGCGCAAAGCGGGTTTATCTCGCCTAACTATCTGAAAATAAAAGTTTTTTTGTAAATTTTGAATTGTGTTTATGTGGTCGATTTGATAGGGTTCGCACCTTCAACAGCACTTACGAATTTGTTCCGTATTCGTATGCTAACTACTGAAAATTTCTCAATTAGGGCAACAACTAATGACAGAACAAAAAGCCACCAATGTTCATTGGCACCATGGGGCGGTTGAGCGACAGCATCGGCAGCAGCTTCTGCGCCAAAAGGGTGTAACTCTTTGGTTTACAGGTCTTTCTGGTAGCGGAAAAAGCACGGTTGCTGTTGCTTTGGAGCAAGCGCTTTTTGAGAAAAAGCACCTGAGCTACCGACTGGATGGCGACAATATTCGCATGGGTATTAACAAAAACCTCGGATTTTCAGCAGAAGACCGGGCGGAAAATATCCGACGCATTGGTGAAATTGCCAAGCTCTTTTGCGATACCGGGGTAATTGCGCTCAGCAGTTTTGTTAGCCCTTATCGTGAGGACCGGGATTTGGTTCGCCAGCTTCACGAAGATGCTGGAATACCTTTTGTGGAAATCTTTATGAAGACTTCCCTTGCGGAGGCTGAGAAGCGAGATCCCAAGGGGCTCTATAAAAAAGCACGTGCAGGCGAAATCAAAAATTTTACTGGCATTGATGATCCATACGAAGAACCGCTAAATCCAGAGATTGTTCTGGACACCGAGGTTCTTAACCTGGAGCAGGAAGTTGAATTTTTGCTTAGTTATCTCGAAAAACAGGGCATTCTAAGCGCCTGATATAAATTTTTATAAGGAGAATTCTCCCCAATGATCAAACCGCATGGTTCCGATACATTAAACCCTCTCTATGTTGATGATGCTGCTTTGCGTGCAGAAGCAGAGACATTGCCTTCAATTACTCTGAGCTCAGCTGCAGCAGCTAATGCCGTTATGCTAGGTTCCGGGTATTTCAATCCACTGACTGGTTATATGGATTTGGCTGATGCTATGTCCGCGGCCACAGATCTAAAGACCAAAACAGGCCTGTTCTTCCCAGTGCCTGTGGTTAATCGCGTTGAATCCGTTGATGGTGTCGAGATAGGTCAGAAATTGGCACTAAGAGACCCAAACGTAGAAGGTAACCCTGTTCTGGCAGTAATGACAGTGGATGCTATTGACCAAGCCTCTGCAGACCAGATAGAGATGATGACTCAGGAGGTTTACGGTACACAAGATCCAGCCCACCCTGGTGTGGCGGCGTGGATTGCCCAGGGGCCATATTTTTTGTCAGGTCCTGTTCAAGTCTTGAACTTCAGTTACTTTGAAAAAGACTTTCCGGAGACCTTTCGTACCGCTTACCAGATTCGGGACGAGATAGCTGAGCGGGGTTGGAACAGAGTAGTGGCCTTCCAAACTCGTAACCCTATGCACCGTGCCCATGAGGAATTATGTCGTATGGCCATGGATGCCGTTGCGGCAGATGGCTGTATTGTTCATATGCTGCTGGGTAAGCTTAAGGCAGGAGATATTCCAGCTGATGTTCGCGATGCTTCTATTCGCAAGATGGCTGAGCTGTACTTTCCAGAGAACAGCGTCATGATCACGGGCTATGGCTTTGACATGCTCTATGCAGGCCCACGCGAAGCGGTATTGCATGCATTATTTCGTCAGAACATGGGAGCAACTCACTTTATTATTGGACGTGATCATGCTGGCGTTGGTGATTACTATGGTGCATTTGATGCGCAAACCATATTTGAAGAGCGCGTCCCCAAAGGAGCCTTGGAAATTGAGATTTTCAACGCCGACCATACCGCCTACAGTAAAAAGCTGAATCGTGTAGTGATGATGCGCGACGTTCCAGATCATACCAAGGAAGACTTTGTACTCCTCTCAGGTACCAAGGTTCGTGAAATGCTTGGGCAGGGAATAGCTCCACCGCCAGAGTTTTCACGCCCTGAGGTTGCCCAAATCTTGATGGATTATTACCAAGCGATTGATGCCTCACAGGATGGCTAACAATCTGCAAATAAATCAGGCAATAAAAAAAGGGGCAATCGAAGCCCCTTTTTTATTGCCTGATTGCTACATTAATAAATCAACAACAGCGCGCTTATGAAGAAAACCAAGGTTACCAATACGCCAAAACCGGTTAAAACCCAGCCGGGTAAATTAACTTTGTGCGCGTAGTCCCCAGCAATTTGCCAGCCCGCAAGTACAGAGTTCAATGATGCAAAGATCAGGGTTATGGTGAGATACACCTTAAACCATGTTTGCCCAAACAGATTTAACAAAGCCTCATAAGTAAGGTCGCTGGATAGGGTCGTCGCCAAAACAGCAATGAAGACTAATATGAGGATGTTGGAAAATCGTTGAAATATCCATTGTTGGACGCCGTTGCCTCTTTCTAGACCCATATCACTACTCCCATGAAAATGCCGATCAGAACTCCCAGGGAAATAGCTGCCCAGGAAATAAATTTGCCGCCTTCCAGGCTTTCAAAAAAGCCCATGTCCTGTATCAGGTGCTTGAGTGTGCCCATAAAATAGTATCCGGTGGCGGTAGAAAGCCCCCAGGCAACAAATTGGGCCAGAAAATTCGTGCTTAACAAGTCCACGATTGATGCAAATCCCTCTTCAGACTCCAGTGCAAAACCAGCGGAAATCAGGAGGAAGCCAAAACCGATCCAAAGGATAACGGCGCAAACACGATGCAAAATAGAGGCAACTGCAGTAATAGGAAAGCTGATAGAGAGCAAGTTAAGATTTACAGGTCTTGCTTTGTTCATAGTTGAAAATCCGTTTGGAGTCTCTTATTGAATGACTAGGCGAAACTGGTTAAGTCGGTTGAAATGTAAACAAAATATTAATTGCTACAATGACTTAAGCGTTTTTACACGGCCGTGCAGTATAAAAGCCAGCGAAGGTAAAATCCAATTTTTCCTGAGATTAGATGCCAAGGCTTGGGTTATGCTTGGAGCCAATCATTTTCAATGTCTCCCAACTAAGTATGATTATCTGGACACTAGCCATCGGCGATGAAGCCAGCCTGGGAAAAGGCCTGGTTCGACTTGCCAGTAATGTCTTATCTAAAGATGAGTTTATGCGCGCAGAGCGTTTCCAGTTCGAGTCGGATCGCAATCGTTTTATTCTCGCTCATGCGCTTTGTCGGGTAATGCTCTCTTCCCAGGGAGAGCATGAACCATCACGGTGGGAATTTGATAGGGAAGCAAATGGGCGTCCGTATGTGACGAATTCACAACTACCTTTGGATTTTAATCTAAGTCACACCAGCGGTATGGTGGGCTGCGCAATATCGACTTTGGGTCGTGTTGGATTTGATCTGGAAAATTTATGTCGGTCGGTTGATTACACTCGTTTGGCTGAAAAAAAATTCGCTGCCTCTGAATCTAAAGATGTACTCTCCTTGACTGGGCAAGAGCAAAGTAAGCAGTTTTTTCGCTACTGGACATTGAAGGAGTCCTACATAAAGCTCACAGGCAAGGGTCTGCGTGAAGCCCTGGATAGGTTCAGTTTTGATTTAACGAATACGCAGCCCTCTTTTCAGGTAGATGGTCGATATCAAGACCGGTTTAATTTCGGGTTATTTTCTGTCAGGGATAGTCATCAAGCTGCCTGGGCAATAGAGTCAGACAACAAGCATTTTCAGCAACCAGAAATAACAAATCTAGGCATAAAGGAATTTGAGGAAGTTCTCTTATGAAAAAAACTGCAATAAACCTTGGCTTGGTTGCGATTTATGCGGTGTTTTTAATTTGGGGATCGCTCTCTCCTGGAGACACTTCCGAAATGTGGTTTCCCCATTTCGACAAAATTTTGCACATGGGCGCTTATGCTGCCTTCGCCCTGATTTGCGCACCCTTCTGGTGGCGCTCCGAAAATTCTTTAGGAACGACTTTCGTTATTCTTGTGTTGCTTTGCTTATTCAGTGGGACAATGGAGATCGGACAGATGATGGTGCCACAAAGAGATGCGTCCTGGTTGGATATGGTTGCAAATACACTCGGTCTCATTATGGGCTGGAAATTTTCCAATGTCATAAAAAAAGCCCGCAAGATACGGGCTTTTGTTACTGAATAAGCTTGGGTTTATTTGCCTGATTGGTAACGATCAACGGCTTCCTGAATCAGTTTTTTGGCTTCGTCAGCATCGCCCCAGCGTTCAATTTTTACCCATTTATCACTTTCAAGGTCTTTGTAGTGGGCGAAGAAATGCTCTATCTGATGGAGCGTGATTTCTGGCAAGTCTGAGTGATTTTTCACATTTTCGTAGCGGCGGGTTAGCTTGGTGCTTGGAACCGCAAGGATTTTTTCATCCTGACCGGCTTCGTCACTCATGACCAGTACACCGATTGGACGGCAGTTCAGTATAGCGCCAGGGGCTATGGCTCGAGTGCTCGCAACCAGTACATCTATCGGATCGCCATCATCAGAAAGTGTATGTGGGACAAAGCCGTAGTTGCCTGGATAGCGCATTGGAGTGTAAAGGTAGCGGTCAACAAAAAGAGCGCCGGAATCCTTGTCCATTTCGTACTTTATAGGCTCACCGCCCGTTGGAACTTCAACAATTACATTTACGTCTTCAGGTGCGTTCATGCCTGCAGGAATAGCGTCGATTCTCATGAAAATAAATACCAGATTTAAAACTTGGGAGGGTGAAAAATTAGCGGCGGGTATTATCGGTGCACAGCACCACATAATCAAGTTGGTGCAGATTGAACTCTTTTCCAAAAAAAAAGCCCGGTTAAACCGGGCTTCTAAATTAACGCCTTGAGCTAGAATTGGGACGTTAGAGCAGTGGTGCAATCACCAGGCTGACGATTGCCATGACATTAATCAAGATATTCATGGCTGGGCCAGAGGTATCCTTGAAGGGGTCGCCGACGGTATCTCCGACAACAGTGGCAGAGTGGGTCTCTGTTCCTTTGCCACCCAGATTGCCTTTTTCAATGAACTTCTTGGCATTGTCCCAGGCACCCCCTGCGTTGGCCATCATCAGGGCCATAAGGACACAGCCCAAGAGCGCGCCTCCAAGCATGCCGCCCAGTGATTCTGCACCGAGTAAAAAACCCACAGCGGGTGGTGCGGAAACAGCGATAACTCCGGGAAGCATCATTCTTCGAAGTGCCGCGGTGGTAGCGATGTCGACGCATTTAGCCGTATCCGGTTCAGCATTACCCTCAAGCAATCCAGGAATTTCCCTAAATTGGCGACGGATCTCATTGATCATATCGAAGGCTGCATCACCTACAGCGGTCATGGTTATGGATGCGATCAAGAAAGGAATTGTGCCGCCAATAAATAGACCGACCAGTACCTTGGGATCAGAAAGCTCCAGCATAAAATCGGGATGTTTGAGTTCTACCGTTGCGACAAAAGCGGCAATAATTGCCAGTGCTGCGAGCGCGGCGGCACCAATGGCAAAGCCTTTGCCAATCGCTGCAGTCGTATTGCCAAGTTCATCCAGTGAATCGGTAATATCACGGACTTCCTTGCCCATGCCACCCATTTCAGCAATACCGCCGGCATTATCAGCTACAGGCCCGTATGCATCTATGGCCATGGTAATCCCGACGGTGGAAAGCATTCCAACGGCGGCGATCCCAACACCATACAAACCTGCTAGCGAGGTGGAAACATAGATGATGGCTGCAATAAACAGAACAGGTAAAACAACGGACTGCATACCGACGGAAAGACCGGTAATCATCACGGTAGCCGGTCCGGTCTCGCCGGATTTAGCAATTTTGCGAACGGGGGCCCCACCCGTGTAATACTCGGTGATCAATCCAATAGCAATACCACCGACGGCGCCAGATAACACTGCCCACCAGATATTTGAGCTCAGACCGAGGCCCTGGATTAAAAAGTAAGCAGCGCCAATAAATAGAACGGGAGCGCCAAGGGTCCCTGTGCGCAAGGCAGCAGCTGGTGATGATGAGGATCGAAACCTTACGACGACGATCATGATTATGGATGCGACCATGCCGACACTGGCCAAAGCTAGGGGCAGGAACATCATGGCTTCACGATCGGCCATACCTATCATGGTCGCAGCAATAGCAATACTGGCGATCATGGAACCGCAATAGGATTCAAAGATATCCGAACCCATGCCGGCAACATCGCCCACATTGTCTCCCACGTTGTCGGCGATGACGCCTGGATTTCGAGGGTCGTCTTCCGGAATGCCTGCTTCAATTTTTCCGACCAGGTCGGCGCCCACATCGGCACTTTTGGTAAAGATGCCACCGCCAACACGCGAGAATAAGGCAACACAGGAAGCACCCATGCCAAAGCCCTCCAGCGAATGGGCATCACCGCCGAGATACCAAAACAGACCGCCTAGCCCTATCAGCCCTAATGCGGCGACACAAAGCCCCATGATAGAACCACCAAAAAATGCCACACCAAGTGCGGCGGCGGCACCTTCCCTGCTAGCTGCAGTTGCTGTACGAACATTGGCCTTGGTGGCTGAGTACATTCCCAGCCATCCTGCGATGGATGAGGACAGTGCGCCAACAATGACTGCAACGGCGGTATTTTGGCCGAGCGCTAACCAGGTGATGATGGTTAGTACCAGTAAGAAAATTGCGAGCATTTTGTACTCGCGCTTCATAAAGACCATAGCGCCCAGATGAATCTGGTCTGCTATTTTTTTAATTTTGTCTTCGCCCTCAGGGTGGCGCATGACGAGTATGAAGAGAAAAAAAGCACAAACGAGTCCGGCAATGCCGACCATTGGTGGCAAGCCCGTAGGCAGCGAATCAAACATGAATTACACCTCTAACAGCGATTAACCAGTGGCAATCGCAAAAATCATTTCAATCGTTAGGCGCCCTGATTCCATTTTTTATATGAAAGGATACTTCGTTGAGAGCGCAACCACAGTATTGGCTGTAATCTCAACTATGTCCAGTCCTGAGAGGAAATAAGGAATTTAGAGAATTTAGTCTAGGGCTTTGATCGTACGAATGATCTTTTCGGGTGAGAGTCCCGCCTGATCAAGCAGATCGTTTCGAGGTGCCTGGTCCTGAAAATGGTCAGGTAGGCCCAGATTGATTACTGGTGTCTTAAGGCCAACTCGGCTGCAAAATTCCAGCACGGAAGAGCCTGCCCCTCCGGCGATGACATTCTCTTCCAGTGTGATTAGATAGTCGTGGGTCTCAGCAAGTTCGGCAATTAATTTTTCATCGATGGGTTTAGCAAAACGCATGTCAGCGACGGTAGCGTCAACCTCATCGGCTGCAGTCAGGCTGGAATGCAATATGGTGCCAAAGGCGAGCAAAGCAACTTTGTTGCCTTTGCGAATAACACGTCCCCTGCCGGTGGTGAGTGCGACCATTTGTGCACTGATCGGATGATTTGGGCCATTGCCGCGGGGGTATCTCACGGCTGCAGGTCCTGGATACATATAAGCGGTATAGAGGGCCTGACGGGTTTCATTTTCATCCGACGGAGTTAAAACCAACATATTGGGAATGCATCGAAGGAAACTAATATCGAACGCACCTGCGTGAGTTGCACCGTCTTCGCCAACGGGCCCCGCGCGATCCAGGGCAAAAGTGACGTCCAGATTCTGGAGAGCAACGTCGTGAATTAACTGGTCGTAGCCACGTTGTAAAAATGTCGAGTAGATGGCGACGACGGGCTTTAGTCCTTCGCAAGCAAGACCAGCCCCCAGAGTGACGGCATGTTGTTCGGCAATGCCCACATCGTGATATCGATCTGGATAATCGAGAGAGAACTGGACCATTCCCGATCCTTCTCGCATTGCTGGCGTAATTCCAATTAGGCGATCATCTTCCGCAGCCATATCGCAAAGCCATTGACCGAAAACATCCTGGTATTTCGGGCCCTTTTTAATGGGCTCAGCTATTTCTGATTTAGGGTTGGAGAGATCTTCGGTAATTTTTTCTGGAACCTTCTCCAACTCAACCTTGCCAAGCGCATGATATTTCACTGGATCTTCTTCAGCCGCGTCGTATCCACGACCCTTCTGGGTAATCAGGTGCAGTAGAACAGGCTCGGAAAGCGTTTTTAAATTACTCAGCGTTTCGAGAAGCAATTCGAGGTCATGTCCGTCCAAAGGGCCTATGTAGTTGTAGCCAAGCTCTTCAAACAATGTGCCTGGTGAAACCAGGCCTTTCATATGTTCTTCAGTGCGACGGACAAATTCTGAAGCTGGTGGAACATGCGATAGAACTTTCTGGCCTTCACGTCGAATTGAGTTATAAAGCTTGCTGGCCCAGATTTTTGAAAAGTAGGTTGATAGTCCGCCCACATTTTCCGAGATAGACATTTGGTTATCATTGAGAATCACCAGCATGTCGGCATTGGTATGGGCAACATGATTTAATGCTTCAAATGCCATGCCGGCGGTCATGGCACCATCGCCAATTACGGCGACATGCTTGCGTGACTCGCCTTTGTGCTTGGCGGCCAGCGCCATACCCAGAGCAGCGCTGATGGAGGTGCTGCTGTGCCCAACACCAAAAGTGTCATATTCGCTTTCTCCTCGTTTGGGAAATCCCGAAAGACCACCTTTTTGACGAAGGCTAAAGATTCTATCCTTGCGACCGGTCAGGATCTTGTGAGGATAAGCCTGATGGCCCACATCCCAAACCAGTCGGTCATGTGGTGTATCAAAGATGTAGTGCAAGGCAACTGTAAGTTCGACGACCCCCAATCCGGCACCGAAATGGCCACCAGTTTGACCGACGACATACAGTAAATATTCACGAAGCTCATCAGCAAGCTGAACCAGATCTGATTCCTCCAGTTCACGTAGATCTGCAGGAACTTGCACCTCATCTAGGAGAGGCGTGTCCGGACATGTTTGTGGAATTTCAGTGAAGGTTTTCATGAGCGCGGGAATTCTACATGAAGGCAGGGGACTAGTGGGTTCTCTCGACTATGTAATCTGCCAGTTGAGTTAAAAAAGAGCAATTTGTGAAACCGCCAAGCGCGTCTATGGCTTGGCTATGGGCTTCATGCAGTTTGCCCTTGGCTCCATCGATACCCAGAATAGACACATAGCTGGGCTTGTCGCGAATGGCATCGGCGCCGTGTTGTTTGCCCAGCGTATTAGTGTCGGAAATGCAATCCAGTATGTCATCCTGGATCTGGAAGGCCAGACCAATATTTTCCGCATAGGTTTTTAGAGTGGCTAATTGGTTCTTGTCTTCACAGCCAGCGGCACTGGCGCCCATGAGAACACTCGCACAAATCAGTGCACCTGTTTTCATTGAGTGCATTTGCATCAATGCATCCAGATCGGGCTTCTCGCCTACGGCTTGAAGATCGATCATTTGCCCGCCAGCCATGCCACTTGCCCCGGCGCCTTCGGCAAGAAGTCGAACTAGGGTTAGCTTTTGTGGCGGTTGTATGTTTTTGGCGTGCGTAAGTGTTTCAAAAGCCAATGTTTGCAAGGCATC
>Ga0181600_10000060_pt1 | contig 71267 bp, 91 predicted proteins | sample 041ome_2_FD_132982 | JGI IMG/M metagenome (GOLD analysis project Ga0181600, IMG submission 132982) | Coastal salt marsh microbial communities from the Groves Creek Marsh, Skidaway Island, Georgia - 041406US metaG (megahit assembly) | ecosystem: Environmental > Aquatic > Marine > Intertidal zone... | reverse complement strand
TCTTATAACCGAAGGAGATATTTATGTTGGTGGAACTTTACATGCCGATGCTCTAGAATCAGTAGACTCACTGATCGGAGATTCAGGTTCAATGGTTCTTACAGATGGTAGAGACTCTGCATTATACGAAGGCCCTGAAAGCAGCCTATCTTTAGCATTCGAAAGCGGAGTATACATTACTGGAGGTGCGGATCTTATAACCGAAGGAGACATTTATGTTGGTGGAACTTTACATGCCGATGCTCTAGAATCAGTAGACTCACTGATCGGGGATTCAGGGTCAATGGTTCTTACAGACGGTAGAGACTCTGCATTATACGAAGGCCCTGAAAGTAGCCTATCTTTAGCATTCGAAAGCGGAGTATACATTACTGGGGGTGGAGATTTGCATGTAGGAAATAATATTAAATTGGGAGGGACATTATTTGCAGAATCTATTTCTCCATCCGAATATTTAATCGGAGATTCAGGGTCAATGGTTCTTACGGATGGTAGGGACCCCGCATTACACGAAGGTCCTGAAAGTAGTTTATCTTTAGCATTCCAAAGCGGGGTATATATAACTGGCGGAGGAAATTTATATGTAGAAGGAAGTATCATAGCATCAAATGTGGGTGATTTAGAAATAAGCTCTATTAATTTCACAAACCCAGTATACAATATATATGAGCTCGAACTTAATCATTCAGACGGGCAAATGTCATTAATATCAAATGGGTCGATTAATGGAATGCAAACAATGGCATATTTTTATAATAATAATTGGTATAGAATGCTTGATGATAAATTGCTAGTACCATATATTCCATATGGCAAGGAAGATGTTAAGCTTTTATTAGATATAAGCAATGAATCAACCTTAGAGCTTCAAGGGCAAAATATTAGTGGAATTAAGGCTGTTAATGATAATTCGTTTTTAATGGAGGCTGAAACAATTCAAAATCAACCTTTTTATAATCCGATTGGATTGAACGGAAAACCCACAATGGAATTTGATGGCGATAATGATATATTGACATCTTCTTCATTTTTGCCAGGAAATTTAGATTTTGAAATAAATGAAATAACAATTATTTCAGTTTATGAAATATTAAATGATTACAATAATTATTCAGGAGCATTAGTTGGATTTAAAGACAACGATAGTTCTTTTAATGACAAGGAGACTTTTACGTTACTTGCAAATAACAACATATACCATGATGGATATGAAAACATTGGTTCTGTATCACCAGCTCCTGGGAGAATTATAAGAATTTCATCCAGAGATCAAACTACTCAAATAGATTACATAAACGGCCAATTAAATATAGAAGAATATTTTCCAGAATCTCCCGTGCTTCCATTTATAGAAGGGACTTTTGTTATAGGAAATGCTTTTAGAAAGGATCTAAGGGGAGAAGGACAAAACCAAATAGATAACAGCTATTTTAGTGGAAAAATTTCCGAAGTGATGGTTTTGCAAGGAATGGTAACAGGAGAAAACGCAAGAAAAATAGAAGGGTATTTGGCTCAGAAATGGTTCGGTACTGGAATCAATAATCCTTTAATTGAAAATCACCCTTATAAAATTATACCACCTCTCAACGATTGATTTTTTTTAAAACAGAATAAATAAAAAAAACCATAAAGGGCCAAGTAAGAACAGGAAGAAATAAAATATAAAAAGAGGGGCAAAGAAAAAAATAAAAAACAACTGAAACTATCCATGATGTATGCGTTGACATACATAAAGGGCAAGATAAAAGCTCCCCAAAATTACCAAGGTTTATTAGAAACCAGTCTTCAAGCTCTTCTCTGGTGTAGATATTCGAGTCTTTTATTTTTTTAATATTTAAAAATTTAAATATATATATCGGCATGTTTGTGAATGCCCATATAATTTGAATATTAGAACAAATTAAAAATCCTAATATATAATGATATATTATATCATAAATCATTAAGTCTTGAAATTATTATATTTTTATATTTTGAAAATATTCCTTTTTTTCTACATGCAGAGCATCCTCCTGGACTAGAAACTTCTAGGTTAAATTCTTTTTTAAGAATATCACAGTCTTTAATCAATTCCCCGCTTTTTGTTTTGCAAAAAGATGGGTCACTAAGAAAGCAAGAAGCTATTTTTTCTTTTTCAAAAGAATTCATGAATAAATTAATATCTTACATCAATTGTTTTGTTTGTTTTTATCGATGATTTATCTTTTATATGTTTTGCTCCTCCTCTTTTTTTGGAATACTCGGAAAAATAATTTTGCTTAATTGGATCAATACCTCCATTTTGTTCGGCTCTTTTATGTGATAATTCAGCACTTCTATCTAGAATGTCTCCATATGAACCTTTTACATTTTTAGTTTTTTCGACAAAGTCATTTTTATCCCAAGGGTTTATTGAGCTTTCTGTTTTTAATTGACTTCCAATAAAAACTCGCTTCCATTCCAACCCTTTTTCATCTATATATTTATGCTCATCATTCATGGACTGAACAATTTCTATACATTCTTCCGTTATTGGATTTTGATAAATATAAATAGGCATATTAGTCCCAATTACCTCGAGCAGGGAACTGTGAAAAATCTACAGAAAAACAATATTCATCATCGTCATCATCATGAATTTCATTGTCTAATTGCTGCTGCTTGTTTTTTGTTAGCTTAGCATTCATACGTTTTCCCATCCAGAAAGCTTCTAGTATTAAAGAACGAGCTGCATTAATATTAGTAGCTTCATCTTGCATGCAACTATAAGCCAACCTAAGAACATTACAAATGGTTCTTTTTTTATCTGGTTCTGAGGTTATGCCTTCTACGGCTTCTTTTAATTCATCAAGACCGAATGCTTTTGGTGTATATGCTTTTGATTCAAATTTAATTTCTTTCATATCTATAAAATATACACAAAAATTTAATAAATAATCTTTAATAAAGAATCAACAGTATTGCTATAAGAAAATTTTTCTTTAAGAAGTTCTCCTTCTGTATTTTCTTTCCCTTTAAAAGATTCTGATAATTCAAATTTAGAAATAACTTCATCCTCATTGAATGTATTAATATTACCTTGATTAAACGGAGAGTTTTCAGTGAAAAATACTCCATCTATTGCATTTTCTTTTCCGTTAGGCTCCACTAATATACAATTTTTTTCATTAGCCCAGTCTTTATGAGAAGTATTATTTAATACAATACTCCATTTTCCTAAACAAGTTGAATTAAATGCAGGCAGGTTCCATCCTTCTGCCCCACTAAGACCAGTTAGGTCAATGTCAATTGAATTCATGAACTGGTTGACTTCTTGATTGGTTTTGAGTCTAGGGAGGAAGTTAATATTTGCATACATTTTATTATTTAAGGCTGCCCCTATAATAGAATTCATTTCCTCATTTTTAAAAAAGGGATTAATTACACAGCATGAGAGCTGATACTTGGGGTTATTTCCGTACTTTTTAGCCCAAAGCTTAATTATTTTTTCGGTGTGCTTTCTTTTTTCCCACTTTCCCATGATGCCGAAATGAACTCTATCTGGAAAATAGTTAAGGTCTTCTTTTGTAAAATCTTCATCAAAACCTATTGGGATACTGTGTGTGTTTTTACAATTAACTAAATCAAAACATTTTTTAGCATGGCTGCTGCTGAATACAACATTATCATGAAAGTCTACTATATTTTTTTCAGTCATAGTCGGACTGTCTAATTCGTAAAATGTATAAAGAGTGCTTTTATTTCCTGGCCATTGGTGGCTTTCATTAATATGCCATAAGCTTAAACATGGAGAATCTTTGTCTATTGTATTAAATCTTGAATTCGCTGAATCTTCCAGCCAATTTTTAAAATCTTCATCTATTTTATTGAACGCTGAAAAATCAAAACTGTTGCTTATTGGAAACAGGGAAACTTTAATATCTTTTTTATAGAATTCTCTTGCAAAATTATAAGAAACATTACCAAATGATAATGAATTAAAAGCCGCTTTAAATATTATTTTATTCATCTCTGTAATGATAAATTACCAAGGAAACTTTTCCAAAATATCTTCATCTTCTTCAGTCATTGAATACTCAGAAAAAGAGTTTATGTCTTTTATTTTTTTTATGTTTTGCTCTTCTTTAGCTTTAAGGTTAGTATCATTTTTATAAGACAAGCATTTGACAAAATCAGCAACGCATATTATTTTAGTCCTATACTCATTGGTTTTGCTTTTCCAGTTTATGGATTTTAATTTGCCTTCGACTACGACTAGAGAGCCCTTTTCAATATAAGAGTTGCAATTATCAGCTATTTTATCCCAAGCCTCTACTTCAATCCAAGTCGTTGAATTTCCGAAAGATACAGCTATTGAGAAATTACATTTAGACTTACCAGAGCTAAATTGTTGATATTTTGCTTCTTTTGCTGAATAGCCCATTCCTGTGAATTTATTTATCATTTTAATATTTGAGATGTTTTTCTTATTTTTTCTATAAAATTGTTGTGAATATTAATGCACCCCTGAACGCTTAAGCCTATTTCTTTGCTAATTTTTTTCCAAGGGGTGAGTTTTTTATTTTTTGTATTAAAGTACCTCATCTCGAAAATTGTTTTAGCTCTTGCATCTGGATGTGATTCTAAGAAGTCTTTTATTTTTGAGATGAACTCTTCACCTTCTATTTTTTCTAAAAAACATTCTGAGGGATCTGGATCTTGAGTTGAGATTCTTGATTTGATTTTATTCTTTTTTTGATCTTGGAAAAAATTTAAGCACATCCACCTGGTTCTATTTCCTAAGTAAGAAGAAAATTTAGTTTTCTTAGATTCGTTAAAATCTAAAGCAGATACAAAAATATGGTATTTACATTCAGATGAAATTTCCTCCTTTTCTAACGTGTTGAAAGGCATGTACTTGTTTAGAATTTTATGAAAAATGCCTGAATGCCTAGAATACAGCACTTCAAGGCTTGAATCTTTTTTGACGCCTTTCTTAATGTTGTTAATTAAAATTAAATCGTTCTCTTCTGTCATTTAAATAAAAATTTTATTTTCTTCTAAAAATGATTTTATTTCATTTTTTATATTTTCTTTTAGATGATCTTCAGGAAACCATCTGAAATGTAATTTTGATTTTTTTCTTAAAATTGGGTCGTTAAGTCTTTCTTCATCATTCGGGAAATCATTCCCAACTTTTTCTATATATATAGAAAGCCCTCCAAGTTTGTGGAGCCAGTCTATTTCGTTTTCATACCTCACATCTGTTATACATATATTTTTATTTTTTTTTAAATCAAATAAAATTTGAGGCTCTAATCTATCGATCCAGCAATTAGGATTAATGGCTCGTCTTAAATTAGTTCCATAAGCAACTAATAGAGGTCTAATTAATTTCTTGACTTGAGGGTCTTCGCTAAAAACAGATAATTCTGTATTCCTCATCACAAAGTGAAAGCATTCTTTTTTTAATTCATCTGCAAAAGCATATCGATTAAAATCTTTAGTTGAAGATTTATTAATTAAATTATAAAAAGAGTCTTTTCCACTCCTAGCCAAACCACATAAACCTAACAACATGACTAAATTCCAGTGCTTCCGAAACTACCAAGCCCTCTAGTTGAATCAGATATCGATTGGGAATCAATAATTTCAGGATGAATGTGTTTTGAGAAAATTAATTGAGCAATTTTATCTCCTTTTTTATAAATTTTAGATTTGTCTATAGCTAATAAAAAGTTTTTAGACTCCATAACATAATAATTTTCAGGTTGAGGAATGTAATTAAATCTCACTTTTATTGTATCCCTGTAACCTGAATCTATAACTCCTACAGAGTTACATAAATGTAAATTGTACTTAGAAATGCTAGATCTTGGAAACACAAATGAAAACAAATTTTCATCAGGCTCTAAAATTAAATCTGTTTCATACTCTATATATAAAACAGATTTATAAAAATCTCCTTGGTATATATCTCCTTTTATAATGGGTTCGGATGTTGCAATTATATCGTATCCAGCGTCGCCCTTGTGTTGCGGCCTAACAAGTTCAGCCAATGAAGATTTTTTATGTAATTTAATTTTCATTAGATATTAGATTTATCAGATTTACATATTTTTTGGATAGATCATGATATCCAGAGTCAGCCAAAACATGAGGAGTATAAAAGAAATGTATATTACTGACTACATCCATTGTTTCGTATGCTTTGCTTATATCAAAAACAGATAAAGTTGGGGATAAATTCAATTGATCTCCAAGCTCATTAAACTTATTCACCATTCCTTCGGCGGCAGCATCTTCTGGTGATTTGCAATTACAAATATACTCCCAATCAGCACATACAACCATGAAATTTGATTTTTGCGTTTTTTGACTCATTTTTATAGTTTACCATAATTTAAAAATTTAATCAAGTGTTTTTTTTATTTTAAAGTAAATTAATTTATTAAATATACGATAGAAATATATTTATATATATATATAATATTATATAATGTTAGCATTTATTGATGATTGTGTAGCTGGAATAGGAGGCACCAGCTTAACCCTGGATGCCATAATCGAACCAAATAAAGCTGAAGTTCATTTGATATCAACAAGAGAATTTTCTTTAATGGATTCTTTCAAGTATGAAGGTTTTATATTTGGAAACACAATGGGTTTTACTAAAAATTCTTTTGATGCGATTATTCACACCATGGAAACAAAACCATTTTTCAAAATAGAATTTGATTATGGTTATTGTATTTATCGAGGCAGAATACCCCACAAAATCCTATCTGGTCAAGATTGTGATTGCGCTAAGTCTAACTCCACCAAAGGGTTAAGAGATATCTATAATCTTATTCATGCTAAATCATTACATACCTTTTACATGTCAGAAGAGCAGATGTTATTTCACTCTAATGATTTAAAATCAGGGAGCTTAGAAAATAAATCTGTACTTTCTTCTTGCTTCACATCAAATACTATGCTACAATTCTCAAACTTATGCAAAAAGAAAAAAAACTCAAAGTTTTCAATCATAGACGGGAATGGAGGCTGGCATAGCCAAGCAAAAGGTGTTAATGAATCGATTAAATATGCAGAAAATCATTCACTGGATTATGAAATCATTAAAACTAAAACACACGAAGAAATGCTAAACACACTCTCCAATTACCATGGTTTAATTTTCCTGCCAATTATCCATGACACTTGCCCTAGAGTCACACTAGAGGCAAAATATATGGGTCTTGAAGTTATCACTAACTCGCATTCCCAGCATACAAAAGAAAAATGGTGGAGCGGTTCTATTGGAAATGCTTTTAAGTTTACTCAGTCGAGGCCGAATTACTTCTGGAATACATTGCAACAATGTTTAAATTAATAATACCTTGCTATGGAGACCGATCAAGATACTTTAATAATTTAATTGAAAGTATAGATCAGCAGGAAGTTAAATTTAATTACGAATGTATATTTTGCGAGGATATAGTATCTGAAAACTATAGAGAAATACTACAAGGTCTTTCTGGCAACAAAACCTTCATTGAAAATAAAACAAAAAAAAGAACATATGCTTTAAAAAATGTATGCCGAATATTGGATGATTTAACTGAAGAATCTATAATTGGAATAATTGATGCTGATGATTACTTTTGGGGAAAAGATTGTTTTCAAAATGTAAAAAATGCATACGACGAAGGGTATGGATGTGTTTGGACTAAAAACGAATGGTTAGGTTTAAATCTAAACCTATCAGGACCAATTAATGAATCTGTCTCCATATATAAACAGCCATGGAAATCTACCCATTTTAAAACTTTTTTGCTAAGTGATTATAAAAAAGTTCCTAAATCAAACTTTTTAAATGAGAAAGGGGATTGGTTTGAATGTACTTATGACCAAGCTTTATATTTACCAATAATACACAATGTTTTAAAAGAGGGCAGGAAGACTCATTACATCAATAAAACCCACTATATATACAGAGGAAACACCTCACCAGACCCAGAATACCTTTCCTTACAAAGACATTACGAAGGTTTCATAAGGAATAGAGGTTATCTAGAAGAATGAATTTTTACATAAACAATTACTCTAACTCATCAGGTCCTACTATATTTGCTTATAGGCTAAAAAATAGCTTAGAAAATCAAGGAATTCAATTCTCTGAAGACTCAAATAATAGGATATCTGTTGTTACTGGCCCTTATTTTAAAGGTAAAAACAATATTCTAAGGCTAGACGGTCTTTATTTAGATTCAGGTAATCGTCTTGGAAATAGTAAATATTTAAATGCACCCATTTTTGAGTGTTATGAGAAATTTGATCACATTGTTTTTCAATCAGAATATGCCAAAAATGTTTATGAAGCTTTTACGAATACAGAAAGACCTCACAGCATAATATACAATGGAGTTGAAGATATATTTTTTTCTAATAAAGAGTCTATAGATAAACCTGAAGGTTTTGAAAAAGTTGTTATTGCTTCTTCTAAATGGAGAAGACATAAAAGGATTGAAGAATGTATTGAAGCATTTAAAGACAACCGACTTAAAGATGTGGCTCTTGTAATTCTTGGCGGCTACCAGCAAGTAGATATGAAAAATGTTTTTTGCTTGCCTATGATTCCTCCGAAAGATCTTCCTAAATATTATAAAATGGCTGATGCCATGATTCATTTATGTTGGCTAGATTGTTGCCCTAATTCTGTAGTTGAAGGTTTGGCTAGTGGCCTTCCTGTTATTTGCAGTCATAATGGTGGGACAAAAGAATTAGTTAAAAACGATGGGGTTGTTATAGAGCTAGAAGAAGATTATGAATATGGAGAAATGGTGGATTTATACCAACCTCCCAAAGTAGATATCAATGTTATAGTTGAAGGGGTGCTGAAGGTTCTTGACATGCCTAAGATACAAGAAAGAAAAGATTTAAAAATAACCGAAACATCTCTACAATATATTAATTTATTTAAATGACACATCCTAAGATACTTTTTTTACCCTCTACTAATTCTATAAACACTGGCTCTTATAGAATTTGGATAAAAGATTTAAACTATTACTTATCTGAGATAAAAATTTATTCAAAAATCGGATCAATTTCAGATGTTGCCGAGCATGATGTGGTCATACTTGGTAAAGGCAACCATCATCAATCAACAATAAAATCCATACAGAATCAAAACAAAAAAGTAGGCTTAATTAATCCTACAGGAGGACAAAATCACAATGCTGATTTTATCATAGTAGGCTCTCTTGAAGAAAAAGATAGTTTATCAATGAATAAAAATGTAATTTTATTTCCTTTAATTGAAAATCTTTTTCAAAATAAAAAAATAAAAACCCATCAAGATCAAAAAAAATTAAGATTATGCTTCCATGGTCACTATCCTCATTTATCTAAATTCGAACCTAATTTAAAGTTAGCGTTGAACGATTTTTCTAAAGAAAAAGAAATTGAACTTTTAGTAATACATGGTAATCCTGAATTTAAATGGAGATATGGAAGGCCTGATGTAAAAGTTATATTTAAACCTTGGAAAATCGAAACTATTTACGAAGATATATCTTCTTGTGATATAGGTCTTTGTCCTAACATGACAATCCTGCCAAATAATATTTTGCAAACATCTACGGACTTTGGTATTTTTGACACAGATTATTCAGTTAGATTTAAAAACAAATCCAATGCAGGTAGAGCTTTTGTTTTTCATCAATTAGGAATACCCGTTATTGCAGATTTAACCCCAAGTCATCTTCATATATTAGGTGACCCCGACTGTGGGTATATCGCTCTTTCTAAAAAAGGTTGGTTAAATTCACTAAGACAATTAACTTGTAAAAACCATAGAAATTTTATAGCAACCAATGCGAAAAAAGAATTTGATAGACTTTACAATCCATTAGATTGGGCTCAAAAATTTTACAATAAAATATTAGAATTATGAATAATGGAATTTTATATATAGCTTTTAACGAAGCCTACATTAAAGAAACACTGCTTTCGGCTGAATCCTTAAAAAGGTACATGCCTGACATACCTGTTGCATTAATAACTAATCAAGAATTGTCTAGCCCATTTATAGATCACGTTATCAAAAGAAGGATAAAGCATGAAAGAAGCAAGGTAGATCTTGTTGCAGAAACACCTTTCAAAAAAACCATTTATTTAGATTCAGACACTTTAATAGTTAGAGACATTTCAGATATGTTCGAAGTTTTAGATAGGTTTGATGTTGGATTTACTCATGATTACGCTAGAAAAAGAAAGAAATATTCAGATGCAATTCCTGAATACAGCGAAATACCTTATTCTTTCTCTGAAGTTAATGGTGGAATTATGGCCTACAATGATTCACCAAGAACAGCTCATTTTTTAGATTTATGGAAAGAATACTTTTATAAATATTATCATCAAACAAATGGGTGGGATCAAGTTAGCTTAAGAATATCTTTATGGAAGAGCGAAGCTCTGATACATTATTTCCCTTTTGAATATAATATTAGAAGTAAAGATAATAGAGACAAGCAAGATAGGTTTAAGCATGAATTTGGAGAACAGCATATGGCTCCAAGAATTTATCACATGCATCACAATCCAGATGTTTTTAGAGGCAAATTTACAGTAAGTAATTTAGAAGAACTCGAAAAGATCTTGAAAGAAAAAGCTGTTTGGTATTAAAATATGAAAATTTTATTTATAGACTTGCCAAGAAATTACCCTACTCAAGAACAGGAAGGAAAGGAGTGCATGCAAATAGAAGGAAGGGGCTTACCAATCTTTTTCTCAAAAAAGGGTTATGAAGTCTACTCTGTTTTTCAAAAAAATGACAGAAACTATTTAGACAAAATAGTTGACGGGCAATATATAAACACATCTTTAGAAAAAATTTATTTAAATAATTTCAACATAGTCATAGGGAAAAATTCTGCATTCGACAAATATAAAAGCGATGCTATAAGCAATGCTGAATTAAAAGTAAACATCATGCCTTTAGGATTCAAACGTAATCAAAAAAATTGTGACCTTTGTTTTTCTGATAATGAATTAATAAAACCTCCTGATTACATATTTAAAAAATATGTAGATGAAAATTTTGATAAAGTCAAAAAAAGTAATGTTATATTATATGTTGGCACAATCTGGCCAATTAAGAATCAACTAGAATTTGCTAATCTGATCGATCCTGATCTAATTAGCGATTATCAAATAAAGTTTTATGGCGACCTTCGAGATCGATCTTATATAAAAAATTTTAGCAACATTTTAAATGCTAAAAAAATTAATTTTTCTATAAATGGGTTTTTGCCTAAAAAAGATTTGGCTAAAGAGATGTTAAAAAGCAAACATTCAATACTTTGCACAAATTCTCCGTCACAACCTTACGACCCTTCACCTAGATCTATTCCTGAATCTATTTATGCAGGGTCTTCTTTTTTAATAAGAGACACTGTTTTGATACATAATCAACATTATCAATTCGGGCACCAATATAAAGGCGGAGATGCTGATAGTTTTAATAATAATATAAAAAAAATGATTGATCAGTTTTCAATTAATAGATCCAGAGAAATACACTCCTTTTGTAAACTTAATTTAAGTATGGATTTTGCTTGCGAAAAAGCTTATAATACAATTATATCTCACTACAATAATGAAATTCGATATAAAAATAGCTGAAAAAGAGGATTTTAAAATTCACTTAAGTAGGCTCATTTCATTAGATAATGAAAATTTTACAGATTCTATTAGTACCGAAAAATGGAATGAAAAAAATTTCTTATTAGATTTGTATGGTAAATATCGTTTTAGTTTATTTGTTTTTGTTGATGGTTTTTTGATAGGCTATTGCATCTGCTCATTAAAAGATGACAAAGAAGTTCACATTCATAGATTTTTAATTGATAAAAAATTTAGAAATAATAGCCTGGGTACTAAATTAATTAATAAAATCAACACTCTTTGTGTTAAAAAAAATATAGATAAAATATCTTTGTATGCGAAAAAAGAGAATACTTCAGCTCAAAATTTTTATTTAAAGAATGGATTTGAAGTGAAAGAGCATGATAAAGAAAACCTGAGGTTTGAATTAACACTTCGAGCTAAAGATCTTGTAATTTTTATTGCTCACATTGATGATGTTGAATGCGCAGCTTATGGTTACTTATTTAAGCATTTCAATGAATATGATAATATAAAAATTATAACAGCAACAACATGGAGTGAAAAAATGCCAGTATGGGAAAAAAACAAAAGTGATCTACCTACTGAAATTTCCTCTAAATTATTGGATATTAATTTAGGATTTGAACAAAGGACGTTGTTCAATAACCTAGATCAGGTTAAAGATAGTTTTTACAAAACTATTGACTTCGATAAAAGGTTCGATCTACTTACTCACGATCACGATGATTCACACACAGATCATGTAGCATTGAGCCTTATAAGCAAGGGTATGTATAAATATTGCTGTCGTTATGTTACTTTATACTCTCCATCTAGTGTTAACTTTCAAAGCAATTACTATATAGGTATTGATGACGACCTTTACGCCCTTAAAAAGAAATCCTTAGACAGATATGATATAAACAAAGATCAGTCTTACACAAAATGGGGTTACTATTTACAAAGCGAAGAGCATTACAATATAGGGCGAGCCCATGTATTGGAGAATTTTGCTTTTGATGATTTTAAAACTTATGAAATATACAGAATAATGAAATGGCTATGAGAGAATTAGATCAAATTATAAATAATCAGTTAACTGATAAAAACACAAGGCATTCATACATAAACACCTACAAAAAATTATTTAACCCCATTAGATTTTCTAGTAAAAATATTCTAGAAATAGGTATAGCAGGCGGTGGTGGAGCTCTTATGTTTCGTGATTTTTTTGATAATGCCACAGTTTACTGTGTGGATATCGGTGATAGATCAGACGCTAGATCTGTACTAATGAATCAAGAAAGGATAGTTCCTTTTTTTAATCAAAATGCTTACGACCTATCATTTATTAATGAAAACTTTAACAATAAAAAATTTGATATTATTGTAGATGATGGGCCTCATACAGAGGAGTCGCAACTGTTTTTTCTAGACCACTTTTCAGATTTAATCAATCCTTCTGGGATACTAATTGTAGAAGATGTCAATGGAATTGACTTGGCTCATCGTTTAATAAATAATACTACTTCAAAATTAAACTTAGAAATTATTGACCTAAGACATGAAAGGGTTATTAAAAATTACGACAACATATTGATAATTGGCCGCCCAAACTAATTATTTAGCATTGAAGGCAACAATCCATCAACCCGAACATTTTCCATATATGGGTTTTTTTCAAAAAATTTCCCAAGCGGATGTGTTTGTAGTTCTAGATAATGTTAATTATAGAAAAAATTATTTTCAAAATCGCAATAAAATAAAATTAAAAGACGACAGAGATGACTGGATTACCGTTCCAGTAGAAAAAAAAGCCACATCAAAAATTATAAAAGATGTTTGTGTGTCTAATGATTCTAATTGGAGAAGAAAGATAAATTTAAAAATTAAAGAGAATTTTAATATAGATTTATCTCACATATATAAACACAATTTTTTGATAGACATTAACATGGAAAGTATTATGTGGGCTTTTCATAAATTAAATATTCAGAAAGAAATTATATTTGCTAGCGACCTTAATGTTTCTGGGCATAAATCTGAATTACTCGCAAATATTCTTAAAAAAATTGGCGCTAAAAAATATATAAGTGGTCCATCTGGAAAGGATTACTTAGAAATGAATTACTTTGACGGAATAGATGTTGATTTCTTTGAGCCTAATGTAGAAAATTATTATTCTTGCCTATACAATTTATCATGAATTATTATATAGATATATCGAGCCCTCCCGTAAAAGGATCTAGAAGAATGAGGGGTTTAAATATTGCTAAAATGCTCGGATGTCGTTACGGTAATATCGAACAAGATTATAAAACAATTAAAAACTCAAATGTTATTTTTATCAGAAGGTATCCTCCATTCTTAAGTTTGTCAATTATAAATTATTTAAAATCAAACAACAATAAACTTATCCTTGACTTTCTAGATTCTTCGGAACTAACAATAAAAAATGAAGGTTTTTTTGATCTTATTATTACTAATAATAAGGACATGAATAGATTTTTTACAACTCAAACACATACAATATATCACGGATGGGATTCAGACTTACATCAAAAAATAAAATTAAAACCCTCTAATGAATTAAAAGCTTATTTTTTTGGCAGCCCTGATAAAACTCATTTTTACGACAACTTCTCAAGTTTAGGAATTATTGATTTAAAAACGCTTAAAGGAGAATATGATGTTCATAATCACGAAAACATGGACTCTGTCATTTATGATGGATCAATTAATATATCAATAAGGAAGGGTTATACATCATCAGGAGACCATCATGTTGTACTTCCAGAGTGGGAAACATCAACAAAAGTTGCCACGGCAGCCATGCTAGATAATCTAATTATATCCAGCAAATCTCCATCTTCTCTCGAAATACTTGGAGAAAACTATCCGTATTATGCAGATACTTTAATAGAGCTTGAAGAAAAATTAAATAAATGTAAACAAGATATTAAAAACCAATCAGATGACTTTTTTTTATCTAAAAACATAATGAAGAGAGCGAAAGAGATGTTGTCCCCAGAAAAATTAATAGATAGATGGATGTCTATCGATGAAAAATTATTTTAATTTAAAAATCAATAAAAATCAATGAATAAAAATTCTATAGGTATAATAGGTAATGGGTTTGTCGGATCGGCAATAGTTCACGGTTTCGCTCATTACGTTAATGATGTTAAAGTTTTTGATAAAGATTCAAAAAGATCTTCTCATTCTTTAGGTGAATGCTTAAATCAAGATATAGTTTTTGTATGCCTACCGACCCCAATGTCTTTAGCTGATGACGGTAAGTGTGATTTATCTATAATAAATTCTTTTTTCGAAGACATATCTAGCCATAATCCTGAATGTATTTTTGTTATAAAATCAACAGTTCCAGTTGGCACCACTTATAATTTACAATCTAAATTTAAAAATTTAAAAATTTTACACTCTCCTGAATTTCTTACCGCTAGAACATCTGCATTAGACTTCATTACCCCATCTAGAAATATAATAGGATTCCCAAAAGACTTCTACAACAAACTCGATAATGTGCCTAATAAAGTTGCAGGCCTTTTTAAAGAAAGATTTCCAGGTATCAAAACATTCCTAATGGATAGCGACTCTACTGAAATGATTAAATATATCGCTAACTGTTTTTTTGCGACAAAAATAAGTTATTTTAATGAAGTTAAATTGCTTTGCGATAAGCTGAATTTAAATTTTGGAGACATCATGGAAGGAGTATTGAGTGATGGTAGAATTGGAATTAGCCATTATCAAGTTCCTGGTCACGACGGCTTGCCTGGGTTCGGTGGTACTTGCTTCCCTAAAGACATAAATTCTTTCATTAATTTAATGTGCGATAATGGGATCGATTCTCATGTATTAAAAGGTGCATGGAAAACAAACTTAAAAGTTAGACCAAGTAAAGATTGGGAGAATTTCCCTTCTGCAGTTTCAAAAAAAATAGAAAATAATTTTGACTTATCTGGGTGTGGTCATGATCATATATAAATATTAATAAAATTAAAAAATAAACTTATGAAAAATTTTGATAAAATAAATTTAAACAATATCTCGAATGCTTTTAAAAACTTTAATGATGCAAAACCTTTTAGCCATTGTGTTATTGATGATTTTTTCAAAAACGATATAGCAGACCAGCTTTCCGATGAAATACCTGATTTTGATTCTAACTTTTGGCATGAATATAATAATGCAATTGAGATTAAAAAAACCTGTAATGATTGGAATAAATTTCCTAAATTAACTTATGATACTTTTTCTTTTTTAAATTCCGATATTTTTATTAAATATTTAGAGGGTTTATCTAATAACTGCCCTCTTTTTCCTGACAATGGTTTAAATGGAGGGGGCTGGCATATTCATTCAAATGGTGGAAGATTAAATCCTCATTTAGATTATTCTATTCATCCGAAATTAGGCTTGCAAAGAAAATTAAATATTATTATTTATTTAGAAAAAGATTGGCAAGATGATTGGGGTGGTCATTTAGGCTTGTATTCTGATACTGATTCGGACAAATCAAAGAAGTTAGAAATAGAAATTGAACCAAAATTTAATCGAGCCGTGTTTTTTGATACAACTCAAAACAGTTGGCATGGCTTAAGTCAAGTGGTGAACACTCCAGCTAATTATTGCAGAAAAAGCATGGCTGTATACTATCTTACTATCCCGCCTCAAAACGTTGATGAAAGAGGTAAGGCTTTGTTTGCTCCAACTCAAGATCAAGACGGAGATAAAGAGGTTATTGATTTAATTCATAAAAGATCAAATATAAATTCATCAAAGAACGTATATAAAAAATAACAATATGAAATATGTTGTTGTAGGTGGTGCTGGATTTATCGGCAGTAATCTTACTGATTTATTAATTTCGGAAGGGCATGAAGTTTTAGTGGTAGATAATTTATCTACTGGCTTTGAATCAAATTTAAATAAATCTGCTGATTTACTGACTCTTGACATTTCTCACCCATCAAATTTAGAAAGCCTTACAAATGCAATTTGTGGATATGATGGAATTTTTCATTTAGCTGCTTTGGCTAGAGTGCAGCCATCCATAGAAAATCCATATAAATTTAATAAAACTAATGTCGATGGGACGCTAAACGTTTTGCTTGCAGCTAGAAGTGCTAATATAAAAAGAGTTGTTTACAGTGCTAGCTCTTCTGCATATGGTAACGCAACTATATTCCCTACCCCAGAAGATCACCCAACTGATCCTCTTAGCCCTTACGGTTTACAAAAATTAATCGGAGAGCAGTATTGCAGGGTTTTCCATCATTGCTATGGTTTAGAAACAGTAAGCCTTAGATATTTCAATGTATTTGGTGAAAGGCAATCTTTAGATGGAGCATATAAATTAGTCATGGGGGTTTTTGCTAAACAGAAACTAGAAGGAAAACCCCTCACAATTACTGGTGATGGCGAACAAAGAAGAGATTTTACATATGTAGGAGATGTCGCGAGAGCTAATCTTTTATCCATGCAATCCAATAATGTTGGGATTGGTGATGTTATCAATATAGGCAATGGAGACAATCGATCAATCAATCAATTAGCAGATTTAATTGGAGGAGAAAAAATTTATATTGAAAAAAGATTGGAGCCGAATCAAACTTTAGCAGATAATTCTAAAGCAAAAAAATTATTAAACTGGAGTCCTTCTGTATCTATAGAAGACTGGGTCCCTTCTTATAAAAAATCATTAGGCTTATAAATATGAAAAAAATAATCATAACAGGAGTTACTGGTCAAGACGGCAGTCATATGGCTGACTATCTTATAAACAAGATTAATAAAGAAAACTGTAAATTTAAAATTTATGGAGCTGTCAGGAGATTAAGTGTCTTAAATCATAAAAACATTGAGCATCTTGAGAAAGATAAAAATTTTGAATTAATAGATTTGGATCTAACTGATGCCCATAGCATCAGAGATGCAGTAATCGATTTACAGCCAGATTACTTTATAAATTTTGCCGCTCAGTCTTTTGTTGCTGGCAGTTGGAAATATCCAATACAAACCTGGGGGACTGATGCCGATGCGGTCCTTCATATTTTAGAGGCTATTCGCAGGTTCGCTCCTAATTGTAGATTCTACAACGCAGGATCTTCGGAAGAATTTGGAGATGTTGAATATTCGCCTCAAAATGAGTTACACCCACTTAATCCACAATCTCCTTATGGAGCAGCTAAATGTGCAGCTAGACATCTAGTAAGAGTATACAAAGAATCCTATGGGTTGTATGCTGTTCAAGGCTGGCTATTTAACCATGAAGGATCCAGGAGGGGTATAGATTTTGTGACTAGAAAAATAAGCTATAATATAGCTAAATTTAAATTAGCATTTGAGAATAGAAACATTTTTACCAGCCAACCTACCAGTTTTTCCTTAGGAAATTTAGATGCTCAAAGAGACTGGAGCGATGCAGAAGATTTTATGCATGGTGTTTGGCTGATGCTGAATCAAGATTCTCCCCGAAATTATGTTCTAGCCAGTGGGGAAATGCACACAATTAGAGAGTTTGTTGAAGTCTGCCTTGATTACAGCGGAATTAATTACTACAAATCAGGTTCGGGTATAGATGAAAAATATTTCACAAAAGAAGATGACATTCTTATTCTTGATGTAGATAAAAAATATTTTAGACCAGCTGAAGTTCATGAATTATGTGGTGATCCCTCTTTGGCAGAATCCGAATTAGGTTGGACTAGGAATACAGATTTTAAAGGGTTAGTATACAAAATGTTTTCAAGCGATTATGAAAACCTCAAAAAGTGATTGTATTTTTGTAGCGGGCCATAAAGGTCTAGTAGGGTCTGCGGTTCTCAAAAAGTTAAAAAACCTTGGTTATGAAAATATAATCACCAGATCAAGGGATGAAGTTGATTTAAGCAATCAAGAAGATGTTGATAACCTTTTCAAAAACTTAAACATTGATCATGTTATATTATGTGCAGCAAAAGTTGGCGGAATACATGCAAATAATACATGTAGAGCTGAATTTATATCAGAAAACCTATCTATAGGTCTTAATGTAATAAAATCAGCACACAAGCATTCGGTCCGAAAACTCATCAATTTGGGATCTTCTTGTATTTATCCCAAAAATTTTGACTCTTTAATTAAAGAAGAAGATTTACTAACTGGAAAGCTCGAACCCACAAACGAGCCTTATGCTATCGCTAAAATAGCAATACTTAAAATGTGTGAATCTTTTTACGATCAATATGGATCAAACTTTTATTCATTAATGCCCTGCAATATGTATGGGCCGAATGATAATTTTGATTTATTTACATCTCATGTGCTTCCAGCTTTAATACATAAAGTTCACCTAGCAAAAGAAAACCAAAGCCCTAATGTCGAATTATGGGGCAGTGGAAACCCTTTGAGGGAGTTTTTGTTTTCTGAAGATTTGGCTTCAGCAATAGTTTTTTGTCTTGAAAATGTCAATGCTAAAGATGTGTACTCTCAAAATATATCTCATCTTAACTGTGGTTCTAATGATGAAGTTAGCATTCTTGAACTTTTAAAAAAAATAAAAAAAATCATAGGATATCAAGGTGAAATTATTTTTGATAAATCTAAGCCAGACGGAACTTTTAGAAAAAAATTAGACAATTCAAGGATTTCTTCTCTAGGATTTTCTCCGCAAACTTCTCTTGAGGAAGGCCTTATAAAATCCTATAAGTCTTTTTTGTCAAAAATAAAAAAATAATCTTGTCATATATTATTTTATATGTTAGTATTTACATACTCTTGTTCTCTAGATTTATTGAGAATATACAAATTATCTGTGTAAAAAAACAACATGCAAATTAAAGTTAAAAAACGTAATGGTAGGCTCGAAGAATTTAATGTAGAAAAAATAAATGCAAGTGCTCAAAGAGCTTGTGAAGAGATAGAGGATGTGTCCGCAAGTGAAGTTGTACTAGACGCACAATTACAACTATTCGACAAAATAACTACAAAAGAAATAGACAAGGCTCTAATCTTTTCAGCCAGAGAAAAGATAGAAAAAGAACCTAATTATTCCTTTGTTGCTGGCCAGCTTCTATTAAACACTTTATATAAAGAGGTGTTTAGAGAGGGAGTGGCTTCTGATACATTTAAGTTGCAATATAGAAAATGCTTCATACAAAACATTCGAAAATTAGTTAAAGAAAAAAGATTAGATAACCGCTTGTTAGAATTCGATTTATTAAAACTTTCTGAAGCTTTAAAAATCAGAAGAGATAAAAACCTCAAATATCTTGGAGTTCAGATTTTGTACGATAGATATTTTTTAAGGCTAGATGATAAAATCATGGAAGCCCCACAATCTTTTTACATGAGAGTCGCAATGGGTTTAGCCCTCAATGAAGAAAATAAAAATGAAAGAGCTATCGAGTTCTATGATTTAATTAGCAAGCAACTTTATACCCCTTCTACCCCAACCCTTTTTAATAGTGGAACTACTCACTCACAACTTAGCTCTTGCTATCTTAACACTTTTGATGATAGTATTGACGGTATTTTTGACGGCGCTTGGCAAGAAGCTCGTAAATCAAAGTATGCTGGTGGTCTTGGTCTTGATGTTACCCCTTTTCGTTCTACAGGTTCTCATATTCATGGAACTAACGGCATTTCTAGCGGCTTGGTTCCTTGGCTTAAAATATACAATGATTTATTGGTTGCAGTAAATCAAGGTGGCAAGCGTCCAGGTGCTGGCTGCGCTTATTTAGAACCTTGGCATTTGGATTATGAAGACTTTTTAAATCTTCGCAGAAATACTGGAGACGATAGGCTTCGTTGTCACGACATGAATACAGCTTCTTGGATTCCCGATGAGTTTATGCGTAGAGTTCAGGGCGAGGATATTTGGTATTTCTTTGATCCAAAAGATGCAGATCTTCATGACAGGTTCGGAGAAGATTTTGACAAAAGATACAATGAGCTATGTAATAAAGCTGAAGAAGGTTTAATAAAAAACTATCGGACAATCCCAGCTAAAGATTTGTGGAAAAAAATGTTAAAGGTGCTATTTGAAACCTCTCATCCATGGAACACTTTTAAGGATCCTTGCAACATTCGATACACAAATCAGCATAAAGGAGCGGTTAGAAGCTCTAATTTATGCACTGAAATTACACTACACACTAAACCATCTGAATACCATAAAGGAGAAAAAACTAAAATTGGTGAAACTGCAGTCTGTAATCTAGGATCGGTAAATGTATTAAATCATTTAGATAAAAATACAGAAATAGATTTTGATAAATTGAAAAACACAATCCATACTGCGGTTAGAATTTTAGATAATGTTATCGATATAAACTTTTACCCAACTAAAGAAGCTAGTAATTCCAACCTTAAAAACAGGCCTGTGGGTCTTGGAGTAATGGGCATACATGATGTTCTTCATGTTAAAAATATATCTATTGATAGTGAAGAAGCCGTAGATTGGAATAATTCTTTTTTTGAATTTTACAGTAGAGAAGCCATATCAGCCAGTTCAAATTTAGCTAAAGAACGTGGGGCTTACGAAAACTACGAAGGTTCATTATGGTCTCAAGATATTTTTCCAATAGATAGTTGGAACAATCTTCATTCATACAGAAATTCCAATCCAGGCAAAGGGGAATCTTTAGATTGGTCAAAGGTCAGAGAATCGATTAGATCTAATGGGATGCGTAATAGTAATGTCATGGCTATTGCTCCAACAGCAACCATTGGCTATATAAACGGTGTTGAGCAAAGTATTGAACCCAACTTTTCTGTATTATTTGTTTACGAAAATAAAAGCGGCAATTTTTATATTACAAACCCTCATTTTGTGAAAGATATGAAAGACAGGGGTCTTTGGAACACTGAAGTTGCTACTTTAGTTAAAAGCTGTGACGGAGATTTGTCTCTCTTTGATGGCTCTATTCCTGACGATATCAAAGAAAAATATAAAACAGCCTTTGACCGTGATATGTTAAAGTTAATTGAATGTAATGCATCCAGGCAGAAATGGATTGATCAAGCCGTCAGTTTTAATCTTTATAACAAATCAACATCTCTTAAATATTTAAATGATATATATATGGCCTGCTGGGAATCTGGATTAAAAACCACTTATTATTTAAGAAATAGAGCAGCTAGTAAAATTGAAAAATCTACATCTCAAGACATCCGAAGCAATCAAGAATCTGAAGCGAATGCTTGCAGTATAGAAGCCATGCGTAATGGAGGGACATGCGAATCATGCCAATAATTAAAAAAGCCTCTGGCGTAACTATATGTTTTGAGGGAGAAATTCTTCTTGCTAAAAGATGCGAAACATGGGAAGGTAAACCAATACCTCTTGGCGGATATTGGAGCATCTTTGGTGGCACTATTGATGAGGGAGAAAACCCAATGAATGCTGCTATTAGAGAACTTTACGAAGAATCTCATATAAAAATAGATTTGCATCAATTAAATTACACAAAAGATTTGTATTCAGATTTTAATGGAGTAACCACTCAATTTTCTGTATATTTTGCAAGCTCATGGCATAAACCAGAAGTCATTCTAAACGAAGAGCATACTGAATACATTTGGTATCCTCTTGAAAAAATAGATGAATTTCCATATAATATACAGAAAGATTTAATAGATTGTATAGTTATGTACAAGGATAGTCTTTATAAATTTTAACCCAAATAATATTATGATTGAATTCTATAATGTAAAAAAGAAAACTAAAGTGCAGGTTTCCGAATCTAATGTAGAAAAGAAAACTTATGAAAGAATTACCAAATCTGGTAAGAAAACTATTCGGTATGCATTGGCTGCAGTTGACGATGACGGCACAAAGCTAACTAAATTCTGCAGTAAAGATGTTTATGATAGTTTAGGGTAATGGGTCCTATTCTTAATACCATATTAGGTGCAGGCATAAAACTTGCCTGCAACCTCATCAATTCTTGGCTAGAACAAAAACGTCAAGATCAGATGATGCTTGCGGCAAGAGATACTGCGATGCTTGAAGCCATTATTAAAAATCAGGAGCAACAAGCTAGTGATCCTTTTGTTAAAGCTACCCGTAGAATATTATTTATGACGATAACATTTACCATGTGTTATCTTATGATTTATTATGCTCACAATCCTACAATTACTTATGATGTCATTGTCCCAAAGGGGGATGGTGCAAAGTGGGGTTTCTTTAGCTGGATATTTGGCGGTAAAGAATGGGAAGTAGTGACATTGAGTGGCGGATTAATGCTCAGCTCTTTTATTGACTTATGTTTTATGGTTGTTGGTTTTTATGCTATTCCAAGTAAGAAACGATAAAATAGTGTAATTTGTTTTGACATGAATCTTCAAAAACTTAAAAACAAAATACATCAATTCTCAAATTCTTCTGATTTTCAAAATGCTTTTGATCAATTAAAAGCTGATATAAGAGAAGCTGTAAATTCTGAAGAGCCTGGCGACCATAAACCTTATTATACAAATCATGTGGCTAGGGAGCTTTTTCAAAAGGCTTCTGACTTTGGATTAGACCATTTGATCGAAGGAGAAGTTGATGCTGGATTCAGACCTTTTCCTGGAGACACAACTTTTTTAGGTTCTTGATATACATAATCTTTATAGCTTGGCTGCTACTGTCTGCTTTTCTTTTTTTTAAATTTAAAAAAAGATTAAAAAATGTAGAAGATATAGAAAAAGATAATTTTCTATTAAAGGGTAGGATAAAAGAGATAGAGCAAGACTTCTCTGCTCGCGAAAATACATACAAACATAATTTATCCACACTGCAAGAGTCTTTTAAATTAGAAAGGGAGTCTATACAAGAAAAGAAGGTAGAAATACAAGCAAAAGAAAAAGATTACGAGATTGCTATAGAAAAGCTCAAAGACGAGCTTAAAGAACAAGAAAAACTAAAGGCTAAAGTTACATCTCAAAAGAAAAGCAGTGAAGTTAGACTTGGCCATATAGCAGAAACCCTAGCTCCGTTTCTAGATCAGTTTGAATTCGAACCAGAAGAATGTAGTTTTTTAGGACAGCCTATAGATTATATTTCTTTCGGTCAAGATAGTGTTACATTCATAGAAGTTAAAAGCGGAAATAGTCAATTAAGTGCCAAACAAAGAAAAATAAGAGACCAAATAAAAAATGGAAAAGTGAAATGGACAGAAGTTAGAATAAATTAGTGTATATCTATATGTAAATGACTAATCTAATTTCAGAGAAATATCGTAATGAAATGCGTTCAGCAATGCAGGATATTCATGATACTTTCTCTAGACCCATTTACTATTTTAAAGAGGCCAAAACTGTGGTTCTGTCAACGCAACCCAGTTATAACCCTATTTATCAGCAAAACTCAATAACCCAACAAACCTTTAAAAGAATTACTCAATCAGGTTCTTTTAATGCAAGAATACAGTATGATACAGACAAATCTACTGATCAATTTTCTAGTTATCAAGTTAATTCTCAATTGAAACTTAAATTGCCCGATGGGTATGTTAGGATAAAAGTTGACTACTGTGGTTATGAACAATTAAAAAGTACAAAAAGATTAGATTTTGATGGCAGGAGGTTCTCAGTTGAAAGTGATGTAAGACCTCACGGATTGTTTAGGCCCCAGCATTTTACTTTCTATTTGCTTCCAACTGAAGAGGCTGGTGCTGGTAGTGAATTGAAGGACATAGTCGGCTACCCACTAGGAACATGTCAGGCTAGTGCTGGAATAAATGATGTTGTAGCATATCCAAGTTCAGATTCAAATACTGCCAGCGACCTTGGAATTGAAAATATTAGCAATGGTATATTTAATGAAGGTCCTAATGCAAGTATTTCTTCATTATACTCTCAAGGTCAACATCTTAAAAAGAAATTAGACTTGAAATTTTCTTCTTGACTATATTTGTTTTTTCTTTTATAATATTATTTTATTATAAATAATTTAGTCTTTTTCCTAAAATTAAACGATATATAAAATACTATGGATACAAAAACAGGAGAGCTTTTAACTAAAAACATTGCTGGAGTAAACAGAATACTTCCCCACAAGCACAAATATGCATGGGATTTGTTCTTAAAAAGCTGTGCTAATAATTGGATGCCTACAGAAATTAGCATGCAGAATGACATTAAACAATGGAAAAATAATGAAATAACAGAAGATGAAAAATTACTTGTTAAACGTTGTCTTGGGTTTTTTGCTGGATCTGAGTCTCTTGTTGGTAATAATTTGCTACTATCCGCTTTTCGCTTTATTACAGATGCTGAATGTCGTCAATACATACTTCGTCAAGCCTTTGAGGAGAGCCTTCACAACCTTACTGTAGTATATATTTGTGACAGTTTAGATCTTGATATTGAAGAAGTTTTTGCTGCATATGAAAACATCCCCAGTATAAAAGCTAAAGATGATTTTCTCATGAACATAACTAATGATATTAGTCGCCAAGATTTTAATTCTACAACTAAAGAAGGAAAGCAAGAAATTTTACGTAACTTTTTGACTTATTGGATTGTCTGTGAAGGTACATTTTTCTTTAGTGGGTTTGCTATGCTTCTTGCCCTTGGAAGACAAAACAAGCTCCAAGGCATTTCTGATCAGATTAAGTATACATTAAGAGATGAAAGTTCTCATATTGCTTTTGGAACTTACTTAATAAATACACTTATTGAGCAAAATCCCGATATCTGGACAAAAAAAATCCAAGATGAATTTGTATCTCACATTAAAAAGGCCGTTGAGTTAGAGATTGCTTATGCTCATGATGTTTTACCTACAGGTATTCTAGGTTTAAATGCTGACATGTTTGTAGATTACATGCATTACATTGGCAATCGTAGGTTAGAAGCCATTGGTCTAGATTATCGTTTTCCTAGTGATAAAAATCCATTCCCTTGGCTTGGTGAAGTTGTTGATGTTCAAGCAATGGGGAACTTCTTTGAAAGAAGAGTCAGAGAATATCAACAAAGCGGTTCTCTGGAAGATGATTTTTAATGGAACTTAAAGATTTTACATTTTTATTGTCTTTTTCGAATGTAAGCGAAAAAAGAAACAGAAACTTTTCTTTCGTTTTAGGTTTTCTAAATTCTTTTAACTGTAATATTGTTATTGCTGAACAGGTTTTTAAAACAGGCAAAAGCGATGAAACATTTAAAAAAGAAAATTTAATTCACATTAAACATTACAGCACTGAGAGATTCAAGAAGTCTTATTTATATAATCTAGCGGCTAAGCACTCAGACACACCTTATTTATGGTTCCTTGACTGTGATGTGGTCCTTCCAATACATGAGATTGTAAAGCAAATTCAAGGGGAAAAAATTATACAACCCTTTAGTTATATTTTTAATTTAGACGAAGAACAATCTGATCTTTTCATTTCGGGAGCAGAACCTTCTATTGAAAATTCAACATCGGATTCATTTTTTTCAAAGTACTCTTTCATAATAGATAGGTCTGTTTTTTTGAAAACTGGAGGTTTTGATGAAAGGTTTAAAGGATGGGGCTGGGAAGATTTAGACTTTTGTCTTAATAAATTAAAAAGTCGCGATATTTTTGTATGTAAAAATATTGCAGGCTATCATTTACATCATGAAAAAGCTTCTCGACATAACGATAGACTTAATTATAGAATTTTTAAAAAAAACCAAGGATTGTCTCCTCTCTTAACTCTTTGCATAGATTTTTATTCTATCGGTTTTGACTCTGCAGTTTTCCACAATTTATTAAAATATTTCTTTTGTTTTAAAGACTCTTGCAATCTTTGCATTTTCTTAAATAAGGAAGATGCAGATAATTTTCTAAAAATTGATTTTTTAGAACCTTTTTTAGGGGAAGGATTTATTTCAATTTTTCTTTGTGAATCGAATGATTTACCAACTCATTCATTGTATAACTATTTAGGACATTTAAGTATTGGAGATAATTTTTACATACCAAAATCTGTATTAGACTTAAATCAAATTGTTTTAATGAAATTGCTTGATATGATAAACTCTAAAAAAAGAAATCTTTTTGAAATTAATTTCTTTAATGGATCTCTTTGCTTTAAGAACTTGTTTGATTTTTCTCATGGATTTGGAGATTCTTTGAATTTGATCTTTCAAGAAGACTTGTCTCTTTTTATTCCTGAAAATCTTTACGAATCAAATTTAAATATCGAAACTAAATTTAGTTATTTAGATTTATCCGACTTTAAATTCAAAGAACTTTAACATTGACTTTTTGCTTTATATTTGAGATAATATATATAAAATATTTTTATGCTCGAACACAAAGACAAACAAAAAATAATCGAAAAAAACTTACATATTCCTAAAAAAAATGCTAGCGTTTTTTGGTCTAGAGAAATAAAGCTATTTAATTCAATTTACAAAAAATTTCCTCATGAAAAATTCTGGAAGTCTCTCAATACAAGTTTTAAATTAAACAGTTTATCTTTCTTTAAAACAAAAGAAGGAGAGGAAGAACTTTTAAAAAAATTAAAATCTTTTAATTTGGGCTTACTATACAAGCCTAGAGAATTTCCCCAAATTACTATTGGAGAAAAGTGCGGAGAGGATATAAAATATACAGAAATAAAAAAAACATTAAAACAATTCCTTAAAGATGACAGAAACAATAAATAAAATAAATAAATTCTTATCTGAAAAAGATAATAAAAAGTATCATTACAATTTTTACGAAGAAGACGAATATAAAATTTCATCTGGTAGTATTAATTTGGATTTTGCATTAGGTGGTGGGCTTCCTTCAGGAGCTCACAGATTTACAGGAGTAAATGAAGGTGGGAAAACAAGCTGCGCATTAACTGTTGCCAAAAACTTTCAAGATCATTTCGGGGACAAAGGTATGGTTGTTTATGTTCGCAGTGAAGGCAGATTAGCTAGAGAAGTTGTAGAAAGGGCTGGTCTAAACACTTCTCCTGAAAAATTTTTTAAATTTGATTGTAATGTTTTTGAGAAAGTGTTTCAGTTGATAAGAGAGCTTGTCTTAGAAAACGAAGAAGATAAGAAATTTCTCTTCATTATTGATAGCGTTGATGCTTTGTGTAGAATTGGAGATATAGACAAGCCTTTTGATGAATCTGAGCAAGTCGCTGGAGGGGCATTAGTTACTTCAGTCTTTCTTAAAAAGATGGTTCTTCCTATAACTAAAATGGGGCATATGATGATTCTCACTTCTCAGGTTAGGGTTGAAGTTGCCGCAAACCCATATGCTTCTAGAGGCGGACCTAAAGTTAAGCAAGCTGGAGGCAATGCAGTTAAACATTACTCAAACTTTATTCTTGAATTTCAAGAAAGGTATTCGAATGATATTATATATCCCAATCCTTCGGCCTCTAAAATAGAAGATAAAGGAAACCCCATTGGACACTTTTGTAAAATTATTTTTCGAAAAAGCGTTAACGAAAAAACAGGGGCTGTAGTTAGATACCCAATAAGATATGGTAGAAAAAATGGCAAGAGCATATGGACTGAAAGAGAATTAATAGAGATGATGAAGTTATGGGGTTTTATAGAGCAAAAAGGAGCATGGATATCTTTCGATCAAGATGTTTTGGATTTGTTTTTATCTGCAAATTTGGAAGTGCCTGAGAAAGTTCAGGGGGAATCAAAGCTCTTGTCACTAATAGAAGAAAACGAATCTATTAAAGATATCATTCTCAATCATGTTAATTCAACCCTAGATGAAATTTAAGACTCTTCAAGGCAGTTTAAAGAGAGTTCCTAAAATTAAAAAATATTTAATTGATTGGGATGAGCCGAGTAAAAGTAAATTACAATATTCTGTTAAGTCTTTCTTGCATGATTTTTGGAAAAACAATGTTGTTTTTGAAGAGTTTCCTGTGGCTGGAACTAGATTGTCTTTAGATTTTTACAACGCATCTAAATCTGTAGCTATTGAGGTTCAAGGGGCTCAACACAGACGATTTGTTTCTCATTTTCACGGAGGTCATAAATTAAATTACCTCGATCAAATAAGAAGAGACAAACAAAAATTAGAATTTTGCGAGCTTAATTCTATTAAATTAATAGAAGTTTATGATACAGACAAATTATCAAAGGAATTATTTTTTAAATTAGGTCTTGATTTATAGTGTATAAATAAATGATGAATAGAGATTTAAATTCAATGCCTAAGTTTCAAATTCCAGAAACCTTCTTAGAACAATTGTATGAGTTTACGGGAAATAAAGAAGGTAATGCTGGTTTTGTATTGAGCTATGTTGATGATAACGGTAAAGCTCTTATATATAGTAGAGCTAGTTGTGAAATTATAGACATGGGCTTGAGAAAAGCTTTAGAGCATTATTTAATTGAAAGAGAAGAGGGAGAAAGCTTAGGTAAAAATCAATAAATCATTGACTGCGTTCTACAAATATGTTATTATATTTGAATGCAGTTATATAATTTAGATTTAGAAAAACATTTTTTAAGCGGTTTATTACAAAATCCAGAAAGCTATTTTGATATATCTTCTTTTTTCTCTAGTCGAGATTTTAGCACAGATCAAAGTTCTGTCCATAGTTCTTTATTTTCTGTAATTAAATCTTTTATAGAGTTAAATCAAGATTTAGATCCATATTTAATATCTGAAAAAATAAAGGCTACAGGAATTTCTTTTGAGGATGGAATTAACCCTTTAGAATATATACAGTCTTTATTTTTAAGAAAAGTATCTGCAAAATCTTTAATAGATACAGCAAGGGCTTTAAAGAAATTAACTCTTAAAAGAGATTTTTTCCAAACAGGGAAAGACCTCGCTACATCTATTGCGAAACTAGGCGATGCAGAATATGATGAAATAATATCGACTGCTGATCGCATATATAATTCAAGAATAAACCAATACGAAAATTCAGATAGTCTCCCAGTTAATATTTATGATTCCATGGAAAAGATGGTGGAAGATAGGGGGAATAACCCTATTGATGACTTTGGTCTCGTTGGTCCGCATCAAAGATTACATGAAATTTATGGGTCTTTACTTAGGCCAGGAAATATAACAGTTATTGTTGCTAGGTCAGGCATAGGGAAAACTCAATTTTGTATGGATTTTTGTTCTAAAGTTTCGGCTATGAACGAAAATACACCCATTTTACATTTTGATAATGGTGAAATGAGTTTTGAGGAATTGACTAATAGACAATGTGCGGCAATGTCTGGTGTTCCTCTTTCTTTAATTGAAAGTGGAAGGTGGAGGCATGCTGGAGATACAGTGGTTAATAAAGTTAGAGCAGTCTTTAAAAAAATTAAAGAATTAAAATTTTATTATTATAATTGCGGTGGTATGTCTGTAGATGAGATGGTTAATACCGTAAAAAGGTTTTATTATGCAAAAGTGGGTAGGGGCAATCAAATGATTTTTAGTTTTGATTATATAAAAACCACCTTTCAACCTTCTGGTAATAAAACTGAATGGCAGGTTGTGGGCGAGATGGTTGATCGTTTTAAACGTCTAATCGCCAAAGAAATATTATTTGAAAGAAATCCTGTGATATCTATGATCACGAGTGTTCAAATGAATAGGCTAGGTACAAGTAGAAATCGTAGTTCTGACAATATCGTGGAAGATGAAACTGTTGTGTCTTTATCGGATAGAATTACTCAATTTTGTTCGCATATGTTCTTGTTGAGAAGTAAAGAGCCTGAGGAAATATCTGAAGAAGGAAGTTTTGGAACACACAAGTTAACAAATATAAAAGCTAGACACTTAGGTCAAGATCCAATGGGTGAAATTGAGCCCGTTCAGATGGATGACGGAGTATTAAGAAGGAATTATATCAGTCTAAATTTCGAAAACTTTAATATTACTGAAGTTGGAGATTTGAGAGATCTAAGAAATCGATTAAGAGTATCTGGCATAGAGCCAGACCAAGACGGAGAGAACCAGTTACCTATATTATTTCAATAATTATGTCGTCTAAAGTAGATTACAAAAACACCTTAATATCTTTAGGTTATTCCTTGCAAGATAGGGGGGATTATTGGCAAACAAATGCCTTATTCAGAAAAGGAGATAATAGAACAGCCATCCAAATATGGAAAGATTCTGGAGTATGGAAAGACTATGTTGAAAATTCTCCTTTCATGCCTTTCAATAAACTAGTTCAACTCACTCTTGGATCAACAGATTCTGAATTAACTAATCAATCTCTACAGTTTAGCTCTGATCCTTTATTACACTCAAATTATTATATTAAAACTTATATAGAAATGGAAAAAACATACCCAGAATCATACTTAGATAGATTACTGCCTCATTTTTCTTTTTATGAAGATAGAGGTATATCTACTGAAATTTTAAAAAAATTTAAATGCGGGTTAAGTACAGAAGGAAAAATGTATCAAAGAATTATTTTTCCTATATATGGCCTTCAAAATCAAATACATGGATTTTCAGGTAGAGACATATCTAAATATAAAGATAGGCCGAAATGGAAGCATATAGGCATTAAAACAAAATGGATTTACCCACATCATCTTTCAGCACCCTATATATCGTCTTCTAAAGAAGTTATATTAGTAGAAAGCATTGGTGATGTTTTAAATTTATACCAGAATGGCATATATAATGTCTTATGTTGTTTTGGCACAATGGCTTCTGCTTCTGTTTGTTCTTACCTTTCAGCTTTTAGCATTAATAAAGTTGTGATTGCTTTTAATAATGATCATGATAAAGAATTGAATGCGGGTCTAGAAGGCTCTATAAAAACTTTTTATAGATTATTAAATGTGTTTGATTATGACAAAATAATTATTCACTTACCATTTCGAAATGATTTCGGAGATATGAACTCTGAAGATTTATTAGCCTGGAAAAACGATAAAGATAATTTATCATATGATTACGAACAAGTTATACAAAAGTCTGAGTTTATGATCAAAAAGGGTAGATCAAGCAAAGACTTTATAAATAACTTAAATAAATTAAAAAAAATATTAAAAGAAAATGACTTCTTCGAACGTCTTATCAGCAAGTAAAATCAAAACTTTACAGACTTGTACATGGAAGTATTGGTGCTCTTATGTATTAAAAATACCTCAAGAATCTAATTCTGGGGCTAGTAGAGGTTGGATATCCCATTTAATATTCGAATTGCTCGGAGAAAAGAAACATTACAAGAAATATAAAAAAATAATAAATAGCGGAACTACATATGCTTGCAATTCTGTTTACAGATTAATTAAATATCATGCAAAAAAGCTAGATGTTTACAATGAAGAAGATATGGAGTTGATAGACTGTTTTATAATGCGAGGCTTGTTGTATGATTTTTTTGGCAAAGATCATAAAAAACCAAGTAAAGCAATTTCAGAACAAGATTTTAATCTTCAAATAGAAGAAGATGGAAAATCATACTCCATGAGAGGTTTTATTGATAAACTTTTTATTTACGACAAGGGGTCTCATGCACTCATTAGAGATTTTAAAACAAGCAAACAAAAATTCAAAGGCAAGGAAATAACAGATAACCTGCAAAATTTAATGTATTGTCTGGCCGTAAAGAAGCTTTTCCCTAAAGTTAAAACTATTGATGTTGAATTTCTTTTTTTAAAATTCTCCCTAGATAGTGATTTGCTTGGTGGAGATGGCCCTGGAGTTATGAAAATGGAAAGAATTTCAGATCTAGAGTTAGAAGGTTTTGAGTATCAACTTACAGCGATTAATGATTATTTAGATGGTTTTACTGAAGATGATGCCAAAAGTGGTTATGCGGCCACACAACCATATCCTGCAGATGGCACATTTGGGGGACCCCTTGCTTGCGGAAAAGAAGGCTTTAAAAAGTCGAGAGGAGAATTTGTTTTAGATAAAGAAGGCAATAAAATCCCTAATTTTATATGCGATTGTCGTTTACCTTTTGATTATTATGAATTATTAGATTTAAATGGCGATCTAGTTAGCACTTCCAAGTGTGTCCCATCAGAAGTTCAAACTGGATTTAGTGTTGTTAAAAAAAAATACCCAGGATGCCCTCATTTTTTTGAAAAAAATAATTTTCTCGTGTAATATTTTGTATGGCAGTACTAAGAGATAAAAAAACCAATACCTTGCTTTTTGTCAAGGGTCCCCTTTTATTAAAGAAAAAACACAGCACTTTAAAATTTAGAGCTGTAGAATCTTAATTGATATGAGTAGAGTTATACCACATAAGTCAAGAGGAGCAGGGATTTCTTATGTCCAGAGCCCAGCTCAACCAAGGAAAGATAACTGGAAAGATACTGCTCCTCCAGGAGTTATTGTTAAACAGGCTGGCTTTGGAAATAGTACTCCTAGCGCCGCATTTACCAACGCCTACGGTCAAACTAGTTCATTACTAGGTCACAAAGGTGTTCCTCAACCTATAGAGATTGAGGATATATATTCTGACATTGAAGTCAGATACCCAGCTAAACGTCATAAAAGCTTAGGTTATTTTAATGGAGGGTTTCCTTTTTTGTTGCCAAATACTTCTGATTATTTACAGCCTCCAGTAAACGAAATATTTATTAATGGCTCTCGTGTAGATTCACCTTCTAGAAATGTTGGTATAGCAAAACAGTACAATACAGGAATTTATGTAGAAAACCTAAACCCTAGTCAAGGTCATCTTGGTGGAGGATTTCCTATTTCAGCAAGCACTATTAGTGGTAGTGGTTTTTATCAAGGTTACGATTTTGATGCCAAAATAGTTACTGTAAATAACTTTTTTAATTTAGCTTGTATCGAGACCGATTTCGTTATAAGAACCATTAAAGCTCCAGCTGGATACGAGACTGGTTATTGTTATAATTCAGATGACACCAGTGAAGAAGGCTTACAATATGTAACACAAGATTGGGAGGTTGTAAATTCTTATGATGAAACTGCTTATTTACCGAATTTAAGGCAATATCCCGATGAAACTGGAGTCCATAGTGAAATTTCTATCTCAGATAATGGCTTGATGGATGCGACTGGATTGAATTATTCATCAATTCATATAACTGGAGAAGACATCGGGCCCAATGCTGATTTTTTTGTTCCGATTACAATTCAGCCAGATAATACAGGGGCTTTCGTAATTACTTTAGATGAAGGTGTTGCTGAGTATTTTGAGTTATTACCTAGTTATGGAAATAAAAAAGCATTCAACTGTAATATGATGTTTGATTTTCAAATAGGGTCGAGAGATCATGAAGGATTCGAAAGATCAACTATAGATTATCACATTTTTCCAACTAAAGCTTATATAGTTCCAGCCTTGAATTGGGATTTCGAAGTTGTCTCTTCCAAGGTAAAAGGTATATATTATCAATATCCTTTTTTGAAGAACGCTCGTTATGCAGGTGATAACGCTAGCTTCATAGATAAAAGAATGCCTGAAAACAGTACGCCTCTTGTTTTCCCTTATTCTTTAACCACTTCAACCGTTTATGGATCTTATGAAATAAATTATAACGGTATTAATTATACTCACGCTCCTTTTGAGGTTAGACCGAATTATTTAAATAATTTTTATGGAACTCATTATATTCTCGAAGACTCATTAACTTATCTATCTCCCACTAAAAAACTTTTGTCAGATTCTGAAACTCAATCAAATACATATATTCAAAAGTTTATTAGTAATGGTGATTATTCAACTGATGGCTGGGGTAGTGATCCATTGACATTTAGAGCTATAGCTAGAAATGCATCAAAATTAGAAGTTGAATTGATGACAGAACATTATCAGGGCAAAAGTCTTGATGAAGACTCTGGAAAAAAAGATATCTATAAGTTCAAAGCTTCGGATTTTACATTATCACCTTATTCGTTTGGAGGCATTAATAATAGTCCTTTTGTTAACAGCAATTTAGATCCAGATGAAAATCCATATAAACGAAGACAATTTAATAACAGAAGGTTGCCTGAATTAGGTATTTCTTCACACGTTATAGCTCAGAAAATAAAAGATTTAACTTACCCACTTCCAGACTTTAGAAAGATTGGCTCTGCTGGATCTATAGAAAATATAAGAGCTGGCAGAGAAGCTATTTCAAGCGAACAAGATGCTTCAGAACTTACTCTTAATAAGCTTTATAAAGAGCGTTCCGACGACACACTACTTCCTAAATTCCCTAAGCCTACAACACCACCTCGTGCTGTGTTCAGGACGACTGCAATGTAAAATTCTAAAAAGGAGATTTCGATATTAGAGGTAATGGAAAAGAATCGGTAGACCTAGATGAGGTTTTAATCGTTGGAAGTGAAATTGGCGACTCATATGTCTTGCCTCAGTTTACATTCGTAAACGGCAATAGAGTCATTTCTAAACCAGTAAGAAGCTCATACCTTTTCAGAAAATTAAAAGAAGAAGAAAACAATCAAGAACAAAAGGAGGATTAGATGAAATACCTATTATTAGGGTCAGCTGTTTTTTTATCATCAATAGCTGCTTATTTTAGTATAGCAGGTTTAATAACTATATTTCCAGGAGCTATAATATCAATTATAGTCATGGCATTTGGTTTAGAGTTGGCTAAAATTGTAGTCGCGGTGTGGTCTCACACTAATTGGGATTTAATTTCTAGATTAACTAAACTTTATTTATCTTTTGCTGTTATAGTCTTAATGGCTATAACCAGCACTGGGATTTTTGGATTTTTAAGTAAATCTCATATAGAACACAATTCAAACATATCATTTCTTGAACAGTCTCTATCTGAAACAGAAAGAAAAATCCAGTTAGAGAACGAAATTATATCTCGAATTAAATCTCTTATTGACGAAAAAAAAGTGTCAATGTCTCAAGACAAAAACTCTAATAAAGATTCCCGATCCTCTATAGAAGCACAAATTCAATCTATATACGAGAGAGAAGACTCTAGAATTCAACAAATAAATTCAGAAATCAAATCAAATAAAGAGAGGCTTACTGTTTTAGATGATCAACTTAATCAACTGAGAAATCAAAAAACAGGATTCTTCTCTAGCAATAAATCTAAAATCGAAAAATTAGAACAAAGCCAATCTAAAGAAAGAGAATATATTTCATCTCAAATTGAGTCTTTAAACAATTCTATCGCAGAAACAAGAAATGCCTCAAAGAAAGAGTCCGATCTTTTACGAGAAAAAATATCTCAACTTAGCTCTCAAAAATACGAGATAGATCCACAAGATTTAAAGTTTATTGAAGAACAACAGGTTTTAATTAATAATGCCTTGCAATCTATAGAAAATTTAAATTTAAAAAAATTTGAAGCAGAGAGTAAAGTTTTAAAATTCGAGAACGAACTCGGGCCTATAAAATACATTTCAGAACTAGTTAATGATCTAACAGGAAGCGATCTTGATACTGAATTTGCGGTTAGAATAGTGATAGTTTTACTGGTTTCTGTGTTTGACCCGTTAGCTATTGTGATGATAGTTTGCGCCTATAAAGACATACACAGAAATCAAAACCCCGAATCTGCTATAGGGTCTTTTGTTGAAGAGAGTGAAGCCGTAAAAGAAGAACCAAATCCAACGAAATACCCAGAAGAGAAATCAAAAAAAATTCTGGATTATAAATTTGACCCAGCAAAAAAGATCTGGCAAAAAATTTCCAGAAGAAAATATCCTTGATTTTTATTTTGTTTTATGGTATGATCTTTTCATGCCTAAAATATTGCCTTTATTCAAATCTCATTATTCTATAGGCAAGAGTATTTTGCGTAATGATTTAAAGTCTTACGAAACACATCCAGACTTAAATATTTTCAATTTAGCTAAAACACACAACCTAAATGAAGTCACTATCGTAGAAGACTCCATGACTGGCTTCTTAGAGTCCTTAAAAACTTCAGAACAGCTAAACATCAATCTTCAATTCGGATTAAAAATTTTCTTAAATATCGACTCTGATAACTCTTGCTTAGGTTCTAAATATATAATTTTTTCAAAAAATCAGCAAGGATGTAAGTTATTAAATAAAATTTCAAGCGAATCTTCTTTCAAAGAAAAATTTTCTTTAGAGAACTTGAAGCAATTATGGAGTAATGATGACCTTATAATGGGGATACCTTTTTATGATTCTTTCTTATTTCAAAATCTTATGTTTTTTGATTCTTGTATTCCTGATTTTTCTTTTTGCGATCCTGTGTTTTTTACTGAAGATAATGGGCTTCCTTTTGATCATACAATATTTGACTCTATAAATGTTTATTGTGAAAAATATGGATATGAAATTTACCCAACAAAAAGCATTTATTATAACAAAAAATCGGATTTTAAAGCATATCAGACATATAAATGTATTTGTAATAGATCTTCTAATTATAAATCTATATCATTAGAGTCTCCAAATTTAGATCATTGTTCTAGTAATGAATTTTGCTTTGAAAGCTACTTAGAAAATGAAAGCGCTTAAATATTCAGATATTTGCTTAATACCCAACTACAGTGAAATTCATAGCAGGGTTGACTGTGATCCTTCTATCAAATTATTTGGTAAAAAGTTTCTATTACCGATTATCCCTGCTAATATGAAATCTGTAATAGATATGGATACATGCGAGTGGATGAGTTCACATGGGTTCTTTTATATTATGCATCGCTTTGATCGTGATTTAGCTGAAGACATTGCTAATGCTCAAGATTGGGATAACATTTCATTTAGTGTCGGGGTTAAGATGCAAGATAAGATTGCTATTCAAAAAATCAGTAAGAGTTTACACAGGGTAGATTACTTAACTATTGATATTGCTCACGGTTATTGTAAAAGAATGAAGGTCATGATTGAATGGATTAAAAAAAATCTTCCAGATACAAAAATTATTGCTGGTAATGTGGCTACTTCCGATGCGGTAAGGCAATTGTCTAATTGGGGGGCTGACATTGTAAAAGTTGGCATTGGCCAAGGTTCCCCATGCACCACGAAAGATAAGACTGGATTCACTATGCCTATGTTTAGCTGTGTTAAGTTATGCTCAAATGTAGTTCTTGACAATGGAAATATTGTACCAATAATTGCTGATGGCGGCATTCGTTGTAATGGTGATATAGCTAAAGCTTTAGTTGCTGGAGCCACCATGGTAATGGCTGGTGGCTTATTTGCTGCTTGTACGGATAGTCCTGCTTCAGTTATTAGCATTAATGGGCTTGACCATAAAGCTTATTTTGGTTCTGCTAGTGTTGAAAACAAAGGTCATAACAATAATGTAGAGGGCAAGTTAAATCAAATACCAAACAATGGAATGACTTATGGCGAAAAGTTAAACGAAATTACTCAAGACCTTCAAAGCTCAATTAGTTATGCTGGTGGGAAAACATTGTCTTGCCTAACCCCTTGTGAGGTTAAATATTACGAAGTATGAATAACGATTTATTAAGATTTAAAAGAAATCAAAAGTATATATTTTTTGATTATGAAACTTGCAACTTAAATTTAAATTATTTAAATAATAAGCCTTGGCAATTGGGTTTTATAATAGCAGAAGGTAGTAAAATAATCAAAAAGCATGAATTATATATTGGCTGGGATCAGTTAGAGGTATCCAAAGAAGCTGCAAAAATCACTAATTTCTCTATGCAAAAATATAGAAAATTAGCTAAGCCAGCTATTGATTGCTTAAATGAATTTGATAAGTATTTATATAATCCTGAATATATAGTTGTTGGTCACAATGTTTTAGGATTTGATGTATACATACATAACATTCATAGAATTTTATGTCAAAAAAAATCTGATTACTCTTATTTAAATCGATTGATAGATACTAATTGCATAGCCAGAGCAGTTAAAAACAAAATAACCCTAGCAGAAAATAATTCCCTAATTAATTTTCAATATAGGTTATATAACCATAGAACAAAAGGAGTTAAAACTAATTTAAAACAATTATGCAAAGACCATGATATAGACTTCGATCCTTTAAAACTGCATGATGCATTGTATGATGTTGAAAAAACTTTAGAAGTATATAATAAATTAATATGGCAAATAGAGATATAAATAATTTCTTAACTAATTTTTCGAGTTATAAAGGTTGTTGTCCTCCTGGGGTCAGGCTTCCCACAATAGTCATTGATGACAAACATTTAAATAATTTAAATTTAAAAAAAGATGTTTCTAATTTTGGTTTTTTAAAGTTTCTTTGCGAAAAAACTCTATTTAAAAAATCTTTAGATAAAAATCCTGCTTACACAGATAGATTAAAATACGAATTAGAAATTTTAAATGAATTAGGTTTCATAGATTATGTATTGTTGAATTGGGACATTCTTAATTTTTGCCATGAAAATGATATCCCAACTGGTCCTGGAAGAGGGTCTGCTGCGGGTTCTTTAGTCTTATTCTTAATAGGAGTTACTAAAGTAGACCCTATAAAATATGATCTATTTTTTGAAAGATTTGTTTCTAAGAGTAGGGCTAAAAAAATAAAAGAAAATGGCATCACATATTTAGATGGAGGGCTCTTGGCAGATGTTGATAACGACATAGCTTATGAACATAGACCTAAAGTAATACAATATATTGAAAACAAGTATCCAGGAAAAACCGCAAAAATACTTACTCTTAATACATTGAGTGGCAAACTTTGTGTTAGGGAATGTGGTAAAATATTCAGCATGTTTTCCGAAGAAAAAGTGAATTTGATTAGTGACATGATTCCAAAAGAATTTGGTCAGGTCATGAAACTTTCTTTAGCATATGATTCAAGTCTAAAGTTTAAAAAGGTTATGGATGAAAACCCAGAGTTATACAAAATTTCATTGAAGCTCGAGGGTTTGAATAAAAATACGGGAGTTCATCCTTCTGGAATTGCTATATCTCATGATGATATAGACTCTATTTGCCCAATACAAAAAACTAATGATGGATCGGTTGTAACTGGCTATGATATGAATTGGGTTGCAGAGCTTATGGTTAAATTTGACATCCTAGGACTTCGCACTCTTTCTATTGTTTACTCTACTTGTGATCAAGTTGGGATAGACCCAATACAAATATCATTAGATTCCGAATCTATTTATTCAAATTTACAAAACTTAAATCAGCCACACGGCTTATTTCAAATAGAAGCTAATACAAATTATTCTGTATGTAAAAAAATCAAACCCAATAACCTTGAATCTTTAAGTGCTGTTATAGCCTTGGCTAGGCCAGGAGCAATGGATTTCGTAGAAAATTATAGAAGATATATTAATACTGGCGATTTCCAAAGCATCAACCCCTTTTACGACGATGTGTTATCTTATACTGGAGGTATACCTTTATATCAAGAGCAGTTAATGAAAATGGCTGTTAAAGTAGGCTTCACATTAGAAGAGGCTGAGTCTCTAAGAAGGATAGTTGGTAAGAAAAAAGTTGACCAAATGCCAGAGTGGAAGTCTAAAATAGAATATAAAATCAAAAATAATAATCTAGACCCTGTTATTGGAGATATTTTATGGAAAGTTGCCGAAGACAGCGCTAATTATTCTTTTAATAAAAGTCATTCTATATCTTATGCTATATTAGCCGCATGGACATGTTATCTCAAATTTTCTCACCCTCAAGAGTTTTTCTTGAGCCTTTTGAAAATGACTTCTTTTGAACCCAATCCACAGGAAGAGATATCTAAAATAAGTCAAGAGTTATTGCATTTCGGAATAGAACTTTTGCCCCCAGATTTAGCTAAATCATCTATGGATTTTAAGATCGAAGGGTGCAATATTAGATATGGCTTAAATAGCATAAAAGGCATTAGTTCTAAATCTCTTGAAAACTTAAAAGACTTCATTGATTCCGACACTCCAAATAAATACGACATTTTCCTATCTGCTAAATCTTCAGGCCTTAACATTGGTGTATTATCTTCTTTGATTCAAGCTGGAGCATTATCTTCATATAAAACAAATCGCCCTAGGTTGGTTTTAGAGGCTCAAGTTTTTAATTTATTAACAGACAGGGAAAAGAGAAATTTTTGTTTTTTGGGAGGTAAACATAAACATGATATACTCAATGCTATTCATGATGCAGTTACTAATGAAATCAAAGGAGACGATGGAAAACACATAATGAAATCCTCCCGTTTTGAAACTATAAAAAAGAAGTATGCTAAATATAAATTGATATATGAACAAAACAAAAATTATGAAAAATTTGCAAATTGGTATTTTGAGTATACTCTTTTGGGTTTTTCCTATAGTGTTAGATTGAAAGATTGCTTTAGTTCTAATAAAAGTCTTCAAGATAGTTTGTTTCTTCAAAGCGCTGAAATAAACTCAAAGAATAAATATATAGGTATAGTTACCGACTGTTTTTCTGGAAAAAGTAAAAATGGAAACGATTATTTTAAAATGGATATAAGTGATGAAACAGGATCTTACAGCGCTCTTTTTGTCGATGGCAGAGATAAAAACCTTTCTAAGTACAAAGAAAAATCTACATTACCAGATAAAGGAAGTATTGTTGTTATTCTTGGGACTAAATCAGAAGAGATTGTTTTCGTTGAAAATCTTTCAAAGCTTGATGAGAAAATATATATGAAACTTTCTGATTTAAAATAATGAAAGGTTATAACGTAACCCCTAGGGTCAAAAAAATCATTGCATTATCAGTGGATACTGCTGATAGCCTCAATAGTGAACATGTAGATTTAGATCATTTACTATACTCTGTCTTAGATTCCGAACAAGTGATCGTATCTAGATTTTTTGAAGACTTAAATATGTCTTTAGGAGATATAAAGATATTCGTTTTTAATTCAATTAAGGGCGAGTTGTTTGATAATGAAGATATTGGCCGCCCTTCATTCTCAAAAGATTTTAAAAAAATTTTCTCAAATGCCAAATCTCTCTCAAGTTCATTAAAGCATGGCTACATAGGCATAGAACATATCTTTTATTGCTTGTTAGTTTATGAAAGATCTCCATTGCCTGATATTCTCAAAAATTTTCATGTCAATGTAGATAAGGCTAAAGAAAAATTTCAATTATTCTTCAAGACTGGAGAGTGGCTAGATTCTAAGATTTCAAAAAAATCAATTAAAAAAACTTCTCCCCAAGATGAATTACTACCAGATCAGACTTCTTCTTTCTTATCAAGTTATGCCATAAACTATAATGAACTCGCTCTTAATAATGATTTTGATCAAGTTATATCAAAGGAAAATGAGATAATAAAAATTTCTGAAATTTTATGTAGAAGAAATAAAAGTAATGTAATATTAGTTGGAGCTCCAGGCACAGGCAAGACTAGTTTAGTTGAAGGTTTAGCACAATCCATAGTCAACGGAACTTGTACTAATTTTTTAAGCAATAAAATTATATACGAATTAGATTTGGCTAGCTTAATAGCTGGGACTAAATATCGAGGTCAATTTGAAGAAAGGTTAAAAAATTTAGTCAACGAAGTTGAAGACAATAAGAATATTATTCTTTTTATTGATGAAATTCATACTTTAGTTGGTGCTGGTAGTGCTGAAGGCAGTATGGATGCAGCCAATATACTAAAACCAGCTTTAGCAAGAAATAAAATTAAATGCATTGGAGCTACCACGCATAAAGAATTCAGAAAACATATATCGAAAGATTCAGCGCTCGAACGAAGGTTTGAAACAATTAAGATTGAAGAGCCTAACAGAAGGGCTACTTTGGAAATTATCAATGGAGTTATTTCTCAATACGAGAAGTTTCATCATGTAAAATATCGCAAAAATGCTATTGAATTAGCTGTTGATTTATCCATTAGATACATTAATGATAAACAGTTACCAGATAAAGCTATTGATATTATAGATCAAGCTGGAGCCAGAGTCAAAATTCATAATTTCCACAAACCTAAAAAAGCTATAAAACTTGAAAAAGATATAGAAGATTTAATGTTATTGGAAGATGATTCCGAATGCCCTAAAGAAATAAAAAAAATTAAATTGCTTCAAGACAAAGCTATTGATAAATATAAAAAAATAATTAGTCAATGGAGTAATCAGTACTCTCAGCAATCTTTCTTTGTCACTAAAGAGGATATTTACAATGTGATTTCTTCCAGAACAGGAGTTCCAATTAATAATATTTCCGCAAATGAAAAGTTTAATTTTTTAGATTTATCTAAAAAAATTAAAAGCGAAGTCTATCTTCAAGATGATGCCATAAATGCAGTTTGCGACTGTATTTTAAGATCTAAAACAGGGTTTTCTGACTCCAATAGGCCTCTAGGCTCTTTTCTTTTTTTAGGTAAAACTGGAGTTGGGAAAACTCATCTTTCTAAATCTTTGGCTTTTAATCTTTTTGGCGGGTATGAAAATTTCATACAAATAGATATGGCTGAGTATTCTGAAAAAATGAATTTATCTAAATTAATCGGTGCATCGCCAGGATACGTAGGTTATGATGAGGGGGGTCAACTTACGGATAGAGTGAAAAACAAGCCTTATTCCGTAGTTTTATTTGATGAAATCGAAAAAGCACACCCAGATGTGGTCAATATATTACTTGGCTTACTAGAGGAAGGTAGGATTACTGATAGCTTCGGAAGGGTTTGTGATTTTTCTAATTGTTTAATCATCATGACTGGCAACATAGGAGCAAATCTCCTTTCAAAAAAAAGGAACAATGTCGGGTTTATTAATTCCACATCAGAAGATTTAGAAAATGAAATACTCGATGAAGCTAAAAGAAAATTGAGTCCTGAATTAATAAATCGAATTGATGATGTTATCGTATTCAAAGATTTTAAAGAGTCAGACATTCATTCTATTGTGCAAAAGCATTTGTCAAAATTAATTAAAGACGTTAAATCAAAACATAATGTTATTTTAGATATTGACCCTGACGTCTCTGATGAAATATCAAAAAAAGCTTACAAAGAATCTCTTGGAGCGCGACCGATCAGAAGAATCATACAAAAAACTATTGAAAACCATGTTTCCAGACTTATCATATCTAGTGATATTAAACAGATTAAAATCGATAAAAAATTAATTATAAATAATGAGTGATACTAAAATAAATAAATGTGTTTTAACCGTGGATAAAACAGGCAAAGTCTATGAATACTTTGAGGCTCAAGACGAAAATCCTATTCAAAAAGTTAAATTTGCTTACCCAGGCGATTTAGATAAGCTTGTCGAAACTATTTCTAATTCAAATCTATCAATACCCGAAGGTTCTAAATTCTCTATTTCTTTCAATGAAAAAAATGAAGTTGTAGCCTTGTCGTTAGTTTCCGATGATGCTCCAGAATTTACTCAGATGCTTTTCGAAAGCAAAGAAGAGGCCGATAATGAGATATACTGTAAAGGATACAAACCTTCATATGCTATAATGCCTCCAGAAGTTAAGAATTTATTAGACAATTTCTTTGGTGGAGTTATATGTTTTTTTGATGGTTATCAAGACTTATACTCTTCTTTTATTCAAGAAATCGAAAGGGCAGAACCTAAAAAATACCCACTTATTAAATCCTTGTATGAAGATAAGGTTTTAGAAAAAATTCTTAACAAATAATATTATGTCACTTCAAATATATAAACCCAACAGTAAAAATACAGGAGCTGCATGCACCATTTCTCTAACTAATGATAATAAAAGCGGAGCTCCCGTTTGTTACCTAAGCGCTATAGCTCAATATTCTTGGGACGATTCTAAAAAAACAGGATCATTTGCGGGCAATGCAAAAAATCCAGATAAAACTATAAACATAAAGATCAACGAAATAGAGGCTGGAGATTTTATAAGCGCCTTTACGCACAGATATGATCATACAGCTTTTCATGCATATGAAGGTTCTACTACGACAATTAAAATAAGCCCATGGGATAAATCTGTAAAAGTTTCAAAATACAACTCTTCTTCAAAGAAATACGAGGATCAGCATATTTCTGTTCCAGCATTTGGGTTAACCCTATCCAAAGGCAAGGGTAATTCTATAAAGGTAGCTCTTGATCCAGGAGAAGTTGAGAATCTTAAATCGTTTTTATCTTTGTTTATTCAGGAAAATATTAAATTTAAAATAGAGTTAAATAAAAAATACGCTCAAAATACGAAAAAATCAAATTCCCGCAAACCAGATCCTGTTGAAGAGGATGATTTTGATGAATTCGCAGATGCTCCATTTTAAAGGCTATGTCGTTAAGAAAAAAAAAGATATTATTCCATAGCAATTATTCTAAGATATTAAGTGGTTTTGGCAAAAATGCTAGAAATATACTTCGTCATTTAGCTCGTACTGAAAAATATGAAATTGTCGAATTGAGTAATGGTGTCGCAGGTTCTCACCCCGAATTATCTAAACTTCCCTGGAAGGCTATTGGCGGCTTACCTAGTGACCAAAGTAAATTGCAAAAAATTAATAAAGATCCTAATTTGAGTAGGTCAGCTCAATACGGTTCAATGGTTATAGATGACGTCGTTAAGTCCGAGAAGCCAGATATTTATATAGGTGTCGAAGATATATGGGGAGTTGGAGATAATGTTAAAAAACCTTGGTGGAATAAAATAAACTGTATGGTTTGGACGACTTTAGATAGTCTTCCTATTTTGCCACAGGCAATAAATTTAGCTCCTAAAATAAAAAACTATTATGTTTGGGCTTCTTTTGCTGAAAGAGCGCTCAAAGAGAAAGGCTACGATCATGTAAAGACATTGCACGGAGCTTTAGATGTTTCTAATTTTTACAAATTAGAATCTGAAGTAAAACAAGGGTTGAGATCTAAATTTGGATTGGATCAAGATTCTTTTATTATTGGCTTTGTCTTCAGAAACCAATTAAGAAAAAGTGTGCCCAACCTATTAGAGGGTTTCAAACTTTTTAAAGATGATCAGCCTAAAAGCAAAGCAAAGCTTTTGCTTCATACTAATTTTGCAGAGGGTTGGAATATAGAAGACTTAATTAAAGAAAAAAACCTAGATCCTCAAGATATTCTTTGCACATATTACTGTCCAAAATGTAAAAATTACGAAATCAAACCTTTTTCAGGCCAGAGTTTAGATTGCAAATTTTGTGGCTCTAAAAAATCTCAAAATACTGTCAATATATCTTCTGGTGTAAATGAGAAGCAGCTAAATGAAATATATAATTTAATGGATGTTTATTGTCATCCTTTTACATCTGGAGGTCAAGAAATACCGATTCAAGAAGCTAAGTTAACAGAGTTGATAACTTTAGTCACTAATTATTCTTGCGGAGAAGACTGCTGCAGCAATGATAGCGGAGGTTTTCCGCTTGATTGGGCTGAATATCGAGAGCCTGGCACTCAATTTATTAAGGCTAGCACATTTCCTTCAAGTATTTTTAAAAATTTAAAAAAGATTTTTAAAATGGATCTTTTGAAAAGGGCTTCTTTAGGAAAAAAGGCTAGAGAATTTGTCATCAATAATTACTCAATTGAAGTCATTGGCAAACATCTAGAATCTATCATAGATGAAATGCCAGATATTGATTATAATTTTGATTTTACGCCTGAAAAAAGAGATCCCAACTACATTCCTCCACAAATTGATTCTAACTCAGAATGGTTAATAGATATTTATAAAAATATATTAAAAGTAGATTTAGATAGCAATGACCCAGGACATAAGCATTGGATGTCTCGTGTTAAAGATGGAGCTTCTAGAGAATCTATTATTAATTATTTTAGATCTGTAGCTGTCGAAGAAAACAAAAAACAAGAACCCTCGCAGGTGGATTTTGATTTAGTTATATCGAATGATGGCGATAAAAAAGCTTTATTCGTCTGTAATAGTTCTGTCGAAGATGTTTTGTTAGTTACATCTTTATTGCCTTCTTTTCATAAACAAAACCCTGGTTTCGATGTGTTTTTCGCAACTCATAAGCAGATTCATGCAATTATAGGCTCCAATCCTCATATATATAAATGTATTGACTATCAAAAAGAAATGGGCGATGAATTAATTATGATTAAATCAGCCAAAAGTCAAGGTTATTTCGATTTGTATTATAATTTCGATAAAATTAGTTCTGACGATTTTGGTCTCTTAAGCATTGAAAATAAAATTTTTAAAACATATGAATAAGATAGAGAAATATTCTTTACATTCAGCATTGCAATCCGATTCGAGTCTTTCAATTCAAGATGCTTTTTACCCTATAGGTTCTAGTGATTATGTCTGCTTTAACACTAGCCCTTCATCTGGATTACAGTACCCACATTGGAACGAATTAATTCTTTTAATAAAACCTCATTTAGATAAAAAAAATATTTCTATTTATCGGATAGGTGATAAATCTGGTTTTTCTATTGATAATGTTTCTGATTTTACTGGCTGCACTTTCAATCAAAATGCTTTTATTATAAAAAATTCATTGTTGTATTTTAATGTTTTAGATGAACATAGTTTGATTTCTTATAATTACGATATACCTTCAGTGGTTTTTTCTCCTAATTTTGATGCATCCTTTTTTCCTTTTTCTAAAAAAGAATCTTTTTCTATTTTACTTCCTGACGATTCGAAATTTCCGTCATTAATTCGTTCTTATCAGGGGTCTCTTCCAAAATTAAATCCAGAAGTTTTTGCTGCAAAAATACTAGACTCTCTAGATATCGAGCATTCTTTAAATGATTTCTCTATGCAGTATTATGGTCAGATGGCTAATGTGCCTACTGTCGAAATTATTCCTGATTTTTCTCCGCATCCGAGTTTTCTAAAAAACTCAACAGTTAATATTAGAAACGATTTACATTTTTCAGAGGAAAATTTAATTTCGTGGAGTCAGCAACGTAAATTAGGTATAGTTACATCAAATCCTATATCTACAAATTGCTTGTACCATTTAAAGCCTAACCTGGTCAAACTTTCTATTAATGCGGACGAAGGTGTCGATGAAAATTTCCTTAAGTCAGTAAAAGCTTTTAATATTAAATATGATATTTTTTGCACGGATAAAAGTATTTTAAATCGACTTAGATTAGATTTCATCGAAGAGACTATAGAATATTTTCCTCGCACTGAGAAAAAAGATCTTGACTTACCTGAAGATATATGTAATAATTGTCTAATTCGTTCTTCGAAAGTCTTGATATCTAAAGGTAAAAAATTCACAAGCAAAGCTCATTGGATAATGGATTCAGAGCAAGCTCATGATTTTTCTACCATTATAGATACTAAAGACTTTTGGGGGGATAGCGATTTTTTCTACATATATAAAAAGAATGACTAAACCAAATTTTAAAATAAATTACTCTAGAGACCAAAACGGTCTTATTGAAAATGTAAATTACCAATTTAACGACGATGGCTCAATCAATTGGCGAGCGATGGTTAAAGACGAACATTTATTTCCTAATCGCAGCTGGTTCGATTCTAGAAAAAAAACATGCCCCAAAAGTATAGATGGCTTAGAAGACCATCAGTTGCTTATTAAATTATCTGGGATCAAAGAGTTGGCTAAACTTAGAGGTTTTACTGAAGTGAAATATGATTTTATTAAATGCGAACAGGATCATGTTGCTACAGTTTGCTCCATCATGTTTATACCAAACTATGAAACAATTAATCAGCCCGTCTTGTTCCAAGATTCAGCTAACGCCACACTTAATAACACAAGCAGTTTTGCGACTAAATTTTTAGAGACTATAGCTTGCAATAGGGCGTTTGTCAGGTGTGTTAGAAATTTTTTAAATGTACATATTGTTGGCGACGATGAAATAGATAAATCTAATTCATCAAATATGCTTAACGACTCTCAAGGATCTGACTCCTTATCTCCGAACAACTTATTGAAACAACAGGCTTTCAAATGTGGTTATAATGATTTTGATTCTTTCATGAACTTATTAAGGTCCTGGCACAATAATGGAAAATATTTAATGCCCTCTAGCGCGGACCCTAAATCTTGGAATGATTTTTCAGACATACCAGCAAAGCAGGCTAGAGAATTTTTAAAATTAATTAAGGAATAACCCCACACGGTATCAATTAATTATTTTAATTGTGAATATTTTAAATAAAACCAAAACTTATTTGGTCGGGCATATGCAGTATTTAAATGGTCGAAATTGGAGAGAAGAAGTTTCCTCTAAATTAGAGCCGATAGGTATAACATGTTTTGATCCTTATAAAAAGCCTTTTGTTAAAGATGTTGATGAAAGTGAATCTGCGCGTGAAGACATGGAAACATGGTCTAAAAACGAACAATATGATCTTTTGACCAATAAAATGAAAACCATTCGGTCTTATGATCTAAATTTAGTTGATCGTTCAGATTTTATCATAGCTCATCTTGTCCCTGATGTTGCCTCATGGGGAAGTGCGGAAGAGATAGTCACTGCCGTACGCATGAAAAAACCAATTTTTATAAGTATGCAGGGCGGTAAAACCAAAACTCCATTATGGTTATTTGGAATGATTCCTCATAAATATATATATAATTCTATTTCTGAAATTATTGATATGATTTATTTTATAAATTCAGGTCGAAAAGAAATTGACTCAGATAGATGGAGACTTTTGCAAGAAAAATATAGATAAAAATATAGATAAAAATGTACAGTTTATCTAATAAATTTATTTTTTTTCACCCTGGTCGGAGTGGAGGGACTTCTATTAAAAAATTTCTTGCTCAAAATTTTAAAGACTGCACGAGGTGTGGTCACAAAAGTCTATCACACATTGAGCGTTTAGTTAGTGATGCTGGCTACAATCCACATGAATTTAAAAAAATAACCTGCGTTAGAAATCCTTGGGATCGAATGGTTTCTAATTATTTCCACACATTAAAGCACAATAAAATTCCCGAAACTCATTTGCTTATTCAAATCAAAAACTTTAGAGAAAATTTAAGAGCTATCTTGCAAGATAGACCCATGACAGACAATCTCTACCATAACTTTTTCCCTAATTATGAAGATTTTGATTTTGTTGTGAGGCTTGAAAATATTCATAAAGATATGAAATCTTTATGTGAAATTCTATGTATTGATTATATTTTTTTAGACAAATCCAATTCCTCTAATCCAGGAATTCCTTATAATCTTTTTTACGATAAAGAATCTAGCGAATTAATAGAAAAGTATTTTTATAGATGCATTGAGAAGTTTGACTATAAATCACCTGATTACTAAATAATTTAATTGGCTAATTATTTTTTGATAATTAGAATAATTAATTCTATTCACATTGATGTTTCCTCTTTCTTTTCTCAAGGAAATTCCTTCTACTGTATATGTTCTCACAAAATCTTCGACAAAATCTAAAGCGCATTTATCCTTCAGCCATTTATAATAAAAGTCCCTTTCTTCTCGCAAACATTCTATAACTATTTCTTGATTTAAAAATGTTTTTGCATGTAAAGTTATGTCTCTAAATAAAGTCACTTCGCTGGGCGGAGCTGTAAGTTCTGCATAAATCACTAACATTAATAGACTTATTTAAATTCTTGTGTACTATATATAGTATATACACAAAAGTTTTATTATGAATCGTCATGAAATAGATTTTAGTTTAGAAATTGAAAAAGCTATAGTAGAATCAGAAGCAGAGCGCAAAGGTTTGTGGCACAATATTAGAGAAAAGAGAAAGAGAGAAGGTAAAAATTATCGCCCAGCAAAGCTTGGAGATAAAGATCGCCCCGATCCAGAAGCATATAAAAAAGCACAAGAGAAAAAACCAAAAGCTGATTAAAAATGAAAAAAATATTAGTCACTGGAGGATTAGGCTTCATTGGCTCTAATTTCATCAAGCATATCTTTAACAAGTATGACTATGATATCAACAATGTTGATGTTAAAACATATGCAGCAAACTACAATAACATCAGCGAAGAAATTAATCAATCAGGTAGATACAGTTTATCAATTTGTGATATAAATGACACAGATCGACTTCGCAATTTAATACAAAAAAACAATATAAACTATATTGTCAATTTTGCCGCAGAGAGCCATGTAGATAATAGTATAAATGACTCAACCCCTTTTGTTCAGGCCAATATAAATGGAACTCATTCCTTATTAAGTTTGCTTCACGATTGTCCCAGTATCGAGAGATACCTTCAAGTGTCCACAGACGAGGTATATGGCAGTTTAAGGGAAGAGGATGATGCTTTTACCGAAAACACTCCATTGCAAGCAAATAGCCCCTATTCAGCAAGCAAGGCGAGTGCAGATTTATTATGTCGCAGTTTTTATGAGACTTTCGATTACCCTATTTTAATTACTCGCTGTTCAAACAATTACGGACCAAATCAACACGAAGAAAAATTAATTCCATTAATGATTAAAAATGCTAAGGCAGGCAAAAAACTTCCTGTTTATGGTGATGGTAGAAATATTCGTGACTGGATTCATGTTTCAGATCATTGCTCTGGTATCGATGCAGTATTACATGGTGGGAAAATTGGTGAAGTTTACAATATCGGTGGCAAAAATGAAGTTCGTAACATTGACATAGTAAAAACCATTCTAAATCTTTTAGATAAAGATGAAGATCAAATAGAATTCGTAAAAGATAGATTAGGTCACGATTGGCGTTATGCAATTGATAATACTAAAATTCAAAACGAATTAAATTGGTTTCCAAGTGTAGATTTTGAAGACGGATTAAAACAATTATTATGAATAAAGAAATAGTAGGATTTACAGCGGGAAATTTTGATTTATTGCATCCAGGTTATATTTATACTTTTGAAGAAGCAAAACGACATTGTGATCGTTTTTTAGTGTTTTTACAGAAAGATCCAAGTGCTACACGATTCACAAAATATAAGCCTGTCATACCATACTACGAACGCTACAAAGCATTAATGGCTATAAAATACATAGACGAAGTATATATGTATCAAACAGAAGAAGAGCTGGTTGACTTAATCAAATTTTGGAAACCTGATGTTCGCATACTTGGGGAAGATTATATTGGTAAAAGTTTTACGGGGGATGATCTTCCTCCTCGTGTAATATATACTACTCGCTCACATGAATGGTCAACCACTCGACTTAAAGATTTAATTACCAAACAAACAATCAAACAAAACCCCGATATCTTAAAATAATTATGGCAGGAATAAGTACAGACAAAGAAAAACTAAATTGCACTCTAGAAAAAGCTTGCAGTATTTTACACAAAAACGACATCAATGATTGGTTTATATTTTTTGGCACGTTACTTGGAATTGTCAGGGAAAATAGTTGCATACAAGGAGATGATGATTTAGACATCATGATCAATTGCGATTATCAAAAATTACGTTCTGCGTTTGAGGCAGAAGGTTTTAGATTTACTTCTAGATTTGGCATTAAAAACCCAGATACAATTTTAAAAACAGAGCCTTGTGATAAATATGCATCTTTTGATTTCTATATGTGTAATGTAAACGAATCTGGAGATTTTCATACACCCTGGCATGGAGTTGTCTCAACCGACTCTTATGTAAATGTAGACACTAAAACTTTTATATATAAAGAATGGTCATCAACAGTTCTTCAATTGCCTAACAATTATGAGAGTAAAGTAATAAACATGTATGGTTCTAACTGGAAAGTTCCACGATCTGGATCTTGTAGAATGCACATAGGTAAAGTTTAAAATGGATAAACAATATTGGGATAAATTTTATAAAAATTTCTCGCTTAGAAAAGATATATCTGAATGTAGCACTTTTGCTAGTTTTTGTTGTGATAATTTTTTCCACAAAGAATCAAAAACAATTGTAGATCTTGGTTGCGGAAATGCAAGAGATGCACTGTTCTTTGCAGAACAAGAGCATTATGTTTTAGCTGTAGATCAATCAATAGATGATAAAGTTAAAGCACAAAAATCTCATATTAATCTTGATTTCTTGGAATCGGATTTTATTCGCCCGAAATACTACTTTGATGATGGAGAAACTTCTTATTATCATCCAACTGCTAATAAAATTGATGTTTTTTATTCTAGATTTACAATTCACTCAATCACACAGGAAGATCAAAAAGAATTATTGCCTAAAGTTTATAATCTCTTAGATACGGGAGGGTTGTTTTGTATTGAAGTTCGCACAACCAAAGATCCAAAATTTGGAGTAGGTAACCATATATGTGACACAACATATTTTAACGATGGACACACTCGTAGATTCGTAGATTCACAAAAATTTTTAAATACAGTTTTATCTCTTGGATTTAAATTACTTTATTTTAATGAGCGAGGCAATTTGTCTATCTATAAAGATGATAATCCTGTTTTAATGAGAATAATTTTAGAGAAATGATTAGTGGTAAATATTCATATGGCAACCCTGAACACATTCCATTGAGGGGAGGTTCATATACAATAGGGTCTTTTTGCTCAATAGCTAATGGTGTAAAAATACACACAGGCAAAGGAGGTCACAGAACAAATTATGTATCAACTTATCCTTTTGGCTTTATTCATCGAAACAAATTTCCTAATGATACTAACAAGCAGTTGCTAGACGATCAAGGGGATGTAACAATAGGGAATGACGTATGGATAGGTCAAAATGCTACTATAATGTCTGGAGTCACTATTGGGGATGGAGCGGTTATTGCAAACAATAGTCATGTTGTAAAAAATGTAGATCCCTATGCTGTGGTTGGTGGAAACCCTGCTCAACTAATAAAATATCGATTCAGCAATGACATTATCGATAAACTATTAGAAATTAAATGGTGGGAATGGTCTGACGAAAAAATCAAAGAAAATATTAATCTTATATGTTCTCCAGATATATATAAATTTATAAAATCATGTACATAATAAAGTGTAATATGGTGTGTGGAGCTTTGCAATAATACACCAGCTATAAAATGTTTTTTAAGGAGAGAATTTGTCTCCAACTCTGAAAACATACCCGATCATTTAAATTGTGTAATTTTCGGCGTTCACACAATTAAAAATCAAGCTATGACATTCGTAGCTATGATTGAAAATGGAGCAGTATATACAAAGCTACCCTTACATGCCTTTTGTTGGCTCAAGAAAGCTCCACAAAGAGACTTATCATTCTTAATGACTTACGACTCATTCAGCTACTCTAATAGCGTTATTGAATACGATTACCTCAAATATATGAATTGTAAGTTTTTTGATGACAATAAAGAATTTCATCATGGTCAATATATGTTTACTCTAGAACCTTATGGCTCAGATCGTGCAGAAGACCCAAAGTTTTACAAACCATTTCATTTTATCAAATTAAACGAGGGCAATTTTGCCGCGCAACCAACAAATAAGATCATATGGGATGACCATATAGTAAATGATAGTGTAAAATTTATACCTAAACCTAATACAGAAATATATAATGTAGAATAAAAAGAAAAGATTTTTAAAATAGAATTAAAAGGTTATAAATTTTAAATGAAAATCGCAACATTAGGTAGCCGTCAAGCAATGTCACTAAATTGGTATGTACATCAATTTCCTTTTGGAGAAAATTGATGAACTTTGTTTACTATCATTATTATTGCACGGAATTATCTTTTGATATTTTACTGCAAACTTTAAATTCCATCAAGCAATCGGAATTGTATGATAATATTGAGTCCATTACAATTAATATTACGGGAGATAATAATAGCGATCATTATTTCAAAATCAAAGAGAAAATTTGTCCCAACTTCAAGAAAGTAAGTCTAGTAAAATTTAGAAGCTTAGAATTACAAAAATACATGAATTCCTTCTCGGATCTTGAAATAAAAAACAACTATAGACTGAGCATAGGTAAAAAAGGTGATGAATTAGATACCTTAAAATATTTACACTCAGATATTGTTACCCATAACTTAGATGGCAATGTTTTATACTTGCACGGCAAGGGCTCTGTTCATACAAGCTACTTTGCTCATAAAAAAATGGATCGAGAACAATGGAGATTAGAAATGATTGAATTTGTAATTCAAAAATGGCAAACATGCATTCAGTCACTAAAAACAAAACCCCACACAGGTATAAATTTTACTGGTGATCATTACAGTGGTAATTTTTGGTGGGCGACTGGTGAACATATTAAAACCTTACAATGTCCAATCGAGTATGTGAAATCTAATAAATTTTCAGAGTGCAAATTAAAACAATCTCCACATTATAGTGCAGAGTACTGGTTGTGTTCACTATGAAAAAATTATAATGAAAATATTTTATGACCATGTTATTTCTAAGCAAGCTGATACAGACTTTAATTATACTCTAATTTCTGCTTGGGTTGATAGTGGTGAAGAGGATGAAGCTCTAGCTACGGGTTGGTTACCTACTTACTTTTATACTGATGATTGTGAATTTTCGAAAGAGAGCGAGGTAAATAAACGTCAAATTTGGTGTCAATTAAGAAGCACAAGAATCGAGTGTGAAAAGTTTCGCGCAAAAAGTAAGCATTTAAAAGCATTAAAATTAGAAAACTTTAAGTATCAAATAATAGAACAAAAAGACATATATGGAGATTTAAATGTTCTATCTACCCTTTATCAAATATACAATAAATATGTCGCCTACAAAAATTATAAAGACATACTAGATAAAGATGGTTTTATTAAACATATAATTGATGATAGTAGTCATTTTATTTTATTTATGATTGATGATAGAATTGTAGCTTGTACTGCGATGCAACAATTTGGTAATAGTTTTGTTTCGGGATTGTTTTTTTGGGACTATGCAAATAAAGAGTTGTCTCTAGGAAATTTATCTAATCATCTCGAAGTTGAACTTTCAAGAAAGCATGGTTTCAAATATTTATATATCGGTGTGTATAGCGAAATACCTTCTCAATACAAATCGTACATCAAAGGAGTACAAGTTTGGACAGGAAGAAAATGGCTATCAAATAAACGACAATTAATAAATATCGCACAGAATGACTCCAACAGTAATACGTTAGAAGATTTTGTAGATTACGATAAATTTCAAAAACTACTTGAATTTTAATTGTTTATTTGATATACTATTATAGTTCTTTAAAATTTTACGGGCGTGTACTGGATTTGATTTAATTCTGATCAATATGCTGCAAGTCGGAGATGTGTCTGGCTCCGATATCAAGACACAAAAGCTATATATGGCGAAGGTTATTATAGCATTGAAGAGCTTCTCGAAGCTGCTCGCGAAGAGTACGACAACCTCGTGCAATTCGAGCAAGCTGAAGAGCTTGAGATGGTAGCTTAAAGACTACCCCCTCACAACTTTTGACGCAGATAAAAGGATTGTGGGGTCATCAATCTGCAAAACAGATAAAAGTTTATCCGTTTCAAAAACTGCACCACTGAGTATTCGGGGGCCTCAAGTTTGAGTGAATAATTGAAATGGTTAGTTGGATGTTTATATCATAACTCTAAAAAAAATAAACTAAACTTGTAGATGTATATTTTTGAAGCTTTAAAGACAGCGGTTCGACTCCGCTCACGTCCACCATTTTCATGTGTATTATAATATAATACAATCAAATCTAAAACCACATAAAAACAACTATGAAAATAGCAACATTAGGAAGCTGTCAAGCAATGATATCAAGTTGGTATATTCGTCAACTATTCCCTGATTGTGAAGCTAAATGGATATGTCCTGAGATATTTCAATCTTGGTCGAGTGAAGCTGTATGTAGTGATGAAACAAAACATTGGAAATCTCAAGTGCATCATAATATATTTGACACAGATGAAGGTATTAATTATTTAAAATCAGCAGATTATATAATATATCAAAAAATAAAACCTGCATCATCTGTTTTATTTAACTACGAAAAAATTGAATCATATGCAAAACCTTCTGCAAAATTAGTATCATTTTCATTTATACAGTATAATAGAGACTTAGATGATCCAATACAAGGTATGATAGAAAGAGAAGAAGGGCTTTCTCTAGATATAAAGATTAGTAAAATGCTTCTAGAAAACCCAAATCGTAAACATTTTCGATTTGACCAAAAGGGGAATCATTTTAATTCAGTTTTGTTTTTAGAAATACTCAGAGAGGTTTGCGAAAAACTAAAATGGAATTTCTTTAATGATGATATGTATGCTAAAATTAGGGATCAATATTACCCTTTTGGTGGAGAATTAGATCCTATATAATATGATTCCTAAGATTATACATCAAATACACATGGGCGAAAAGCCTTTTTCAGAAAAAGAATTAAATTGGCAAAAAAGCTGGCTTGAAAACAACCCTGATTGGGAATATGTTTTTTGGGATGATGGCAAAATACAAGAACATTTTCATTTATTCGAAAACCAAGAGCAATTTAATCGCTGTAATAACTTTTCAGAAAAAAGTGATGTGCTTAGATTTGAAATTTTATATATTTATGGTGGGTTATATATTGATACAGATTTTCAATGCCTAAAGCCTATTAATCCTCTATTTGAAGGTAAAGATATTGTTTTATTTACACAACAACCTCGAAAAATATGCGGAGCTTTTTTTGGAGCAAGCAAAAACAATCATTTAGTAAAAAAGCTAATAGATAACTTACCATTAAGGGAAAAATCCCATGGAGATAGAATATCTGATTGCAAATATGGACCAGAATATATCACATCTTTGCTTTATAAAGAAGGAGTTCACACGGTAGATGGATCAGCCTCTAAGGAAAAAACTGTATTTCCTTACTTATGGTATGAAGACAGACGTAGAGAGAACTTTCGAAAAACTCATCCAGAAGCTTATGCTGTTCATCATTGGTCAGGGTCTTGGGTCACTCATTAATGAAGATTTTAGTATCTATTTTAAGTTACAAGGGAGGGCTCGATAGAATTTGCTCTTGTATTTGTACATGGTTAAGGGATTTAGACAACCCTCATGACTATATTATATATGGAGATGATTTTATAGAATCTACTTTTAAAAAATCTATTAATGTAGTTAACGGAAATTTTAGAGATATTAGAATAAATCTTCCTTTAAAAACCCTAAATATGCTAGAACATGTAATTCAAGATTCAAGCTGGGATTTTTTATACAAGTGCGATGATGATACCTTCTTAAATTTTGAAAATTTAAAAAAACTTTTAAAAAATCAGGATCCTACTAAAGATTTATACATGGGTGAAAGAATTTATCTCGGAAAAAGAGAAGTGGTTGAGTATGCTCAAGGCGGAGCTGGTTATGTTTTAAGTAGGAGTGCTGTGGAAAAATGCTTGCCCTACTTGAGGGAAATTGCCCCAAACAGGAGGCTAAATTTTGATGCCGAAGATTATTCAATAGGGAAGTCTTTGTCTCTTGGAGGAGTTGAATTAGAACATAGTCCATTATTTTATTCTGGAATTGATCCAGGGAATCGAAGATACAGAAAAGAAGCTCTAGTTGAATGTGAAAATAAAATAGCTCAAGGTTTTATTAGCACTCATTATGTTAAACCAGCTTGGATGAAAATTCTAATGCACACAAAAAAGCCCTCTATTTGAGGGCTTATTATTATAATATTTTTATTTTTATTGTTACATGCGACATTTTGTCTGCATCAAAGCCTCTTTTTGAGCACTTCGCTATTAATATGGCATTTTACATGCCTAAAAAATAAAAATCCCACACAACCCACCCAACGCCGACCACCTTTTATAACTTTAGGCTCATTGGGCGTTAGTCTTAATTATGCTTTTTTTTAAAAAAATAGAATTTTTATTTTCCCGAACTCCAAAAAATTTTATTTGAAAAATTCTGCTTTAAGTTCGAATCCACAAATGTTTCCAAATTTTATTTTATTCTTGATCCTGTTTGTGTTTTATGTTATTCTCTAAAAGAGATGAAGGCTTTATCATTATTTTCAAATGTGGGCATTGGGGAAATATACCTAAAAGATATAGGCATAGATGTATGCGTGGCTAATGAACTACATCAAAATAGATGTGAAATGTATCAAGACTTGCATCCAAGTGCAAATATTATTTGCGGAGATATAACTAAACAGTCAATTAAAGATAAAATTTATGAAGCATGTCTCAATAATGTTGCTGGTGATGGGGTAGATTTGATTATAGCAACCCCTCCATGTCAAGGAATGAGTGTGGCTAATGCTAAACGTCTACCTGATGACTATAGAAACTCATTGATCATTCACGCAATGTCAATTTTTAATAAGATTTTACCAAAATGCATGTTGATAGAAAATGTAGCTGGAATGTCGAATACATTTATTAATAATGATGGTAAAGTAATTAATATTATAAAATATATTGAATCTCAAATTCCAGAGCCTTGGGTTTTAAATTGGGAGATTTTAAATGCCAAAGATTATAATACTCCTCAGTCAAGAAAAAGATTTATTGGCTTGATCTCTAGATATGGGGATTGGAAACATCCCAAACCTAGCAAAAAATTAATAACAACGAGAGATGCAATCAAACATCTTCCATCTTTAGAATCTGAAGAAAAAAGCTCTTTACCTTGGCACTATGCTAAAAAACATAATGATAATCATATTCTATGGATGAAGCATACCCCCACAGGAGAAACGGCTTTTAATAATAAAACACATTTTCCCCAAAAAGACGGAAGAAAAATAAAAGGCTTCGCAACAACATATAAAAGAATAGATTGGGATAAACCTGCTCCGACTGTAACCATGTGCAATGGAGCCGTATCAAGCCAAAATAACGTACATCCAGGTAATTTGAAAAGCGATGGCACTTATTCTGATGCTAGAGTCATGAGTGTGAGAGAACTCATGATATTGTGCGGTTTACCAGAGAATTTATTTGATACTCTCGCTGAAAAATATTCAGAAAATTTTATGAGAAAAGTTTTAGGTGAGTGTTTTCCACCTAAAATGTGCTTGGAAATTATAAAAAATATAAAAAAAATATGAAGATTGTTAAAGAATTAAAAAATATTGAATTTATTTACGATGATGAATCAAAGCGTTTTGAAATAACTAGAGATCATGGTATATCCGCTTATATGGATTTAAATAAAGTAGAAGCCTTCGCTTTATTGCGCTTTATTATCCGCATTTCTCAGAGAAATTGGTTTAGATCAAAAAATATTGTTGACAAAAATGATAAAACCATGCTACAATCAAACTCCTCAGAAGAAGAGAAAGAACAATTAACAATGGAATGGTAAATTATGAATATTAAATCTTGTGAACTAGTATATGCTTCAAAATTTGAAGAATTCTTTTATGAAGAAAATGACATGGCTGTCTCAGAAGGTCAGCCTGTAGGCATTGATCTAGAATTAGATGATGAAGTAAAATTTGTTTTGCTTGATGGCATTTATTTGAAAAATGAAGAAGAAACAGCATGAATCCGATAAACTTTTTGAATTTAGGATTAAATATAACGCTTCTCCCGAACATGTCGCTATAGACAACTACCATTATTATATGGCTCATGATGCCCAAGAAGCAATGAGTTTCCACAACTTTATGATAAAAAGTCATAATATTACAGTACAAACACTATCAGTTGAAAAATTTAACCCTTATTCGGAAAGATGGGAATTGATATTTGATGTTAACAATTAAAGAAAAACAAGAATGCTCTAAAGTGGTTGAGTTTTTTGACTTTGATTCATCTTTAGCAGATATACAACATAATATTTACAGTTATATTTTGACTAGGATACCGAATCCTTCTGATGCCAAAGACATTTTACAAGATACGAATATTATTATGGTTAATAAAAAATCTTCATTTGATCCAAGTTTAGGCCCTTTAAAAGCTTGGGCATTTACTATAGCTAGATATCAAGTCATGGCTTTTCGCACCGTAAAAGGTAGAAGTAGGGTATGTTTTTCTAATGAGTTGTCTGAAACATTGGCTGACGAATATGTCAACTCAGATATGGACGAAGAATTAACTATAGCAAAACAAGCATTAGAAATTTGCTTAAATCAATTACCTGATCACATGAAGCAGATTGCTGACTTAAGGTTTAAACAGGAAAAGAGTTTTAAAGAAATATGTAAAAAAACAAATCGATCTATGGGAGCTGTTTCAGCAACGATTTCTAGGATTAGAGAAAATCTAATTAAATGTACAAGAAAAAAAATTAACGAATATAAAATATATGGAGAATTCATCAATGATTAATAACACACAAGCAATGATGGAATATTTACTTAATAAGTATGTTCCTTACTTAATATTATTAGGTTGCCTATATTTTTCTTTAGGCTTATTTGATGTTATGTTTTACATAATATTATGTGCTGTTTTATTTATAGACAGACATTCTTTCGTAATAGGAAAATCTCATGGCATGTATGAAGCTGACCCTAAATTCAGAAAACGCGTTGATGATACAATAGATGATTAATTATGGGTAGAAAACAAAGACATATTCAATACAAACTATTAAAAACTACATTTAGTTACGATCAATATTGGTCTATCTCATATACCCAAGTTTTTGAAGATAGGTTTGAAAAAGATTACAAGAGTATAGTAAAAGCTAGATCCGCAGAACTAGCTCGCAATATTTTGCATGCTAAAATTAATGAAGATCACCCAAATTCTAAATTAAAGTCTGTAACTATCGTCATGCTACGCCATAAAGGGTATATCAATAAACTAAAGTTGAATATAGAAGATTGGGAACATATAAAAAATTGTGCATTTCCAAATTTAGCAAATCATCTTTTTAAATATGAGTCTACAAGACCAGCAGGTTACAAAAATCGATGCAGTAATCATATTCCATTAAATAAATCCAAAAGATTTACTAAAGGAAATTCGAGCAGTGTTCGCGAAAAAATTTCAGATAAGCAAAAATCTGTTATGATTTTTCAATCAGGTAAATGGGTTCCATGGAGAAGTTCGGAAAGAAATGCTCTTAAATCTAAAATCATACTAGCTTTAAAATTTAATAAGAATAATAGAACAAGGACTGCTGAATTCATGGGTATTTCTCCTAGAAAACTAAGCTCTTTGATGAAAGAAAAATTCATTGAAGTTGATTGGGCTAAAGATTTCCCGCCACTTGAACGTGGTGCAGAATTACAAACAAGCAATCAAAGAACAGAAAGCTCCAAAAAAGGTTGGGAAAAAAGGCAAAAAGATTATTACGATCAAATCAGTCCTAGCATTATTAATTTATACTTAAGTGGTTTATCTAACAATCAAATAAGAATCAAACTAGGTCACTCTAGAAATGTAATTGCGAATATAATAAAAAAATATGAATCAGAAATCAAAAGCAATATCATGGCTTGAAGGCTACCAAAATGATTTAATTAAAATCATCTCTAAACATAGAAAATCTCGACATGCCCTCTCTGTTGAAGAGATATTATCAGATGTCAACAATCATTTTTTATCTAAAATCACTAATAAAATGGACTTTGAGAACGAGGCTTCTTGTAGAAAATTTTTGTACAGAATGGCTGTTCAGTTTGTTAGATGGACTGCAAAAGGTAGCACAAATAAAGATCAGAAATATCTTTCATATAAAGTAGATGCATTGGTTGGCTCAAATATAGAAGATCAAAATATTGAAACTGTATTTGATTTAGCTATTTACACTATAGGTGAAGAAGATGAATATTTCAAAGACTTAAATAAATCAAATAAATATTATAATATTAAAAAATGGATTTTTGATTATAGTGACATTATAACCGAACAACAAAAAGCAGTTTTACCTTTTATTATGAAAGGTCAAACCTTAGATGAAGTTGGTGATGCTCTTAATATCACCCATCAAGCTGTTTCATCTTTGGTTTTAGATGCATTTGATAGGATCAAAAGAAATATTGACATATCAAAGTCTGAGAAAGAAATTTTGAAAAAAGGGAACGATTCGATATCATATTTATATGGAAATAAAAGACGTCAAAAAAGAAGATTTACAAAATCGAATAGATAAAATTTTGATTTTAAAATCTAATCCTAATTATAGGATAGGTGATCTTATTTTTCGCCAAGGGTATAGATGGCTGTCTGATCGAGAAATCATATTAAACGAAAGAAGGTACAAAAAATCATTTTTATATAATTACTTATCTCAGCTACAAGAGCCTCTATTTGATCCTTATTTTGATATAAATAATACTGTACCAAGAGATATAGATGAAGAAAATTTATTATTTCAAATTATTACAAATTCTAAACCAGAAAAACTTCAAGATGATGTTTTATATGTTCATGTTAGAGCTGGAGATATAGTTCAATCAGAATATGGAGAAATAATGTCTATGTGGTTAATGAATCAAAATAAATTGATTCATAAAATAACTGATGCAATAATCTCTCAACCTTTAATTAAAAAAATTTCAATTGTTACGGCATTACATTTTGGAGATTTTAAATCTAAATCAAAATGGATTTATAGCAAAGAATGTGAATTGCTAAATAAAAAACTTTTATCAAATTTGATTGAAAGTTTAAATAAATTAAAGCCAACAAATATACTTTGCGGAGAGGGTGCTGAAATTAAATCTATTGATAAGCACTTTCTCTATTTATGTCATGCGAAAAATGTAATTTTAGATACTAGCGGAATGTCAAAAGTAGCTTTTCGTTTTAGAAATAGTTTTAAATATGAATAATACAGTTTTATCTTATTATACAAAAATTGAAGACAATAAATTCTCCAAAGAAAGCTCTGAGCTATTGTATTTTTGGAGAAAAAATTGGACTGAAAAAGGCTGGAAACCAGTTGTTTTAAATGAAAAATATGCGAGAAATCATCCTTTACTCAAATCTGCATCTCTTGATATTGATGATCTTGAAGGGAATTTATATAAGTATTCCACAAATACATCTTCATACTTAATCCATTGTTACTTGCGTTGGTTTGCATTTCATAGGTATGTCATGGAACATGACTCTACTTGTTGGGCTGATTATGATGTTTATAATCGTAATTTCACTTTTGAAGATTTCGAATCAGATGGAAATACAAAGATTTTTTGCCCTTCTGGATGTGCTGGAGTCTTAAGTAAGGAAAGTGGCGATGAGATAACTCAAATGTTTAAAAAAATTCAGCTTACAAAAGATTTAGATCAAATAGATTTACCCAGTCAAGAACAAAGAGAATACATAATCAATTGCGTTAAGGAAAAATGTTTAAGTGACATGCTTTTGATGCAAATGTTAATGCGTAAAACATTACATAGAATCACTTCCTCGCTTAAAGAAGAAAATTACAAAGAATATAGTTTATTTCATTTTCATGGCGGGTTTCTTAAGAAACGTTTAGACAGTATAAAAATTCCTAACGCAAAACAGAGAACAAGAATGCAAATCATTAATCTTTGTATTAAACATTATTTATCTTAAATATGCTTGTATTAGCTGTATGCACTAATAATAATTACAATTATTTATTTAATTGCTTGGATTCGGTAAAACGCCAATCTAATCAAAATTTTAATTTAATTATACAAGATAATTCTCCTAAAGAATCGAAGGATCAAGAACATTTGATTGATCTAGTCGGGAAAATTGATAATTTTTATTTTAATGATTTCAAGGCGAATGGACTTTCCCAATCAAGAAATATATGTAGTAATTTAGCTGTTGAAATATTTAATAGTGAATTTATTCATTATATTGATGACGATGTTTTATTGCCAAATGATTTTATTGATAATTTACATCATTCAATATCTAGTTTGGTAGACCCCAAAGCCATTGGCAGTAAAATTCTGCCTCATTGGGGTTCTGTGAGTAAACCTAACTGGTTTACTGATCAACTTTATCCTTTGCTGTCAATTCTTGACTTTGGCGATAGAATTAAACAATATGGAGGCGAAAATGGCGTTTGGTGGTTGGGTGGAGCAAACATTTGCTTTCACATTGACACTCTTCATGAACTAGGAGGATTTAATGTTCAATTGGGTAGGAATTCCAATAATCAAGGTTTAATGGGTTCTGAAGAAAATGAAATTTTAAGCAAAATGAAAGATGTTGGTTTAGTTGTCTACGATCCAAGTTTTCCTGTTTTTCATACTATAAGAGAAGAGAGATTAAATAAACAATGGATGATTAAGCGTTGTGTCTGGCAATCCGTTTGTGATGTTTTAACTGATTCCAAATGGCAAGACTCCATTTCAGATCCTGAAACAAGAATTAGAGAAGCTGCTGAATCCATTATCATGCATGGAGAGAAAGTTGATTTTTGTAATTTTTTGAGTAAGGTTCAATACCTCTCCTTCAAATTATTGAAAGGCGAATTAGATTGATGCCCTTGGTTTTTGTTCTATCTAATAAATATATATCACAATCTGGCTATCTTAAGAATTGTTTCCACGGAATAGGTGATATACTTAATGGTATTGCTTATTGTATGGATTATTGCGAGCAACATGGTTTAGATTTCAAAATAGGGTTTCATCCTGATTCTCCATATTTTAATATTTTAAATTTTAAAAATTTTTTTTATGGCATAACTTCTGTTGTCCCTAAATTCGTTTCGGATATTGAGGAGATAGAACATTCAAGTGATAAATTCATTTTCACTAATTCCCCCAAATCTTTTGATATAAATAAATCTTCATTTTTTACGAAAACTTTCATCAAACAAGTTTTCTTAAATATTAAAAATCCGAAATACAAAAATATACTTCATATTAGATCTGGAGATTCTTGTTTTGTTGACAAAACATTCTTGAATGATTTTTATCTATCTGACAATTCTCACCCATTTTCGCCTTATGATTATGGAAATCTATTAAGCTTAAATGATAAAATTAAAATTATTATGGATTATCTAGAATACGAATGCTTGCTTAATTCATTTGATTTAATAATTTCAGACGATTTTTACATGAAAAACGACCTTGCTTTAAAGTTGAATTGTGATATTGAAAGCTTTCGTCCATTCCACTCTGGATTACCGAATGTAGATTTAAATTCTTTGTTTGAGACATTGCATGACCTTTCTTGCATTTTTTATTGTGAAAATTTACTATCTATTTCTTCTTTTCCATTCGGGGTTAGAGCTTCTAATTTTGCATATGTGCCAGCTACTCTAGGAGGCGTAAATGCCAAATATGCATTTTTAAATTTATTTGAAAAAAAAATACTTGACATTCATCCGCAAATAAGGTAAAATGCTATTTTTATTAAATATAACTATATTAAAATTATGGATACTACTCACAGCACAGATTCAAAATCACAATCAGATTGGAGAAAACGCGAAATGGGCGCTCTTTGGAAAAAAGACGGCAAAACCCAGCAATTCTATTCTGGTTTCTTAAAACTCAACAAGGGGACTCCCGAAGAAAAAGAGCATAACATTGTTGTTTTCTTAAACAAGATGAAAAGTAGCGAAAAAGCTCCTGATCTAATCATCTATGAATCTGCAGAACAACCTTCCTTCATTAATGAAGGTGCGATGACATTATCTGCTGATGATTCAAGTTCTTCTAGTTCGCATGAAGACGAAAGAGATGCGATTCCCGACACATTTCTAGATTCTTAATTTTTTTTATTTTTTAAAAAAATCTTGACTTTAGTGTTTTTTTCTGCAATAATACTATCATGACAGAAAAAAAAGTTACTTACAATAAAGACGGGTCTACCAGAAAATCTGGCAGTGGTAGAAAGAAAGGAGCAAATTCTTTTATTAGAGTCAGTTATTCTCAACTAAAAGATTACATTGGTGAAAAAACTCCAATTACAGTTAGTAGAGTTTGGCTAGAGAGCCTTGGTTTCTCTAGCCAAGAAAACTCTACTGTGATTCTAAAATCAGAAAAAGAGAACAAACCGACCGATGAAGATAATAAAATCCTTTTTAAAGTTCATAAAGATTAATTAGAAAGTAAAAAACATGAATAAGCAAAATAGAAATACCTTTGACCACTTAGTTGGTCAATCAAATGTTAAAAAGAAATTAGAGTTTTACCTTAAAGCTGTAAATAAAACAGGTGTCAGTCCTTTCTTGGGTTTTTTTGGGGCTAAGGGTTTGGGCAAAACCGAGTTTGCTAATGCATATGCTCGTAACTTAAAAAACTCAGATGGGTCTATTAGACCTAGAATTGAAATTAATTGCTCTACCATCAAGAACAACGATGCTTTTTTTGAGCAAATATTTCTTCCCCAAATCTTAAACAACGAGGTTACAATTATATTTGATGAAGCTCATGAGTTGCCTTCTGACCTTACAGCCGCATTGTTGACGATTTTAGATACTAGAGAATCTCATTTGCGTAATTTCACTTGGAAAGATACTGTATTTCCTTTTGATTTCGCAAAGCAAACATTTTTATTTGCGACAACTGAGAGTGATAAGCTCTTTCCACCACTTAAAGACAGATTAACTTCTGTTGACTTTGATCCTTATTCTTCTAATGAATTGGGAGAAATTATTAAAAGATTTATTCATGCAGAAATCACCGATGAAGTTGTAGATAAATTAAGTCTTGTAGTTAGAGGTAATGCTCGCAATGCTATTATGAAGGCTAAAGATATCAATCTTTATATCGCTTCGGAAGATATTTCTGTATTTAATGCTTCTCACTATGAGAACTTTTGCAACATCCTTGGTATTTTACCTCTTGGCATTAGTTGCACAGAGAGACAAATTCTTAATATTTTAGAGGAGTGCGGTTCTTGCACATTATCTATGTTATCCGCCAAAACAGGTTTAAGTGCTACTTCCTTAAGGCAAGATCATGAAAAATATTTAATCATGCAAAACCTAATGGAAATAGATGTAAAAAGAAAACTAACTTCTAAAGGTAGATCCATCATACAGGCTTGTAATGTTCATTCATAAATTTGACACTAGAAACGCTGGTTCGATTGGTGACAAAGCTGAACGAATGTTTGTATCTTTAGCGGGCAAGAGAGGTTTTAAAGTCAAGCATTCAAATTTAAATGAAAACAAGATGTCAAGAATTGATTTCTTTCTAGAAAAAAATGATGTTATCAAAAGTTTTGATGTTAAGGCTAGAAAAAAAATATCCTATAAAGATTCTTCTTATAATGATAATTGGACATGGGTTGAGTTTATGACTGCCGATGGTTTTCCAGGCTGGCTTTATGGAGAAGCAGACTATATAGCTTTTGAAAAAAAAGATTTCTTTATCTTGGTGGACAGGGTTTCTTTAAAAAATTTATCAGAATCTTTGGTTAACAGAAAAAAGCAATTTGCAAAATTAGCTTGGGATGCTAAATACAGAATATATCAAAGAAGAGATAATGAAGAAATCGCTTTAATTAAAACAGATGATATTAAAAAATTAAACAGAATATCTATTTGGAATAAAAATCATGGACTTTGACGAACAAACAGATGCTTTTAGATTTGAGCTAGATAATCTTTGTGATAGATTTTTGGATGAATTCGATATTAATGTATTTACAGAGGTAGGGGCTTTAGAGGAAAAAAGAATGGAAATACAGAAAATTTTGTGTATTATTAATGATAAGAAAAAAGAATTAATAGGTGAAGACATTGAGTTCGAAGTAGACGAAGACTTTTTTGAAGATTAATATTTCTTAATAAATATAAACTAAATTATGAAAACTAAAACATACATTACGGCACTTTTGTGTCTGATTTCTAACGTCGCTATTGCGGGTTCTGCAAGTATTGGTTATACTTCTGACTACTTCCGCAGGGGTGCATTGCTTTCCGAAGAAGCAGTACAAACTTCTGTTGGTCTAGAAAAAGAAGTTGCTGGTTTTGCTTTTTCTGTAGGAGCATCAACAAATCAAGCTATTTCAGTTGGCGAAGATTCTTATGTCATTGAAGGTGGAGCATCAAAAGCCTTTGGAGAATTGCTTAATCTTTATGTTGGTTTACAACATTTCGAGCAACGTTCTGGAGATGCAACTCTTGAAGTTAATCTTGGAGCATCTTTTGATACAGTACTTTCTCCTTCTTTATCTATTTTCAGAGATACTGACGATGAGCTTTACACCTATGAATTAAGTGTTTCTCATTCTATTTCTACTGAATTAGCTGAATTGGAACTTTCTGCATTATATGGAAATACTGATCTTACAGAATCAACTGACGAAGATTATTATGTTCTTGGAGTCAAGGCATCCAAGTCTTTGTCAGAAAAAACTTCTCTCGAGCTGGGTTATGATTATGTAGATTCAGATTTGATTAATGATGAGTCTATCGTTTCAGCTTCGGTTGTATTTTCTTTCTAATCATAAACAAACAATAATATTATGAACGAAGTAGTAAATAAAGTAAAGTGCGCCATCTGTGGCATCAGCGCTGTTTTAACGTCAGTCATTGGACTTCTAGTACTCGCCCAAGTGGTTTTTGGAGCTGGTTCAGGTATCAATGTTATCGCAAACCTTCAAGCCATTGTTGATGGTTTTGTTGGAACTGGAGCGAGCCTTGCAGGGGTTATTACATTGCTATTGATTGTCGGTCTTCTCGCTAAGAGTGGAGACGGTGAGTGTGCGCTCAAAAAGAAGTAATAAATACTTATTTCTTAGCCCCAGCCCCTAAAAAGGCTGGGGTTTTTTTTAATATGTTTTTAATATACTATAGCATCACAGTATTAAGCAAAAATTCATGCAAATCTTTTATTAAGGCAAAAGATAAGGCTTCCGCTAAATCAATTTTTTTAAAAAAAATAAAAAAAGATTTTCCTGATTGCTTGTTAAGTGATATTAAAATTTATAAGATAAATCAAAATAGATATAAAAGTCGTTGTATTTCTGATAAAAATTGGGATAAAATAATTAATTATTCATACCCTAACGGAAAACATAAACTTTACAGGTTTTCTCAAAAATCTTGGTTTAACGATTTCTATCACAACAGGAATTCTGATGGAACTTTTAAATTAAAAAATATCCCATGGAATAAAGGTTTAAAAATTAAATTTATTCGCAAGGATTCTTTGGGGAAATTTTCAAAATCTAGGTCTGCTTGTGGTGAATTTAAAAAAGGCATAAAACCTTTCGTAATTGGCAGTTCTTTGTGTAAATAAACTTGTGACTACATTATCTTCTTTTTGTTTAAAACATTCGGAAAAAGAATTATTTAATTCTATTTATCGCGAATTCATAGTTGACCAATTTAAACCATCAGACAGTTACAGGTTCGCAAACTTTTTTCATATTATATATGAAAGTTTAAAAAAAATAAAAATAAAAGAATTCCATCAGGATAAAATTCTTTATTTAAAAGAATCAAACCTTTTCATTAAAGATTTAAAAGATGAGTCTTTGATCCCTTTCGTTAATTTTTCCTACAAAGATTTGTTTAGTTTTTCATGCGAATCTACTTTGGATGATTTAGAATTACATTATATTATATATGTAATAACGACTTATTACGCTTAAAATGAAAAGGCATAAAGAAGATATTATACGTTTACACAGAGAAGGTAATTCTTATTCAGAAATTCAAAAGGTATTAGGGTGTTCCAAGTCTACTATTTCATACCATTGTGGAGATGGCTCAGAAAAAAAACGGACAAAAAAAATAGTAAAAGAAAGGAGTGCTATCGTTAGAAAAATTTCAGCTTTCCGCTCTAGAACCTCAAAAGAAGAATTTGACAAGCAATTAAATAAAAAAATAAGCATAAAAACTAAAACATTCAGAAGAGCAAGTAAAGGATCAAAAACTCACGGCTTAGTAAACAATATAAAAAAAGATTATAGTTATAAAGATGTGCTTGATAAAATTGGCAAAAACCCTCAATGCTATTTAACTGGAGAACCTATAGATTTATCTGATTCTTCTTCGTATCAATTAGATCATATAGTACCTACATCTAAAGGAGGTACGAATGACTTGAGTAATTTAGCGATTTGCACAAAACAAGCTAATATTGCAAAAAGTAATTTATCCTTAGAGGAGTTGAAAGAACTTTGTGAAAAAATATTAAAACATATATCTTAATTTTAGTTTACTTTAATTCGTCTCCCGCTTTCCAGTTACTGCACCATTTATAACTTCGCACATTTACCACTTTTTCTTTATCTTCCCTGTTTAGATAATTCACAGCAGTTCGTAAATTGACCTGCAAAGTGTCAATCAAGGCATATAGGTCAGCTATTTGCTTTTCTTTATTATTTAATTTAAATAACAATTGTTTTTCATTCATTATAATGAATGATATATTTCCATAATGAAAAATCAATTTTTTAAAAAATAAAAAAATCTTGACATGAATTTGTATTTATGGTTTAATGGAATTATGACAAATACAATACTAGGCTTAACTTGCATTAGCGAGCAACTTAAAGACAAAGATAAGAAAGAATACTCTTTTCGCACTATGACTCGCAAAAGATTTAATGATTTGTGTAATACAGAAGGTAGAGATGAAGCAATTAAAGAGTTATCTAATAGAATTTTGCATAATGTTGTTGTTACTGAATCTATTGTCTATCATTGCGCTAAGTCAAATATCGGGCATTATCGTGTTAGCTCTGCTCTTTTTCCTCTCATTACCGATGAAACTTTGGAGATTTCTCTTGATGAATTGCCCGATATTGAACAAATTAACCAAGAACTACGACAAGTAGGCATTACCGCCATGACTCTTGGGGTGAGCATGGGTTCTCATCCCGATCAATTCAATGTTCTTGCATCTACAAATACCGATGCGGTTCGTAGAACTATTCGTGAACTCAATTTTCAAGCTAGTGTGCTTGACAAGATGGGATTACCTCAAGATCATACCGCTCCAATGAACATTCATGTTAATTATACTCCTAAGATGGATGAAAGTTTAGAAATTGTTGCTACTAGATTCTTTCGTAATCTCGCTATGTGTGACGCAGGTGTTTATAATCGTCTTACTATCGAGAACGAAGACAAAGGTTTCTTTAATGTAGATAATTGCATTAAATTTAGCGACTATTTATTTGAAACTCACAAAATAAACATTCCTGTTTGTTACGACAAT